>Ga0123352_10007758_pt1 | contig 16606 bp, 21 predicted proteins | sample TergutLab28metaG_FD_89700 | JGI IMG/M metagenome (GOLD analysis project Ga0123352, IMG submission 89700) | Labiotermes labralis P1 segment gut microbial communities from Petit-Saut dam, French Guiana - Lab288 P1 | ecosystem: Host-associated > Arthropoda: Insects > Digestive system > Gut ... | reverse complement strand
TCCTAATCCAAATCACAAGATGGAAAATAGAATTTCAAACTAGACTGTCACAATATCCGTGATAAATATGTCCATCATCATGGCTTGGCAAATCTTCAGTTTGTGGATGCAGATGACCTCCAGATATAGAGTGACTGTTAATATACTGAATAAGAAGATGTGAGCAGCAAAATCCATCTCCTTACCATAAAAACATAAAATGTTATGAAATGGAACAGGCAGACTGAGCCCTGGACCGCCAGAATGGCTATTTAAGAACTATGATGATACAGAGATAAAGGATCATGGCACACAAAACAAATTCTACCAGATCTGACTCAATATGGAGGTATCATCTTTAATATCTGCCTACAATAATTTATCCAACATGCTTCCCTCAAAATTATTTCTTGACACAGATGAAATTACAGACAATAATCTCTGTTGATACTGACATAACAACTGTTCATATATTCTGCCTTCATTAAATTCTGCAGAAAATAAGATTTCAAAATAAAACATAGGATTCACTTTCAAAGGCGATTTACTATAATATTCGCATTGGGTGTCAAACCTGATCTCTCACAATTTGGGAGGAACACGGGCTGAGGGTGTATGAGAATAGGGTGCTTAGAACGATATTTGGGCCTAACAGGGAAAGGTAACACAAGAATGAAAAAGATTATATTATGAGAAGACACTAAATCCATATTCTTCACAAAATTTGTTTGAGAAATCAAACGATGAGATATATAGTGTATGTAGCATGCGTTGGCAAACGAGATGTGCGTAGCTTTTCTTCCGGAAATCCATTCGGAAAAACACAAAATGGCAGTCCCAGGCATAGAAGGGTGAATAACATTAATCCAGATATTCAAGAAACAGGATGGAGGACATGGATTGGTCTAATCTGGCTCAGGACGGGAACATGTGGCAGGCAATAGCAAACATGGTGAGTAGTATATGTGGAGGCATGGTCAGTGCCCCTAATGTGCTAAAAAAGGTTAGCCGATTTTGGTGCAGGAATGATCTAAGTTGAAAGATGTGAATGAATGCAAGAGTCGTACAAGTGAGAGTGCCCCCCCATGCAGCCTGGTAATGTGGACTATCCCTTGCTATCGTTACGCCGAACCCGGCAATCGGACCTAGTGCAGGAATGGCGTAAATGTGGTCCCGGCACTAATTTTTGTTTATCATAATATTAAAAAGTATCGGTTATTTTTACCCGAAATATTTTATCAGTTTGGCGCTCGGTCCCAGTGCAGGAAGGTCCCAAGTGCGCTCCGAGCACTACTTTTTCTTTAGAATAACATTAAAAAGAATCGATTGTTTTTAACGGAGGTATTTTGTTAGGTTGGCTGCCTCCCAGCTTGGTACAAGTGCAGGAATGTCCCAAGTGCGGTCCGGCTACTTGTCTTTCTTGAGCATAACTTTAAACAGTATCGACTATTTTTAACGGATGTATTTTATCAGGTTGGCAGCCGCCGTCCAGCTTGGTTCCTCCGTGGCCGCAGTGCAGGAAGGTACTAATCTTTCTTTAGCATAGTATTAAAAATGAACGGCAATCGACGTTCGTTCAAAGGTATTTTATCAGGTTTGCATCGCCATCCAGCTTGGTCCCCAGGGCCCCAGTGCAGGAAGATTCTAATTACGGTCCAGGCACTACTATTTCTTTAGTATGTTATTAAAAACGATCGGCTTTAGTTCTTTTTATCCATTGTGGAAACCGCCGTCCAGCTTGGCGGAGGGTTCTCCGGGGCCCTGTGCAGGAAGGTTCTAAGTACGGGCCAGGCACTACTCGGTTTATAGCTTCGGCCCACTCCGTAGCCACCGCTACGCAAAGCTTTCCGGACAGATGGGTAACATTTTAAAGGTTTGGCCCGTCAGATGAAGTGATTGGGGGGGGGGTCGGGGTTGCGCGGGGGTTGGCGCTAATTTTGAATTTAAATACTTACAATATGGGGTGCCTGCCGCAGTGCGGATTGGTTCAGGGCCGCGGTGACCGTGACGTACCGCAACATATGTGTGGTGAGGAGAAGCCCCGCGGGCTTGTAATGCGTGATGGAATATAAGAAGGTAATGATGACTTCGTCAGTATTGGTAGTAGAACGGGATGAAAGGAAATTTGAATGCATGATAAGTTAGAATGGTGACGTGATAGACCGTATGAAAATACAAAAAATTAGGTTTTCCCCCCAAAATTTGTCTTGTCATATTTCGTGCTTTCCTACGGGGGAAATAGTTTGGTATATGTATGAAAAGAGGCGGGAAGCAAGCCCCCGTGACCTGCCACTGGACAGATTTGTCCGTCAGATGTCGTGATGGGGGTGGCGCTAAGTTTGGTATTTAAACGTAAAATATGGCGGGTATACCGCCGTGCGGATTGGTACACGGCCGAGGCGACCTTACGTGCCGCAACGTATGTGTGGTGAGGACAAGGCCCGCGAGCTTCTAATGCGTGAATAAGGAAATGTTAATTTAACATCGTCAGAATTGGTAGTAAAATTGGATGAAACCAAATTTGAATGCCTGATGCGTTCGAATGTTGACATGATAGACAGTTTGAAAATACGAAAAGTTAAGTTTTCCCCAAAAAGTGGCATGTCAAATTTCAGGCCCGGCACGGGAAAATTTTTTGTATATGTATGACAAGATGAGCAAGGCATGTGTGTTGGTCACCCTGTGCTCAACACGTGAATACTGCAACGCATCGGCGGTCGGGCAAGAAACTCTTGCTAGCGCAGCCGTCTCAAAATTGTAATATGTCACGTGCAGGAACGTGATGTTCACATTAACAGCCGCTGCACTTACCCAAGTGTAATTGAACATGCGCAAGTTCGTGAAGGTATCTGCCATAGCAGCAAGTCACACGCGAACCTGTCGAGTTACAGGCATGAATGTGATATCACCAGCTGACGCAGATATCTTTGTTAAACAACTGAATGCAACATAGACCTATCTAGGTCTTGGATATGTCGAATGAGGGGAAGGGGGAACAGACGCCTTCGGGTCTGTATAAAACGTAGTGCTAGAGGAAATCCACACATCATAGCATTGTTGTGTTTTGCGCCTGTGTGTGTGCATCGTGAAAGAAGAAGGAAGCCGTAAGTGTGAAAATGGGAGGTGTGAGTTAGAAGCTACGAAGACGATGTGTGTTGGGGGTAGGTGATGTTTGTACAAGAAAACTCATTGCAACGAGTTGAATTTAAAGGCCAGTGCACATGTTGCAGCATGATCATCACGAATGTGGTTGCGCAACATCGCTCACGTTGACATACGCTACTGGTGAGTGTGAAGTGCTTCTGCTGGTGGCCGCCGAATGTCAGGGTGGCAGAGGAAAATGGAATAGCTCACACATTAATAATAACAACCGTTCGAATTAGAAGGCGTATCGTTGATAGTATTAATGCGTGACATAAACAATTCTCATCTGCCCCCTTGCATTCGACAGCCATCAGTAAGGCACCTCAAACACAGGTCTGTACGTGAAGGTAAGCGAAGTTACACATTTACATTCCTGAGATCATCATCATGGAACCTTTGCGTAATCCCTTGAGGGGGAGAATTAATGCACGGCTTGCTCTAACTGATCGTTGCTACTGCATCCGTGCCGGCGGTTGCTGCAGTAGCTGCTCCTTTCTGAAGAGAGCGTTCCGCAGGGCCATGTCGAGAAGAAGAAGCAGAAACACACAGGTAGGTGCAGTGAATGCTTCTTTTTATTAATACAGGCAATGATCCGAAGAAAACACACAAATCAGTTAAATCACGCGTTTATTCAGTTAAGCAGTAGTGATACAGGTTTTATACAGCTGTCACGAGTTCCTCGAACAGATGACGATAGTCTGTGTGGTCACTGGCGTTAGGCACAGGTTCGACATGCGTCACTGAAGTTAAGGACGAAGTCACATAAGACAGTACGTCCGGCAAAGCGAGTGTATAATCGCGCAATTGTTGCTGTACGATGTGAAATATTCGGGTGAGATATTGTAGACCCAGTATCGTCAGGCTAATGTACAGCGTGCCGAATTAGTCTTGCCGATCCGTACTTTTTCGGCGTTGATAGGCGGAAGGCACCCCTCTCGCACACTGCCCCTGCACCGGTACCACCATTGCAGACTGAAACGAGCATCTTGGGTAGACAGTCCGCCAGCGTGTCGATATGCTCGTCTTTGAGAAGGATGAATTCGAACCGCTGTCTCTCCGTATGGCGCCGAAATCCACCAGCGGTTGATAGTCGAGACCAGGGTAGAAACCGACAGAAACGTACTTTGTCCTGTCCGAGTTGATGAGAAACAGGCGCCTGAGCAGCACTCTCTGGGGAAAGAATGCGGGACCGGCAGGACAGTAGGGACAGATGTCGGACGACGCGTCTGTCAGCAGTTGCTCCAGGGCACGCTTCTTTTTCACAGGTTGTCGACTAGTTGCCATCGCAGCAGCAGAATGATGAGGGGCGTGCTGGTTCAGGTTTTTATAGACCTGCAACAAATTCGACACTATGATGCGTCATGTCAGCAGGACATCGGACAAAATCTGTCTTCTGCAGATAGTACATTAACCAATCGCAGAGAGAATGCTCGGTTTTGGTTGCGCAACAGAATCCTGGAAATTTGTTACATGGCAATGTACACCAGTGGTGGTGATTGAGAGAGGCGTGTGGGGGGCACTCGAGATACTCTAGGTTATTGATCGTCCGTCCAGTCAGTCCGGCAAGGAATGTACATTTAGAGACGCCGTAGATGTAGAAGTGTGCGAAACTGGCCACGATTTCGGTAAAGACCGTGTGTAAATCTTCACATTCTATATGGCCGTCGGCCCAATTTAGGCCGTTCTCTAACAAGCCATGATCCGACATCAAGTAGGGCCTCGTGGAACGGAACTTCTCGGACGCCGCGGCACTGGCCACGCACAATTCCTTGACGAACGTCACATTCTGCCGCCTCCGCAAGAACTCGTAAATAATCACGACCTCCCTTCCTCCCTCTAGTCATGTGAGATAAGGAATAATAAGAATCGGCAAAGTATCTAAATTTTATAGACAGATGCGGTAGCGTTGACACCAGCCGCCACGTGACATTTGGGCCCCGAATTCGGTAGTTAACAATCGCTCCAACTGCCGGTGTGCATGGTTTCAAGCAACGAAAAGCGAGATTAATTGTTTCAGTGTGTAGCCCCGAACCATGTAGAGGGCGAGTAGACAGCAGTACTTGCGGCAGACATCATTCGTCAGGCCTTGCAGCTGTCGCCTGTTATAATAAATCTATGAGGACTGAATTGTCGAATTCTAGGTGCAACAGACACGTGATTCTGATATTGCCGTTCTAGCGGTGGAACGTACAACCCTCCGACGCACCCCTATCAGGTGTGAGGTCAAATAGTAACATGATATAGCCGTTTATATACATATCGTGTGTTATCTGCAGTCCCGTGTTCGAGTGATGTATTCCTGACGCATCGAAAATCGTCCTGTAGCCCATGGCGAAATTCTTTTCATGATCCATGCCCAGATATAGGCCCTCGTTAGGGAACTGTTTACCATTCACAAACAGCGAAAAATACTGATGTCGTAATGTTGAAATTTGTACCGGTTACTGTCCAACGAACCGATAAAATTTTAGGTCTTAAACATGGTGAACAATGGACGTTTCGGGATGGGACCCAGGACGGCGTTGCATACAGACAATGATTATGATCCGGCCGCGAATGTGAATGTCTTGAGTTCGACTCTCGTCAGGTTATACCGCGCGCAGTAAATTTGGGGCAACGAGTGATGAATCTCCGATTCGCCGTGACGGTCAGATTCTCGGCCGAGGGATCGCTAGGCTACATATCGCCCGTATCCAGATTCTAGTAGTTGTTCGAGAGAAGTGGCGCTGCAGCATCTGTGATATACGCCATGCTCGTCTCGATATATGAGCGGTAATGATAATGCTCACTCTCCTGCGCGATGGTGACGCCATTGAGAGTGAAGTTACATTGACTGAATAGGGAGTGGAGGGAATTATTTGTCACGCCCGTGTCGTCCACATTCTTTCCACCCGCCGATATCAATTTACCTCGGACATAGATTTTGATATCTAGATCGATGTACGTATCCTTATCGGCAGGTATAAAAATTCCAGATCGTTTTGTTCGACGGGGGCGATGGGTTTGTGTGCGGCCTGTATTGTACCGAGCACAGATGTCTGTATAGGCCTGTGTAAAAGTTGTCAAAATACGCCATCTCCGCGGCAGCAGACATGACGGGCTGCTGAAGGGTTACTGAAGTAAAAGTAGGAAAAGATGTCCCTTTTAATTATTTTTCTCGGTACACGCTTGATCCTATTTATGTCTCGAGACTTTTGCCCCTTCTTAGGGCCCCTATTCTTATCTCCCGCTTCTCTGGTGCGTTTGCTTCCTCGGCATCGCAAATTGTTAATTAAAATTTGGGCGGATTTACTCACGTGTTTAGACACGATGTCTCCAGCACTCACGTCTTCGCGTTCCGCGATATCGGTCATGATCCTGCCATCGGTACGCAACGTCTTGCGGCCCACTGTCTTCACCCCGCTACATAGGAGTGGGCGAACTCAGTGGAAGAGACCGCCGAAAAAATTGTCGATTCCGTGCCCTCGCTGAAGATAGAGAGGGGCGGAATAGACGGGACCGATCCACGGAGTAGTAACCCCGAGACCAGCCTGATTTAGCTAGTACACCTCTAATATATGCATTGTCATAAATGTCCTATTCAAGATGGCGACTCCAAGTTTTATATACATTATTACCACTTGTAGTTTTTCCGAAAATGAAGCACCAGTTTTGTGGACGTCGTGCTGTTCACGAAAGGGGATGTGCAGCCCCTCGGTCGTCTGGAACTCGATTCGGATGTCCTGAAATATTCTGTGCTCGACAGGCACATAATACACTTTTTGAAACTCTTGCTGACACGCCGACAACGCGGACGGTGCTGTAGCCCATAAATTGCAGTGATATCAGGTTAACGCATATTAGGGCGGGGCCGTCTTCTATGGGCGGCGAGGAGGACCACGAAATTTCACAGACCTGCACTTCCCAATTGAAGATCGAACACAGGTCCTCGGGCAGAGCCAGTTTCACCGTGAAACCCGCGTACGTATTCTGTTCGTAGATATCTCGCGAAGAGTTGCTGAAGGGAGTGACGTAAAAGTGATTCTGCGTAGCCATATTTTCACATATGCTTCACGCTAGCTGCAGGCACCCAAGAGTCGAAACCCTGACTGTAACCCCGCCAGCGAGGGAGATATTCGCGAATGCCTAGTCTAACCCTCTTGTCCAGTATTTCATCTATTTTATAGGCTGTCCGGTTAGTTATTCGTACGGGGGTTAGTTCCTCACGATAAAACTGGCCGTCTATGGGGGGTGCCGTTTAAATCCTAGAGTACATTGACGACCCGGGGCCGCCAGTCGATTACTTTCGCGACCCTGAATACCTCGATGCTGAAATTTTCTTTGGCAGTCTTGGCGATCCGCATCTTCTCCTTGCTGATGCCCAGGCGCTGTCCCAAGCTAAACGTCGTTGATTTTCCGACGCGGAGGCGTCCACGTCTCCGAGCCTCCATTCTCTTCCATATCGCTAGCTCGTCCGAATCGGTGACTCCCAAGGGCGCCGTACTTGTCGTCGAGGGAACCGTGTCATTGTACGCCTTGACAAATGTAGGCAGATCATCGATACATCTGCGCGTATTTTTATGTGTAAAATATTTGTAGAGCCTATCGCGAATCGTGCGATGAACGAGTTCCACGACAGCACATTTCAAGTCGGGTTTTGGACACACCTGAAACTGGATGTCGCCGTCCTCGTCTTGTAACTTGTGCTGAAAATGTTTATATAGAAATTCCTTGCCCTTATCAGTGCGAACACATATAGGGCGTTGCCGACATTTCGAATATTATGGGTCGTCGAAAATGGACCGTAACGCCGAGGCCACGGAAGTCCCGCTCTTTGTCTTTATAGGGATTATACGTAGGAATTTCGAGAATATATCTATAACCGAAAAAATGTATGTATAATTATCGTTATATTTTGCGTAGGTTTTTACATCTAGCAGATCGCATTCCTACACGTCCATCACGTTAGTCACTGTATAGAGATTACGTGCAAAACGCTACCTCACCCTTATATGAAAAGTATAGGGATCCTGCATCTCTAACCAGGCTCTGATGGCGTCGACAATCTTCTTCTTCGGAGTCAATTTAACTTTCTGTTTTACCGCCGTGGCCGTCGTCGTCGCTGACAGAAGCTTCCACAGAGTCGAGAAGGCCGACGGTCTGGCGGGGTTATAATAAAATCTGCAAGTAATAGCAGCAGATATTTTTTTAATGCTTTATCCACTTACGTCGTAACGCGGATTCGACAATCCGTCTCTTGGGTTTCGCAAGGAGGGTGCAAGTACATGGCGAAATTTCTTTCGTCGCGTTATATTAATGTCATCGCCAGGCTGCTAACTGTTCAAATGAGCGTTTGTCATTATCAATATTTCCGTTTACGTCTTTAGATCACCCTTGTTAACAACTTTCGTATTCACGTTCTTACGCGTCAATAGTTCCCACAGCCCCTCCGTTCCTCTAAACGCTGTTCCCTTAATTGTGAAATTGTCATCGGGATCTATAAACACCAGGAATCACCAATCATTAATTGCTCGCCATCCTTGCGGATACCGTATTGTGTGTCGCGAAAACGCCTGTGGACTAGCTATGGTTCCGATATTTTCTGCTTCTTTCGTTTGTGCCCCCTTCTCCTCCTCCTCCGTGATATATTCGTCATCCCCGATTCCGGGAAAAAATCCTTGTTTATGGGGTCTCATACACAAACTCTCTAGATGTCGAAGGAATTGGCGAGGAGGAGAGTTGCGTCCCCTTTATTTTTTTTTTTCGGGGAAATTTTCACCTCAACTGTAGAGACTATCAAATGTTTTGCTAGGTCTCGCTCGGGGGAAGGGGAGGGTAACTCACTGTTAGAATTTGGCGTCGCGCTGTCGGGCATAACTCATCTTAGAAAATCCGATAAGCCTTTGTCTGTGTCTTCCGTCTGATATCGGCCTCGCGAATCTTATGACGCATCTACACCCACTCTTCATTCGGATGGAATTTTTGTTTTTTAAGTCTGCTACTGCCTCTACAACATTTCTTTTTTCGCTCACGAGGCGAAGAGAGGGCGTCGTTGTATGTCCCCATGGTAGTGATCGGCTGGGACAAGGTACATATTATATAATAGGTTTATTATGTACGCGTGGGGGGCTTAAAGAATAAGATAGCAATCGTTGACAGTATGGCGCCCAGTAGGGGCAGCAGAAATCCCCCACGTTGTATTATGTTTCGTATGTTGCCCGAGAGAGATACGTGCCTGTCGGCGATCGTCCGAAGTGCGGCCTTGTGTTTTTTTAGCTTGCGCGTGTTACAGCCTGAAAATTTTATATTACCGTTCAGGACGTTCAACACACACTCGCTTATACAGTTCACGAGTTCCTTGTTACAATTAGTTATTAGGCCTATACGTAATTTCGGTTCGGCTGTGTTGAGCACGTGAAGGGAGTGGTAAATCGATCTCACACGCTTCATCGCCTGTATCGGGGTAGACGACCGGTGGATATTCTGTCGGAAGTAAGTTGGTCCGAAATCGCAGACCGTCATCCGTATCTTGTGTCAGATCCACTATGAGGTAACCGTGAGTTCGTTGTGTCGCATCCAGGTAGGCGTCAAACATCCAGTACTATCTTCAGGATACATTTTTTGCGCAAAGTACATAAACAAATTCTTAACTCTGACGTTTTTCAACGCCACCAGATTATGGGCATTGAACGAAATATCTCTACAGTAGCGTCCCTGATGAAACAGATTTTGCGTAATGAAAATCACGCTGATATTTCTGTGATCGCTGCCTTTCGTAAATATTTAATGTTTAATAGATCGTCTAGGATCACGAGGCGTGGTTTACCACCACCACCAAAGTTATCCGGTACGCCCTCGTGATATGCGGTGTTTGAGGGAAACTGGTGACGCGACGGAACGACGGTCTTCTCACTGAAACACCAGATTATTCCGCCGCCGAATTGCCATTCGGTGCAGAGTGCGTCGAATTTCTGTAACAGACGTATGCAGAAGTTTTGCGCGAATAGCTAGGTCCGCTCACTATACACGAGAACGGAAGCTCGAGTTAAAGATCATCACTCATGGATGGTCATCTTTGACTCGACCCACTAATATCCTCCCCTATTTATAGCCAAAAGGGACGGACATATTTTCACCTAACCGCCGCCTCTTGAAAAATGCCATTATGGATATCTTATCTTCGGCTTCGGTGAATATAGATACGGTTCCACCCCCATTCGTCTTACGTTTTATCTTTTCCCCTCTATAAACATTTACCACTGCGGCTTCATCCCCCTTGTTCACTCTTAAAATCATATCCGTTATCACTTCGAAATTTACTAATTGTGAGGCGAAATAATTCAAGCTTATGCCCCTCACTTTACACACAGTTTTTCTCGACAGTCCCCAGTCAGCATCCTCAACGCGTAGTTCTTTGGCCCACCAGTCTCAAATTCCAAAATGGTTTCTGAGGGGTGCAACTCGGAAGTCATGTCCACCAATTTGTCCCCTGTTTCAATCAGTTGGTGTATGTCCCCCTTCGGCTGAATGTATATTACAGAGTCCGTGTCACAATAAATCGCGTCCTTTCCAAGCCGGTCGAGATAGGGATACAGATGGATTCTTGCCCCGACGGTGACGTAAGTTCCTATTACCCCGTTCGTATGACGCAGACTAGGCACGTCTTGCTCTGCACCATACTTCCACAAGATCCAGACTACGTCATCGCTGGCAATCGTGAGGTTCATCACCTCGATGCCGGAGATGGCTAGGAATCCATATAGTTCTTTGGGCTCCGTGATTGTCCGATCGTTCCTCTACGTCAATTTACCCCACGTGGAGTTGAGAAAGAGTTTGGCCAGACCCCGTTTGGCAGCGTTAAACCTAATCGCTTCTTTCTCTAGCCGTATCCCTTCACTCTGCCAAAAAGATTCCACATATCTCACCTCGCCTTCGGGACTCTGGACCCAGGAGGGATAACCGATAGACTCGGGTTTCGTTCTTAAAACGTACTTATATAGTCGACGAAAACTCCGCCCTCGCCTGTTTCGTGGATGTATTGGTTCACCTCATACTCGTAAACCTCATATATGTCGAGTATCCTGTAACCCTTTTGAACGGCCAACCTCACCTCGTCCATTACTCACGTACCGGTGAAGACACGATTCTCATCTCGAGTATACACACATTCTGCACTGGATGAGGTAGGACGCACGTTCTACAGGGGCAATACATGAGCTTATTATTACATATGGAAGGGAGGACGGGGTGATAAAACCTCTCTGGTGGAACGATCGCACATTAGATCGGGCCGTCCATACATTGGCATGCTTCTTTATCTTTACACTCATCGCCTACGCGAATGACCGAATGACAAACGGGGAACTTAAAATACTTACATACGTACGGGTAGAGGCTCATGATTTCGACATATTGAATGTTCCAATTCTCTTATACAGGATGAAATGAAGGTCAAAAGCTTTGGCGTTGTGCGCTATAGCGACAAACATATTGGCCCAGGTGCACGGTTGGATTAGATATGAAAGGAAGTCCCCCACGTGATGTTCCCAAAACGAGTGCTTCCTCTTACCGCATCGCACGCAGTCTCCGTCTTCCACGTCCACGATTCTCGAAGAAAACTGCTGCACGCAGACGAAATTAGGTACGTCTAACTTAGCCTCGTCCGTGTACAGGGTATTTTCTGTAGTCTCGAAATCGTAGAAACGTACAGTACCGTAACACTTGCGGGGGGTAACACGTCCTTCAGCGGTCTCATATAGCACAGGTGACTTATTCCTTTCTTCGGCTTACAGTTACCGCAGAACCGTTTATTAAATTCGTGCTTTCCGTGCGTCACGACCCATTCCCATGTCGCGCAACACTGCTTTCGTTAGCATACAGATTGTTTGTCCATTGGGCGCTGATTATGTTTGTAGTAGCACGTAAGACTTCTAATTTGTCTCTTGCATTCGGCGCAGGGAAATCGAACTTCTGGGAACGCGCACGGAGAGCTGGCCATGCAGTCGCTACACGTCTGGTCGCAGACGTGCGTGACGTCACTTCTACATGCCTTCATGCACCCTTTACACAGTAGCTTCTAGACGCGGCAGCAGCAAGTTAGCGAGTGGAGTCGACCTGCTCTTCAAACATTATGTCTTCCCAACTCAAGCCGTGGGAGACAAATATCTTATACTCCCGAAAGTGTTCCGGGAAACGGACCAGTTCGGGGCTCTCCGCACCGTTAGACAGATCTATGCCGGTCGTCTTGAGTAGTGTTTGGACTACAGGACGTATCCTAAAACCACTTCGATACGAATTATATTTCGGATCTTTCTCCAATCTCGAAAACGCTATTATAAGTGCATGTGACAGGCAGTTTTCCTCTGACGGCACCTCCACGATGCTTCTCTTCAGGTGCGCCATTACGGAGAGTGGTCTGCCGCTGCTCTTAATTGAATGCTTACGAAACCCGACGGGCATCTTGACCGCATGCACGGTTACGACTAACGTGTCAAGGGCGTTGAATCTAGAATTCGAAAATATGACTTTTTCAAACATGCTCCCTACCACGTCTGCGGATAACAGAACTTTCCGTCTGAAACTGATTTCAATCGGTTTGTTATTTTGGTTCACCTGATTTTGAAGTCATCCCCACCATATCACTATCGTCTACACCGTGTAACGCGTGCGAAATAAGATCGTTCACGCTGGCTAGGAAATGTGCCACGGGATTCGTATTATCTGAAAGGGCTATTAGGCGCACGGTAAGCTGCCTTCCTACAGAGCTGTACCGCCTGTACTGTCCCGTATTCGCGTCAACTGTCTCCAATCTGCGAGCCATTATTTTGTTGTTCTCTATAGAAAACATACACAGCCTATTTAGGATCGACACACACACACACCCCCCAAAACCTCTTCTATCACTTACTTCATTTGTAGTCAGAATAATACTTACAGTTACCGAGCTCTGTTGTCACGTCCTATTTCTTTTCTTTTTTCTTCGGTAGGCAGATTATTACGTTCGGTTCTAACACTAACTCGTGCTGTCCCGTACAAGCGACCTCCTATTTATCTGCTAGCGGATGCTGACGTCATGTTGTTTTGTTCTGTTTGCGACGCTGTTCGACGAACTGGTTATGCAACGTGGGCAGGAAATGTGGAGGGAGGAGGAGGACAGCGACGAAGTACGCCTGTTCCTGGCATCGCCTCCGTCACCAACCCTAGCCGCACGTGGAAGAGGAGGAGGAGACAATGTGTCTGTCGTGGAAACAAATCCTATGGCTGCTAACACGATGGGATCCATTATTCCACTTGGTTGCATCAATTACAATTGGCAATGAACGATACCACGACAGCTCACAAAATGCTAGACATGCGGCTACCTGAAAGAAACATACTAAAGGACCTGCGTCGAATTTTACTTGCAGCGGACACGGACATCCCTAGTACACGCGTCGAAACGGTCAAACAACGCTATATTACGTTATTAACACATTAGGAACTATTCCATTAATAGGGATGTCCTACACGCTGCTAGTAGTGCTGAACGTAGTGGACCTATTAAAGTACTGAAATATGACGTACGACGCCGATAGTTCTCAGGCCTCATCCTCCAAGACAGGGAGCTGAAGAGGACACCCGGCGTCGTACCGTTGCCACTTCTCCTCCTCCGTCTGGAGTATACTAAAACTTATGCTGTATGTACACATTGCTAAATTAAAAAGGCCATTTGATGTGTATTTCTATTTTACTTCTAGGACTAGCATCCATGACCCATTATTCGCGAATAATAATAATAATAATAAAGTACATTACCCTTACGACTGTCTTGCTCGCACCTGCTATCCATTTTCCTATATTGTTTCACAGGTACAACGTTCATGCATTACTGTAAGAAATACGTACCCTACGTCACGGTAATCGCGGCCCTGTCACCCGTCAAATTGTAAGGTTTTATTTAAAAATTTGTGCCACCCCCGTCACGACATCTGAAGGGCTAAACATTTAAAATATTACCAATCTGTCCGGAGGGCTTGGCGTATGGCTGCCTACGGAGAGGGCCGAAGCTATAGAACGGGTAGTGCCTGGACCGTAATTAGGACCTTACTGCACCGGGCCCCGGGGGACTCTGTCCCAAGTTGGACGGCGGCTGCCACCATGATAAAAATAACGAAAGCCGATTCTTTTTAATTTGCTAAAGGAAGAATAGTGCCTGGACCGTAATTAGGACCTTCCCGCACTGGGCCCCGGGGGACGAAGCTGGACGGCGGCTGCCAACCTGATAAAATATTTTGGACAAACGTCGAACGCCGATCATTTTTAAAATTACGCTAAAGAAAGAGTAGTGTCTGGACTGTATTTAGGACATTCCTGCACTGGGGCCGCGGAGTCGATACCAAGCTGGACGGCGCCTGCCAACCTGATTACAAATGCCGAAAGCCGATCCTTTTTAATATTATGCTAAAGAAAGCGTAGAGAGCACTTAGGACTTTCTTACACGGGACAAACACGGGCGGCGGCTACCATCCCCGATTAAAAATGGCGAAAAGAACATCTTTTTAATATTATTTTCAAGAAAGAGTAGTGCCGGGACCACACTTGCACTATGTCCGAGGGCCTGGTTCGGCGTAAGGGTAGCAACGGTGGGATGAAATTACCAGGCTGCAGGGGGCCAGGGAGCTGATTTCGACGTAGGGGTGGCAACGAAGGGACAGCATTATCAGGCTGCACGGTGGGGCACTTTCACTTGTACCACTCTTGAACTCATTCACATCTTTCGACTTAGACCACTCATGCACCAAATTCGGCTCACCTTATTTTACACACTAGGGGAACTGATCATGCCTCCACACATTCTAATATGGTGAATGACTGGGTTTGATAAAATGTGCAGTTTGTCGACTAGCCAACCAACAATTAGCTTATCTACAAGGAATCTACTCCATGAATTTGTGCAAAAAAAAACTTGATGATTCTTTTCACAAATATATCAAGCGCATGGTGAACAAAACATAAAATCTACTCCATGCCATTAAGCAATAAGCTGGCTACCTTTCATAAGATACTTAGTTTCCATTTCCTTGTATTACTGAAGAAGTCCTGTTACTGTGTACAGTCAATCACACAACACTCACCATGCTTTCCTCCATAACACTAAATATTTCTTCAAGTCTCTATACTACAATTCTGGAACTATTGCAGCCAGGAGATGCAGAATCTTCAGCAAGTGTAACAAGATGGCTGACAATAAACCTGACACAGCTCAAGACTTCCAGTAAGTGTATGTCCGTTTGAGTATTCTACCTGTTCATAAAAGAAAACATACTATCATATTGATATGATAAAAAATGTCACATTACACACAGTAACACATGTACATTTCTGACAGACAGACAGATAAACAAACTTGTGCATTCTTTTCACAAATATATCACGAGCATGGTGAACAAAACATAAAATCTAGTCCATGCCATTAAGCAATCAGTAGGCTACCTAGTATAAGATACTAATTTTCCATTTCCTTGTATTACTGAAGAAGTCCTGTTCCTGTGTACACTCAATCACACAAAACTCACCATGCTTTCCTAAATAACACAAAATATTTCTTCAAGTCTCTGTACTACAATTCTTATTACAAGGAGGTGCAGAATCTTCAGTAACTGTAACTAGTGCCTGACAAGAACTTGATACAGTTCAAGACATCCAATAAGTGTATGTCCATTTGAGTAATCTCCCTGTTCCTACAAGAAAACATACTGATCATACACATGTGATTAAACATATCACGTTACACAGAGTAACACATGTATATCTCTCACAGGCACTAACTCTCAACAATGCTACAATAAAATGTGAATAGCAATGCAAACCCAAAACTTTCTGCTAGAAAAATTTGTCAAAATTCATAACCATATAAACAAAATTTCACTCATACCAGAACTTTTTTATCTGTGCACATAATGGGCACAGGAAGGACATTAGAATATGCCAAACTACCATCTGTGTACTTCTAATTACACTGAGGAAAAATACACAGGGAAACATGTGGAACTAATTGTAGCACAGGACGCATAAACAGAAACAGCACACTTCATTAAAAAACAGGAAAATAACTTCCTTTCACACTAACATTTACTGGTAACCTGACAGCTCACTGTGACAAGAGGCTTACCAGAAAAACAACCAACCAAACCTCTACATTAACTTCGACCCACACATACACCGTTCAAAACAGCAAGCTACCGTACAGTGTCTCTCCAACATATATCGAGGTACCACAATGTATGGGCAGTCTTAATATGTGCATAATATGCACACAATATGTGGCACAGTGCTGAGAACAAGTTACCCCAGAATTCGGAAATACGCAGATAACAATGTAGAAACTGGATCAGGTGGAAATTTTCGACTTTCAACTGCCGTGCCACGGCACATTTGTACGGCGCACGTTATAACAGAGCCACACAAACTACATTCACAATTGGTGGGGCTCGTAACAGCTGTAATGTAACAAGTGGCCGGTTTA
>Ga0123352_10007757_pt1 | contig 16611 bp, 8 predicted proteins | sample TergutLab28metaG_FD_89700 | JGI IMG/M metagenome (GOLD analysis project Ga0123352, IMG submission 89700) | Labiotermes labralis P1 segment gut microbial communities from Petit-Saut dam, French Guiana - Lab288 P1 | ecosystem: Host-associated > Arthropoda: Insects > Digestive system > Gut ... | reverse complement strand
CCTTGTTCGTTTACCAGTTGGACGAAGGGCAAGCCATATTTGCGTGCCACACGGTTGTCGTCGTCGCCAAAGGCGGGGGCTTGGTGAACTACGCCTGTGCCTTCGGTTAGGAGGACATAGGGGTCGCAGACGATGTAGTGGGCTGGTACGTCAAATTTGACAAAATCAAATAAGGGCTGGTATGCTAGGCGTTCTAATGCAGAGCCTTTCATGGTTTCGATTATTTCGTGGTCGTCGCCCAGCACATTTTCTACCAGCGATTTGGCTAGGATGTAGATTTTGCCGTCTTGTGATGCACGGACGTAATCTTCCTCGGCGTTTACGCACAAAGCCACATTTGACGGCAATGTCCATGGGGTGGTTGTCCATGCTAAAATATATTCGTTTTCACGGTCAAGCACCTTAAATTGGGCGATGACGGACTTTTCTTTGATGTCCTTGTAGCCCTGTGCCACCTCGTGGCTTGAAAGGGAAGTTCCGCAACGGGAGCAGTAAGGCAAAACCTTATGCCCTTTGTATAGTAAACCCTTGCCCCAGATGGTTTTTAATGCCCACCAGACGCTTTCGATGTATTTGTTGTCGTAGGTGACATAGGGGTTGTCCATATCCACCCAGAAGCCTACACGGGCAGACATTTGCTCCCAAACATCTTTATAATTCCAAACGGACTCTTTACATTGTTGTGTAAATGGTTCTATACCGTAATCTTCAATTTGTTTTTTGCCTGAAATTTTAAGCTTTTTTTCTATTTCTAGCTCCACAGGCAGACCATGGGTGTCCCAACCCGCTTTGCGTAAGACTTTGTAGCCCTTCATGGTCTTGTAACGTGGGATAATATCCTTTACGGCACGGGTTATCACGTGTCCGATATGTGGCAAACCGTTGGCGGTGGGTGGTCCTTCAAAAAAGGTGAAGCTTTCCGCCCCTTCACGGTTTTCGATAGACTTTTCAAATATTTTGTTGTCCTGCCAAAACTTTAGCACATCCAGCTCCCGCTGGGCGAAGTTTAGGTCAGCATTGACTTTTTTGTGCATAAAATTTCCTCCATGTTTGTCGATTTTATTATTATACCAAATACGTGTCGGGGTTGCAAGTGGTTTTGTGGGGCGGGAGGCTTTTTTGGTGTTTTTTGCAAAAAAGACTTGACAAGGGCAGAATTTTGAATTATACTGAAAGTGCAAAATTTTGGGGAATGTAAAAAGTGCTTGCCTGTCACATCTCGCAAAGAAAGTCAGGCAAGCACACCTTACAGCCCCAAAGAGACCTAAGGGACATTATATCCCACCTTAGGTCTTCTTGTCAAGCAAATCTTACTAAAAAACCGCTTGACTGTCAAAGGGATGCCTACAGGAAGGATATGGTGATGAAATGTCAGAACACAGAAGAAGATTTATCGACACGAGGGTTTTAGACGATTTGGGGAGAGTTGTTATCCCGAAAGAAGCCAGACAGCTATTGGGTCTAAGTGAGGGTACGAGAGTTAAAATATTGGTCGAAGATGATAAAAGAATTGTCTTTGAAGCCACGGAAGATGCTTGCCCGTCTTGTGGACGTTAGTTGCAAGGGGGTTTTGAGAGTGGAAAAAAGCGAAAGGTTTTATGATGAAAGAGAAATTGATGGCGTTAAGAAGCGTGTTATAGTCAAGACGATTATAATTTGTCGGGAATTAGGTATAAAAACCACGATTGAACGCTATAACGAGGAAGAAGTGTCGAAAAAATAAAAAGTGGGGTGGGGTCTCCTCACCTTTTTTAGTGGGAATAATTGCCCGAGATGGGTAGGGGCGGGCATTGCCCGTCCTAGTTCGATTTACAATATCGTTCGTACCAAGCCAATAGTGCCAGCAGACATGGGACGGGCAATGCCCGCCCCTACCATTGATAGTTGTTAAAAGTATAAAAAACTATTGACAAAGGTGAGGGGATGGATTATAATTTGTTAACATACCCCGTTTGATATAAAAAGGCTAAGAAGTTTTTAGCCGACTAAAAAGCCACCTTTAGAGGTGGCTTTTGGTTTATCTTCCGTGGTTAAATGCTTGCATGACGGCGTTTTGCATTTGTTGCTCGTATGCACGGTTGCCGTTGTGTGGGCGGGATTGATAGAAGTGCAGGCAAATATGTCCGTTAAAGTTATTGTTATGTATTGTGCTTCCGCCGTGGGGCATGGAGTTGATGGCGGCTGCAACGGTGCGGTCACCCCAGCTTACAATTACAGGGCGAGGGTCCCAAGAGAAACTTCCTACGATACTGCGAATGATTTCTGTGTCGGTGGCTGTTAGTGGCTCTACATCGGCGTGTTGACCGTTGGAGAAGTTGCGGACGACGTAGGTGCGACCGCTCCAAATATCATAAACTTGGATGTGGGTGTGCATTGGTAGGGCGGTGCGTAGGTAGTGCCAGCTAAGAAGTTCCACATTGCCGTTTGGTGGGCGGTGGGTGGTTGCTGGTGCAGCGGAGCTGTTTTGTGCGGTTAATGGAATTATGTAATTTGTTGCGGCATATCCGTGTAAGTCCCCTAGGGTTACGGGGTTAAAAAGGCTGTAGGGGTTGAAGCTCGGCACTTCCACAATTGTGCCAGATGGCATTACCAAGATAATGTCATGGTCTGTGGAAGGACCAGTACGCATACGCAATGGGTCTGTGGTGAGGAATTGTTGTGGACTTGCGAATTCCTCTGCGTATTCGTTTCCTATGTACATAAATTCGTCTGCAAGGGCTGTTTGTGCTATTGCCATGGTTGTGGCGGTTGCCAATGCTGTCACTGCAAAATATTTCAGTTTGGTTACAATTTTCTGTCTTGTCTTTGTCATTTTATCCCTCTTTTGAAGTTTTTATCTTATTTGTAAGTGTTTGTTAATATTTTGTAAAAACTACTGAGGAAATATTAACACTTCTGTAACATCTTGTCAAGAGTTTTTTTACAAAATGTTTATATTTTTTTCTGGGGTCTAAATTTCTTGGGTTTTACATAATATTTTTAAGTATGTTTTAACACATTCAAAAGAGGGGGATACCTATGAGAGAAGTGCAACAAAAAGCCCAGACACGAGGATTTTATGCAAAAAATCTCGCTCTGGGCTTGGTTATTTCTGTTATGTTGTTGTTTGTTGTTTCGTTTTTTAATGACAGCGTTTTTGGGGAAATGTTTTTATATGATGCCCTGCCACATTATGCACATATTTTGGCGTTGTCGGAGGAGGACTTACCGTTTCCTGTGGAAGTGGAATTGGATGTTGTGGAAATTGCCCGTCCTCTTGTGCGGGAGTTGCCACGGGAGGAAGTTATTATTAATGTAAATCCGTCTGGGAGTTCTGGGATAATTGGGCTTGGGGATGTTGAGGTGGATTTTTCTACCAATTATGCTACGGTGGAAGATGCGGTTGAAACTTTTACACCGCCACCTATGGTAAATCCTGCTAATTTAGCGGATTTGCGTGACCCAGTGCTTTTGCAGAGAGCTATGTACATAGTTGACCCACGTACTATTTTTGTGCCGTCGATGTTTGATGTGGATGCTAAGCTTGCTAAGGATTTGCGGGTTAATCCTGCTAATTTGGGGGGTGACGCTCCTGTTGTGTTGATTTTTCATACACATACAACGGAGATGTTTGCTGACAGTAACCCAAATGATATGTTTACTGGGATTGTGGGGGTCGGGGCATATTTGACTAGGCTTTTGAATGAGGCTGGTATACCTACGATGCACTATTATCGGCGTTTTGATATGGTTGATGGGCAGTCCCATATACTTGGGGCTTATGAAAGGCAAGAAGTGTATATACGGCGTATTTTAGAGGAAAACCCAACGATTGAGATTATTATTGACTTGCATAGGGATGGGTTGCCAGAAACTTCGCCTAGGCTTGTTACGAATATTAATGGCGAGCCTACTGCTAGGTTGATGTTTGTTAATGGGCTGTCTATGCGGAATGTGAATGGGGTGGCCGTGCCGATTGAGCATTTGCCCAACCTTCATTTGCCAACGAATTTGGCGTTTTCGTTGCAGATGCAGATTGCGTTGAATGAGGCACATCCCACGCTTAATAGGCGGATTTATCTTAATGCTTTTAGGTTTAGTACCCATTTTTTGCCTAAGTCGCTGTTTGTGGAGGTGGGCGACCAGAGAAGTACGTTTAGGGAGGCTACTAATGCTATGTATCCGTTGGCGGAGGCTTTGGTTGGTGTTTTGAGGTAGGGTGCGTAAAGACGGACTGGGGCGGGCAATGCCCGCCCCTACCATTAGTGTGTGGTAAATAGACCGTCTGTATTTGCTTTGTTATAAGCTTCTAAAGTGCCGATGTCGAAACATTCGCCTTGGAATTTGTAGCAGTGTATGGGTTTGAATTTGTAGAGCCATTGTAGGAAGTTGCCAAGTGCATCAAGGTTGCCACCTTCGTCCGCATATTTCTTGGTGAGTTTTACGGTGTCCTTGGTAAAGGCGTATATGCAATATGCAACGAGGTTAGATTTTGGAATATCGGGTTTTTCGACAAAATCTGTTACAATATTGTTGTGGTCAACGGTGGCGATGCCGAACCTTCGTAATTCCTCGACGTTGTTTAACTCTTTGGTGCAGATGCAATCGGCATTTGATTTTTTATAGAAAGCCACAAAATCAGTTAAGCTGAAGTTGAACAAGTTGTCGCCACAAATAATCATCGTTTCATCGTCGATATTCATTTTATTGATAGTGAAAATAATATCGCCTATAGAGCCTAGCATATTTTCTGGCTCGTATGTTTCGTTGTTAAGTATCACTATGTTTTTGTTGGCTGTATATCCGTCCTTCCATTGTTCAAAATGTTTTGCGAATTTTCCATTTGACACTATAAAAATGTCATCAACTTCATTCACTTGGTCTACCTTGTCAATTATATAACCAAGCATTGGCTTGTTGTTGATGGCTAGTAGGGCTTTTGGGAAATTTTCTGTTAAAGGATAGAGTCTTGTTGCATAACCTGCTGCTAAAATTATTACTTTCATTTTTTGCCATCCTTTCGTATGTCATTAAGGGTTTTAACACCACTATGGGATATGGGTTTCCACTCTACACGCTTAAACATTGCGGTTATGGCAATGGGTATGTATGTTAGCATAAATATGGGAAAAGTGAAAAGATATGCAATTTTGAAAAAGGCTTTGCAATGTATCATCTTCCACTCGGTTATAACGGTAGCACATCCAAATACAAAAAGCAAAATGTATAATGTTAAAACGGAGGACAAAAATAAGTTGATAATAGTCGAAACATCAAAACCTATTATAAGCCCCAGAATAATTATAGCTATATTTATAGACATTGTGACAGAAGTGATAATCATTGCTGGCAGAATTGTCATAAACATATCAAAGGCGTAGAAGCTACGTTTTTTTACTATGGTTTTTATTAGAGAGGTGCCGTATTTGCCAAACACTTGGTAAAACCCCTTTGCCCAGCGTAAGCGTTGATTCCAAGATTGGCGGAAAGTGGTTGGCTGTTCGTCGTAAAAAATGGCGGACTTGCAAAATGCTATGGTATTTCCCGAAATTGCGTTGTGGATTGAAAATTCTATGTCCTCGGTAAGCAAGAAAAATGGCCAGCCACCATTTTGCAATATAATATCTTTTGACACCAAAAATCCCGTGCCAGAAACGGCGCAGCCAGTACCAAGCATCATGCGGACATGGTTTAGATATTTAGACTCACGTAAAAACCAAAGGGAATATCCAGCGGACAGCCAGTTATCGGCGTAGTTTTTGGAATTTCTGTAGCTTGTAATGATTTTGTGTCCTTTGTTAAATGTTTTGTTCATTTCGGATACATAGTTCTCGTCAAGTATGTTGTCGGCATCGAATATAAAAAAGCCGTCAAATTTGTCTTTGGGATAGTTTTCAAATATCCTTTTAAGCAAAAAATCTATGGCATATCCTTTGCCCACGAGGTCTTTGTTAAAGCGTTCATAAACAACAGCACCAGCGTTTTTGGCGTGGGTTGCGGTGTCGTCGGTACAATTATCTGCGATAACAAAAATTGTTATATTTTCTTGCGGGTATGATTGTTCTTGTATGCTGGAAATAAGGTGTTTTATGACGTTTGATTCGTTTCTGGCAGCTATTAGAACGGCGTAGTTGTGTGTGGGCGTTTCTTCAGGCACACTATTGTGTTTTTCGTATTTTTTTGTATATATAAGAGACACGAAAATATAAACAAATTGATATAGATACCCTAGTGTAAATATTATTGCTACTGCTATGTTAAAGATTAATATTGATTGTACAAACAATTGAAATCCCCCGATTTTTAACTTTTATTCGTGTTGCTATCTTGAATATTTGGCGATGGCTTCTAGGAACACAGCTCCATATTTGTCGGCTTTTACTTGACCGATGCCGTCAATTAGCAAAAATTCTTTGATGTTGGTGGGTTTTTTGGTACACATATCTAGCAGGGTGGTGTTGTGGAAAATGGTGTAGGCGGGTAGGTTGTTTACTTTTGCTAGGTCTAAACGCAGGGCTTTTAGGGCTTCTAGTAGGGCGGTGTCAACGGTTTCTTCTGTGGCTGTTACGGTGGGTTTACGCCCTCGCATGGTTAGGTGGAAGTCGCTGTTTTTGATTTCGTAGGCTCGTTTGCCTAGTTTTAGGACAGGGTATCGGTCTGTGGTTTTGATTAAGAAGCCCTCTAGCACAAGGTGGCTGGCGATTTCTGCCAAGCGTACCTTGGTTGTTTGGGTGATGCCGAAGGTGGGCAGGCGGTTAAGTCGCCATTGGCGTATTTTGTCGCCGTCTTTTCCTCTTAACACGTCTATGATTATGCCAAGTCCGAAGGTTTGCCTTTTGTTCTCCATCCTTGCCACGCAGGATATGATTTTTTGGGCATCCAGCGTAATGTCAACTTCTTCAAATTCGGCGGAGCAGTTTCCGCAGTTTCCGCAGTTGTCGTCTGGGTTTTCGCCAAAATATTCTAAAATATGCCCTCGCAGACATTTATGGCTGTGGCAGTATGACCGCATTTGGTTAAGACGGTAAATTTTGGCGGTGGTTTCTTCCCCGCTGATGGTTTCACGTGTTTCTTCTATAAAAAACATATGGGTGGCGTAGTCGCTGTCGGCGTAGAACATTAGACATTCGGCTGTACCGCCGTCACGCCCTGCTCTGCCAGCTTCTTGGTAGTAGGCTTCGATGTCCTTTGGCATATTGTAGTGGACGACGAAGGACACGTTGGACTTGTCGATGCCCATTCCAAAGGCGTTTGTGGCAACCATTATGGGCTTGCGGTCGTGGAGAAAGTCTTCTTGATTTTTGGCACGTTCGCTGTCGTCCAGCCCTGCGTGGTAGCGGGTGGCGGAGTATCCCAGACCCAAAATGTTTTCGTGGACACGCTCCACATCTTTGCGGGTGGTGCAGTAGATTATGCCAGATGCGTGCTGGTCTTTGCCCGATAGAAAAGATGCCAAGGCACGCCCTTTGGCGGGCGGGTGTGACACGTCGAAGGACAGGTTTGGGCGGTCGAAGCCAGAAATCATCACGCTGGGGGATTTTAGGTTAAGTTTGCTTAGAATGTCATCTTTTACACGAGGGGTGGCAGTTGCTGTAAATGCTGCAATTACTGGGCGTTGTTGTAGTTGTGCGACAAAATTAGGGATTGCGGTGTAGGCTGGTCGGAAATCTTGCCCCCATTGGGAGATGCAATGTGCCTCATCCACCGCAACTAGCGGAATTTGGGCTACCCGACAAAAATATAAAAATTCTTGACTCATAAGACGTTCTGGGGCGACATAGATTAGTTTGTAAGCCCCGTTTTCAGCGTTTTGCAGGGCTTTTTCCATTTGACGCTCGCTGAGAGTGGAATTTATGAAGGCGGCGGGGATGCCCGATTGGTTAAGGGCATCAACTTGGTCCATCATCAACGAAATAAGGGGCGAAACCACAATTGTCACCCCATTTAGCATCATGGTTGGCACTTGGAAACAAATGGATTTACCTGCACCTGTGGGCATTATGCCAAGTACATCTTTGCCTTCCAAAATGTCGTTTATTAGCTCATCTTGTCCGTATCTAAAGTTGTCGTATCCGAAATGTTTTTGTAGAACTTCTACTGCCGTCAAAACGGTTCCCCCTTACATTAAAAACCCTCGAAAAATAGCATATCGCATATTGCAGAATTTGTCAATATATATCAGGCAAATCTTAGTGTAACTTTTTTCAAAAAAGGTGTTGCAATTTTGCTTGGGATGTGTTACAATGTTCAAGACAACTTGAGAAACATGAAATCTCCAAGATGGGATTTGGAGATTTTGAAAAGAGAGCTTTTACCCAGAAACGGCTGATGAATGTGCGGAAAAACAGGAAGTGGATTTGCCATTCTTTGGGTAAAGGACATATCAGGTGCTTATGGCAATTGAGGCAGTTGTCAAACGCATAGTATGAACCACATCAACATCACAACATAATACATAAAATTTCTAACAGAATAAGGAAAGGCTACGAGAATTGCTGCTTTCCTTATTTTCGTGTAGAGAAATGTGGTTTGTGCTTATTTTAACGAGGAAAGGAGGTAAAAATAGGGGGTGGTTGACACCTAGAGAAACAAAGAAGTGGTATTTATACCACGAGATGTGTGAAGCACATGAGGCAGTGCTGCTTTACAGAACACATGAAATCTAGATTATAGAAATCTAGATAATGAAAGGGAGAGATTTAATGACATCTATTAAGAAACGAGGTAAGTTTTTTCAAAAGGCATTAGCTTGTCTTTTGGCAGCTATAATGGTTGTGGGTATTTTGCCTGCTGTGCCAGCTATGGCTAATAATCAGGTTGCGCCTGTAGAAACATCTCAGGTTATGCCTGCATCTGCAGAAGTGGTGGATATAGACGTATATGTAGCTTTTAATTCACCGCATGGACACCATTGGTTGGAGTTTGATTACGATATAACAGCTCCTTCCGATGCAATACTTCGGTTTACTATTTCTTGTCCTATGGGTAGCACTAGAGAAATCCGTTGGGCAGAAATCTCAGACTGGCGTCCCGGGGTTATTGTAGAACTTAACGATACTGGTAACGACGGTCAATTTTACGTTCGTGTCCAAGATTTGCGTGATGCGTTCGACGACCATTATATTCAACAGTTGACATTGAGAGTTTGGTGCGATGTTTCAACTGGAGGTCGAACCATGGAGGGGCAATTCGCATTAAATGTTACCCCTGCAGATGTTGTGGGTATACCAGAGGGGCAGTTTATTGTTGTTCCAACGCAAAATACAATTGGTCAAAACCAAGAACTTATTGATGCTACGATTATCTTTAACGGTCCAGCTGGCACATATGCCGTTCACGCAAGTAATGGTGGCGGTGGACCTATCGGCTTCTTACATGCTTCTGGGTCAGCAATAGAGTATGTTACTTTTACAGGAAGTTCAAATTCAGACTATGTATATGGTTCTCTACAATTAAGGTGGAATCCAATATTCCATTTGAATGTTGGTGCTGGTCTGATTGAAACCCAAATCTTCTTTGAAATGGGAACAAGTAGCTGGCATTTCCAAGATTTTGGAGACTACACCATGCCTATCCGTTTCAATTTCTACGATGGTTTACTTGTAGAAGTTAGAAGTGGGCGTACTGGCGAATTGATACCAAACGCTTCTTTGCACGTGAGTACGTCTAGAAGTGGCTATGTTGGTACTTTTTCTGCAGCACAAGGCACCCCGCCAAATTCTGGTCAATTTATAGTTCCAAGTGATGCGATTTGGGGTGCTTTGGATGTGGGCAATAGAGATGGCTTGGAGTTCGTTGCTGATGCACCGAACTATAGAACGGGCATGTCGTCTATAAATTATATCTGGTTACCTTATACAGGTGTTGTGGTTGTCACCCTTCAGCCTGCAAACCCGCAGTTTATTGTGCCTGCTGACTTGTTCTTTACGCCAGGTCGTATGAATCAAATTCACGGTGTGCAACTTAATGCTGATATTCCAGATGATGTAAACAGTTTACAAGTGGCTTTATTTACCCCAAATGGTTCTACTTTGGTGAGTGGTGGCTTTTCCGCTACACTTCAACGCCTTGATGCTTATGCCCCATGGGTGTTGGAGTTGACTGCTCCTTCTAATGTTAGTCCTCAACTTACGCAGGCTGTAAGTGTGCGGGTGCAGATTGCAAGCAATCCTCAAGTAATGTTGGAAGCGGAAGGTCCAACTTGGTTGCGTCCACTACCTCTAAATCAGTTTGCTAGGATAGATATTGTTTCTCCTTATAGCAGAATTGACTTTGGTACATTCCAACGAGGGAGAACATTTGGGCAACACGAAGCTAGATATGTGCGTATAAGCAATAACGGTGATACGGCGATTAACCTACGCCACCCAGGCAACCCTGCCCAAACAGGCTGGATTGTTGAGCATATAACTGGTACTGGCGGTGTAGGTCATTGGTCTCACACCAGCCCTAACATGACTATCGGTACAGGTGCTGGTGACAGAGAAAGAACGCTTCGCATACGTCCTAGTGAGCATATGCAAGTGGGTCTACATACTCAACTTAATTTAGTTTATGACACTTTGTGGGCGGACAGCGGAAGAAATCTTCTTCAAATCCCTGTGAGGGCCGATGCTGTTAACATACCTGCTAACTTGTATGGAAACGTAGAAGTTAGGACTGTTGATGGCAGACTTATCCCAACTGCATTATTTGAAGTTGAGACCGTTCGCACAGTTGCTGGTGCACAGCCTGGCATGTTCCGTGTTAATGTTGCACAGCTTCTTAATGTAATCGACTTCCCGATGAGTACTTTCCTTAGAGCTAATGCTTACGGGTTTATGGAACTGACGCATGATGTGATGAACAACTGGAATTTGTTTAACGCAATTCATGCAAGTGCTACTGGTGGTGCTCCTGTTGTTGTTACCCTTGGTCAAGGTCAAGGAAACATTTGGGGTCCAGGTGGTCCAATTGGTCAACTTCCAGGATATAGACAAGTGAATGTTGCTGTGGAGCTTCGTTGTTCTGAAACTGGTGCAACAATTCATCCGAGTGCAGCTATTTTCCGAGATTGGAATGGAGACCAGTTAGGAGTAATGCTTCATGTTGATGGTACCGCTTTCCTCAATTTTTCTGGTGGACACGTTGGTAGGTCTATAAGCGTATCACATGACGGTTTTGAGACTGCCACGCATTATGTCACCTTCCAAGACTTGAGTATTCAACACGTTGTTATTGAGCTTGAGCCTACTACTACTACTGCACCTGTGCCTGTAATCACTTACTGGTCTAGAGTTGGCTTGCCTGGGTTTGTTCCTTATCCAGAGCTGACAGCTGGCGTTGAGAGTATGGCTTGGGTTGAAATCCAAACAACCAATGTACCTGCTGGAAATGTTGGAATTGGTGTATTGGATTTGCCAGCTGGAATGACAGTTCAACAAAACACTTTTATTGATGAAAATGGTGTAGGTCGTGTATTTGTAAATATCGACGATAGCTTTACAACTGGTTATACAGGCTTTAGGATTTATGTTGCACCTGGTGCGCCAATCCATGCTTCTATGCCTATTCCTGTTAGTTTGTTTGTTCAGCCTGGATTTGACCCTAACTTTGTTATTCAGGTGACACCAGATGAGCCGTTTGTGGTTCCTGGACAGCGTGCATACTTTAACTTGCATGTGCCTGGATTTGTTGGTAACATTGCACGTCCAAACCATGTTGGTCTTCTACGTGATGGTGCGTCTTTACTAGTAGATATGCCATTTGCAGACTGGGCTTTTGGTGATGACCCATGGGGTTGGACCGCTGCCGAGCAGAATTGGACCTTTGACAGATGGGGCAATTTGCACATTGGTTTGGACATTTTGCCGGGTGCAAGTCCTGGTATCCACCAAGTAACTGCTGTTTTGATGGGTAATAACGTACCTTCTACTTTTGAGATTGTCGTTGCCAATCCTACTGTTGGTGATACCCCAGGGTTTTATGTTATGGGTGCTGACATCCAAATCCAACAGGGTCAAACAATTAATGTTACTGTTGATGGAAGAGGAATTCAACCTGGTAGTTTCTTTGTATCTCCTCGCACTCACTTACCGCAAGGCATAAATATGCTGACCAATATTATGACAACCACTGAAGTATCTGGTGGTACTGGTCTTTTTGCTACCCGAGGAACTGTACAGATTTCTGCCGATGCTAATGCAGAGTTGGGTACGCACGCAAGCTTGTTGGTGATTGATTTTGGTGATAATGGTTATATAGTATCTAATGTATTTAATGTTACTGTACTTCCAGCGATAGAGGCTATAGAGATTGTTGTTCCTACTCCAACATACCATGAGCCAAATCTAATTGAGTACATCATTCCAGTTGACCTTATAGACGACTTGTTGTGGCAAGTGCATGGTGTGCAGATAGCTGAAGTGAATATTAATGTTGTGGGTACAACATTATCCAGCGGAAGCTATTTAGATGAGAGCTTCGTTGGAAGCATCATCCGTCCTGATAGGGAAGCACCTAATTGGGAGTTGCAACTGTGGATGAATGACACGTTCCTAGTTGACGGAGATTCTATTACCCTTCAAATAACTGGTTTGCGTTCAGGGAGTTTGAATCATATACCTCTAACTTCTAACGTATTTGAGTTGCGATTTGAAGATTATGTACCTGCACCTCCTGCTATTGCTGTTCCTACACCCACATACGTTGCGCCGAGCCAAGCTCGTCAGTTCTCTATTCCGATTGTGGTTTCCTGCGATGAGCTGAATGGTCCTCCGAATAGCAATGACGGATTCCAATTATCCAGCGTTAATCTTGGTGTTGTAAGTACAACATTAGGAAGCGGAAGCTATCTATTTGCTTTAGAGGGTGAAATTAGACGATCTTCAACGCAAAGTACTGACTGGGTTTTGACTGTCTTGATTAATGACGGACACCTAGTTGAAGGAGATTCTATTACCCTTGTTGTAACTGGGATACCAGGTGCATCACATATGAATGTTACTTCTAATGAATTTGAGGTGCGTTTTGGTAGACCAGCCCCAATTGAGGGTGTATTGTTTGTTGAAGATGGCGGTTCGGTTATTGCTGGTCAGCAAATAAGCTTTAATGCTACGCTTCCTGCTGGTCAGACAGGTGGCGGAAATGTTCTCTTTGAGGTTTTCACTAACCCTGTAAGCGGAACCATAGAGCCTGCTGGTGGATTTAATTGGGTTGGTAGCACTGGAATGGGCGGCAATCCTTCTAGCGGTGATTTCACTTTACAGACCTCTGCTGCGTCTATAATTGGCGAATATCGTGCTACGATACTTGTTTATTTGCCAGAATTTGGCGGATATTTGAAGTCTAACGAATTTACGTTTACCGTTGAACCTAGCATGTCTGCTAGTTTGTACGGGTTTGTAGAAGTTAGAACTGTAGGCGGCACGCTTATCCCGACTGCATCCTTTGGAGTTGAGGATGTTCGCACATTTGCTGGCGCACAACCTGGTATGTTCCGTGTTAATACTCTAGAGCTATTTAATGCGGTTAACCACCAAGGTTACACCTATGCAAGAGTTGATGCTCGCGGCTTTAACGGGCATGAGTTTAATGTGCGTGGAATGAGTAATTTCTTCGATGCAGTTTATGCAAGTGCTAATGGTGGTACTCCAGTTGTTATTACCCTTGGTCAAGGTCAAGGAAACTGGTGGACACCAGGTGGTCCGACGATTACACTTCCAGGTTATAATGTTGAGAATGTTGCCGTAGAGCTTCGCTCTACAACTGGTGAAATTATCTTGCCAGAAAATGCTACTTTCCAATTCTCACATGGCAGTAACTATCTAGGGATGATTCACAATGATGGTTTTGTAATCTTTGGTCTTTCTGGCAGACATGTTGGTGTGTCTATAGACGTGTCTGTTGATGGATTTGAAAGTGCTTCACATCAAATCACTTTCCAAGATTTGAGAAACCGACATATTGTCATCGAGCTTGAAGAAGCTGTGCCTGTATACTTTGATGTAAACTTCATGCGTTGGAATGCCCTTCACATGATTTATACCACAGTTGCGGTGAGAGAAGGTCAAACAGTTACGCCTATTGCTACCCCATTTGTAATGGATGGTCGCATTGTAACTGGTTGGAACTTTGACTTTGCTACGCTAATTACTGAAGAAACAAATATCCAACCGATAGTAAGAGAAGTTGGCGAAATTGGTGGCATTGCTAATCTTCAAGACATTAACCTTGGTCCAGCTATCGTAGGTTATGTGCCAGCTAATTACTCTGCTACTATTGTTTTGGAGAATCGCCAGCCAACTGTAGCTCCTATGGAATTTGACATTATCTTGTCAAACCCAACTGAGTTTACAGTTAACCACAACTTCTTAACGCCAATGCCAGGAAGTTCTGCTACCTTCGTGGTTACGCCTGTTGCTGGTCTTGCAACTGGAACTTACACAACGACTGTTGCCATTGTTTTGATGGGTATTCATGTGGAAAGCTTCGAGGTAACATTCGTAGTTGTGGATGATGTACAGCACAGTGTAACAGTAACTGCTGCAGGCAATGCAACCACAGTAAACCGTGGTGATACATTGCAATTTGGTGCAACTGTGCAACCAACTGGCGGTCCTGTACTTTGGAGCGTTGTTGGAGGCGTTGAAGGAGTTAGCATCAGCAACACTGGTTTGTTGACTGTAGGCAGAGGTGTTGCACAAGGCACGCAGATAACTGTTAGAGCTACATCAGGTTCTGTTTATGGTGAGCGTACGGTTACTGTAACACCTGGAGGTATTAACCTTCCGCAGACACAAGTTTCCCACAACATAGTTAGCCCCAACCCAGAGCTTGGCATTATGGAAGGTCAGCTAATTAATGTTGGCGTTCAAATAAGTTCTGTAGCACCTGGTATGACCATAACAGATATTGTTGTTGCAATTGAGAAGGCTTCCTTCTTGAACTTTGATATGATGGGTACTTTCCCTTACTTCTTATTTGGAGGTACGATTATCGGTTCGTCTGATACTCATATTTACGTTTTGGTGAACGATTCAGCTACATTCAGTAACCCAGCTAACATTGTATTTGTGTTGAGAGCTACAGAAAATCGTCCAGCAAACCAAATTAATTTGCCTGCCTTGATATCCGCAACAGGATTCTTGAATTTCTAGCAGGTGGCTAAACAATTATGCAATACCTGTTTGCGAGCAACGCAAATAACTAAGTAACACCAAGGTTACCCCTTTGATGATTAGACACACAGTCCTATATTGGGAGATTGGGACTGTGTGTACAGGGGGGTAAGTGAAATTTGGTAAAGTTGAGGTAATTTGGAGGGTCAGCCGAAATTAAGCATAAGACCTATACCCAACTTTTATTTAAGGTAACACACGATTTAAGAAAGGAAGTGTGCTTTGAGACGCAAGTCTTATGAAAGAATATTAGATGCACGTAGGCAACGTGCTGCAGTCAGAAGAAAAGCTAAGGCTATCATGGTAAGCTCTGCTTTGGCGGTAATTATTTCTAACAATCGACTAAGTGTCACCGCTTTTGCTGCTGATTTGCTTTCCGAAACGAGAGAGACCGTTTTAACGGAAACCATTGCAGACTACATAGATTCGAGCCAAGTGTATATTGCCGCTTCGGAAGCAGTTGATGGCGAAGAAGAGTCTTCTGGTTTGAATAATTACAACGAGGACAATGGGTCTGATGTTGATGAAGACGACACTAACGAAGTTGACCAAGATGTTTCCCCAGAATTAGATGGCGGAGAATATATTGGCTCTGATGATGAGTCTGACGAGTATCAATTTGCCGATGTAGATTCTGATGCTGGCTATACAGAGCCAGCCGATGGTGATGATGAAGCTAATGCTGATTCTGAAACCGAAAACAGCGATGATGACACTTATGCAGACGATGCCGATGCTTATGCAGATGCTGACACTGATGGGAGTTACGATGGTGCTTCTGATGCGGATGTAGATAGTGATGCAGATGCTGATGCGGATGGTATTAATGTGGCTCGCCCACCTGATGCTATTGCACCTCCTCCTGTACCTGGTGGGAATGCTAATAATTCCCGTTTGGATGCGTTTGGAGTTAATGCGCTGCAAGTTTGGGAACAAGATTTTGATATTTTCTGGACTCAGCCAGGGGATACCAGTGGGGTACGTCATCGTATAGCTACTGTGACGGTTGAATTCCAAGCAGAAGAAGGGTTAAGACCCATCTACACTATAGTCGATACGCAAAAACACGACTTAGGTGATTTTATAACTAATATGATTTTCGAGGGTGCTACTGGTGGATGGAATGCACTGTTTGGTGGAACGGCGAATGTTATCGTTAATGAAAGTAATGTTAACCCAGGTCAATTTCTAATCTCTGTTACCATGTTTTTTGTGGGTGGAGAAGCGGGCTTTACCATTACGTCAAGTGATGCGGAAGTTATTAGTATTCCTCCGATAGATGGTGACGCAGACGCAGACGCCGACGCAGATGCTGATGCAGACGCTGACGCAGATGCAGATGCCGATGCCGACGCTGACGCAGACGCCGACGCAGATGCCGACGCAGACGCCGACGCAGATGCCGACGCTGACGCTGACGCAGATGCCGACGCAGACGCCGACGCAGATGCCGACGCTGACGCTGACGCAGATG
>Ga0123352_10007755_pt1 | contig 16611 bp, 9 predicted proteins | sample TergutLab28metaG_FD_89700 | JGI IMG/M metagenome (GOLD analysis project Ga0123352, IMG submission 89700) | Labiotermes labralis P1 segment gut microbial communities from Petit-Saut dam, French Guiana - Lab288 P1 | ecosystem: Host-associated > Arthropoda: Insects > Digestive system > Gut ... | reverse complement strand
TAGGAGATATTTTAAATCCATTTTAATCAGATAATGTGATTTTAATGGTTTGACAAGTATGTGCAATTAGTTGGTCTTAATAAATATTGTTATCACATTGCACGGTAATAAAATGAAAATAGTAGATGGGAATTGGCGATGGACTATTCTGAGGTAATGACTGCTCTTACACACGCAGAAAAATACATAAAGCTTAAACCATACTAGCAAGCTCGGAATTCGATGCAAAGACCAAAGCAGGAGAACTAGACACGTTACGGATTAGATAACTTAATCGCATGAGTAGATACATTTAGGTTTTGAAAAACAATTGGTTGCTTAATACTCATATTCACATGGGTAAAGCGGCCTTAGTGAAACATACAGGGCTGTTTTGTGCATCAGTATCACAGCTATATGTGATGAGCATGAATCTTGCTTTAGCTATGGCTGCAGTATGGATTCATTGCTTGTCCCGTATATTGAACTGATATTGTTATAATAAAACACTCTTCTTTTTTGCCTCTTTAAAAGTTTCATTAAATTTTACCTCCCTATAAAATTTAGTGGGTTATGAAGATGTAGATGTTGACTCCCTACAGTGGAACAAGAACCCGTAATGCCTCTTGATATAAATTTGTTGAATTAGAAGGGGAAATACTGCTCAGCCAGCGCTATCGCAATCCGTCGCCTGTGGATATAGGATCTGGTGGAGCGGAATCCAGACTTTTCCATTAATGGGCCACATTATCAGAAATCCATATGTGTGTGCGGTCTGCATGATATTTTATTAATAACGGTTGTGAAGTGTAGCATGCAAGCTTTTTTTAGATTGTGGATAGCTTATCAGTTATAGAAAGGTGGCCGTCAAATTATACCCTACTATGTCCTCTTTCATGTGGCCTAGCTTGTAGCTAAAACACCTCTTCTGTCATTTTGTGATATTTCAAGTCAGCAGCCTACTGTACTTGTCAGTATGTAAATATACTTTGACTGCGTGTAAACTTACATCATACCTACACTAGCCTCTTGAACACGAAGATGAAACGGTCGCGGATGGCTTGTAACTTCACATGTAACAAAGGAGTGTCTATAGACTAGGATATGTACGATACGTAAAGTATTTTTGCTAGGAAGCTCAGGCAGGCAGTCAGGCCGCATATTGGAAACCTCGTTTCTAGCGGAGGACAGTATATGGGTACTATCTGAATAACAACTTTGTTAGGCGCCAGAGCACACACTGATGCAAGAGTTGGTGAGTGAATGACTTAAACTCGTGCTCGTATAAAGGGCATTCTTAATTAAGTTCATTAATTTAGGAACTGATCTCGAGGGAGGAATTCTTAGTTGAGTTACCTGTTCAATATGCTGCAAAAATTAAATATCGAAGCACCGTGGTGTAAGAAAGTTTAACGTTCTTTATGATCACACGAAGTGGGTTTTAAGTCTTAAGAGTGTCAGGATGGTGGTTACCGAGAACAACGGCATTTCACAAAATATAAGCGTCGGTTAGGTGTAACATTTTGTTGCACATATTCGCCACATTATGCTACGGCTTAGTAATATAATTATTTAATAAAATGAAGGTAAGGAAAGAATTTCGAATCAAGATTAGACAGATTTTAGTAACCTGTTATATATGGGACCTGAAATCTTATGAGAGCTAAGAATTTTAACATGTGTCACCGTCAACATTTTATTTGAAATTTTCAGTGATCCACGTAGCACGTTCGGAACAGTAAACTTTCTTTCGCATTCACTGTGATCGTCTGTGCTGTGTTAATTTTATTTTCTGTTCCTGTCACTTCAGAGGATAGTGACTTAAAACAGATCTCGATCTCGTATTTTCACTTAATATTAAATTCCACCTCAACAAACATTTTGTCAATCTTCGTAGTTGCACCGCGCATGTTGAAAATATTAAGTACTTTATTTGTCCAACAATTGCCACAAATTATTATAAAATTGTTAAACAGTTAAAATCATTTAAAATTATAATATTTGCTCCAACATGTTTCGGTTTACACAAACCATCATCAGGGAGCTCTCAGTCTGTGCTTTGCTAAAGTTACAATGTTGAATTCGGTTACATATCGTCACTTGAAGTTATCGGTATTGTGTCTGCATATGCAGCCACAATACCGATAAATTCAAATGAAGATATGTAACTGAATTCAACATTGTAACTTTAGCAAAGCACAGAATGAGAGCTCCCTGATGATGGTTTATGTAAACCGAAACACGTTGGAGAAACTATTATAATTTTAAATGAGTTTAACTGTTTAACAGTTTTATAATAATTTGTGTGCATTAGTTGGACAAATAAAGGAATAAACATTCTGTCATTTCTCGCAAGTTTAAATTTTTGCAGATTTCATATCGTTGATGAAATGTATGAAACCTAGAAAGGTGGCATTTTGAAGACAGAAATATATTGCTAAGGATGAAGATTAAAATGTATTATATGTAATATGTATTCATCAAGGTGTGTGGAGAGAGGATAAAATATTAGTACCATAATATGAGTCACAATGCTCAACACAAATGCAACGCAGCGAAGCGAAATTGAGCCTCCTCTCCATTGGTTAAAACTTACTACAACCTTCATTATATGATCATTTTAAGAACCTGTGCGCTCTTATGCACTACACTGTTCCGTGCATTTTTTGTTGTTGTTGTGATTAATAAGCACAAAAATTGTAAACGTCTTATTTCGAAGCTATTCAAACTTAACGTCCGCAAAAATCATCGCCACTGATTCTACTTAATATAGATTCAATATAACACGAAATAGATCTATTTATTCATTCTACAATTCTGTCCATAATTTCGTACAGCAACGACGTTTTATTATCTATTTTATCACCTTTTTTACTGAAATCACACACGACAAAATCATCTAGCAAGCGAGGATCTCAAAGTTCCATACGTTAAGTTTGTATCTGTTTGTGATTAAATTTCATAAATACGTGAATATAATGAACTCCTCTAGCGTTCTTGTGGGTCGTCGTGATAAGAGGCTCTGAACAGCAGATTACAAATTAACCATGATCTCATCTGCCTGACATGCAATGTTAATTGGTTTCTCCTCTTTGGGGGTCTAAATTTTTCATGTGTTTTGTTGTATCACAGGAACCAACGCCCAGAAAGCCGCGATAGGATCACCTTTATCTAATACTAGTATAAATAATGTTGATATTTAAAATTAACTTTTGACATTTCCCGTCCCTAGCTATATTTTCCACAGATAACCTCTCAATAGAATAGTTCTTATATACCGTTAAAGGTGAATCAGTCCCATTACAGGCCCGAGGTGCTCAGAGGGTTCCAGGAAGTTAAGATTCCCAGATTACGTGACAATGTCCCTCTTATATACCGTAGTCATAGATAAATATTATGAAATCACGATTTCGTTGGATATTCACACCACAATTTTGAAAAATTCTTTAGAGACACTTCGATCGACGCTATAAAAACAGTAAGACATTACAATGCCGACCGAAGCATAGTAGTCCAGATTTTAATTTCATTTGAAACTCCTATTTTCGTTTTCTGTCGAACTATGGCTACCACAGACAGACACATACGTAAAAAGATGTATGCGTTATACTCTTATCAACTGAAAATACTGATAGGCATGGTTACAGCTGACAACAAGCAGGAGCGAAGTGACCTATTTTACGTTACTAACGAAGTACTGTACTGACTTGGAGGAACTGAGACAAAGGAAGGGATAAATGTTAGTACTTTTATTTCCAAGAAATGTATGAAACGAGAACTGATGAATGCACACCGCCTGGATCAATCCACGCGTACCATTCCTCGGTGTGGATACAGAGCGAGATTTTAACCCAGTGCTTTCTTCATTTCATCAGACATACAAAGCTGACAATATAAGATCCTTTTGTCTTAATACCGGACGGGCACTATTCACACACAAGGAACTTGAAGGTCATTACTTTAGCTCGAGAGAATCATGTTGACATCATTTGCCTCCCACTTCACAACAGTCACAAAATGTACCCTTGGATAAAGCTTTCATGGAGCCCCTGAAAATATTCTACTCCTACGAAAATGAAATATAGCCCCGTTCAATCCTAGAGCGATACGTCACCGTCTACCAAATTGGCGAACAATTCGGCAATATATACAAAGCGAGCTGCAACAGGCGAGATAGCGGCTAATGGCTTCCGGGCGACAGGTCTCTTTCCTTGTGACAAGAACATCTTCAGACCACACGATTTTCCTCTAGTCTCAGAGGACACAGAAGCTGCTCCTCTGAACCATCCTGCTTTGGTGAAGACCAGCGATCAGCCGTCGTTCAGTTCTGCTACTTTTTCTCCGTTCACTTCTGCTGAGGCTCTCTGTTCATCAGATATCAGCACTTTACCAAGCCTGAACCTACAGCCAAATCCTCGTGATGGAACAGTAAAGAAAATAACGAGTTCATCTTACAGAAATTTTGTTGGGGCAACTCAGAAAAAGAAAATCAAACAGGCCACTAAATCCAAAACAAATTGGCTTGCGTCGAATGCTCTTCTTGGTCCTTCAAAGAGGCGGAAGAGAGTGGTTTGCTTGGGTCCAACTCCGTCTGACACTCCATCAGATTCGGACTCTGACCTAACTGTTCCTTTCGCTGACGATTCGATAGAAGAAGAAGAAGAAGAAGACGCTGATTGTGTGCTCTGTACTGGTCGTTTATCTGAAAACCGCACTGTAGAAGAGTGGATACGTTGTGCGAAATATTTCAGATGGGCGCACACACCTTGTGTTGGTATGGAGGAGGATTTTGTTTGTGAGTCTTATCAGGGATGAGCACTCTTTTGCTCTTCCTTTTTATTTGTAATTTTTTAAATTCCGTAACTACTCTTTGTGCTTTCTGGGTAGATTATTCACCCCCCCCCAATTAGGAACACACGTGGGCCTAATTAGGGGATATGAAGTTTTTAAGGAAACGAATTTTGCACGCGGCTGTCTTTTCATAATTTACGATGTTTATGTAGCAACTGTCTCTTCATTAATCGAATGAAGTTATTGCTGTGTTTGAAAAGTTTTACGACTTTTACTTAAGTTTAATAGCAGTTTTTAAAAAACCTCCCTATAATAGGCGACTTTCCCCTACATGCCTCCGGTAGGGTTTAGAACCTATAATCTCAGCAGGCGAGAGGCCGCAGACCCACATCTTAGGCCGCACGGCCACTGAGACCGGTAGCTCAGCTACTACGTACTAAAAATAAATGTCTGACAAGCTAGCTATCTGACTACCAGCCTACTTACTTTTATTTGAATAACAAACTATTACATTTCAGTCATCACCAAAAAAACCACCCACTGAGTTAAAACCATTCAGTTCACATCCTGACAGGTATTTACTGTTGGAAGTTAAAGTGGAGGACATGGATTCCCTTCTACAAAATTTTGACTATAAATTGTATAGCATGCTCGATGGAGAACATGGGACTGTAAGCTTTTGTATTTACATTCTCAAAGCAGAAAGCGAGAGGTAGAAATAGAGATGGGAGAAAGGGACGACTGAAAGTGAGATTAGGCGTACAGAGAATGCTATGGCTGGCAGGCCAGCACTCAATAACGTTTGTTTCACAAAGAAAAGAAACGCCTTCCTTCTCCTATAGAACGCATTCGTGCACTCTAAACTGGGCGCTGAGAGAGACGGTGACAGAAAGACACGGACGTTCATTTGAACTGAATGCAGCTACAAGTTTGCACTCAGTATTGTAGAGTATATGGAAACTGCAGTGCGAGAGTGTAGCCTGTGCTGCAGCGTCTGTCAAAATATTCGGACTTCTCTTGGACACAAATGAAAGCACACACAAATATCATAGTGTGGATAACTTCGCGCGTCTTACTGGTCGGTAGTTTTAGCCTTTCTTTTCTATCCGAAACACAAAGCTTCAAAACTGGGTATGAACTAGTTTTATGAAACATTAAAGAAAGACATTACTACGTCATTATTATGCAGTTAAATATTCATGGCTTTACAATACTAGATACTTCGCCTTATCATAAAAGAACTGTAGCAGACAAAGCATCGTTAAATAAAATTCATAAGATTCGGTATGGAGTACTGTGGTTATTTTTTTTTTTAGCCCGAGAACGTGTTCTGCAAGATAGTTGCATTTAAGTCTCATTGTTACAAATATTCACATGCTTTTGTTTTCTGTATTACTAGGAACTGTGCTAAAAGTTAATTATTATTGTGCTTTTTAAAAAGGGGTTGTTTTTTATCATATTTTTATGCCTGAGGATAGATTTATAAAGGCCGAAATATGTAGCATGTTTTGGACAGTAGACTATGTTGTCTGAAAACATATTTGTGATTGATGCTCCATCTCTTTCTCTATTCATGCATTACAATGGGCTGTCGTACTCTAGGATAATATTGAGCCATTTAAACCAAATTTGCATACATGCACTATGATTCGAAGTTGTTCATGAAGATTACAGTATCAATAAAACTTTCAGTCTACGCTGAGGTTTTCAAAGTAGTCACTGTACTTTAGATTTGTCAACTGAACGTCTATGTGAATCTCGTATTACTCATATATCAGGCTTACATCGTCGTTCAGTCACTAAAGGTTTAGTCGAAGAGCTGGAATTATGAACGTTACCCTTTTTTAATTTTCCGCTAGTTTCTCTCTACAGGTATTTCATATCTATTAGACCTAAATACTTTTGTCAGTACTTTTTTCTCAGAGAAAAAGTGCGAGAGAAATGTCTAATTGAAGGACGCTGTTAACTGCCAAGTTTGCATAGCATCGCTAATAGATGAATGAAATCAAAAGCGTAAATTATTGGTAAAATGGTGCTCGCAGGGCAAACCAAATTTCTCTTGAGAAGAAATTCCCCCAGTATCCTTTTTTTATGGGATCCATCCCGTTGTGCTTTAGTACAAACTAAAATATCGTTCAGTCACACAACAATATATTCAATAATGCAAAGATGGCACATGTTTCAGCTACAAGTAACCATTATCAGGCAGACATTTCAGTACAAGGGCATGACATGTTCAGTGTCCATGTACTGAAATGTCTGCCTGATGATGGTTACTTGTAACCGAAACATGTAGCATCTTTGCATTATTGAATATATAGTTGTGTTTTGACTGAACGTTATTTTAGTTTCTCCCAGTATCGCTTTATTCACCATAACTTCTACAAGGACTGGATATACATCGAAATCAGGCCTTCGATATGAGAGGCTGGCGACTAAGCGTCATTCTCATAGATTTGTAAAAAATACAAAAAGATAAATTTGAGCGTATATATATATAGGGGGGAACCGCGGTGGCACAGTGGTTAAGGTGCTGTGCTACAAATCGGAAGGTCGCTGCTTCGATCGCAGCTGGTGTCCGATCGCACCATGGTCCTGGGGTCGACTCAGCCTCTAACAGAAATGAGTACCAGGAGTATTTCCTGGGGGTAAAGGCGGTCGGTGCGTAAGGCTGACAACCTTACCACCATCCTGTGACGTTGTCATGAAATCTGGGAACCTTAACTTCCTGGAAACCTCTGGGCCACTCCAGGCCTGCAACGGGACTGCTTTACCTTATGTATGTATGTATGTATGTATGTATGTATGTATGTATATATATATATATATATTCTCGCCTCATGATAATGTATATGTGAATTGCTTAACAATACTTCGAGAAATACTTTACATCAACAATTTAGAAGCTGATGGGTTACACATTTCATTCAGCGTAACATTTATTTCGCAAGACGAACCGATTCCTGTAGAACATTCAGTAAAATTCTGCGCCACTTAAAGTACTTTATATAGTGGGCTGAAGCATGAGTAAAATGAAATTCATAAGAATAAATGTACTCAGACCCCATCCCCAAGTCTAGTATTTACTGAACCGAAATCAACTGTTTACTTTCAGAAAAGTGACAAGCGTACATATTGCCGGATACGACTTCTAAATATATGTTCGCTTTTTGCGGCTTTTCAAGAAAGTGAACAGCATTATTAACGAAAATAATTAACACTGCCTTACTGTGACGATTTCCTTCAGGTGTAGTTATTTATAGCTTCAATAATTCCCTTTCCACAGAATACTCCCAGTGCGGTTTCTGTAAGCGCGCTCGTGATAGTAAACTGACACCGAGACAGAGCGTTATAACTCCGTTACACAGTGAATATAGTACGACTTTTGTTTTAACCAAGCGTAATTGTTTCACTCTGGTGCTCGTAACAAAACAAAGGAATAGTGGATTGCAAAACAGCGACAGTCAAAGTTCTGGACAAACAAACCTTATCGTAATAATGAGGCGCGCCAGTCCCAGAGCTGATCAGCCACTGGTAATTTGGCTGTTCTGCAACTGGAGAATCTCGAGCTGAACTTCGTATTCGCCGCAGTTAAGTTACAATGCCTCGGAGGTTTTTGTTTCCTTTTGACACAGTACAAAATTGCATAATATAAGCACAGTTCCCGTGTGCGTTTTAAGCTTCCCACAACACTGCAGTCGGGGAATCTGTTCTTCAGGGATAAGACGGTGCGTCAAGGGGGTAAAGAGTTCGCGAAATTTCGAAAGACATATTTCCTTCATTTTGAAGAGCTAAAGTCGGACGCAGCTGACCATATCTCAGAGGAACAGACTTCTCAGAGCTTATGTGTCTTACGAATAAGGCCAGGCCATTTACTACGTGTATCAGAATACAATGGTCAATCTGAATCGTAGAAAAGACTGTTGTCATTTTTATGCAGAAAGAGTGAAAGTGCAGTTGTGTAGTGAGTGAATGTAGGTACATTCCAAAACAAAAGTTGAGGGCACAGCAACTATGAGTTAATTATTCTTGTCTAGTCAGACGGTATAGTGGCTAGGTTACGTTCAGAGTGAATAAAGAATACTGAACCTACAGGTTGCGGGAAATAAAGCGACCAAACCCTTAAGTGGACTTACTTATTTCTTATGCTCTTTAAGTTTGCTAGTGCATTTCTTTACTTTAACTACCTAGGACAATTCAGGAATCAAAAATATTGCCACATTTTTGGAAACCACCTCAAAATTCTAGGCTCCAGAATAGCGATAAGGGTCACGTTCCGAAAACAGAACTCACAAATATTAGGCGCCATCATAGAAAATATAGTTGCGTTCTGGCGACTGGGATTTTTAAACCTCAGAGATATTGGCAATCGAAATTTGTTTTAATCGCGCGTCCTTATTCGCTGTGAATAATTTTAATTACATTTACGGTTGAATAACGCAGAACACACTTAAATGAACATTAAGCATAAACTGAATTAACAATACTTATAAATAATGTAAAATGAACTTCCTATTTATCAGTTTATGAAATAACATTTACTCTCGTGAGTTTTGGGGACCAGAGCGTATATGCCCTGTTTTTAAAAAGCTGAGTGAGTCCCTAGCGTATTGAACAACAACAATCTGGATAGCCAGGGCTATTCTTTCAAGAGGCATTACTAGAATATTTGAAAATAATGCCTGGAAAACGAAGTAGAAGCTGCTGTATTGTGTAAACCTTACAGCAGAAGACACAGAGATAACTTTAGGGAAACTATTTTTTTCTTGGAGTCTGAAGAAGTAGACTGCCTAATTTATTGTTCTTTTGTCTTTCGTTCGGTTCGTGTTTACGACCTGTTAGTGTTTGAGACTGCACAATACCGATGGTACTGTATGTAGTAAGTAGTGAAATGGAAAGGATTTAGAAGGAAGCATTCGTGAGTTTATCGGGGTACGTTCCCGGAATCTGTATAAAGGAACTAAGGGAAGCCAAGAAAAATCTTCCAGCTCTTTTATGTGTTGGCTGAGATTCGAGTTGGTATCTGATGAATACAGGCCACAGTGTTACCTGTACACTGCACAGCTTGTTTAACAGTGTCTGGGGTAATGGTGATACGCAGTATTTCGTCTATAAGTTTCTTTTATGAATAGAACCAGAAATACTGTACAACATAGGAATAAGTACGTTACAATTGCTCTATGTTGAAATGTAATAACTTTTATTGAGAGGATTCTGTATTTTTGCCACGGCATTGAAATAAAATTACTTAGTGGGTGAACAGTAACCGTATTTCCAGTCTACTTACCGCAACTAGTTTACTGTTGCACTGAGCAAAATTCAGAAAACTATTGATAACGATTTATAATTAAGCTACGAAAAATAGCGAATATTTTCACGTACGTTTGAACGAAATTACTTTAAAGAGAAATAATTTCCTATTTAATAAGTTGTTGTCCGCGTAAATGGCATTACGTTATTCTGACGGCTGTATTCTTACACACTGAATAATTACTCTCTTACAACATATCTTATAAAGGCGTTTGTTGAAAACCCCTTGTCTATTTCAGTAGATATATTTTTTTGTTCTTTTGTGGATGATTGTTCTTACTTGTAAAGAGGCATCATAATGTTGCGTTGTATATATGTAAGTACGTATATGTACACACACAAACACACATAACTTTCCATGGATTCATAACTTGCCAGAATGAGAGTAAGATGTGGAATAAGTCATAAACTTATGTGAAATTTACAACATTATTACAATGCAAAATACTGAAAAATATTTCATGTACACGATTATGGACAATTCTTAAACACATTCAAAAAGTGATGAACATAGTAAGAGAAAAATAATAATGTATTTAAGTGCCTTCTTAGCGCTACTTTAAATAATGCCTTTCCTTCCTCAAACTTGTACGACCAAGTTGTAAATTGTGGAAAATTTTGATGCCAGCATAGAGTGAATCTTTTTTGCAATATGAAAGCTTGACATTTGGTCTGTGAAAATTGCACTTATTCCTTGTATTGACACTTTGTGCAGATAAATTTTTTGGAAATTTTCTTGGTTAGTAGCTCTGAATTTTATTAATGAAAATATGTATTGGCACGGAACAGGTCAAATATCTATCTTTTAAACAGACTTCTACGTAAAATGTTAGGTTTTGCACCTACCATAATTCTAATAATTGTCTTTTCTAAAGTAAATATGTTCACTGTTGAGCAGATTACTCCCAAAATATTCCATTCCATACATACAATTATGTAATATAAATAACGAATGAAAGGGCTACACAAACATTGAGAGAGAAGGAATGAAAAATTAAAAAATAGGAAGAAGAAATTTGGATTAAAAAAAAGAAAATCATAAGAAAGCCAAAGAAAAGGGAAGAATAAAAGAAATCAATATGCAGCGAGAGAAATAAATTTTAAGAAGCACGTAAACTTACAATTTACTCTGCGCCATGTGTGCCGATATTCTGAGCCTGCCAATGTAAACGTCGCCAGAGAAACACAATAATATTATGATAGACTTTCCAGGACCAACCCCGAATATATTCTATTTCATTTCGTTATTTCTCTCTTAACATCTTCGCAGAAACCATTTTTATTATTTCTTCCTTGAACGTCAGAATGTTTGAGCTTATTTAAAGAGTATAATTATAAGAGGCAATAGAAATTTCCTCCAGGTAAATTCGTTAGATTAACAAGTCCTCAAAAACTATGAATTAGAGGGTACGTCAATGCTGGAAATTTGTAGAGATCACGATTAACTGCTGATAATGAGATGTAAATAAATTATAAGAGGCAATAAAAATTTCCTCCAGGTAAATTCGTTAGATTAACAAGTCCTCAAAAACTATGAATTAGAGGGTACGTCAGTGCTGGAAATTTGTAGAGATCACGATTCACGGCTGATAATGAGATGTAAATAAATTAAATTCACTGTTTAAGAGGTCTGGACTCATATTTTGAAATGTCAGCATCCCATTTTAGTGAGTGAAAGCGTGTCTGTCATCATTCCTGTTTTTTACTGTCCAAATCAATCAACATCCATAATGACCAGATTTTTTTTGCTTATTTATCCTGTGCGTGGATCATGGCAATAGTGCGTGGAATAGGGATTTTTTTTCAGTCATACGGACACATAAACCAAATATTTAAAAATGTCCTTATTATGACGTTTCTCTGAGTGACAATTCTGAGGATCAATAAACCATGGCTGAGCGTTATAAGAAGCTCTATTGTCTCTGGCGGTATGACGAAGAAAGTGGACATTGATGTCTTGTATCTGGAGACCATTAAATTCAAGGATATAGGAGATTATTTCACAAGGTAACACTTCTGGCGCCTCGTTTTGTTATTTTTCGTAGATATTAGATTCATGACCAATTTTAAGAAAAACAATAAAGATACAAATATTTAAAAGGTGATATTCCACGTTTTACACAAAACACACTATAATTAGTCTCCACATCTCTGCATTAAGCGTTCAATTAATCATAATCGTAATCTGGAACATTGAGAGTTATCTAATTTCTAATACCTACTCGTGGAGTTGCGCAACCGATCGTGTACACACTGTTGTGCTAATGCCATTCATTTTTTCTGTGGCTTTAGTTCGTACATCACAGGAAATGTAGTCTGTCGTATAGAAACCAATCAGACGAGATACCATAAGTACATATGTCTTCATGTGTAATGTCTGTTATTATTGTCCGATTTTATTTAAAATGTCTTTTTAAGATGTTGAAAATTTTATTAATAAATCCAAATATGAAATTGCACGGAAATTCGTGCAGTGGGTATAGCGCCGTTCCATGCAGACGGACGGAACAATACGAATAAGCTAATAATTGCTATTCGCAACTGTTTGGCGAGAACGCTGACATTTGATATAGGCATTTATCTTACCGCCATCGGTATCATCATTATTATTCCATGGCATTACCACTAAAACCGAAACTTTAACGCTTCTAAATCAGACATGTTCTAAATCCTTGTTAAGACAAGGGTAGGATGAAGATCCGAGCATTGCAAGGTCGGAACAGAGCAACACAGATAATCGCCATCAACCGAGGATTTGTAGGTTTGCTGTTTTCATAGGGCCCGACGTCACGTTGATATGCATTAAATACAGTACCACGTACACTATGGGGGACCGCGGTAGCACGGTGGTTAAGGTGCTGTGCTACAAATCGGAAGGTCGCTGGCTCGATCCCAGCTGATGTCAGTGGATTTTTCATTGACATAAAATCCCTCCGATCGCACTATGGCCCTGGGGTCGACTCAGCCTCTAACAGAATTGAGTACCAGGAGCATTTCCTGGAGGTAAAGGCGGCCGGTGCGTAAGGCTGACAACCTACCATCATCGTGTGCCGTTGTCACGAAATCTGGGAACCTTAACTTCCTGGAACCCTCTGGGCCTCTCTAGGCCTGTAATGGGACTGCTTTACCACGTACACTATCATAGCCCACAATTCTGAATAAATATATTTCGCACTTGTAGCCCCTAACACAGTCTAAATAATTTTTCAAATTTATAACATATAACTCAGAACAAACACCCTTTCATCTTTATGGCCCACAACTCAGAATAAGGAAGTGTAAAATATAAAACACCAAGTGATTCTGGTAAGGTACTTCGGGCGTCTTTCTATGAACATTGTCTTGTAACAGTATTTAGGATAATATATGATTTGGAAAGCCTTGATTGATTGATTGATTAACATTGGATTAGAGCTCTTACGGTTCCGATGCGCCTAGGCTTTATAGGCGGGCCCTTTTTGCCCCATAATCTAATATCAACTCAGGAGAGCCTTTTTCCTTTACTAAAGTTCCAGATGGCCCCAGACTTAAAATCTTAATGAGTCCAAGAAAGGAACCCAGATATACTTTTCTTTTCTCTCAAAAGTCCCGGCAAACGAACCCCCTCCAGGTTCCCCAACAGGGTTCCTATAGAGAGGGAGACCCGTTTAGGGGGCATTTTACACATCTCACAAAAACATCATCTCTCGGTTTCCCCGGGTAAAGGAGACCTCCCTCAAGGTCATCTTGATGGAATCCCTCGCAGAAAGATGCCCAACCACCAGAGCCCTCCATTCATCTATCAAAGTCCCCGGTATACGAGCCCCCACATACCAGGTTCCCCTCGGGGGTCCCCATGAAGGGAGATACCCGTATCCGGAGACTTTCGTAACATATCTTCCGGGGTCCCCAGTGAAGGAGCTCCCCCTGAGGCCCCCTGCACTGAGCCTCTTCAAAGAGAGTTGCTTTATCCCCAAAGCCCCCTTCATCCAGTTCTCAAAGTCCCCGGTAGACGAGCCCTCCTCCAGGTTCCCCAAACCGGGCCCCTATGGAAAGAAATGTCCGTCTCCAGAGCCTATTCTAAATATTCTTCAGGGTCCCCAGCAAGGGAACCCTCCCTCCAGGTTCCCTTCACAGAGCTCCCACAGAGAGAGACACTCCACCTCCAGAGCCCCTTTCAACCATATTGCAAAGTCCCCAGTAGATGAGCCCATTTCAGGTTGTCCAACCGAGCCCCATGAAGAGAAATGCCCATCCCAAGAGCCTTCCTTTCATAACCTTCAGGGTCCTTAGCAAAGGAAACCCCTTTCCAGGTTCCCCTAACAGAGCTCCCATAGAGACAGATGCCCAGTTTCAAGAGCCCCCTTTCAACTATCTCTCAGAGTTCCCGGTGAAAGCCTCCCCCCCCATTATACTTAACAGGACCCCGATGGAGAAAGGTGTCCGTCTCCAGAGCCTTCACAAGGCCCGGTAGAGGAGCCCCCTACAAAATTCCCCCATGGGGACCCCATGGAGAATGATGCCCGTCCCCTGAGCCCTCCTCCCTATGTCCTTCCGTGTCCCCTTGAAGGAACCCCTCTAACAGAGCTCCCGCAAAGAGAGATGCTCCCTTTACGTAGCCCTCCAACTATCTCTTAAAATTCCCAGTTAACGGACTCTCAAGGTTTCCCAACGGGTCCCTACGGAGAGAGGCACCCGTCTCCAGAGCTTTCTTATACTTTTTCCCTCAAAGTCCCCGGTAAATGAGCCCCCCTCCATGTTACCCAACAGGGTCCCTATGGAGAGAGAAGCTTCATCTCCAGAGCCAATGATTTGTTCCTTCACTTATATCTGTCAGAGTACCCAGTAAGGAGCTTTTCCGACGAAAAACGGGGAAACATTTGGTTGCCGTCCACGGAGCCCCCATGTGGACGGAAGGCCTACATACAATGCGGTGCGGACTGGTTCCCAAGGGGATCGTTTACGAAACTGCAATCTCTACCCCAGCGTCATGCAGCCTTCAGCACAATACCTTCCGCATTGGCTTGGGTAGATCATAGTTCCGTTAGCCAACATGTGCCGTGGCAACCCTCATCAGGGAGTGCCCTACACATCTGTTACCGCCTCCCACGTGACCCAGGGTAGAGTAGAGTACGAATCCACGATACCCCGAGGTACGGACGAAGGGTTGGATTTATGGGAAACTGGGAAACCTTAGTGCTGAAGATGGATTTGTAGGTTATAGGCAGCATTTACTGCAACATTCTACAATATGAAGGTACACAATTTTGCTTTTCTCGAAAATGTTGATTGGGCTGACTGAAATTCGGACGCAATTATTGCAACGATCACCTTCGAATACTTTCGATAGGACATTTGACAGTTGTTCCTTTACCGACTGGTTCAAAACGCGAGAATGAGAAAAGTTGTAACAAAAATAAGCGCATTCCCTTGACACAGTGTTCACACAAATGAGAGTTCCGAGAAGAGATTCAAAATACTTGTGTCCTCTCAGATGGAGGTAAGGCTTTTTATCTTTGTAGATTCAGTCCATCACGGCTTGGTAGCGCGTGCTAAACACGTAATGTTTCACGCATTCCGTCCGTCTGCTAGCATACATATTCTGCGTAGATCATTTTCCGTTTTGAATATTATGTGCCAGTGCATTTACCTTTCCAATACACTACGAATCGGTGTTATTTATTTTATTGTAAACACTTCATTCCCGTTGTTGCTGTAAATAACAACACTATTTTGAAATTCTTGAAGACGCTTACGCTCTTCAGAACGGGGGTTTAATTTTCAGAGCACCAGACCCCGTATTTTTCCAGTTATGAATAGGCGCAAGTATCACGGTCGCCCTGCAAATATTCGTCAGCAGATTTCTGGTCAGTTCTTATGTTCTGTAAGGACGGTCTCTCCACTGCACACTTTTAATATCGAAAGAAATTACGGAGCAGCTGGGATGGCGTTGTCGGCACAGTCACTAGGCAAATCGCTGGATGGTCCCGGGTTTGAATCCCGGCAGAGGCGAGGGTTTTCTCCTTTCAAAACCTCCAGACCGGTTCTAGGGCCTTCCCTCTCCCTCACACAGCGTTGTATTGAATATTTACCGATGTTTTCCGGCGGATAAAGCGGCCGAGACCTGACGTTAACAAGTGACCTCCTGCTAATAGTGAGGTTAAGCATAAATGGAGCTGCGCTTTTGCTCCCCCTTATGCCGTCGTGGCATGGACAAGGGAAACATTATGTTGTAGAAAGAGAGGATGACCGTAATTGATAACGTGGTAAATGCGAGCTAGAAATCAGTGGTGGTCGATTTGAGGGAACTGTTGCAACGTCCTGCCCGAAGGGCTGAGGTAAACAACACAGATCCCCGGTTCGTAATCGGCTTCCGAACTGTAAAATGAAATGGGGCAATGCCTAATTAAAGTCTAAGTGCTAACCACTCACCTGCTGCTTTCGAGGATTTGGATTAGCGCGATTATTTGTTATTATCACGATTTGTTAAAATTTATCTCCAAATTAAATTAATATTTAGATAAGTAGTGAAGAATGGGGGGGGGGGGGGGG
>Ga0123352_10007753_pt1 | contig 16614 bp, 11 predicted proteins | sample TergutLab28metaG_FD_89700 | JGI IMG/M metagenome (GOLD analysis project Ga0123352, IMG submission 89700) | Labiotermes labralis P1 segment gut microbial communities from Petit-Saut dam, French Guiana - Lab288 P1 | ecosystem: Host-associated > Arthropoda: Insects > Digestive system > Gut ... | reverse complement strand
TAGCTCCTCAATTGACCTCACGAGGCTGAGTGAACCCCGTTCCAGACCCACTACTACTCAGAAAATCTGGTAGCGCTGGGGATCGAACCCGGGACCTCTGTATCTGTAGCCAGAAACTCTGACACTTTTAACAAATACTTCATATCAGTAGCAGACTCAATCATTAACAATGTTAAGAGTAGTAACAATGATCATAAAAAAAAACTAGTTATATAAAATGTTTATTTAATAGCTTTAAGCATCCACTCCCAAACATCCAATGGTTTTATACCATAACTGGTGACATAGAAAACATCATTAAATCCCTAAAAAATAAAAAACTCTTGTGGTTATGATGAAATCCCTACTGAAATCCTAAAAATTAGTGTTCCTTTTATTAATTCCCCTTTAACATATATTTGTAGCATGCCTCTCCTCAGGAGTTTTCCCCAATAGACTAAAATTGTCTATAATCAAACTAATATTTAAAAGTATAGGAAAACTTAACACCTCCAATTACAGACCCAATATCTTTGCTAACTTTCTTCTCCAAAGTCTTTGAAGAACTTATTAACAGTAAGCAATTCACACATATATACAAGAATAACATACTTGTAGATGAACAACATGGCTTCAGACCCAACATTTCAACTGAAATAGCATCATTCAAATTAATAAATGAAATTCTAGTTCCAATGAATAACAAAATGTCAATGGGGGGTATATTTTGTGACCTGGAGAAAGCTTTTGACTCTATAAATCATAGAATACTACTGGATAAATTAGAATTTTATGGGATTGTTGAGAAATTTCATTTGTTGATGAAATCATTCTCAATGAGAGTTTTCAACGAGTACTTATTGATAATACCATTGCTCACAATAAGGTTAAATACTCCAAATGGGAAGAGGTTAAAAGTGGGGTTTCACAAGGCTCCATTCTTGGTCCTTTGCTTTTTCTTCTATACATCAATTATTTGCCCAAGATGGCAACTAAGGATGCTAATATTGGCTTGTTTGCGGACGATACAAGTATAATAGTAGCCAGCTCTAATGATACACATCTTAAAGTACTAATGAAAGAAATATTTATGGATATAAACAAATGATTTAAAACTAACCCATTATCTTTAAACTTTAGTAAAACTCATTGTTTAGAATTCAGAACAAGAAATTTTAAAGATAACATTAATGTTTGCTACAATAATCATCACATCACTAACACCTCTCAAAGTTTTGGGAGTTAATTATAGAAGATACTTTGTCCTGGAAATATCATATTGATTTAATAATGTCAATGCTGAATTAAGCTGTTTTGCAATGAGATAAGTTAAATCCATATTGTCCCAACAGACTTTAAGAATGATATATTTTTCTTACAAACATTCCATTATAAGTTATGGTATAATTTTTATGGGCAATTCCACATCCAGCATTAAAACATTCAGAATTAAAAAAAAAAAATTATTAGAATCATAAAAAATTCAAGAAGTAGGGATTCCTGCAGAGATTTATATAAAAAGATGACTACTACCTTTATGTTCACAGTACATACTAACTATGTCATACATATTGAATAACAAACATCTATACAAAACAAATATGGACTTTAATACCACATACAATACCAATCTTCATCCACCCATCTCTAATTTGACTAAATTTCTCTGGAACAGAGATTTTCAGTCACCTCCCAGCAAACATAAATGATTTGGAATGTTTTCCTATTGCTCTACAAAGATTTCCTAACTCCAATTCATTTTATACCTTGGAGGAATTCTTGAACTATGATAGATAACACGTTTTCCATTTGTATTTTAAGTTTCGGTAGTTTTATTGATTTGTCTCCACAGTTCATAATTACTATGTCGAGAATTATAAAAAGTCATTCTTGGCTGTTGCTGTATGGTTGTGTGATGTATCTCGATAAATAATGACTAGTGCTGACTTTGCATTACTTTATATTTAAAAATAACTATGCTGTACCTAATTTTAATTACGGAATGCTTTGTTATGTGACCATTTCCACATCCTCATGGTATGTAACTATGATTGGATTTATAAAAAAGAATAAACATAACGATGATAATGATTTTCCATTTCATGAATTTTCGTACTTCTTCACAGAACTGAGAAAGAATCGTATGGTACACGGTTCAAACAACTACTAATGTCTTAGAAGTTTACTTACATATTTAATCCACAGTTCAATATATCGTCTGTCTTGCAAGTATCCTTCATCTTCTGCCAAGCATGCAAGACACCTCTCCAATAACACATACAAATTTCCTTCCCGGCTATCTCCCAAGAAACTCTGCTCTACCCATAAAATGTATTCATACCATGGTTCTAAACGGTCGCTACCTTCATATGAACGAAGTAACGTTTCGTATTTTCTGCAATATAAAACGGATCAAGTGAGTAGAAATCCTTCCATGTGTAGACACGGGGAATGTAATTATGCACGTTCTTACTCTCTTTGTTTTAGAAGTTCATGATGTGCTGCTTCATCATCTTGAGCTAGAAGGGCAGTGCGTAACTGACAAATCATCCGACCTTTCTTGAGAGGCTTGATGTTTTCCTTCAACAGATACAGCTCTTCGCCAGTATCAACCTTTGTTTTAGCATCCATTCCCAACACTTTAAAAAACGTATAAACATAAACAATTCCTGTACAGAACCAGTTGAAAGTAAAAGCACAAAAACAAATTTATGTTCAGCATCTGAAAGTATTTTACACACAGAATAACGTAAAGAACAAAGACAATGCATACGCACAAAACTACATACACACCGACTACACGAATTTAACGGTCGTTCCTCCGCGGGAAATTGAATATGGCTCTACACCGCATCGGTGTGCGTTCATCAATCTGCACCTCCAGCTTTGTGCATTTACCATGCCGCTCACCAAACCGCATACACATAAAATAAACACAGAATGGCACGGATAATATATCTCGGATCTATTCGACCAAGAAAGAAGCAGTCGCAATTCATATGAACCAAACGAGTCAGGAAACGTTACAAATCACTTCTGCTACATGTCGACGACAATTTCGTGACCAAGAATTTTCTGGGCCGTGTAAGGAAATTCGTGTCCATACGGGGTATTTTCGGTAGTCTGTGTGGTAATAACGAATGGCTTTCTGCTATACGTGTCTGTGGATACGTGTGTGCTGCATGTTAAGCGGGGAATAGGCAACAGCTGAAGTAGTAAAGCACTGTGTTTAAACTGGTTTTGTAATAAGCGTTTCTGGAATCGGTAGGAATAATGCCTTTTCATGACGACAGCATAGATGCTATCACTCCAGCAAATGCAGTGCTTTCTGCCAAATTCAGAAGGTAAATTAATTCGTAAATTAGTGTGGCATTTGTTGTACATTTCTTATTGTCGTAATACCATTAATGTGCTTGTTTTATGAAATGTTTTACTCGGTATATACTGATGGAACGTGTTAAATGATTTGAGTGACGCGTACCACATTATTGACGTTATCTCGATCCTTCACAGATACCTTGCCGCAAGCAGTGATCTGTAGTGATCGTAACCATTGCCATGCCGTGGACGAGAACCACGCTTACCAATGATTGTCATCCGAATTCAGTGGGTGCCTAACAGGCTCAGGAAAAGGCATCACCTTATTCTGTTTTTGAATAATTGTAGTATATCGTGCTTTTTAACACGAACGTTATGCATTGTTATGGAAAAATGCGAACAGAACACATTTTCCGAAAACGCGGCATTGAAAGGGTTTCAGTCAGTCGCCTTAAACAACTGAGATCCTATGTTCCTTATATAGATAGGGTGGGTACTGATTACAAGGCCCATGCCCCTACCAAATCAGGCCAGTATATTAAATTAATCTCATATTTGAAGGAGTAATCCTTTCAGTATTGGTATACTTCTGTGATCAATTATACTGATCAAGCACAAGTAAATGTCACTTTTTTTTTTGTAAATATGTTAATGTGACGAAATGAACAAGTGTTGTTTGAAGTAATAACAGTTACTTTTGATTTACAGGAGTTTTGCTTATCGAACATTGCAGTTTCGACTACCTGTTACCATAACAAGTGTTATAGACCACTTAGTAAGGGATAAGGATCACATAGTGAACACTTTTGGTGAGGTAAGCCCTATATATGAGGGAATGCTGTACTGAGCCGAAAGAAACTCTTGGTGAAAAATAAATAATTCTTTGTTATTTCAGTATACAAAAGAAGAACTGAAAGAAGTGATAGGCTCATTTTCCAAATTGAAAAATGAATTGCAAACCAATAAGCCATTTACAATGCTTACATCAGATGGTCCAGATGTCGCATCATGGAACACTTATTATGAAAGAGAGACTGAAAGAGAAGGTGAGGAACCAAGGTGGTTCAGCACCTCACTGCTTTATGCTGAATGCTACATGTACCGCAGGATACATGAGGCATTTGAACTGAGGTAAAGGAATAAACATATTATGAAGAAGACTAAGTAAAATTGTTAAAGAGATCCTGAAGCCTTTTCTGTTTGCCCGTTTTCATGACTGTCCTATAGAGGTGAAAAGGGACAAGCCAATCCACAGTGATGAACAGTACATGTGTGAAGTTTAGGAATAACAAATTAAAAATTACTGACAAATGGAAGTAACTGACGAATTGATTATTACAGAATGGATAAAAAGTAAATTTCACTTTAGAACAGGCCATGAAGGCCAATAGAAGTAGAGATAATGCTGTACTCTTTCTTTAACCTCAGCACTAAATGTTGGTGGGTGGTCAGTCCTACACCCCAACTACTTTATGCCTGAGAAAGAGACCCAGTACCCATTTTACAGGAGGCTAGATGGGCCTAAGGGCCAGTCTGGATCGGTACAGATCTCTTCCCCACTAGGATTCGAGCCCTGGACTGTCCAGCCTACAACAGGTGGCTATACCAACTATACTATCCTGGCCCACAACAGAAAGGGTTCTTCATTATGTTTCAGTCCTCTATACCACCAGATATACTTAATTCAGTATATTTCTATTGAAGGATATACAGCTGCTACGTGAGGAACTTATGTACATAAATACTACTTGCAGATCTAAATGATAATGTAAAAAAAAAAAGTGAAAGTAACAACTCAAACTGGCATGATATTGACAGATGTGTAAAGGAGACTGTAATGTCTGTTAATTATATATTATCTGGAATTGATAGTTATACATTAAAAGTACTGTAGTATTATTTTTGTAGTAGTTGTGGTAGCAAAACGTGTAGTACACATGAGAGGCACATAAGAAAGAAGTGCTACCCAGTCTGTGTATCATTATAGTCATTTTTTAATGGAGGTAACCACTATATCAGTTAAGACATTCGACAGTGTCAATCATTTTCTAGTAGTTGTGCTGTTCTCACCAGATGGCAGCACCACAGCTATGGCAGATGTTGGTCAATGTTTAAAACAGTGATGGGTGTTCGAGTTTTTGGTTCAGGAAGGCAAGAAGCCAATTTCTATTCATGAACATTTGCTCACATTGTGTGCTGAAGTAACTGAACATGAATCATGTTCAGTGATGTGTAGGAAATTCAAAAAGCTGAAACAGGAGAATAGAACTTCATGGTCACTGTTGCTCTGAAGTAATTCCTAACACGATTGACCTGGTAAACCAGTATGTGGTGACCATTTAATAGCAACAGATGAAATGTATCCCATCCTGTTGATCAGTAAAGGCATTGTAATGGCCATTTATTGGATACCTTGGCTGTTCCAAGTTCTGTGTTCCTTGTATGCCATGAATGCTGAGAGGTGCCCATAAAGAGGCAAGAAAAGCAGTTGCCACAAATGTTTTGCCTGCATGCACTACAGGAGATGAGGGTTTTCTGTTATTTTCATATGGGATGAAACGTAATCTTCCATTTTGAAAATGAAACCAAGCCACTGTGGATGGAATATCACCACATTACATTTCTGAAGAAGAATGAATTTGAGTGTGGTGCTGTCTGAAGAAAAAAATTCCTGGGTACAGGCTTTTGAAGTGAAAAAGGTTTTTGAACTTCTTGCCTATGGGGGCAACATTCAGACTATACTGAAACACCAAGAACTCTCAATGCTTGACTTTGTGAAGTTCATCCTACAAGCAAAATTTCAGAAGTGTTGCTCCTCCGTGACAACACTGGGCCCCACATAAGTGTCCGTACCAATGAGACCATCACAAAATTTGGTTGCGGTGTTGCCATTCCCACCCTAGAGTCCTGAACCTGAACTTGAACCATCAGATTTTCGCCTGTTTAGTCCTTCAGAAAGACAGCCTATGGTGACATGAAGACACTTGTATGAATACGTGGATGACAAGGCACTGCAAAACTCCATGCACCAGTGGCTGCAGAGGAAGAACAGCTCTTAGCAGGCAGAAATACATGCTTTTCTTCAAACATGGAGGAAGACTGTTGACAAAGGTGGAGGCTATACTGAAACATTACACATCTATCTTATAAGTAGCACGAAACAGAAAATAGGGACATTACTTTTTGATGAACCTGTGTATTAATCTATTGGAACCCTAAATTGCACCATGCCAAGAGAGAATGCTCTTATTGCTGTACTTGTTTCTTATCTGAAAAATAATGTACTTTGTTATTTAAGGCATCTTAAGACAGAATGTTTTATACATTTGCCATTATGCTGATTTTGTAACAAACAAAGAGCAGACCTCAGAAGAAATCATAAAACCTGTAAAGATTTATGATCATGAAGATCTCTTGAAATTTTTAGCTATTATTTATTTTATTACATTAGAGTGAAGTGATTAAATACAGATCTAAACAGCAAATCCACATGGGTATTTGGAACATTTTATTATCTGTTACCACTGAACTGAAATCTATAAATATTTGCATGGTCACACACCATTGCAGGACCCAAAATTAAATGGTCCTAGTATTGTGCCCACCTTCTTGTTATTACTGGGCATAGGACGTTAAGAAATGGTGAAACATTGGGGTGATCTGTAATGGCATAATATTTATGCAAATTTCATAAAAATAAGTCAACTGGTTCACCACTTTAAAGCGGGAGCATCGGCACACGTAGGCAATATGGTGGTCTCATAAACTTACTTTCCTTCAGTTAGAATGGAAAGGAGGCTAAAAATAGACATATCTGCTTATTTTATGATTTGTAATGCTCATATGATGTATTTTCCCACAGCACCAGTATGAAAACATTTGATCCATTCTATAAACAAAAGAAAGAGTGTTTCTTGAGGTCACTTTCTTCTGTGATACTTCTGGGAGACTATGTTCAGCAACAATCACAGATGAGAAATCTGTCACAGTTAGAAATGAAAAAGGAACTTCTAAAACTTGTCAAGGTAAGATTTTATGTATTTATTTGATACTGTATGTCTTCTCTGCATCAGTCCACATGTTTTGGCCATACATTTTGGCAACCTTCATAGAGCAACAAGTTTTATCAACGTGCACACCATCTATGGCAAATTTCCATGGATGATTGGCAGGCTATAGACATATATATTTGTGTGTGTAAAAAAAATAAAGGTAAAGCAGTCCCGGCCTGGAGTGGCTCCAGAGGGTTCCAGGAACTTAAGGTTCCCAGATTACATAACAGTGGTACAGGATGGTGGTAAGGTTGTCAGCCTTACACACCAGTTGCCTTTACCCCCAGGAAATGCTCCTGGTACTCATTTCTGTTAGTGGCTGAGTCGACCCCAGGGCCATAGTGCGATTGGAAGGAATATGTCAAAAACTCCAATGACATCATCTGGGGGTCATACCAGCGACCTTCCGATTTGTAGCAGAGCACCTTAGTTTTTAATAACTGGTCTTGAAAAGTTGTAGGTATTAAAATTATTAAAAGTAATACTCCATATCCAAGCAAACTTTGATGATGGCATGTGTTTATTTATGGTTCACATTCACCTCAACATTGGATTTTCCAATCCAGTTTAAATAGAAGAAAACGTGCCATCACCACATACGTTTGGTTATGGAGCATTACTTTTAATACCTACAACTTATTAAAACCAGTTTTATTTCATTTCATTTATTTACATTCATCGATCCATACTGGTACATGTCCTTTGGATATGGAATTTGTCAATAAGTTAGATTAACGTATTACATAGAAATTGTCTCGACATACATAAATACATGTATAGAAGAACTGATAAATAGTAAATTAAAATACAGAATTTAAATGCAGGGTTTGACATAAATAAATACATGTTTAAAAGAACTAATGAACATTAAACTACAGAATTTAAATACAGCATTTTTATATGTAATTTCGTACATGTCGACAACAATCATGTTGTTGAAATGTACATAAGGTAACAAACTTTTTGAATAATGTGATACCTGAATAATAAATTCCTTTTTGAACTTCGGTTAAGTTCGCTGAAGGAACATGTATATCCAATTTGTGGCGGGTATTTATTTTATGCAGTTCAGCGTTAAATGTAAATATATCCTTATGCTTTACAACAAACATAAGAATTGAGAAAATATATTGAGAATAAAGAGTTAAAATTCCAAGTTTACTGAACATTGCCCAAGAGGAATCCCTTGCTTTGGCTTTCATGATAATTCTTACAATTCTTTTTTGTGTTATGAAAATAGTTCTATTATATGACAAGTTACCCCAGAATATGATACCATAATTTAATACGGAGTGAACATAAGAAATATAAATCTGTTTTATAATTTTCAATGATAAGACATCTGAGGGAATGAAGTATGTAACCTAATGAATTTAGCTTTGAATTTATATGATCAATATGTTCTTTTCCATGTTAATGAGGATTCTGTTATAATACCTACAAATTTTATGGAATTAATTTGATTTTGCAATCAGTAGATTGTGTGTTAACTGTAGATCGGTAACTGTTGTTTGAAGAAAACTGCATAAAGGTGGTATTATCATAATTTAATAGCATTATATTTGATTTAAAACATTTTTGTGTTATTTCTAGAACTAATTTCAGATCGTGATTCATGTTCATTGAATTAGAGTTTGCTATTATAAAACTTGTGTTGTCAGGAAATAGTATTGGCAAGGCAGTATCTTTTACTAATTGAGGTAAATCATTTATATAAAATAAAAGCAGCAAAGGTCCAAGAATAGACCCTTGAGGCACCCCATGCTTAACTAATTCCCAAGCTGAAATCCAATTTGAAGCATGTGAGGTTTTAATTGTTACTCTCTGGTACCGATTACTTAAAACAGGATTTAATTAGTTCACCGGTTCTACCGATGATGCCATAATACTCTAGTGTAGGTATTAAAATTTCATGATTTACAGTATCAAAAGCCTTTGTTAAATCGCAAAAGATACCACAGACTGAGGATTTATTATTAATATGTGATAGAATTTGATTTGTTAATTTAAATATAGCCAGTTCAGTTGAGCTGTTATTTTTAAATCCATATTGATCCGTGACAATTATATTATTTTCTTTAGTATGTTGAAGTAGTCTGTTATAAATACCTTTTTCAAAGATTTTAGAGAAAAATGTTAATAGGGATATCGGCCTGTAATCAGACATCTCAGTTTTGTTACCCTTTTTAAATAGTGGAAATACTTGAGAAAATTTTGGCCGAGTAGGAAATGTACCTGTGGATAACATCTTATTACAGATATAAATTAATGGAGATGAAATAAATGGCATACTCAGTTTTACAATCCATGACGGTACTTCGTCATACCCATAAGATATTTTCCGTTTCAGACTTTTATTTATTTCATAAATTTCACTTTCAGTTACTGACTTCAGTTTTATTGGTGAAAAAGGTTGCTGAAATGCATTGACTAAGTACTGCATGTAAGAATGTTTACTGAGGTCATTGTTGTCTTGTTTAATTATTTTAATGACTGATTCTTCAACAATGTTAGAGAAGTAATTATTGAAGGTTTCTGCAAGAAGCTGAGGATTTTTAATTAGTTTTCCTTCAATGTTCAACATAGGTTCCTCACTACTATTTGGTCGTTTATTAGTTAAAGATTTAATTATACTCCAGGCTGTTTTTGTTTTATTTTTCTGATTGAGATATTAATTCATTGTAATGTAATTTCTTTGCTAACTGAATAGTGCTAGTTAAAATTTTACAGTATTTTTATAAAAAATTTTCAAGACAATGTTATTAGACGTCCTACAAAGTAGATACAAATCTTTTTTGTCTACATGAAATTAATATACCTTTCGTGAGCCACCCTTTACACTTATTTCTGACCAGAGATGTATGTAGAGGAGAACTACAATAAAATATCCTTAAATACATATTCAAGAAATTATTAAATATAACATTTACATCATTATCACTAGTGGAATCAAAAACATTTTCCCAGTTTTCATAACTTAAATTCATTTTAAATTCACTTATAGAGGAGTCATCGGACTTCCTACCAGTTCTAGCCAATCCAGGTTTAAAAGATTAATGTGAGGGGATACAGAGTGTTAGCATATGAGCGTCACGATCAGATAATCCGTTACAATATGGTTCAGTAGTAAAGTTTTCATTTTTACTTCTATCCAGAAATGTGTTATCAATTGTTGTTTCTGTATAAGCATTTATTTGAGTAGGAAAATTAATATTATGTCTGCCTGTTTATATATTGGAGATTTACACAGTGGCATCACTGCAGTCTTATTTTATATATATATATATATATTCTGCCAATCATCTATGACAGGTTACCATATATGCTGTACATGTTGATCAAACTAGCAGATCCCCAAAATGGATGGCTGAAACATGTAAGAACATTGTATAATAAATGTAAACATTGTGCAATTTGTTGGTAGTGAAATTCATGTATATTTTATGTATTATTTAATTTATTATGAGGGATTGTGATTTGTTTAGTCCTTGCAGATAACATTTCTTTCAAAAAATCAAGCTTGCTCTACAGTTTTCATTCATTCACACTATTGTTTAATTGACCACAGCTTCTGAGTAAGTGTGATACTAAACTGTATGCCATTAGCTCTTGGTGCACAAGTTTCTTTTCCTCAGTCTCCTGAGAAAGACACTGAAGCAGTATATCCTTATTGTTCATGGTCATCATCCTGTCATATTCACCACTCTGTAACCCTTCTGTGAAACACCTTACCTCTTTTGGGTCCATCATTGAGTTATGCTTGATGGCGCATTCTGTTAAAACAGGTCCAATGCTGAGATCGCCTCAACAGGTTATACTGCAGTGTTTTGCTGTCATATTCAATAAGCTCCTGCCATCTAGTATCTACCCTTTGAATACCTTGTAACTTAAGAAGGTTATTACCTTTATAGTCAAATTAAGGTGTTACACTGATCACAGAAGTAACATGGAAAAAAGACTATGTATGTGTAACTTTCATTGTCATTATCAGCTCTTTTTATGTAGTTGTTACTGTGCAAGTGAGATGAAGTGTTTCTTTTGTTATTGTTTGTTTTTTTCTTTCTATGGTAAATTAAAAAATCAATTGGACATGAATATAGAGGTTGTGAGGTAAGCAAATGAATGAAGTAGCGATGATGATTATTATTTATGAGATTTGGATGAAGAGTTTCATGCCTTGTCGAGCAAGGATGATGATAGTGTCAACCAGACATCTTGGATTGAACCTGCGTGTAAGAAAGCCAAAACTAGTGCTGGAACATTGTACATGGATGGAAATTGGTGTGAATAGGACCAAAAAGTGCAATAATAACAATGGACAACAAATTTTTTACTGACGTTATGCTTCTGAGGTAATAGTAGCCATTTCTTATTAATTTCAAGTTGCTGAGCATGAATATGACAATGAAAACTCAAAATTGGCTATGGCTTCTAAGAAATCTGCAAACATTTATTATATATTTAAGAAATATGTCCATCAGACATTTAACGATAAAAGTTTGCTTCTACCTGCGACTTCGCCTTGCCTGTCACTTGTGTCCGTAATGAAGTTTGAGTTAAGTAAATATATCTCCTAAAAAATGAAAGATGTTGAAAGATTTCAAAATATTGCATCATATTGCATCAGTCCATCATGCACACCATACCCATTCACTCCTGCGTCATAAATACCGCAAAGTGATCCCAACAGTCTTAATCTAGGATTAGTGATGCCTCGTAGCTGTGTTAATAGTGCAGATAACTTTTGTTACATTTGCGGTGAAGTGACGTTTGCAAGGCAAAGAAAGGCCATCACCGCAATAGTGAAAAAGACGTATCATTTGTATTTTGGATGCAAGGTCAGCGACCAAGATAAATCCTGGGCCCCACACATATGCTGCCGTAAATGTGCAACAGATCTTTCACAGTGGCTGAATGGCAAAAGACATATAATACCGTTTGCTGTTCTTATGGTTTGGAGGGAACCAAGTAATCACGCAACTGACTGCTACTTCTGTATGGTGCCACCTGTTTCTGGATGCATCACAAAGAAAAAGAAGTGGACAATAGTGTATTCAAATATACCATCTGCTCTCCGTCCTGTTCCGCACGGCAAAGGAATTTCCGTTCCCGAACCTCCGAAAGAATTTACCATCGATTCAGACGACAAGGATGAAGGCGAGTCAACCTCGGGTTCTCCCAAACCGCTGGCGTCTTCTGAACCACACGTCTCCCACGGTAGGTCTTCTGCACCACAGCCACACATTCTCACACAGGACTAAGTCAACGATCTTGTTTGCGAGCTGGAGCTGTCCAAGAGCAAAGCAGAGTTACTGGGCTCAGTACTTAAACAATGGAATCTTCTCAAGAAAAATGTCTGAATTTCTTTGTTTCGCAGTCATCAGCAGCAGTTGGTGCCTTTCTTCGGAAAGGAAGATGACCTTGCATTCTGCTACAATGTAGATGGCCCAATGAATGCCCTTGGAATCAAATATGACCAGCAAGAATAGCGACTATTTACAGACTCTTCGAAACTGAGTCTGAAGGCGGTGTTGTTGCATAATGGAAACCAACATCCATCCATTCCAGTCGGACCCGCTGTCTACATGAAAGAAACCTATGAAAACCTAAAGCAGCTGCTGAATAAGCTTGAATACAGCAAGTATGGCTGGTATATTTATGGTGACTTGAAGGTAGGGTCTCTGTTCATGGGTCTCCAACTGGGATATATGAAGTATTGCTGTTTTTTATGTGAATGGGACAGCCGAGCAAAGACTTGCATTACCTGAAGGGAGACTGGCCTCAGAGGAAATCTCTGATGGTCGGAGAGAAGAATGTGCAACACCCAGCACTGCCAGAATGGCACAAATCCTGCTACCGCCCCTACACATCAAACTCGGTCTGATGAGAATTTTTGTAAAAGCCATGGACCAGACTGGATTGGCATTTAAGTATCTGGCTAAAAAATTCCCTCAAGTCAGCAAAGAGAAAATTAAAGAGCGGGTTTTGTGGGTCCTCAGATCCGCAAGCTCTTCAGAGACGATATGTTTAACAACCTACTTCAGGGTGACGAGAAAAAATCTTGGGACGCGTTTCGTCTGGTGTCAACTAACTTCCTTGGGAATATCAGGGCAGAAAACTACAAGGAATTGATTGAAGACATGTTGTCATTGTACCACAAACTTGGTTGCAATATGTCCTTAATGATACACATGCTTCATTCCCACTTGGATTTTATCTCGACAACTGCAGCATGGTTAGTGATGAGCACGGTGAACTTTTCATCAGGAAATTCCAAAGATGGAGAAACGATATCAAGGAAAGTGGTCCACTTCCATGTTGGCTGACTACTGTTCGATGCTTGCCAGAAATGCTCCTGAGCAGCTACTCAAGCGACAAGCAAAGAGAAGTCACAAGTAGAAGCGGACTTTTATCACTACGTGTCTGATGTACATATTTCTTAAATATATAATAAACGTTCACGGATTTCTTAGAAACCATAGCCAATTTTGAGTTTTCCTTGTCATATTCGTGCTCAGAGCCTCAATGTTAATAAGAAATGGCTACTATTATCTCAGAAGCATAATGTCAGTAAAAATTTGTTGCCAAGTGTTATCAGCAGTACTGAATATTAAATGTACTGCCATGAAAACACAAAAGTGAGTTCTTTTTTGAACTTGTAGACTTTTTCTGGACTGTCTACATTATATGTATTGAAATATAACACATTATGTTTCCAGGCCATGTTTGGTCCCCATCTTCTGGCTTGCTTCATCTAAAATAAATCACTGCATGATGATTACTTACACTGTAATTAAACCCAGATTGTCGGTTTTTTTAATATGTTGTATATAGTAATGTGATACTTATCCAGTGTAAATAATAACTATGAAGTGACATTTGTTTTAGAGGAATTAAGCCTGAATTTGGGAACCACACCTGTCCCTGAAATGCACACATACATACATACATACAATAAAAGTCCAAAAATTCTATGAGTTCAAATGTCATGCACCATTGTCAGTACCCTATAGAGTAAGTTCTCTTTTGTGTTGTTGAGCTACGTATGTGGCCATCAGTAGTGTAAAATGTACCTAGGTCTCACATAAGGTGCCTGATATTTTTGTCCACTTTTAACCAAACTTGATATTTTTTCCACAGATTTTTATGTAAGTCCCCAGCATAAAATTTCACGAAAATATGCCCAGTTGGAACCACAATGTCCCATTCAGATGGATGAACAGATATGATGAAGCTAATAGTTGCTTTTCATAAGTTTGGAGATGTGTGTGCATACCCCTACAGAAAACTGAAACTTGGTTGTGCAGCTAACAGCCAGTCATTGTACTGACTGAACTCCACCCCTTTTCTAGGACTTCTTAGTACATACATAAAAATTTATATCCCATACATTTACATACTAATGTATTTGTGTTTCTGGAAAGACCATTGCGTATGATTTCATCCCTTTGCTGATGATTCTGAGTTACCTTTATATAGGTTTTTAAAAACCTGTAACATGTACATATGAGTAGACTTTGTACATGTACATATGTGCTGTGCACTTACAGGTGAGTTTATGGGGCAATCAGCATGATTTATCAAGACCCACTGGCTATGAACTTCCTGAGGAACCTAATCCTCTTGAACATATTGAACATTTGCAAGAACATATTTTAATTGATGACTCAGAGTGCATTTGGTCCACCCTGTCAGCTGCTGAAAAAGGCAACATTATAATTGGTAAGACTGCATGCAAGATTGTAATGTAATATCAGTACGTTAGTTTTGTGAAGACAGAACATAGACTTGTACCAGTGACACTGGATCTGGTCTCTGCATGTGCAACTGAATTTGTACATTGGAAGACAGAGGAAGCTGGTGCCAGTGTGCATCTCAAATTTGTACCTGCGAGATACTTGTGAACTTAAAAAATGAACGCAGAGTGTAACTGTTTTTGTACATATGCTGTGCTGTTACTTTAGATTTGTAACACAGGGGCTGACAGTCATACAGCAATGAAAAGAATGGCTTGCAACAATTCCAGTTGGAAACCTGCCAACCAATCAAAAGATTGAAGGATAAGAAGAAGAAGCTCTCAGAGTCAGAGTGACTACAATGAAACCTCCATCCATCACTGTCATATACATCATTTTCCCGCAATTATCGTTAATTTCTTCTAGTCTCAATAAAGGTATCCATACAAACAATGTATAGGTACTTACATTGGATGCATTGTTCCTCAAAGTGTGATTTTACTGTATCTGTCATTTGGAATTCTTGGTCCTGACCCATAATATTCCTGGAATTGTTTCTGAGAAAATATAACAAACATACTGCACACGATATTCCAGCAACACATGCAATGTGTACATATAATGTAATACTGAGGTGTTCATGCAACCATTGTTGCAGTGGAAAAGCAGTAATTATTACATATTATAAACGTGTGTTTGTAGCCTTCATCATCCAACATGCAGTGTACATGTGCCATATCATCTGTGGTTTATCCAGCACTGCAGTATTTTTCCATATTATCTCATAAAAGGCACAATTGTCGATAGAAAGTTATTGAACATAAAATGTGTTTTGATTTTCTCTAAAACTTTTGTCTGAAACATTTTTCATTCTAAGGAGAACTGAGCGAGATATATAATAAGTGTATATTAGTCTTCATGTACAGTACCCCCTTTTTTTTTCTATTCTAATGAAACTTCATTTTCCTCATCAGACTTTCAAAAAATATTCACATATCAAATTTCGTGAAAATCTGTCCAGTTGGAACCAAGTTGTTCCAGACAGACATGACGAAGCTAACAGTTGCTTTTCGCAATTTGCGAATGTGCCAACAAACATACGATAGTGGTAACTTGTCTTTACTGGTAATTACTGTTTAGTTACACAGTGTTTCTACACAGTGGACAAGTGTGAATATTTGTCAAGTGATTGGGTAAGGGGGTCTTAAGTTGTAACATGGACAAGCTGAAAATTCTGTTCTGTGGTTGTTGGCATAGTTTTGTCTCTCTTGATCCTGTTCACTTTGTCTTGCTTAGTTTGGCAACTAACATTGTGTGGTGTAGTATTACAGTTCCTCTTATTATTCTGTATTTGTTATCCATGCCAATTGTCACTGGAAAAGCAATGAAACCACTTTGTTTTAAAACATACAAAAACCTCTTGTGACATACTGAGCAAATAGCATATTTACTTGAATGGAAGACGCTTTTAATCAGTGGCGTACCCAGGAATTTTGTTTGGGGGGGGGGGGGTTTCAACAAATTCATTT
>Ga0123352_10007752_pt1 | contig 16614 bp, 7 predicted proteins | sample TergutLab28metaG_FD_89700 | JGI IMG/M metagenome (GOLD analysis project Ga0123352, IMG submission 89700) | Labiotermes labralis P1 segment gut microbial communities from Petit-Saut dam, French Guiana - Lab288 P1 | ecosystem: Host-associated > Arthropoda: Insects > Digestive system > Gut ... | reverse complement strand
CTTCTTCTTCTTCTTCTTCTTCTTCTCCACCCCTTCTTCTTCTTCATCTTCTTGTACTTCTTCTTCTTTACCACTTACTCCTGGCTTATTCTTTATTTTGTAACTCGTAAGCAAAGGGTAAATGCACCCCAACGGACACTTCGTCTAAATTATAGGTTCAAAACTTTCGACTTAACAGGCAGGCAGAAGCCTAGGTTGATCAAAACGGTCTTAAAAGCATACAAAAAACAAAACTCTCGTAAAAATAGACGACCGTCACAAGTACTCAATGAATATTACCCTGACTCACTTCCATCCATTTAATAACCTCATAAACAATTTCCCTGCCTTCCATTAGATCATCATCCATTTATGGACTTTCATGCGACTGCTGTCCCAATATTTTCTTCTTGTGCGTAAGTTTAACAGAACGTTTGGTAATTTAATAACACTTACAGAATACATAGAATTTTTTTTAAAGGAAACAACTAGTCATTAAACTGGTGAAGAAAGTCCATGCCGTCTATATAACCGAATGTTTTAAAACCGTATTCACAACAGCCCGCTATTGGATACTCTGTTGGGCCAGATTAATCCATTTCATGATCAGGGCCTGGGTATTTAAGTTTAGGTTTTGCATCCTTGCGGAAGGACTATTAAAGTCGCTCTGTCTGTCCGATTAATTGTATACATCTGACCAATTGAGAACACCTAAAAGAATTGTAATAATATTTTATAATGCGAAGGTTTGCGGAAAATTTTCGACTTATTTCATTTATTTTTAGATCTCAGACTTTGATTAGGCCTACAACTTTACAGGTAAATATAAATGTATTCCTTTGCTTTTGATCGTTTTCCTACCTGTTTTGCACACAAACGTAGTTCACATCACGTTTGTCTGTAACGCTGTTGATAAGATGTAGGCAAACCACAACCTATCTATGGTACCAGGCTTGCTGCGCAGTAAGCACACAGTAAATCTACGTACGTATGTATTTCCCTACTTGTATTGTTCTCTAATATGATTCTAGGTGTCCACGTGGGCCATTTTAATCAAACTTTCCAACTAAATTCTGTTATGTATTTCTTACTCCTCCGATGCATGACACACCCTGCACTCATCTCGCTTTCATCTGCCTAAAATCACAATTTTTGAAGAGTTAAAGCTATACAATCCCCCATCTTCTATAACAACGTCATGTGCGCATAGTATAACTGCATTCAGCATTCTTACCTTCAAATCTCCTTGGGTATTTCAGAGTTGGGCATTCGTAATCAAGCTTGGGTGAGCGGAACCTGACCACTGGGTGATACGGCACATAACGCTTGTCACTGACGCTGGAAGAGGTGCGTGCTGGGTGCCACTTGGGCCTAGGGGTCATGAAAGACTCCACAGATCTCCTCACCACCAGGGCATTGTCCTGTAACATGGCTGTTTCAGAGGATCCAAGGAGTCCTGTCAAACAGACCCGCGCTTCACTCACTGCAGTGCTCTCACAAAACTGCACACATGTCAAAAAGTGTTCCTGAAATCTCATACCAAACCAAAGGAGCAGAAAGTCCAGGTAAAAGTACAAAATGCCTTCTGCAATGGTGAACTTTTCAATCTGCCAATTGATTAGAGCTATTAACTACATAATTCAATGGACATATTCTGTGCGTTACTGCTACTGACATCTAAAGATTCTGGGCATGTACATTTCTCTGCCATAAATTCCAGCTTTCCCACCATCGTCATATTTGTGACTGACGGACTGTACACAATATTTGGTTGCAGGGCTGTCTCCGTAACCTTTCACGTGCATAATTGTAACGAATTATTAGAAAGAGTAGTTAAAACTTAATCAAATGGCAGATGTCGATCAGTCAAGTTATTGTTCAAAAGTGTACCAGAACTGCGATCTTCTGAGTTATTATGCAGCATGTAGTGGCAATTCGTTACCAAATTTTCCGGACAACCTACCGGTACAATCTTAAAAGTTTTTCCCGAAACGTCGGTAAGGAATTACTACTACTCGCTGCGTAATGACCCAGAAGAGCGCAGTTCTCATATACTTCGCGGCGGAAGCCTGAAATCACTCCTACAAAAATTTGTCTTAACAGTCACATGCGCATATGAATTGTAACTGTATTCCACAAATTCGTGAAAACAGTGTATAAAGCCCTATGCATTGGGTGTGCAACAAGACTTCTATAAGGACATTTGTTAGGAAAATAGCTGAGTGAGCTCAGACAACTCTCGGCACGGATACGGCAACAACCAATGCGAATTCAAAAAATATCTTTCGTAACAAACAGGTATTTTCGGATCCCAATCCAGGTTAAAAAAAACCACAAAACCCATATACTCTATGTCATCTCCCATTGGTCACTGTTTCTTGTGCCCAGTATGCATTGCCTACCCCACTTCAAACTCGGTAATTTTCTAGAAGACTCCACGGCAACCATCTTCTGTCAGCATACATGAGCTCGCCCCATTCCATCCTTCATCCAAGAAGGGGTACAAATAGCGACGGTCCCTGGCAACTACAGATGAGTAAAGACGTCTCACGACTTTAGAAACCACTAATAACCTTCACAGCCGGGTCGACTTTGACCTGAGACGGATGATCACGACGTAACTACTGTCAGAGCAAAGGACGAAAGCAAGCAAACTCGAAAAAAGGTTCGACTAAAATGTGTCTCGAACTCAGAAAAATAATAATATTTGTTATGTATGTTCCGTGCCTCTTGTACAGTTTATTGCACAGTACAGACCAACAAATGCACTATATATATATATATATAAACAATATTTTATATATCGTAAGTACTCCTACACGTTTCGATGCATCTGCATAATCTTCAGGAAGTCTTATAGGTTTCTTAAGACTCCTGAAGATGAAGCCGATGCATCGAAACGTGTAGGAGTGCTTACGATACATAAAATATTGTTAATATACATATGTTGTGCATTTGTTGGTCCGCACAATAAATCAAGAGAATAAGCTCTAATGTTAACCAGCAACGTACTGCAACACTAAACCTGGAATCAACCGTAAACTCTGGCAACTCATATAATTCAACGTCAAAATTATTGTCATAACTTTGTAATGCAGGTATGATACGGATTGGAATTTATATTTTTAACATGAAATATATTTCAGGCTAACGGTAGTAACTCCCCACAATTCCTACCAGAATGCTAAAGTGATCGGTGCAGTGTAAGTAAATTATCCATTTAGTAATCCACCATGAACATTTGTCATTGTAGTTTCTTTCAGTTTTCCTCATTACGTCCGCTAGCATCACCACACTTAATATTGTATAAAATGTATTTTATTCAGATACGTTTAACGTAGACCGACTTTCATATTTATAAGCTACATATATATACTATATATAAAAAACATATTTATTTAGTTTTGTAAATTATGTATTTTATTTTTATGATTATGTATTCTTATTGTTATATATGTTATGTTCTGTGTATTCTGTTTCATTGAGTTGTTCTGTGTATAATTTGTTTGTAAATGTGTACTTACTACTACCACCGGATGTCAAACCAATTGCAGTTAACAAGTATATCATAACATATCATAACATATAAATTTTATCGCTCACATTACGTTTTCTGTAAACCACTTTTCTTACACATTTTGTTATGCCTGTAAGCCTATCAATAGAACAGACATTCATCGCATCAAAGCAGCTGTCAGTAGAGCACAGAAAATGATACAGCGTTACTGAATTTGTTGAGAAAGAGACGGTTGGGGGGGGGGGGTGAGATGCAAATCGTGATGACACATACTTCCTTCCGGGATTAGAAATGCCCTTTTGATATTGTGTGTACCGTGCACACTGTAGAAAATGTATACAACCAACCTTACATGCACTTGGAATATATCCATAAAAGATGCACAAATTCTCCTCCTTCTTGTTTCGGCACTCCATGGGTGCCATCCTCAAGGAGCCTTCAGAGTAGTCTGTTGGGCGTTTACAATTTTAAATTTGCGTGTACCGTGCATAGTGTAAAATCGTAGTACCCGCAATCACAGCACACATGGAGCTCGAAGAAATATTTTAACATTTTTATGAGAGTGGTTTATCCTGTGTGTTAATTGAAATTGTAATATTGTAATACGTGTGCAAGTGTGTGACTGTGCTGCATACTGTGCCGACCTTTTCGAAAGCACTGCTACTGTGAAGGATGGCACCCATGTAGGAGGAGATTTTGTGCATCTGTTATGACTATATTCCAGTGCATGTAAGGTTGGTTTCATAAGATGGTAGAAACGCCATATTTGGACAATATTTATGCCTAAATTACTGGACAATTTTATGCTCATATTTCCAAAATGCCCAGTTGATGAAATGAAGTTTATCTCCCGCGTTTATATTTTTCGGTATGTTTTTCCTCAGTTTCATTAGTGTATACTGGTATAAAATTAGGAATACAAAGAATCTAATAATCTACGGGGAAAACTTCCATGCAGAAAGTCCTCAGTTTGAGATCATTCATCCATAGTGCAAATTTCTCTTCTTTCCTGTCCCTTCCCTTAACTCAAAAGACAGGAATCTTTCAGTTAGAAATCCGTCCAAGATAAAGAAGGCATATGGGGCAGTGAAGGTATAGCTCCACACATTTTTAATATCGACAATACACTGTAGTAACGAAGCCCCTGCCACTTTACCCTATTATAAAGAACTTCCCGTACCCAATGGATAAAAGGTTTTGAAATTACTGGCTAGCGTAATTCAATGCTAACTTTCCTGTAATCCGTGGGGACGTTGAAGTTTTTTCTACCGAAATATTACCATAAATAAATTAAACGCTGTGATATAACTCAAAATAAAAAAATGAAGCACATAAAACGCTACTACTAACAAGGTGAACCACATTCTAAAGGGAATTCGTTGATAGCTTGCAGGCCATAAATATCCGTGGAATTTCCATATACCAACTGTAACACAATCCAATCAGCAGCAAGCATGTTAGTAACTCTGGCACAGGCCAATATCAAATAACCACATGCGGTGCTTTTGACTGTCCCCTGTGCCCACAGGCGCTTGTTTATAACTAACCTGGGACCAACAACAGCCCGGTAACGTTAATTTGTGTTTTAAATGACACAACCACTTGTTAATATATACAAATTGCTCGCAAATTCGTGGCCCATTTAGATCTACTATTGAAAAGCAGAACTCTCTTTTGGACGCATGAAGTCAGCGGATGAAAGTGCCCGAGACGAAGGGAACAGAATATTTGAAATGTGGTAGGCCCAACTGAAGAATGAATAGAAGGAATTCCAAAGGAAATATTTCATGCAGTAAGAATTTCTTGAAAGCTAAGGTATGTGCCAGACACATTTACACACAAATGTCTACACACTGACGAGCTGAGGCGTAAGTTACTTTTTATTAAGCAAGGTTAGGAGACATTTTGTTCTGGGTTTCCTTCTTTGTCAGATTCTAACGGTTCATTTTTCTATTAACTAACTACACGTAACAAGATCCTTTCTCACACACTGATATTCACTTAGATGTCAAGAAATTTTCCTCTTCTAAGGAGCCGTAACATCATTACCAGGCTGAATAAAAAATCCGCAGCGGAACAAATCCTTAGCCACCTAATCCAGTCCATATTCTTAAACATTAGTTATTAAGCTATGTTTTAATAGTATCATCTCAAATACACCTATATGAACCAAGTTTCCTCTTCACCTCAAGTTTCTAAAAAAAAAAAAAAAAGTATTCGTTTCTTAACTACTTGTGTCTACCTCCTGTCCAGTCTATTTCATCCTCTTGATTTGATCTTCACACGTTAAGCCCATTCTTAACACGTACGTCTTAGACCAACAGGAAGTGAAAATCTAACACAGGACTAACAACTAAGTTCTTTCACGTTTAAAAGATTCGTTCTAAACTTACAAAAGATGTTTTCATGACAAAATAATACCAGTATCACTCACCGCCATCTTCATTATCCAAGCCGTAGTATAATGCAGATAAGGCAGATGGCAGCAGTAGCAGAAACAAACCGGCAATATGATAACAGGTGACGTGCTTGAAGGGAATCATACTGTGAACGCGTGTTCTGCAAGCTCTGGGAAGACTGCATGTGGCCTCGTAGTCCCCGCTGCTCCTTTAAATAAACTCCGTGTGGTCTGCTTATTGGCTCAGATATATGAGATCCTTCCACTCCTGACCAGTAGCAGGCGTGCTGCCTCCTACAAGAAAACCGATGGCTACGTTATCTCTAATCTAACAGGAAATTTGAGTAGACTTAAATTTAATGGCACTGAAACAAAAAGACAGTAGGTCCACACAGCCTATAACATAATGGCCTTTTTTCCGGATGCTACAAATAACGAAAGGCAAAGTAAAAACATGTCATAAAATACTTATGACAAACCGTGATAAACGCCCCCAAGTACAACTGACAAATTATAACGACATTTTTAATCCTTCTGGCGATGTAAGCAGCAAAAAGAGTCGATTTCATTACTAACCATTTCGAAGCACTTTTGTCAATAATGGATGGTAATAGCGAAAATAAAAATCCCCGTCTCTGACGAGAATTGAAACCCCAGTATCCAGTCTATGATCAGAAATTTTACATGTTCACATTGATAACATAAATTATTTTGGTTCATTTCTCCCAACGATAAACGTAAACGCCCACACTTCATAAGCAAACCTGACACTTGAGGTTTACAACAGTCACTAGATATTTGAAGAACTGTACTGATTAGTGGTTTGTTCTGTTACTTGTATTTAAGCTGCAGCTAAGAGGCTGTCATAAACTGCGGCCCGTGAGTAAAAAATTAGTAGGAATAGTCCATGAAAATATACCACATCCATGTGTCAATAAATCGTACATACGGTAAGAACACAAGCGCACCAAACATCTGAGGTGCCTCACTTCTTGCTCGGCAGTTTGGCTATTCAGTACGTATTCCCTTAAATAATTGCCCTGTGGAACGCGAGAAACCCAAAATGGAATAGGCTAGCCTACCGCTTGACCACATTACGTGAAGGCTTCGACTAAAATTTTTTCCAACTTACATCCACGTGCGTTTTAGCAGGGCACTAATTCAAAGTTTTACGTAAGCCTATTTACGTGTACTTGCTTACAGTTTCATCACTTACAACTTACTCATTAAACAACATAATCAATGTTTCCTCCTTTCCATTCGTACATACCTGCACGGCAACGCACATTTAGTACTTACAGGTCAAGTGGATGGATCTTCTGAATGGCCACCATCAGCTAAGGACCAAATTACAAAGTCGTGTTCAGGAATGGTAATGTGTAAAGACACCAGCTGTCAGGCAAAAATCGCCAAACAACAAGAGTATACCCCAGTCGCATTCGTTTTAAAAGTTCCGAAACAGGTCTAGAGCAAGGTGTTCAGCCCGCGGCCCGCCACATTTGTAAATTACGCGTACACCATAAAAATTACACAATAATTTTGGAGGTTATTCTATTTCTATAGTAAATCCAACAAGATGCACCAATGTCTCAATTTTATTTTTATTTTTGAAAAACACTCTACATGTATCGGACGGTCTTTCCGTCCATCATCAGGAGATCAAGACTGTACATACAGCGACAGGCATATGCCTGTTGCTGTATGTACAGTCTTGATCTCCTGATACTGGACGGAAAGACCGTCCGATACATGTAGAGTGTTTTTCAAAAATGAAAATAAAATTGAGACATCGGTGCATCTTGTTGGATTTACTACAGAAATGTATTACGATACATGGTCCTGTGAACGTCAAATTAGGTATACCACTTAGCGTGGTTTTTACACGTGCGGCCAGCGCACAAGCCCACGTTCTTCCCCCCCCCCCCAAAAAAAAAAGTTGGACGCTCCTAGACTCTAATTACAGGCATAAAAGCTGCTTCGATCAAAACTTGCAGTACACGAGCCACATTCCCGAGACTGGAATGAAACAAGATACAGGTATAAATCTGGTGCTGTCCGACTGGTCCCAATATTTTGTGCGCGCTTTCAGAATCTCTGTTTTAAGCCTTTCGTAATGATTCCAGTTTAATTTTCGACTTCTGCGTGATTTATTACATCTGCAGCGGTCATTCTTTTAGGTGAAGAAGAATACACATCAGAAAAAAAGAAGACCGCTCCGTTTTCATGTGTGTCAGATTATGGGCTACATTTCAACAGGTGCATCAAGCGACCCTACAATACGATGTCACCACAATGTCACGCTTTCTCACTAGATTATAGAAGGTTCTCATTATATGACGCTGCGTATACATGGCATAAGCGCTAAACTTGTGTAGGTCTGCTCGATTTACAAGTATATTCGCAGCGTCACAATTTGAAAACTCTGTGTACAATACATCGCTCTTTACGACCTTCCTGCAGATGTCAATTTACACAGACAGGCAGCTCACGTGTTACTGTCGCGGATTCGAATCCCACTGGAGACAGGTTCATGTTGTGTTTTCTTCTAACAGAAGAGGCTTTGTGATAAACCTGTGGTTACTTCGCATCCAAGGAGTTCTACCGCGTGTCTTAAAGACTGTTTACATCGTAAATAATGCTAAGTCGGGACAGGTCAAATTACCAAGCAAAAGAAATAGTGCAGTTAAGTTACAGTAGCAGCCGACATGCAAAACTAAAGCCGTCTTTAAAATTCGCCCTTTTGTCGCGGTAGATCTAAAGTTACGAATTCCAATGTTTGCTGTGGATCATCTTTCAAATATTACTGCCGAAATGTATTGGACCAACAGTCTATCTTATAACCAACTTATTGAAGAACACGGATATAATACTTTCAAAAATATCAGTCTTTCAATGTCACGTTATGCGACACCTACCCCTCCGTTAAGCTGCATGAGTGCGAGAGATAGTGAAGCAAAACCAGCGTCTCACGTTACAGTCACATCTTGAATTCTGCTGATCCCTTGATTCACATCTTTAGAAGCGGAACGTGACATGCCCCTCGGAGTAAAATATCAAAAATTCTATCTTCCTAAAAAAAATAAATTGTTTACACGCCACTATCTACAGTTGAAACTTCGCTCACGTCTACCAAGCAAGATACAAGGTTTATTGACCTTTTAACCTTCCTGTAATAAACGTTACATGAAGAGAGGCGCAAGTTCTGTTACAAATTACACACTCATTTTAGATCGAATTTACTATAAAGGCACCGAATCACAAAATCATAAGTGTAATTGCACTTATACAACATGCTTCAGATCACAACACTGAAAGGTTAAGGGTTGTCTGAACAATCAGCGCGAGGGAGGATGGGCTCCATCTATTTTTGAATGCAGTTTCCTTTAATACACTCTGACACTTACTGTATACTGCACAGCCGCATGCTGTAACAGTCAAAAACTCCGCCCACAATGTGTAGGCCTACTTATTGATAACATATTATTCTTAGAATAAAATGTAATAATCCCCCCCCCATGTCTTTATCGTTGCACCGTGCATTTCGTAAAGGCATTTAATTAGCACACCAACTAATGCACATACATAAAATAGCGTGTTTTTAAAAATGTGACTTTAGCAAGGAACAGTGTAGCTCTCTGAAGATGATCTTAGGATCGAAACATGTTGGAGCGATTTTAAATGTTTTAATGTAAAAAAAAATTATGTATGTGCATTAGTTTGTGTGCTAATTAAATAAATCCCCCCATATCTTTGTAATGGAGAGGTGGTGTGTTTTCCTGGTATATAAATGACTTTTTAAATATTATTTATATGAAATTTATGCTGCAGAAAACTATGAAAAAGAAATCACGAAAGCCCTGTCAGAATTCGAACATCCAGTCCATTTCAATGGTGAATTTGTACTATATCTTTCAGATAGTGTATTGTCCTATTGGTAGTTACTGGTGTTTAGGCGAAACCTGTTGCTTCAGGGCAGAACATTTCACGCTAATAACTAACCCATAATAAATTCTAGTTTCTAAACCCATCAGTATAATGTTTTATTGTAACGGAATCCGATATGATCACAACACCCAGTCACAATGGGCCACTCCACCCCCTCACAATTTATATTCTTACTACCTGACAGACTAGGATGGCAGAGCAGCACTCCATTCGACTGACAACAGAAACATTGGCATATATAGACACATATTTCCTTGACTTCTCCAAGAAAATTCTGGGGGAATTCTTTAAAAATAACCACCATTACTCTCTTGCTCATCATTCCCTATCCAGCACAAACAATCGACAAAACACGACGCTAAATAACCTTCAAAATTCACAGTGTCGTTAAATAACACACCAATCAGACTAGCGGCATGTAATTACACAGTAATAATTGTAGACGAACTGCGGGTGGCCTGTCATCTTTCAATTCCATTTGGTCACAAAGCGCTCTCTTGACATGTAGCATTCCGACAAAAATGTTGTATGAAGTTCTTGTTTTACCATACGTGGTGCACATACGGCCTGCCACATCCTTATTTTAATCTTTCTATCAATAGCCTGTTATGATTTGGTTAATAACTTTTACGTTTCTGCGCTGTAGCATTCACTGCCATTTAACATGTACAGATTCCTGCAAATATGTTATGCATGACGTGTGTCACATCAAAACACCAAAAACAAGACAACACTAGATGGCAGTCCACGCTCTCATTCCTCTGGCATCTCGTTGTTATGCCGTGTATGCTATCATTACTTCGTTCAACTCACCGCCAAACTTCTAGATATACGATTTCATGTTCACGGCTACAGCAACCATGAACTTTGGACGCAGGAGAAACGTCCCCTTCCTGGTCAGACAACATCAATACCACCATACTTCGATAGAAAAGGGTGCCTAAGAACACTGTATACAACAGCATACAGGTAAAGACAAGTGTAAAGTGGAGTACACATTATTACTTCAATGCATCAAGAATCGTAGTGAGATTCCTGGCAGAGGTACAATATTTTTCGCTTCTCCAGAATGTCCAGACGGACCCCGAGGCCAACCCAACCCCCTGTTCAGTGTATACAAGAGTGCTTTCCGGGGGTAAAGTGGCCGGGAAGTGAGTCTGACCGCTACCTCTATCTACTTTCTAGGTTAGGAATGAATGGAGCTAAACCTTCACTCCCCCTATCTGTCTTCATATGTACAGTACAACTTTACTTTTACTAGTTCCACTAAAATGATGGATTTGAATGAACGTATGCGTCGTGAGTTCTTGCCAGATATGTTTGTCGTAGAGACACAGCCGAATATGGATATCTCTAGCCGGCCATAGTTGGGCTAATGGTATAAGGCATAGATCTCCAATCGCGGCCCGCCCGTTGTATTATGCGGCCCGCATATTTGTGAATTCTTTATCTAATACAAAAATTACACAATAATTTAGTTGGTTAGGTCTACAAGTAATTGTTATTATTCCAAGTGCGGCCCGGGAGCAAGACTTCAATAACGAGTGCGGCCCCTTGCCATAAAAATGTTGAAGGCCCACGGTATAGGGAAACTGCATTTCTCAAGCGGTTGATAAGCCTCGATCGATTTATTGCTTTATTTAACAAAGCTATAATGAATTCCAATGTTAAGACTATCGATGTTGAGATACACTAAGCAGATGGAAATATTGTGGGGAACATTAACCAGCGAGATGCCTCGTCCAACGCGGAGTGATAATGCTGTGCTGGGCAAGGCCGCGTTGTGCGAACTTTTGGGAAGAACAGGTTTACGTGAAAACAGACGCTTACAGCACCCCCTCCCCCTCCACCACCGCCCATCACTTAAAATTATATACAGTTGTATACATTAAACATTTCCACAGTACTCGAGTATTTCATGTTGCCAGCTTCCGCGGCGGTTGAGCGACTGACCGCCCGCTTTCATCCGCTTGTATTTAAACTTAACCTTCGGCTACATTTTTCCCCAAAACTTTTCACTTCAGCCGCGAATAGTCAAAATGGCGTTGTGCAAAACTGCACTGGGCAAGGGACTTCTGAACGCTGTTGCCAATTCCCGCATGGCCTGTGTAACGCTAACAGTCACATTTGTCCACACGTCTGCACGTTTTAAACGTGTGGCTGGCGATGATACTGTTACTGCTGCATGGCCAGTAGGCAGTATACTACCTCCCACAGAGTGGGTAGAAATGTCCCTTTCCTTCACTGTGAACAAATCTTGTATACCACCCTGATAATTTTCTCGGGACATCATTTATCATTTATTCCTCCATAGAGTGCAAAAATTACGGTGGCAGATAAAATGCGCGTTTTACAAAACCTCCATTTATCTCTTTTTGAGTATCGTCTCTCTAAAAAAAGGGATTTATCTTGGTACTTGCGGCATGATCAACGAAAGCGCTCTCTGCCTGGCTTTGATCTTTGCCTACTCACAGCCACATTACTGAGCACAGAGACGGTTATTCACCTGAATACAAAAGTCTACAAATGAAGCATTCAGTTTCCCGTAAAAGACGAAGCTCATGAACAGATTGAGTCGTATGGCTTCAAATTAGGCTCTCCGAGTACAGCAAGCAACACGGTGCATTATGATTTTCCCTATCGCCACTACGTCAAACACGGAGCCACTGTCTTCATAAAGCAAATGTTCCTTGCGAAACCGGTGGTCTTTCAACTAGTAAAAGAAACAGTGGCGTACCGAAGGGGGGAGGGGGTGTTCAAACCCCCCACCTCGAAATTCCGAAGGCCCTCCAAAATCGTGCCAAACTCAACCCGATCGTGAAAACTGTTAAAAATTGCTGAATTTAGGACGCCAACACACCAAGATGTTCGGAAAAAAGGCAGTAAAACTCCAAAACTACCTAGGTTCACACTTGTTTAACATTAGCAATGACAAATAAATTGTCATCATAAATAGCCTTAAAGTACCAAAAATTAAGAAAATTTTACTATATGAAATGAAATTTCTTGTACCAAATTACAGCTGCCTCCAGAACCCCCGACTAGGGGGCTACCGCCCCCAGATCCCCGTTCTCTCTGTCCTCAACTGAATTTGTTGAACAAAATTCCTGGGTACGCCACTGTAAAGAAATCCCTTCTCTTATGAAACGCGAATTTTTGTATTGGGGAGAGGGGGCTGACTCTGAGGCTATATAATTATAATTTATGTTTCATTTTAAAAAAATGAGTTATTAAAATCATGTCCTAAGTATAGTGTAACATAACACTCTGCAACTGCATTTATATACACTCAAACACAACTACAAGTTTCATGCCTCTTTCACCTAATTTAAATCACAAGGTCTTTTCTTCTTTGTTTTGTAATTTCACCTAAAAGATCCTACTTTTTTACTTTAGTTTTCAAAATTCTAAAGTATTAGTCATCAGCCTATTTCAGTGGCAGATTTCGGCTGAAGGGTAAATCACGTAAAACGTTCGATATAATCACGTCTACAAAATGTATTTTTTTTAATTTCGATTGGGGAGGGGGGCTAAAAGTGTAAGCCCCCCCCCCCTCGGGTACGGCCCTGCTATACCTCATCCTACTTCTATGAGTAAATTTTAATACTCGTAGTGCTCTCCCATCTCTGACTAGGTCTCTCACGACATATCTTCCCTGCAGGTTTTCCAGCAAGCACTGTATGCATCTCTCTTCTCTCCCAAACGTGACACTCGTACACGCCCCGCCCATTTAATCCTCCTACTGATTCCTCTGTGTTATTAATTTCCATCGTATATGCTACATGCCCCGCCCCTCTGGTCCTCATTGATTGTGTCACCCTAGAACATTTATTCGAACAATAAAAGTTGTTAAACAACTAATACCGCCATCTTTTCAATTCTGACACAAATCTCACGACCAAATATTGTCGCTGCTTGTGGGGCGCCCTTATTCAAGCTTTCCTCCATTGTAGTGACAGACAAGGACTCGTTATCTTATAAAGAAAGTGCAAATTATATCACACTGCGTATTTTGATAGCAGAAGGGAAAACAAAGATCTGAAAGCGGGAGGCCGGTCTTAGTAAATTAGGCTATTAGTTACCTCTTTCAGTGCGAAGGCCCAAGGATGCTCATAATCGAACTGCCACTCTAATGTCATCAAACCTGTGCTTACAAATCGCATACCCATTCACATACATCTAAAACAGTGCAGGTTGATTAAAAAATTGTACAACCCAATATGTACCAAGATCTCTCACATTGACAAACCCAGGCAATTTTTACAAAATCACGTTTGGCAACACTGTGTGCTTCCAGGTACAGAATAGTTGCAGTAAGACTTGAGTTGAATAACTTTTAGACCAGACTTGTACAAAACACACACACACAGCTACATACATGCAACAGTCCACTGAAAAGATGTATGTGGGGTTGCAACGTTTTACTCACAACGTAATTGTCCAAACCGCTTGGTGTAATTATTTGGCTTCTCCTGTACTTCCTGGCAGACCACAGTCAAGCTCATTCACCCACAATCCAGTATGTGTCCCAGACATACTGTTGTCACACATTCATATTAGAAACTACATTATTACACTTCTCATAACCATGTTGCATAGCCCCAAACAGCAATATTTTTCTTGAATTTCAATTTGAATTTTCTAAAAAACGAATGGTCCTGAATCTCAACATGTTAGGATAAATATGGGTTTTATAAATTTTGGGCTACAGAAGCCATCCTGAGTTGCGTATCTACTCTTCAGTAATTCTTCAAGGAATGTTGGTGAATCAAACAGGCAACTTCACTTTTACCTGTAACTAGATGCTGGATCGCCACAGTACGATTCTGGAAGGGGTAAGGATTGTCTCTTTACCACAGTGTGAAAATGTGCTCTGTAATCCACCCAGCCTCTTACCCATTGGGTTCTAAAGGCTCCTTCCCCACAGTAAATCTGTTTCTTCATGAAGGCAACCACGTCCACTTTGTGCTGAGACGAAGTATGTATTGTGCTTTACCTCCAATTGTACGAGTCAAAGGTTAATTTCAATACACTACAAAGTCAGGCTAGGTATATGAATTCACGCAGTTATATTAATGACCTTCTTTACAAGTGTTTTCTCTGAGGTTTGAAATAATTTGTGTGTCCAGCACAGCTACTGCAACAGGAACACTGTGTCATCTCCCATGTACCTTTGAAATTCAGAGCAATTCCAATAGTGAATTGGAACACTGACATTGCCATACCTTTGAACAATACAATATTCCTGTGATAACATTCAATACAGTAGGTCACCCTTTTTTCAACAAAGGAAACAAAACATCCAAGAAAAAATGAAAATACATGATGTCACTGGAGCATCACCTTAACAAGATCCAAAAGAGAAACGTACTGCAAATTATAGTTCTTTTCAGACATAGAAACAAAAAATTTTACAATGTATATGAACAACTTCCCTGCCTTGAAATAAATATAAAATATTCATGATAAAGTGAAGTTGTCCTTATACATGCTACACAGGCATACAAAGGGAGCAGATTCATACTTCCACTCATCTTCTACATTGGCATGACACAGAAGTGAACTGACAGCCTCAAGCCCCTGACACTTTAACCCTTGGAAAGAACCCCAGTATCCTCTGAAAAGGATGCTGGATATCACCTGCTGCTGGTGTGGACACTTATGAGAAGAGAAAAATCTCTTGTCCCTGCTAGAATTCAAACCCTAGATCATCCAGCTGGTAGCCTAGTCACTACACTGACCACACAACACTGGCATATAACCAAACAGCAAAGGCAATGTGCACATTTCTCTACCTGTCCCAAGTTGCTCTGGAACCAGTTCAGCACTTCCACACCTCTGCTACACCCTCATGGCACAGGTGAACAGGGCTCTCTTCACCTTTAGACAATGACTGGTCTGACATTCTAAGAGGAGGTGAAATGTTATCCAGGAACGCAAGGAAGGCTACAGCGGTACAAGAAAGCAAAAAAGACCAGTGTAAGAGAGGACTAACAATAGGATAATTTAATATAAGGAGAATGACTTGCAATAAGCAAATATAATGAATCTGTATAAGAATATGGGATAGATCTAATCACTGGTAATCTATGTGAGCAGGGAGATGGTGGTAGTGCTGGTTACAGAGGATATAATAGTGGTGGTTACAGAGATGATGACGACGACGACGATGATGATGACAACAGTGGTGGTGGTGGTGGCAACGACATATTATCGTCATCCACATTTCTTCCTTCGCAGCAGTTTAGCTGGTTCTCCAACAAGTACTGATTTCACTGACCAAGCACTTCTTATTCACAGTTCCAACAAAAAATTTCTGACAATATGGCATGTATTAAATCACCATCATCACATCATAGCAGGGTCATACCACCTCATGTGTTGAATACCAAAGTCGAAGGTAAGTACATGTATCACCTGTTGCTGTAACATGCTTTCACCTACAAACTTTCTACTGTGCACGTACTTAGGATTACTGAGCTTTGAATGGTCACGTACAGCAAATCTGTTAAGTCTGGTTGCTTGAAGACATCATGCAATGTGTGAGAAATGACTCCTGTTGCAGACAGAGTGACAGGTAAGGTACACACCTCTTCTTGTTGCCACTACTGTATCGCTTCAATGCTTAATTTTGCCAATTGTCTTCAGCAGAATGGCATCCCATGCCAGGTAGAGCACAACTCCCTGACACATCCAAGGCTGTATCATTTGTTGAAAACTCTATCCAAGTATGTGTGTGTGTGTGTGTGTGTGTGTGTGAGGGGGGGGGGGGGGG
>Ga0123352_10007751_pt1 | contig 16614 bp, 6 predicted proteins | sample TergutLab28metaG_FD_89700 | JGI IMG/M metagenome (GOLD analysis project Ga0123352, IMG submission 89700) | Labiotermes labralis P1 segment gut microbial communities from Petit-Saut dam, French Guiana - Lab288 P1 | ecosystem: Host-associated > Arthropoda: Insects > Digestive system > Gut ... | reverse complement strand
CACCACATGGAGTAATACGTCTTGTTCTCCTGAAGATGGGCATAATGATGCCCTAAACATGTTGAGATATTGTTAAAAATAAACATCTGTTGCATCTTGTTGGTTTTCTCTATCATTTCACAACTTGTTACAAAATTATAAGTCTACATTTAATAAGGAAAGGATACAGGTGGCTAATATAAATTGTATAAAAAATTACATTGTCATCAGCTGTCACTACGATTGCATGGCGCTAATTATTCCAGCTTAATAAGGGTACTAAAAATTCTGTTCTGACCTGCCTAATGCATGAAATGGTTTTGTCACGGGTCAAAAATCTTGCAATAAATTTAATGCTAATTTTCATTGGAAGAGTACCAAATATTTCATTTGGGCATGCACAGGATAACTGAAATTTTAAACACAATGTTTTAGTTTACAGGAAAGTGCATTTAAGAAAATTGCGGACCAAAGCAAATAAATTATTGCTGTATTATGAATTTATGTAATCTATATCAGTGAATGGCTCTGAATCTTTTCTGGTAAGTGAACCAGTCGAATTATAGCAGATCATCCACTGACTCTCTCTCTTTCTTTGTACAGTAAAAATAGTAAACATTATTTTTACAGGCACGTATGTGTATGTTTATGCGTATTATATTATTAAAATTCTGTGTTGAATATCCAGGCATTTCATGTCACCTCTTGGGCAGTTGATACTGTTAAATGCCAAAAAAGAGAGTTCTTCCATAATAAAATGGAGGAAAAATGTGTGTGATAAAGAGTAAGTAGAATCGGCCTATACAGATCAGCAGTCCAGCAGCAATCAGCAAACTACAAATCAGCAGGTGAAGTCACATTTTAGGTGAAGTCACATTTTAGGGGATCAATAAAAATAAATTTGGATTAGCAGAATGTTCATCACCTCTGTTACAGAGTCATCATGGAGGATGTACTTATTAACAAGTCCAAGATGTCATTTCAGCTGTTACAATGCTTTTCATATTTCATCTGTCCAAACTCAAATTTAGAGATTAAAATTAATTGGCTGACAGATATGCCATGTCAGTAGAACCTGAAGCACATATGCCCAAGGCATTTCAAAACTACGTTTAAACACAGAATACTTCACATTACACACAAAATACCTTATTGTAAGATAATATACATAAATAATATAAGAAGGAACTTATTTAGTGACTGAAAGAATGACGAATCTTAAAGTCACTTTGAATATTCTATTACTCAGCTTTTGAAAACAGAAAATGAATATATATGTAGTGACAGGTAAGGAGTGATATTTCTCTAACACTTGACTCTTAATCCGCAGTTCATTCCTTAACATAGAATTCCTATCCCTTAAACCTCTCTGAAGCTGATACAATTAAGTCAATTTTATTATCTCATATCCTAAATCTTCCTGCCAAAGTTCCTTAGTATTAAATTCTTTAGAACAATCAGTTTTCATTACAAATCATCATCATGGATGCTGATCCTATTTTTGGGTATTGGTGCAACATGTAAGTGAGCTGTTTTCTGACACTTCAAAGGAAGAAGCTCTTTGACTTTGAAGTAACATGCTTCCATAGAATATCAGTAACACAGACTAGTTTCACATGGTTCCAACACCCAAAAGAAGACTGACATCAAAATCTAATCTTCATCATATTCTTATTAACATAATTCCAAAATATACCATACACCTCAGTATGGTTTTGCTGGGTTGACTCCAAGGACCTACATTCCAGAGGAACATAGTGCATTCATATTAACTACAACTGTGGGGATAGAGGCATTGAGTTTCTCCAAAGAGTTGGTGTCTCGCAACAAATCTACAGAGTGTCATAGACCAGAAGATAACAATATGTATTTTCACCATCACTATAACCTCAGTCTTGGAGTAAAATTCATACTGCATAATCAGTACTGATAATGGTGATGTTAGAAATGCTGACTAAATGTGAATACCTTTATGGCCAAAATAATGTTCCTTCTACATTCTCACTGAAAGGCCACAGACCTAATCTACCATCCCTGCTATCTCTCTGTTTACATCCATTTGACTTGTACTTATTAACATACCATAGGAATATTAAGCAAAACACTCTTAAATCCTGGGCCCATTTTGTTTCTTATAATTTTATCATTCAGGATTAGAATAACTTCTATTGACAATTTCTCACAGAGTTTTCTCCCATTTCATTAATTTTGTACATGTCTATTATTCAGGAGTTCTGATGATTCTGTCCTTGTGTCATTGTATCATTCTGTCCATGTCAGATATCTTTGGCAAGTATTTTTTGAACAGCTATTACCAGTACTTTCCTCATACATAACAATATTTTAATGACAAAGGTATGATTGATTCCATATTATTTTCTTCAGTCAGTGATCTGCCTTAAAATTGTAATCATAGATGTAAATATAAAATAAATATCTATGATTTCTTATAGGAAGACACTTAACATTCTTTCCTTATGTTATTTTCATTTGCGTCAGTGACATAGTTTTGTAAATTATTATAATATAGCATTTAGACCTACACAAAATTGTCACTTGGATTCAGAAATTCTCTCATAGCTGAAAAAGGTAGGGAACTTGTTTGTTTGAGAAGCATTATACTAACATACAGAGTCTAAACTTTTAACAAAAATGATAATTCCCACAACATTCCAACAAATTCCCAACACTCCCCCTCCACCCCAAAAAAAAGGGAGAAAGAAAGGAAGGGGAAATTAAAGACACAACAAGAGAAAAAGAGGCAGGAATCAGAAAATTAAAGTATAAGTAAATGGCAATCTATCTCCAGTAATAAAGAAGTCATTAAATATATTTTGGTAAACTAAATCAGTTATTATCAGACCAGTTCAAATTTCATTTTGTTTGAAGCTACCTGCATCATTTTTTCTTCCTAAAGGAAAAGAAAAACAACAATGAATTTTACTTTGAATGAATATTTATACTTTCTTTTTAACTCCTTTTGTTTCCTGCCATTTGTAAAAAGGAAATTCTTAACTCCTATAGTCATTTCCAAATTCTTTGGTATGGAAGCATATGAATCTATTAATTGACTTTTCTTAATAGCATATCACAGGAATAAACTGCTTATAAGAGGAAACTGTTATCTACAAAAGTTAATTACAGCCATATTTGTCAGTCACCAGATAAAGTTTGTAAGTCTAGGAAGCAAACAAATTGCTGCGGGTGACCCAGGCAGATTAAATCACCAGTGCCATCCTGTGCATCTAGGCCATCCATTGTTTTACGGCCTATTTTAGCCATGTTGGAACAGAGACAAACCAATTCTACTCCTCAGATTAAAAAAAAAAAGCTTAAAATTGAAAAAAGAAGGTATGTTTCCAGTATTTTGATTTAGCAACACCACTGTTTGCAACATGCCATTTTCTGCACCATATCCACAAACCCCCTTCATGCTTCTTTGTGATATTTGTGCGTTGACAGCGCAAATATAGTAGAGTTCAGAGACTGGTGGATATATGGGGTTTGGCTGTCGTAGAAGCAATCTCAGATAGGCGAACGTCAATTGGAATGCGTTCATCATAGAGAGTTGGAGCCTGTAGTATGATGCCAGCTGTCCCCACTAGGACGGCTAGTGTGAAGATCCATAGAAACAGGCGATCTAGCACCATTGCTACATATTTCCAGTCCTCTTTCACCTGTAAACAAAATTGTCACATATTGGGTGGCTATAAAGTAGCTGACAGACTGAATTTTCTCCAGTGGTTTATTCAGGACACATACCAATAAACATTTGATTGTGGTATGCTGTGTGTTAACATGTTGCTAGAACATTTCCGTGTAGAAAATTTTGATAGGTTACTGACTAGTCAGATATAATGTTTCAACCAGACATTGTGTTCTGAGACAAAAGTTTTCAGTGATATGATGTCCAATAAGTGAGCTGGCCTATGTTTCATATTTGTTTATTTTGTTTAGTAAAATGCCATAAGACCTGTGGAATAAAGTGTCATGTACTTAGAATATATATTTGACTTTCAATAACGTTTTCTTTTGAAATATTCCTCTCTCCAGCAATATTACACTTACTTATATTCAATATAAGTCCAGAAATACATGTACCTCTTTATGTAAATTGTTAGTTATTGTTAATATTTTGTACTCACAAATGAAATATGTAAACATTTCAGTAGAAAATCCAGTATCAAGTGTCATAAAAATCCATGTAGTAGTGTTTGGGCTACTACCACTTAATTGACTAGGAGATAATAAAATTTTAGTAAGGGGGTTGTTGCAAATTTCATTGTAAAAGTACCAAAAATTGGGGACTGGAAGGAGTAAAACTGGGGAGCTGGTTTATGGGCAAGAAACATGAATGTACAACATAGACCATCTGCTTTATGTTATTCATGTTTTGTTTATGTTCTTCACTTTATTCATCTCAAGGACTTGATCAAGGTCTGATACTTACTTCATGTATTTTTTCAATTTTTACCATGGCCTTCCCAGATCATATTACCCTCATGGCTGGTACTAGAGGAAACAATTTTGTGTTTAAAAATTATCCGTTATGGTATATATTCACATAGGCTAGCTATCATCAACAAATATATTTGCAATTTCTAACCGTGGCCATAGGGAGCACTCTGCTTCAATTACCTTGAACTCAAAATTCAAAATCATATATTCAAATTAAAAAAATTAAATTTGACAATATATTTATATATTCAATGCATAAATAACTTCAAAAAGCAAAAACAGGAGCCAGTAGAGTGATATTCTTAACATTGCCTAAGCTACAAGCTGGACAACTGGCAATTTGTGAGTGGCAACACATTTTTCACTTCTCAAGTGTCCGTACTGGTTTTGAGGTCTGATCAACTTCCATAGAATGGGCGCCAGATGCAGTTTTACCAGGAGTGAAGTGGTAGGAATTGGAAACTGACCACTCACCTCCATCTCGGGCCCAGGTTAAGGCTTGGAGCAAAGAAAACTCCCCCCCCCCCACATGCTTTTCTAGTGTGAACAGTGATGGTGTTTTCTTAAATTTTACTCTAGATATGCACAGCTCAATGAACTGAACCAAAATTTTTATTACAAAATGTAATGAATGAAAGTTCCATAATCAATAAAGAAAATGTAGAAAACAGAGTGACAACATATAACCAGCGATCTTATCTGACATACAAGCCAGCTATTTCAATCAACTTCTTTATCATGAACAAACATACATACCCTGGTAGAGTCTTCCTCTCTCTTTGTGTGGTCAGCAATGAACTTGACCCCATCAATAGCTTTATGGAGTTCGGGGCAGTTGTGCCAATGGTGTAGGTGTCTGCACAAGGGACTGGTCATCCCGTCAGGTGGCGCTGGTATCAGGAACCCATCCTCCTGGCATAGTGGCGGTAGTGGTGGTGTGCCATGGATACGACAACCTGATCCCAGACCTGTTGCTTCCAGTTCCCTACAATAAATACAATACCATTATGTTTTAAATGTTATCTGCATACAATAACTAAATTATAACAAAGAGATTCAGAAAACTTCAAATCACTTAAATGTTTCTCTGTACAATGTATACAGTCCTGTTGGCAGAGAAGTTAAAGACATACCCTTTGAAGTTTTGTCTAAAGTTAGTTATCCCTTCATTAACAAGAAGCTGTGTGTTATGCTGAACACTTTATACCAGTTCCTTTACAGCTACCCCTAAAGATGTGAGGCTCATTTTAGTTTGTATGTGATTCTTACATGTTACGAGAGCCACTAGCTTTAACTACAATTAGCATCATTATCTTGTCATTTCTACTTCACAGACAGCAGTTTACAGAGTCCAGTGGTTTCTCTTATTGACAGAACAGAATAATGGAACTGATAAATGGAAATTGTGATCATGAATAAGAGTAAATAAATGTTTGGCCAGTGTCAAGTCTCCATTGCACAACTATTGTAACAAGGAACAAAAGCTACTGTAAAACAGTGTCAGAATTTTCACATCACATCTTATTTGATGCTAACAGCTTTTTACTGTTTTAATTTCCTTTTTTATTATAGTGAATGACATGTCACATCACAAGCAGTTACTTAAGACTTTGGCAGTGCTAACAGATTATTGAGTCTGGCATCAAGTTTTTTTAAATTTTACAATTATTTTTATAACAGTGTGTAAACTAATACCTAATGCATACCAAAATCTCCACATTCCTGTTGTTAACATAAGGATGGTCTCACCTGGGGGTGAACTCGTCATGTGAGTCCAATGTGGGAAACAGCTCTGTGGTGTGAGTGGAGTCTACAAGTTCAGAAGCAGATGACTCAGCCAACAGGGTAGGATCGCGCAGTTCCAGACCATTGCAGGTACGCACCATTATTCGGGCAGAAGAGCCCATGTAACTAAAACAAACATAAGAAGAGCAAATAAAAATGTAGCTCTTGCATATGGTTTCCAGATGTATTTGATTAACTAGGATTGCTAAATATTAACAGACTGGAACCAGTGATCAGACTACAAAGTGGTAGGAACATCATTTGCTTGTTTATTTGTATATAGGAAAAAGTCATAATTATGTGTTTTTCTCTTTACATAAAAATTCTCACATTTTCTAACTTTAGTAATCAGTAAAGTGATTTTCTTTGAGAAATAAAAAAAGAAAACTTTTGTTGGTTATGTCACTCATAACTTCCACAGAACAAAGTTCGGGCACAATTTTAAGCATACGTGCATTCCTGCAGAGTGTCTATTGAAATTACAGTCCACGTATATATTTGTAGGCATGTAACAACTAAAGAATTGTTGAGCATATGTTAATGATATTTAATTACTTCATGAAAAGTTTTCAAGCCATTTAATTCTTGGTTAACTAATTATTTTATTTATGATTTGTTTGTGGCTTATTTAATAATGCTGTCAGTAGCTGAGACTACAGAGTCTCAAAATTGAAGTTAAAATCAGACAACAAGATCTATATGTATTTCTTCATTCGTCCCTGGTAAAACCCACTAAGGGATTTCTGGAGTAAATCACTGTCTAATAAAAGTTCTACAGAAGGACAAGACACACATTTTATGTTTTCACAAGTTTTATGGTTTTTGAGGACACCATATGTACACTTCCAACACATAAGTGGAACAATTCAAACTCTTTCTGGTAATAAGCATTCCAGTCCTCACATGGCAAAAACAAAAGAAAGTCTTGTTTGTATTGACACTGTTTTGAAAGAGGGTGTGTTTTGTTATTATAAGATTGTGCAGTGATAAAATATGACTTCAAAGTACATATTACACGTACAATGTACGTGTAATACGTGTTGTATATACTTGCCTGTATGTATAATAATACACAATTTTTAGTTTATGTACTAACAGTGAAGATTGAAGCTTTCATATTGATTGTTTCTTCATTGAGTACATAGGTTAGGTTGGACTTCCCATCATGAATAAGAGTCCACTAACACTAAATGATTGTATGTTAATTAATTTAATGTTAGTTTACTGTAAGGGCACTTAGTTAATATTTCTTTAGCCTTGGGGTGTTTCTGGAGTATAAAATGTCAAGAAATATTTAAAATAACTCTATCCACATTTTTCAAGTTTTATTTCTCTTTCTCACAAGTTTTATTTCTCTTTCTCACTTATCATCTAAATTTTCCAAGTAGTAAGACCAATTCAGTGTTCATTCTTTGCAGAACATAGAACTTAATCTGTCATGTCATTTTTTTACACTTTCATGAGTATTTTCAATGAGCATGTTTGGGTGTGTGTGTGTGTGTGTGTGTGTGTGTGTGTGTGTGTGTGTGTGCATGTGCATGTTTATGATTGCGGGTTTTAAAAGTATGTGTGGCATCACATCCTTTCATGTAGTAACTTTATAAATTCAGTTGGGCCATGAATATATATTTATGTTGAGTATATGCACACTGTAAATGTTTGTTAAATATCTTGAAGCTCCTTTTCTTCTACTAAATGAATAAAATTCAAGCTGAGCTTACAGTATGAATGTTATTATCATTTTCAACATTGCAGTAGCACAGAATACTTAAAGTTGTAATGTTAACTACCCTAATTTAGAAACAAATTGTTTTTCTGTGAAAACTTAAGAGAACCGAAACATGCAATTTTAAAAAACTTTCTAGTCTGTTGGATTCGAGAATTGTCACTATTATGGCATGAAATGGTCGTAAGAACTGTGATAGTCCTGCATGTCAGAACCATGTATGTTGTTGAGACAGAGCTGGCTAGTATCTCTCTGTAGTGGATATGAGTAATTAAGTAATCCAGACAGTGTGACTGATGGCTGAACTCACAAATTATTTCTTTCCATTCCAATTGCACTCAGAGTCTCTGTTTCGGCCACATGAGTGTATCTATAAGTGGCCTGGCCCCTTTTCGCAAACATAGTAACTGTCTGACACCAAGCTACAATTTTCAACCTGTTGGTGTAATTAAACATTGCAATTATTACTTGGTGGCATAGCTTAGTCACTGTAGTGATTATTTTATGGGCTGAATGACCAAGTTTATTTGCTGGCAGCAACGGTGGCATTCTGTACATCATGACTTACAGATTAACTCCCAGTCCTATTCAGGCCCCTATCCCATGGATTCTGGAGGTTATTTCCCTGGGATTGAGGCTGTCAGAGCTGACCCCCCCCCACCCCAGTTCTATAAGTGCCAAGGTTTTGAAAGCATGCAGTATAAGCTCCCATTCCTTCCATATATAATAAAGATATGGTAGGCATTTAGGCAAAGGGACAAATTTCTATTAATCTTTATCATCATAATGTTCAACAACAACAACCAATAATAATAACAACAACAAAGAAATTGAGAATGAAAGCAATAACAAGAGAACAACAGAACGATGATCATGAAATTATTTTTGATTAGCTTATCCACCATCCAATGAGTTCACAAAAAACATTCAGAAAACTAGAAAATATTTCTCACTGGCCCAAACTGGCCTCCAGTGCTCTTCAGCAGAGGAATGTCGTATTACATTTATCATCTTCATTTGTGTCATTATTTTTATTGTTGTTATCATTATTATTTCCCTTCTCGTTTTTTTGTTGCTGTTTTTATTCTCATTATCATCATTTTTAGTGTTACTGATGTATGGCATGAGCATGGGTAGCTAAGTGTATAAAGTGCATGGATATAGATTCAGTAACTAAGACTTAATTTTTGGCAATGGTATGATTTTTTTCTTTGTGTCTATCTTGGCCCCACCCAGCCTCCAGTTTAGCTGGTACATTATGAGTACAGTACAGTACAGTAGGGCACCGGATACAATAGCTGAAATTTGAAGCTAACTACTTGCTTCTTTTTAAGTCTAAGGCCTAGAATGTGTGGAACTTTAAGGTGACCTCTTCCTCTATGTATTCAAGCATTACGCCCAGTGGTAAATTCCTGTTTATATTTCTGGTATATTGCAGCCCACATCTGATATTGAAAGTGTACTTAAGAATGTGCTGAAATCCCATTTCCACTTTCAGAAACTGAAAACTGTGTGTGTAAGTTATTCATCAATGTTACTTTTCATTTTTGCAGTACCTACTTAGTTTTCTCTCAGCATACAGCACAAATATTTGTCACCCTGAATTACAGTTCATACAAAGAAATTATTTTCACTCTCTCTTAGAGCATAAAATTCTCATCTTAATGAGTTCTGTTGACACCAGTAATAATGATGGCACAGTACATTAAAGTTTAGAATACTGTAATTTTTTGTCCTTAAATACAGTATCTAACTTAGTAAAAAACAAGCAATACACATACCTGCGTCTGTCTATTTGGTATTGTGGTCGACGCATTACAAGAAGACGAGGAAGTATATGAATGAACACACGACGTACCCAGGGGGCCATGGTATGTGTTTGAGGTGAACGGAAGTGAACATTGAGCACCACGACTGTCACACAGATGCTGAAACACAGCAATAGGCAGTCACTTAATATTATGAATTTACAATTTAGGTTGAACCAGACAGAACTCTTGCTAAATTTTATTCATTTCCTACATAATTATAGGAAACTGTTCTCACTTCACCAATTATATGAGTTTTAGAGAAATTTATGAGAACAAGGTAATATTAGAGGTTCAAAATTCAAGTGTTCTGAGATGTGACAGTGTGTCATAATGTGAGTACTTCTTGAGGTTTGATCTCAGACTGCTTGACACTGAAGATGTATACATTATGGTTCTTCAAAATCTCTGGGAACCATTTTCACATTGACACAGCAATACATTCCAGAAAATGCATATCTTCAGCAAAAAATCTAATCTTGCAGTCTTATAGGTTTCTGCATTCTGTGTGTGTGTGTGTGTGTGTCAGAAAGACAGAGACAGAAACAGTGACAAGGAAACTGACAGAGAACATCCCTCTTGTGAGCTTGAAATGAAGTGGCTGGTTTTCATAAAACTTTCTCTGAAATGGAATGGTAACTATGACAGTATTTTATTTTGCAGCAGCATGTATTGAGTCATTATACGTAGAGTAAAACTCAGAAGAGTGAAAATTATAAATGTCAATTCTCCACAAATTCTGAACAAAACATTACAATTTTTTACTGAAGAGTATTCCAATTTTTATTCAACCCCTTGTGGTTATGGCACAAAAACCTTAAAATAATACTTAAATGGGTCTATTTGTGCTTATTCTATACTGATTCTGGCTGTCACTTCATTATTCAAGGGAAGTAAATAGCTGAACCTGCAGTAATTAATAGCATTCAACATTGTGTCACTATTCTGAACTTGTCAGACTGATGTGTGGTTTCAGGTTCCTGCCATAGTGTGAATGAGGTCTTCTGTTTTCTGGGATGTTACTCAGCGTTGAATGGTAGTTAATTATGGACATTTTGGAACAGACTGTCTGTTCCATCTTCAAGGGTCAAACAGTGGGTAAAGCAGCCCACAAAGAATGACTGCTTGACACTTGAAGGTAGCAAAAACAGACTGTTCTGAATCTTTGGTAATTGACACTCACCACTGCCTAACACCCAAGGAGAGTGAAGGCCTTGTAAGACATATTTTTATTTAATCTGTAACGTCTCTCTTCAACTTTTTCTTGTTTAAGGCTACTTTTCTTCTTCTGTGTCCAGGTTTTAAAGTTCTATAATTATGTTTCAATGTTTCACACATGGTATCCAAAAAGACAGAATTACAAACAGTTCTAGCTGCAGATATAAGGAAATTATTTTACTGCAATGCAGAATATGTAACAAGAGACAAGAAATATCAACGATTTTACATATCTGCTTTTAATGTGCTATTTGTCTGCAGGGAACTCCTATCTGTCAACATGTACCCTATAGAATACAGAATTTTTTTAGAGTAACATAATGTTCTGTATTGCAAGTTGTTAGAATTTAATGTCACTCAACCCAGTAAAAAATATCATAATGTGGAATTCCCTCAGTGGCCATGATAGCCAGGAACTGGCATGTGATAACCGACACAGCAGGCTGGAAATACTTATTTTTAGGTTCTAAGTGTTGTTGACAGATTTTAGTCTTCTATAATTCTACAGAATCATGTCTGGTTGTGATATTATGACATATATTATAGCATGTTCTGCATGTAAGGGTTCTACATGTAATGGAACATTAATATTAGTGATGCTTATACATTTCAGCATACAAATTACATAACTAGATTGGAATACCTGAAAGTGTCAAGGATCATGGTGAAGAGCACAAATTTTCCAAGCAGTGGTACAACCAATGAAGTGGGAGGGATGATCTCTGCAAGCAGTAGGAAGAACACAGTCAGCGACAGCAGGATGGAGATGGACAAGCTCACCTGAAAACATCAGACACATGAGACATGAAGGTAAGGGCACTGTGAAGTGCTAACAGACTGTCAAAGAAGACTGATGTGACTTGGTACAGTAGCATATGTACTGAAACACGTCCTCCTGTTTGTGGACAAAATTAATTAATTAACCAACTCCATGAAAGGGCTTTTCTTTAAGAGCCCAGTATGTTGTTTGATGAAAATTAACTTCCGAAACCAAACTTCAGGCATTTGAAACTTGTTCATATATTCACACCGATGCTCCAAGGCCCATTTTAATATTATTCTCCCAGTTATTCATTACTGTTTGAAATGCATGTAGACTCTCACCTTTGGTTACTTTCAGTGTGTTATTGAATGATGCTAACAAATGCTATTTAGATTCACAGATTAAAATTATTATTGGTCAATTTTTTATATCCCCTACATATGTGATATGTCTAATCTAAAATGATCTTTTTAGTTTAATCAACCCAACTTCCATTTGAAAAGCTCCACAATATGAAATTTTCTGAACCCTCCTGTTACTTTCTCGTTCTTATGAATAAATGTTTCTACCAGCAACACGTGCTTAAATACCATAAATTCATACACTCTTAGGGTGATAAACTGGGTTTCAAAAACAGTGTCACAAAATTTGCATGTTTTAAAGTTTAGTAGGCCTATTTAGACAATACACACAAGGACGAAATTCCAGATTCAGTAAAATTAACACAATGTTAGAGTAAAAGTAATTGAAGGGTGACAATAGTCTGTTGCATTTTACTGGATGTCACATATGAGGGTACAGGTATTGACCAAACTTTCAAAATTTTGGACGCAACATAAGGAATTAAACTGACCTGCAGCAAGCTGGAACACTTTCTGCTGCCTACAGCCAAGTCACAGCAGTGTTTGTTTGTAGTGGTGTAGCTTCAATAATATATTTTAAATGTCAGTACTATGATATTGTGAAACCTGATAAAAACCTGCAACTGTGGAGAAAGCATGACTAAACTGGCTTAAAAAACTGAAAGAACCAAGGGGAGAACATGTTCATTAGAATCCACCCCTGAAGTGACTGGGTGTTATGATTTCATTGGGAGCCCCATTAAGTATTTCTTCCACAACATTTCTGCCAAATGACAGGAAACAAAACATACATCTCACAATAATATCTTGTGATATGATCTGTCTTCTGAAGATAATTTTTACACTCGTTTCTTTACCTGCATTGGTGATTCGAGTTCATTATGTTGCACTATTTTAAATTTAGTTTTTTTAACAGAGTAAATTTTTATTGATTCGTAATATATCCTTTGTAGTTCTGGATCCAACAGCTAGAGAAATATTCTACCTTTTCTTTTGTGAATTCTAGGCACCAGTAAATAATATACCCTCAAACATGTGCTTGCAATGATTTAAATGACATAACTTGTAATCTTGTAGCTATTCCTCCTTCTCATTCTTTCTCTGTTATAATAAGATGCTGGGGATTGCTTCTGACAGCTAACTAAACTGCAAGTTGCCTTATAATTGTGACTGTGTAAGCCAAAATATCTTTCTTCCATAACAACAAAGTTTGATAATTATTCTTCAGGTTCACATGTAGGAATATTTTCCTTCTCATTGAGAACTGCACGTTTCATAACTTTTTCCCACTCTGCACATTCAAAAGATCTTGGGGGTTCCTTCTTTTATGATTATGTGATTGTCTGCAGTTGATTGAAATGATATAATTATTTTTAAGAAATTCCTTTTTTGCGTGCCTAGAGGAATAAATGTAGAAGATTATGTCTTCCACTTGAAGTTGACTGTCATATTCTGTACCCACAACGAAAAAAATTTGGCACTGCTTTCTAACAAACAGGAAGTCCAGTATTTCACTCCTCTCCCTTGACTACACAAACAGCGCGGAAGGGTACGAATTGAATAATTCTTTTAAATTGGAAATTATATGGAATAAAATGTTTTGGGCTTAATTTGAGTAACTATCCCGATATTAATCTGAGGGGACTGAGGCAAATACCAATATTCTTATGAAGGTAGGCTTGTGTTCTAGCCGGAAAAAGCTCACATCCTTTTTCTCATTATCAAATGCCTTAATTTGAAAATCTCGGGCTCTTCTTTACAAAACTTGATGCATCTGTTTTGATTGTCGATTTTTGAAATGTAGTGCAGGTTACTAAAACCAAACAACCTGGACCACTCCATTCAGACATAAAAAACTACATGTGTGTAGTATGCTGCCAACGTTGTCAGAGAAACTGTACGTAAGCGGCAATGAAGGCTGGCTAGAACTGAGCGGCTTGATTCTTAAAATGTTACAACTTTTTGTTCTGTGTGACATTGTATTTCAGTCCTAGAATTAATTCGCATTATAAACGGGAGGTCAAGATTCATTTATAGAAACCCGTTACTGAGTACACGCAGATAAAAGTTTGATGAGACACATCCTTTCAGAGTTCTCCGGTCTTACCTCGCCCATTTTCATTCACAAACCCACAGTATGAATCCATCTCCGTACCTGCGGTGAATTTTAGGCCAGCCTAGCCAATGAACTGTTACACTTATAGTTTAGACTTAGTTCCGGAGCAAGAACAGCATAAGCTTACCTTCTCGCCGCTGTCCGAGGGCAGGTAGAATACCAGTACAGTGAGGAAGGAGATGCCCATGCAGGGAATGATGAGATTGACCGTGTAGAAGAGAGTCTTGCGACGCATCGTGATGTTGAACGTGATGTCCAGGTACGGCTCATCGCAGCAGGTGTAGAATTTCTCGTTCCTTACTGCTGGCACTTCCAGAATGTCCCACTCTACAGACGTATAGAACTCTGACAGATCCACCCCTATCTCTACGACGTTTGAATCCTTCACTTCGTCGATGTGGCGCAAATCTACCTGTAAATAACGCGTTGTATGGGAGCCGTACCGAAATACAGAGTTCATTTTTATATTCATGACCTCTGACATAACATTCTTTACGTATATAATGCCTGACTATGAAATAAAATTGATCCTATATTCGCTTCAATAGGTGTTCCTTACTCATCTACTAGATGAGATACATCCAACATTGCAGTTGTTATAAACGGCCATTATTATATCGTTTTACCTTAGCGAAAATTCATCACTGTAATGTATATGTATTATTTAGAGTGTTTCGCGTTTTCTTGGTTTGGTTAAATCACTACTATCTAAACGTCAACAGGCGTGTCACTCATTTGTTTTCTTTTGTTTCGTTCTAGCAATTTACGTAATTGCGTTCGTGTCTACAGCTTTTTCCTAATGTCGGAATACAATTCATAAGAGGCATTAAGAAATTTGCATTATAATTTCGTACGAACACAGGATCGGTCTGCATCAATTATCGGTCCTAGAGGACGTAAATTATTATTTACGAGGACTGAGGTTCTCCCACTGGTATTGCTGAAGATCCGGGTACTCTCGACTGCCTGACCCTGTAGATTAAGGCACTGTAGTTCCTTCAAAATGTCGATAAACATTTACCAGTTTACGACGAGGAATACCCCAGAATAAATAAATCTTCAGTTTACTCTCTAAAACCCAAACCGATGTAGTTGAGTAATTAATACTTTCCGACAGACAGGGTTCTGATTTCTTCGGAAAATATTAGACAGGCAGCAGAAGTGTGATACTAAGTGTTGTAAAAGTGTTAATTTTTTTTAAAAAATGTATCTAATAATAACCTTGTGAGAAGTCGACAATCCGCGTGTTTAAGAAAGCGAATTTTGTATGAAGATTACAGGGAATATTATGCGTGCCTTAATCTCATTACACCTTGCGAACTTATAACCTTAGAGGAACCATTTATAAGATATTACATTCCAGAATATTTGGAGATAATGCAAATGATATGAAAGATTTTCCCAAGTGATTTTCAATTTCAATTGAAGTGTTTGCTCTCTTATTAAAGTTATGTTTTTAAGGCTTTCGCAAAATTGCGAAAATCGCCTGTCATCGTCGTCATGTCTGTCCCTCAATCTGTCTTTCTGTCTGTCCGTTCACACGGAACAACTCAGCTCCCACTGGGCGGATTTTTATGAAGTGTGATGTTAGAGTATTTTTCGAAAATGTGTCGAGAAAATTCAAGTTCCAGCTAAATCTCTCAAGGATAACGGTTACTTTACGTGGAAACCTGAGTACATCTGTGATAGTACCTCGCTCAGTTCTTCTAACAATGAGAAATATTTCAGGCAAAAGTCGTAGGGAAAATTCAAACAAACGTTTTATGTTCGATAGTGTTTTTTTCGAAAATCTTGCCATTTGTGAGATAACGTAGACAGATATTGTGCAGCCGGACAGGCCACAGATGACATTATGGCGCATGCGCATTGTATACTGGATACCTAAGGCTATAAACACAAAATCGGAATAAGTAATACTAATTGCTCTTCCGCTGCAACAATGGTAGCACGAATGCACCTCACTGTTACGTTATATGTAAATAGCCTGTATTGTTGAGACGTAAGCTAATTTCCGATCTTACGTACTTTAACTGCAGTCACGCACAGCGAAACTCCTTAAAAGCAAAGGGAATGCAGTGTCAGCGAGTTATAGTTTGGTCGTAGTGGTTAGTCGCCTTGCAGTCGTCTGCCTGCAGACAGCCGGGTTCAGTTTCTGTGAAGTTTATGTGGAATTTGGGGTCATTAAACTTTTGGCGCCGGAATTATTTTTTTAATTTTAGCACATAAAATGTGAATATTACAGGAACAAAATACATTAGAATTATGAAACAAACTGCATTTTGAAGAGAAAAAAACGGAGAGTATATACCATGTTTAAAATATTCAGTACCTATATTTGTTAAATAAATATATAAAATGCAACTTTAGAGGTTAGCGGTGCGGTACGACCACTATAGTTG
>Ga0123352_10007749_pt1 | contig 16615 bp, 11 predicted proteins | sample TergutLab28metaG_FD_89700 | JGI IMG/M metagenome (GOLD analysis project Ga0123352, IMG submission 89700) | Labiotermes labralis P1 segment gut microbial communities from Petit-Saut dam, French Guiana - Lab288 P1 | ecosystem: Host-associated > Arthropoda: Insects > Digestive system > Gut ... | reverse complement strand
TGTGTGTGTGTGTGTGTGTGTGGTGTGTGTGTGTGTGTGTGTACCAGTCTGTCTTTCTAGCTACATATCTACTCATGTAACTGCCTTTCAACATGCAAATATCTCTTACTTTCCACATGTTGTCACTGTCATTCTCTAAACAATTGGAGCATGTTAACTTTTATTAAAAGACAAAACATTTTAAAATCTCACATCTCAACTTAATTGTGCCTAATGTGTGCTGCTCACAGCCTACACAATATGGGGTATCAATGTTCATTACATTTCTGTAGGACTCACATGCAGCTGTTAGCAGACAGTCAGCAGTTGCCATGCCCACGGTACTGTACATATTGCAAGATTCTGCAATTTCTGTCCACTTGTATGCCATCGACAATACGTCTTCCTCCATATATACACTATTTCTCTCTAAGCCTTTCATGCAATTCAGACCTTCTGTCCCATTTGCAATTCTGTAACTATGCTTTGTTATTCATTCTCTATCCACTATGGTGTGAGCAACAGCAGAGGTGGACCGATAACACTGTTCAGCTCGCCGTGCCCTTGCTTCTACCAGCACTCACGTTTAAACACATAAAATCTTTATATACTGGTTCTATATCCTTATCCACATAAGCAATAATTTAATCCATTAGCATATACAACCATATTTACATGTGACATCCTGCAGTAATGTACCAGTATATACAGTAAACGTAGCACAATACTACTAAATATACTTGAGACTGAATGCTCCTTTTCCTATGTATTTTATAGAAGTGTTACTTTAGTCAGGGGGCACGCAGTGGCACAGTTGATTGAGGCTCTGCAATACAAGCTGGAAGGTTGTGTATTCAATTATGAATGGTGTAATTGGAATTTTTCATTGACATAGTCCTTCAGGGCGCACTATGGCTCTGGGGTCGATTCTGTCTCTAACAAAAATGAATATCAGGAATATGGAGCAGTAAAGGCGGCCATTGTGTACGACTATCTTACTACCTTCATGTGTTGATGGCCTTGAAATCTGGAAGCCTCAATCTCCTGGGACCTCACAGCCTGTCCAGACCTGTACAGGGATTGCTTTACCTCTTTTATTATTTTAGTCAAATTTTATGTCTTACTGCCTATCCATTTTATGTCTTACTGCCTATACATTTTATGCCTTACTGCCCATCCATTTTATGTCTTACTGCCTATCCATTTTATTTTAACAAACTGTTTCTTAACATCTTTCAAGATGTACAGCACTCGTACGAAACGAGAGTGTGATGCAACAATGCATTATGTTCTGCTTAAAAATTGTACCAGTTTTCTTGTTTACGGTTTCAGTGTGTGAGAAACTAACTAATACATGAAGCACAGTCCTTACTGAGAAGCTAACATATTCTCAACTAGTCAAGAAATCCCCCACATTTTACAGACACTGAAAGTTCACTACTGCATTCACCACAGCCTATCATGTGTCCATATCCTGAGTCAGATCAATCCAGTCCATGCACCCTCCATCACCTTCTTGAAAATACAATTTAATATTTCCTCCCATCTATGCCTAGGTCTTCCAAGTGGCCTCTTCTCCTCAGTCTCCCCACCAAAACCCTGTATGCATGTCTCGTCTCCCCCAAAAGTGCTACATGCCCAGCCATATCATTCATCTTAATTTGCTCACCTGAACAGTATCTGGTGAGGAGTACAGGTCATGAAGATTCCCATTATGTAGAGCAGTAACAAAGTGTGCCTTATGTAATCTTACCTTACACACTCCGTGTAAAGGCGGAATGTGAGAAGAGGTTCTGGCAGCTGTCGCAAGTACAGCTTTAGCACGTTGGCTATGACATTAGGATGAATGTCTGTCAAGTCTACCAGTTCTGCGCCATTCTCAAAGGCTTGGCACAACTTCTCTACCTTAGATTTGACCCCAGACACTCTGTAGATTCCCTGTAATTGGAAGATTTTTGATCATACGCTGTGACATCTTATTTGGGTGGTAACTAAAATACAGACCCTCAACCAAGAAAAGTCCAGAAGTTGTGTTAATAGCTCCATCTTCAGCAACACCACAAATGACATATTGCTTCTACCAAAAGCTACTCATTTATGTTTCTTGATGAAATTCTTCTGCATACACTAAACTCTACAAAGTACTAAGCTTACAACCCAGAGACGCAAAATAAGTTGTTAGTATTGGTAATACAATGAATGTTTATTTTCACATGTGTGTTATTTATTAATGGGGTGAATTTACTGTCATAAATGTTAATTATTAAGGAGAAAGAGATAAAATGCATTGAAGTTTGTACAAAAATATAATGATTTAGAAATTGTACAGGACACAGAACAGTCAGTGTACATGTAATGTAACATTGAGGTGTGATCGTGCAACCATTGTTGCAGTGGAAAAGCAATATTGTGAGTGTGTGTGTCTGTAGCCTTAGGTATCCAGCATGCAATGCATATGCACCATATCATCTGTGGGCTGCCTTGTTCTACAGTGTTTTTCCACTTTACCTCGTGAACAGCACAATTTTAGGGGGTGGGGGTGGGGGTGGAATGTCATTGAACACAAAATGTGTGTTTTGATTTTTCCTAAAACTTCTGACCGAGACATTTATCATTCTAACAAGAACAGAGTGAGATATGATCAAAAATGAGTATCGGTCATTGCGTAATGTACCCATTATTCTTGTATGATTTAACTGAGACTTGAATTTTCTCAACAGACATTCAAATAATACTCAAATATTAAATTCCATGACAATATGTCAAGTTGGATCCTAGTTGTTCCATGTGAACAGACAGACATACAGACAGACAGGTGGACAGACATAATGAAGCTAATAGTCGCTTTTTGCAGTTTTGCAAACACGCCTATAAGGCTATAACATGAGAGAGGCCCATTGCACCAAACTTCAAGTGCTGTGTGTACTTATATATCACACAGACACAAACTGCCTTCAAAGACAGGTCACAATTTCATATGCAGCCAGTTACAGAACAATTTACATACCTCACATTGAAATTATGTGAGTAAGCGAATTACAGAAAGGCTGTAAGAGTGATTTTTAATTATATGACTTCCTTCTAGGTCTCATGAAAATTAGGGGGCTTAATAAAAGAAATTAGTACTCAAACACATACACCAACAGATGGTACTGAGCACCAACTGGCCCAACATGAAGCTCAAGGATCAACGTAAAATATGTGGGACTAAAAGCATTTTGCCTGCCTACCTTGATTAGCCTACCACGGGAGTCAATTTCATCAATGCACTTGCAGACAATGTGTGGCATGAGGGCTGCTGTCTCAGTAAGGTGCTGGCCCAGATCAACACCAAATGTTGTCATCTTGCGTGGCAGCCGTTTGTGTCCACACTGGATGGCCAGAGTCTCCAGACACTTCTTGTGGCATGCCAATCCACACTGCAAACCAATTGTAATTACACATATGGAAACGTATACATGGAATGCTTGGGAATAAAGCTTTCTACTTAGTTTTGAACACCACGCCCAAAATGTTATAATGCACATTTAATAATTTAAAAAAAGCTGTTGTGCCTTGAGACTGAATTAGTTTTAATCTATAACTAATCACAGAGCACCGTCTGAGGCAATATGGTATCAGAACAACATGAGAAAACCAAGATCCAGCCCTGAAATTGTTTGGTGCTAACTGTAATGTATTTGTGCTGGAATACAGCCAGTTTACAAAATGTTCTGGAGAACAGGATATTGGATATGGTATTGCACACCGTATATGACGGTACTAAGATGTGAAATTTCAGGTTTTGACAGCTGTCAGTATCAAGACTTTGGTCTTCTGGGATGTGATAACGTATGGAGGTGTAGATGGGCATCAACATTACAAAACATCCTGTTACTTCTCTCTTCATGATCCCAGAACACTCAAATGAGTAGCTGATTTTATTTTTCATTTACAGCCTATGTAATGATGGTGTCAGTATTTCAAAGTATACAGTATTCAAGCACTATGGAGAACAATGAACTGAAAAGTATGAGGAAGGAAGAATTCGTAGCCTAATTCAAGGTCCCAACAAAAAATTTCCTGGGTTCTCTGAGAGCAACCACACACAGTCTTCGTCAGGGTAGTCACTGTCCTGGCTAAGATCTGAGCCAGGTACAGTAACTCCCAGACCAGTCAGCCTTCAAGTGGTAATAACTGCCGCCACCACTGACGACAACGAAGACGATGACAACAACAACAACAACAAATGATACATTTCACTGTCACCACAACTCGATTATTAATTAATCATAGTGTGATAGCAGCACGTATTGACCACATATGGTCATGTTCATATCAACCAAATTATGAAACTGTAAACATATTAGAAACACATAACAGTATGCATCAGATAAAGTTAAATTTCAATTTTTGTTTTTCGAACAACCTACAGCCTTCCTTTATTGTTGGTTCTAAACTACTGTTTGTATTTGTGTATAATGGTTAAAATTGATAATTTAATACTTCTAAAATTGTGAAAAGTATAAAATGCAAACATTCCATCAAGATGTTTCTTGGTGTTGGTGAAGTGTGTGATACAGAGCATGAGGTGGCAAATACTCTGTGTGGTTATGTTCTTGTTACTGCAGTCAATAGTTTATAGTTATTAAAGGCCAGATACATTATAGAGTATGCAGAAATATTGCAATTAATTCGGACCATTGTTACTTGCTTAATGTTTATGGACGAGTTACACTGAGGTGTAATATTCTGTTTACTTGTAATCAAAGAGAAGTGACTGACATTCATATTTGCTTTAAGATGTTTGATAAATATTAATGTGTTAAGTACCAGTAAATAATTAAAATTAAAGCTACTGTTACTATGAATACTGCTACTACTACTACTACTACTACTACTACTACTACTACTGCTCCTACTACTACTACTACTGCTACTACTATTACTACTACTGCTCCTACTACTACTACTACCACCACCACCACCACCACCACCAATACTAGTACCTTACAATGACCATTTTTTCAAACTTCTTCCTCAAGAACAGTATTCAGTCTTACCTCTGCACAGTCATACCCCTGAAAGTACACGTATGAATCACATTCTCTGCACCGGGATGGGGTTTTGAGTTTTCGAAACGTGTGTGTTTCTGCTGCTTTGGAGATGCAGCTCCTCTGCCCAGATCTGAAGGTAAGATAGTTGGTGTCTGCAGAAACAAGTAATTCTGAGTGAGCTGAAGTGCCAAAAAAAACATGCACGCAGCTCTGGGTAATGAACACAGGAAATAGAGATGTAACAGTGCGGAATGGACTGACATCCTACAGTGGATAAGTTATGTGTGTGTAACATTGCGGAATGGACTGACTTCCTACAGTGGATAGTTTATGTGTGTGTAACAGTGTGGAATGGACTGACTTCCTACAGTGGATAGGTTATGTGTGTGTGTAACAGTGTGGAATGGACTGACTTCTTACAGTGGCTAGGTTATGTTTGTGTGTAACATTGCGGAATGGACTGATTTCCTACAGTGGATAGATTATGTGTGTGTGTAACAGTGCGGAATGGACTGACTTCCTACAGTGGATAGTTTATGTGTGTGTAACAGTGTGGAATGGACTGACTTCCTACAGTGGATATTTTATGTGTGTGTAACAGTGTGGAATGGACTGACTTCCTACAGTGGATAGGTTATGTGTGTGTAACAGTGCGGAATAGACTGACATCCTACAGTGGATAGGTTATGTGGGTGTAACAGTCAACACAACATAAGCTTTGTCTGTTTCATCTAATGTTCTGAAACTGCACTACGTGTTTTGGTCTAACTTAGACCTTCATCACGTGTACTAATACAAAAGAGTCATGTGTAGGAGACATTTTGCAGATAATTATCAAGAAAAGGGGCCCCTTTTTCTAGTTGTATGAAAGTTTCATACATTAATACAAAATGTGTAAAAACCCAAAATTAGTAGAAATTAGTTCCTTCCCCCCCACCCTAAAGGAAGTTTCCTACAGTGGGGTTTGTTCTGTTGGTGTTGAGTGTTCGAGTTCTAAAGCCACAGCGTGATTTAAATCAGTTAAATAGCACATAACATCAAGAAAGGAAGTGCAGTACTTATTACATTCATTATGTAACAACACTTAATACTTGGGGTAAGAAAGGTAGGCTTGTCTGGTCTCAAGGATACCAGTGTGTCGTTGGGTAAGGGGTTCAAAAAATTTCATAGTGTTGTGTAGCCTTTACATTCAAGAGCTCTAGGTCCATGATAATTGTTGCTTGACCCTGAAACCTTGAAGAGAGAGGCAATAGGTTCCTTTCAGTCTCTGGGCATGAGTTACCTATCACAGCACCTCAACACAGAAGACCGGAGTCCCCCATTACACCACTACTGAAACCCCAAAATTGAAACCTTAAAATTCCTGTCTCTTACTCAGTATTTGATTTCACCACTTGCCATTATCATTGGTGTTGAGTTCATCACATGATGATATTCCAAGGAGCTTGCGGTTTGATGTGGGGGACGGCTCATGGCTCTTATTGCTCTGACTGCTGGTAATACTATCAGTGTCGCTACCAGCCACAGTTCTTACACTGAATTTTCCTTTTCCTATAGGAGTGAACACAGTTAAATATTAATATATGTCTGTCTGTGTGTGCAAGTGTGTAATTCCCAATGTGAAGAAAATAAATGCCAAACCACTAGTAAGAATGCCAAAAATAGCATGCAAAATAATTATGGATGGCATGTCACTGCAAAATATGTCATGTCATATTTTCCCTCCCCACTGTTATAGCTTTAAACACAGGAACAACATTTGTCCATCAATTCACATCCACTCTTCATGCAGATAATTTTGCATGATGGTGGGCAGCATGGCGCTGACCATCATTACTATTTGCCTTAAGCTGGTGTGTACACATTTTATTGACAGTACTATGCATATTCAAGCAGTTGCTCTCAGACATATGTCACATCTAGCACACACATTGCTAATTGCACATCCAAATTCCGCAATGTTTTATAAGTTAAGCCAGCCAGCGGAAAGTGACCATCGATACATGTTCCTGTGTTATCTGTGTATTAACACAGGGTAATGCAATGGAACCTGCCACTATTGAGACTAAACCTGCAGCTTAGATTAACGTCAACAATGAATAGGTATGAGAAAATGAACAGCTGTTGGTAATTGTTTATATGAAGATTGTTGGTTCTTGGAATGTGACACCGTGTCATTTGGTGAGCAGTCACCGACATTTTGGAATGTAACACAGTGTCATTTGATGAGCAGTCACCGACATTTTGGAATGTAACACAGTGTCATTTGGTGAGCAGTCACTGACAATTTGGAATGTAACACAGTGTCATTTGGTGAGCAGTCACCGACATTTTAGAATGTAAAACAGTGTCATTTGGTGAGCAGTCACTGACATATCGGAATGTGACACCATGTCATTTGGTGAACAGTCACCAACATTTTGGAATGCGACACAGTGTCAATTGGTGAGTAGTCACCGACATTTTGGAATGTGACACTGTCATTTGGTGAGCAGTCACCGACATTTCAAGGGATCATATTCACAGTCTTCTTGCACTTCTTGCTTCTGAAGGTGAAGGCTATATAACCCGCCACAACATCTAAAACTACTCACCCAGTGACACAGTGTCACAATATTGAAACTTGAAAGTTCAGCAGCACTACTGTGAGAACCTCAAAACTGGTGATTATGTAGCGTTTTATGACTAAACTCTCCAATACAAGAGTTACAATGAGCCAGGAAAATCTGTACAGGTTGCACAGCATACACCGTGTAAGTCTGTCCTAGAAAACTGTCATTTAAACATATAAATTCTGTAGCTGTACGGGTAATTAAGACATACTGACAGTCCTATTTTTAAATTATATAACTTACCTCTAAATGAGTCTTCACTCTCAACAGAATCAGTCGACTTTCTCTCTTGATCCAGCAGTTTATTGGTTCCTTTAGAGTATGGCTCAAAAATGAAAGGTAACTGAGTGGGTTCCTTGTGAGACACCAACGAATTTGGCAGTCTTTTGACAAATTCTGCATATTGTGTACCAGGATCATACAACTGGCTGCTCTCACACAGAGTCTGGAACTGCAAACAATGGAATTATAAAGCAGCCAGGCTCTGGGCCAATATCTGTGAATATGAAACAGGAATGCTACCCACTTGAACACAGTGACAAACGAACAAATGACTATCATACCTGTATCATGAACTAATTCACTTAAAAACAAGAGAAAAGTGAAATTTATACTTGGATATAATAAATTAATCCAAATAAAAATTAGAAAGAATATGGTATTATGGTTCTTGTAAGTAATTAAAATAATAAGAATAGCAATAACAGTACAAACATATCTGGCTTTCATAAATTAATGAAGAGGACACACTGAGAATAGAGATATAACAGGCTCTTTACTTTATCTGACAACCATCATGTCATTTTCCACCACTACTTCACTGTGTATGTGAGCAATCGGCTGAATGGGCTATATTCATGTGATAAAAGAGCCGACAGAAAGTGACAAGCTATAGTTGTCAGATAAAATAATGATTCTACATGCACACTTCCACCATCATTGAACTTTGTGAATTTGAGTTCCATGATGAAAATAACTGAGGCATATGGAGACTTATTTAGCACATTTCACATACTGGCACATGTATTTGCAGGTATATTTTGATTAGTAGCACAGATTATAATAGATCCACTCCTGAGACCTTTGTTCTTCTGGGATGTTATGCAGCATAATGTGCACACTGTCCTGATGGATAGTGTGCACATTATGCTGCATAACACAGCAATGGTATATATCACACAGCTTGCGAGCAGGATCAGGACAAAACATGTTGCATCCTGATCCTGCTCGCTAGCTGTCAGCAAACCTGTATGACATATACCACTGCTGCGTGTACAGTGAAAAACTCCTGATGATGGACAGAGGAACTGTCCAAAACATGTAGAGTTTTATTCCAAAAATAGATTTGAGAAATTAGTGCATCTGGTTGGTTTTATTATAAGAATTTATCACGATGCACGGTCATCTGTACGGCAAATTAGTAATTATGTCATTAAAAGTCATAAAACAAAATAAAACAGAGAAACTTAGTATATTTCATACAAAATTTTCCATTTGCAGTGGCTCTGGATATTTATCTTTCTTACTGTGCAAATCATACTCCATGTTCAGGCATACCTGAGTGGGGAGGGGTGTGCAAAGGGTCTGCTGGAGCTGGAAGTATGTCACTGTGACCGTCTTCAAGATGTAATCACTCTGCAAAATCAGTTCTCGTACACGTTGCAGAATTGCTGACTTCACCTTCTGCATGTGTGCATGGAATTCATTGGCCTCTGCCACACTGGCTTTATAGGCTGCTTCTGCTTCTAGGGCCTGAATAGAATGTCCCACAATGATATACCATAATTTGTAGTTTGACTGTTCATTTTACTTTCAATCTCATATTATTATGAACAATGGGGCTATATCTGGCATTCTAGGGCAGTGTGCAACCGAAAAATGTGGTGTACACCATTACAACAAAAGAACGTAAGAAGACTCAGTTGTTATGAGATGCGACAATGTGTTACTGGATATGTAGTTCCGGACATTGCAAAGACAATATAATCCTACAAATCATCAGAAATTACCTACTGAACAACACTGAGTCACATCCACGAAGAATTGAATCTTCAGCAACACTGTTGTGGAATCCCCAAATCTCTAACAAATATAGAATTTCAGATGTTCACATTAGTGATTATTCAAGCTGAGGCCTTCTGTATTGTGACTTGTAAAATGTATATGAAAGTAGTGGCTGAAATTGTCAGAAAAGTTATGGTTGCTGTCACCCTTTCTTCTTAATACACATATAAGACAGACCTTAGAGGTTCAGTTTATCTCACTAACGTTTTGTGCAGTCAGCAATGTAGAACATCTAAGTCACATTGATCATGACATACACTTCAGACAAACAGGTTACCACAGTGTCAAATGCAATAAATTCTCTCAGCACAAGCTAAAAGTTGGGGGTTCCTCTAAACATAACTATGTATGTGTGACCAGATGAATATCCATCAGAAACATTAGAATTTTAATGTATAAATTCATACTCAAATCTGTCAATATGTCACCATCTTAGAGTAGCTTCATAATTTGCATTCCTCACCGAACATCACTTGGGTAATTAAGGAGGACAAGCTGGCAGGGCATGTAGCATGTATGGAAGATCTTACAGGAACCAGATGTGATTGCATGTACTGGATTCATCATCTTTCAACTTTCAACTCCTAGTTCAAGATAGAAACAAGTGACAAGCCTTGTGAGCATGGTGATGAAACTTCAAGTTTCGTAAAATGCAGGAAATTTCTTGAGCAGCTGAATTACTATTAGCTTCTCAACAATAACTGCTCCATGGAGGTAGTTAGTTACAGAGGTAGACAGGCAGTCTGTCAGACAGTCAGTTAGCCAGTTAGCTACTTACTTACAGAACGTAATACCACAAGCATTTGCAGTGAATATGGACTGCAATTACAGACCTGAGACATCTCTGTAGACTCACATCATGGTATGATCTTATACATGAAATATAGCTGTGGCAGTAGAAAGGCAAATATGTGCTTCAATGAGAGATTAGGTCAGTAAGCATTGTTATAATGTGTCATCAAACTTACATGGAATAGACTTCTTTCAGAACTGTGCCATCTGGATTTTAATTCCATGTTGTGTCTATAATGTGGAGCATGCTACCAAAAGGAAGTGAATTTTTACATTTTTTGCATTATTAACTAACTTTTAATTTATTTTATATTTATCCTTTTTACTGCTACTTTTATCTACACAAGTTGTCAGGAGAACATAAGAGAAAGCATATGAATGAACAGCAAATGCCAGACAGACCACATTTTAAACGTGTTTGTTTTGTCAGTGAAAAATGTTGTAAGTGTCTGAGGTTTCTTCTCATTTCATATTTTACTTTCTCTAATTATTAGAAGGTATAGGTGAAGTGCTTGCATAAAGTCCCTGTAACTTTTCCATGATTGCAGAAGGACACTGATAAATGCACATAAAATTTTGCACATCTCATTATGTCAGTATAGGATCACTGAAAAAACAACTGGGTCTTGATGTAAGTAACTGTAACATTAAAAAAAAGCCAGTTTTCTGGCTGCAGCAGTAGGACTGTGCACATCACCATTACATACACAGTTCACAACATGATGTCAATTCAGTGTGATTCTGACCTTCCGTATGACTTCATCAACTGTGGTTTTCCTTTTCTCTGGCTTCCCTTGTACAGACAGGTCAGACTTCTGTGATTCTTCATAGACTTGTTCCCATTCCTGCTGACATTTTATGTAAGTGCTGCGTGCCTTGTGCAGTTGAGTGACCACGCTCTGCATCTGTGCCACTTCCGCACACCACAGCTCCTTCACTTGCTTGCGCACCTTCTCATGTTCTGCACGCCGTGCACTTAAGGGCTGAAATAACAATAAACTTTAAGTGAAAGAATCATCAACATCATCATCATCATCATCATCATATATCTTTCATGGAGCTGGGCCACTTGTTGACCCATTCTGGTCTCACATATCCAGAAGTCTCTTCAAAGGTCTACCATGATTCCTGTACATTTGATATACTATCAGCCACTCTCCATGGTACTTTCTATTCATGAATGATAATACACAATGTTACACACAAGACACTGACTAAGCAGAAGGTTGGCACAAACTGGGTACTTCACCACTTGTCATGCACTTCTCATGTGATATAGTGTAATTTACAATTTTTTGAAAGAAAAGACTTATGTGTTGCCTATTTAAATAAAACTGACAGATGTTCTCAGCAGTTTTCTTTATCACAGTGAAAAAAAATCATGTCTCTTGATTCATGACACTAAATGTGTCTGCTAATGGCAGCTACAGTGAATGTCTCTGGTAATGAGTGAATAAGAGTTGGTTGAAAATTGATTAGTTGATGCTTTTTCCTAGACTTGCCAGTCCAGTTATGATGTTGTGGCACTAAGTATGCCTGACATCAAATAGGAGGTTTCAAATGTGATACAGAATTACTGTATTTATAGTAATTACAAGACTAAAAATAAGGGCTCTGTCTTGTGGGATGTGATTTTGTGTTATTGGGCAAGGAGTGTCCTGTGATTCTAAGACAATTAGTACCTTCGTCTTCAGGGTCTCAGATTGGTTGGCCCTTGAATATGAGGGCACAATGTTCCTTCACGTTGTGAGAAACAACTCACCCAATGATAAGGCATTGTCAGATCCCAGACTAGTTTCAAAGAAACACTTGTAAAATTCTCACCTGTATAAACTTCTTCCCCAGAAGTAAGCTGCAGGTCATTTGGCTGGAAGTGCTGCTTTCCACATCTTGATCCAGTGCAGTGCAGTAGATAGATTGGAATGGCAAGTGGCACTAGAGGGACCAAGGTATGTGACAGTTAGCAGATTTGTGCCAGCAGGGATCACAAATTCATACATCCAATTTACTTACAAATTTCTTACATTTTACTTCTGTCTTGGTCACTATGCATGCAGGGTCTGTCCACAAAAATGCATCACAACATTTATCAGTTGTAGAACAGATTGACTGCTTAAATAATTTACTTACAGTAATAATCCTTTTTTGCATGTGTGGATTCAGGTTATGTGCTGTATCAGGATAAACATACTAAACAGGCTTAACCACTGATCAAAATATACAGTTAAAGGAATGTAACGTGCAATGCATATATGTGTATATACTGTATGTACTTATATAACATTCCACTGTGTTTTGCAGTTCTGAGATTTACATGAGGAGTGTACCTTCTTTGTCTTCCACTTTCGTAGCTATGAGTCTCCCATAAATCCAACCCCTCGTCCGTAACTCAGGGTTATGTGGATTTGTACCCTGGGTCTCGTGGGAAGCGGTAACAGGTGTGGAGGGGATACCCTGATGAGGGTTACAACGACATGCTGGCTAACAGGGCTCTGGTCTACCCAAGCCAAAGTGGAAGGTATCATGCTTAAGGCTGCATGGCATTGGGGTGGAGATTGCAGTGTCTTAAACGATCTCCTTGTGGAACCACACTGTACATAGGCCTTCTGACCACGTGGAGCTCCATGGACAGTGCCTGTACGTCCCCTCTAAAGGCCTGGGTGCATCAGGAATGAAAGATCTCAAACCCAATTGTTACACTACGCTACACTACTACTTCTAGCTATGAGGTATTATGCATTTTACCACTATAAAATAATTAATTTCTTTTCAGTTTTATGCAACTGACAGGTATTTACTGCAAACAGAGTGAGTGGATATTAGTGACACTGCAATAATGTGAGCACAGAACCACTGGACCAAATGTCATATGACATGGCAAGTCTCATGACACAATTTTCTTCAGATGCTCTCTTCTGTTGTAAAGCATAGAGCAAAGAATTGACCACTGTTGGACTACACAAATGCAAAGAATAGATATAACTTTCTCCCTGTCTGCACCATGAAAGCATTTAGGGGAGTAGAGGCATAGCTCCGCTCATTCTCAACTCTGGCACTAGATGGAGGTAAGTGGTTGACTTCACGCCCCGGCTGCTTTATCGCCTGGAGAAAACCCACATACACATTCCAAAGAAGACTGGTTGGGCTCCAAAACCAATCTGGACGTTTTGGAGAAGAGACAAATTCTCTGCCCTTGCTGTGATTTGAACTTCAGACAGTCTGACCCATTGCCTGAATGCAACACGCAACACAATTATTCCTGTCTTCCCCACCCAAAGAAAGAGTGTACAAAACATATCATGGAACCCAGCGTTTTGTGAACCACGATATATTCTGGATGATCTGGGGTTGATTGCTAGCAGAACCAAGGATCTTTCTCATCTCCAAAATGCCCCCAACTAGTTACGAGGCCCATGTTGCCTCTTACTGAATGAGTACCAGCTGTATTTTCTCCCGGGGTGGCTGATCTCTTACCGTGCATAGTGGTGAGGTTAGGAATGATTGGAGCTGTACCTCTACTCCCCTGAATGTCTTAATGGCTTGTACATGGACTTTACCTCTTTTATACCACTAGCAAACCTGACACCATGGTTTTATGGACTTAAAAAGTCCTTACCTCTTCACTGATGAGTGGGCGAACAGTCATCGCGAGCTTACTCAGACTCTTTGTGTACTCCATCTCAATGTGTGCTCGTTTCTCCACATACATCATTACATCCTTTGCATATTTGGACCACAACTTTGCATGTTGCAATGCAAAGTCTACACCGTGCTCCAACAGTAAGAGCACTCCATCGATCTGTTGAGGCAACAGACTATCCGGCTTCTTTTCTTCAGTCACCATTCCTCCATATTCAGCATCTGAAGCCAGGTTCTCACAGGACTGCCAGTGCAGGCAGCACAGGACCGTTGCGTAATGGGCAGGGCATGTGGAACATGTGGGAGAGAAAAGACACCACTTCGAACATGTAGGCATAAATTGGAGGATAATATTAAAATATATCTTGCAGAAATAGGATTGGAGGGTGTGAACTGGATTAATCTTGCTCAGAATAGGTACAAGTGCGCTGTTGTGGAAATGGTGACAAATCTTTGGGTTTTATAAAATGTGGGAGATTTTTTGACTAGCTGAGGAACTGGTGGCTTGTCAAGAAGGTTTCTACTAGATGGAGATAGCTAGTCAGTCAGTCATTCAGCCAGCCAGCCAGTCAGTCAGTCAGTTGATCAGTTGGTTAGCTGGTTGGTTGGCTGGTTAGTTAATTAGTTAGTCAGTTAAACATGCCAGCATATTTTAGCAGGATGAAATGTCACATCTGAATTTTGAGTCCAGGTCTTCTAGTTGGTATCTTATGTAGTTTACACTTAGAACTGTACGTATTCTGTAAACTTCAGATTTCATTAATAACTTGCCTTACCTACATAAAATTCAACACCCCTTGTTGCAGACACTTCTATTTGTTGATTAATGCTCTGACAACAAATAAATGTGTTCTGCAGAAAAGTTGGTGTTAGATTTTACATATGTAACAAAGTTGCACGGAAAATGTACAACATCAAATGTGCCTTATCGTGCTAGCATGGAGAATATGGTGAGCTTCTAATAATGCCAGTAGATGGCAGATGGGAGTTAACTTGGTGTTTAAAGGGTTAAACTCACTGTATCCTGACACTCTGAGAGCAGTTAATTCCACATCACTACATGTGGGAAAGAATATCAAATATCAATATGAATGAATGAATGAATGAATGAATGAATGAATGAATGAATATCAACATTGTTAGTTTTACTACATTATAATGTGTTACGTTTGTCAAAGAGTTGCATACGTGAGTATAGTTACACCTTGCCTTCAGGCATAACTTTTATACCTGCTGCATGCACAGAATTGTCCAATAATCCTCACCAACAGATTTATTTCTCCATATTATTCACCAGAGTTTCAAAAATTAACTTCTGTTCTTTATGTCCAAGTACCTTCCTTCAAACTCACTTGGGATAAAAAATTTGTCCTGTTAAGAGTCATAACATTCTACATATAACCCCCACCCCTTGCAACTACAGCCATTGAACTTCTGTCCTTATATTTCTACATAATCCATGTACAACTGTCCAACACAGCAGAGTAAGATGAGCAAAATTACCTACTACTTTACTACATAAATCACAGTAAACTTTAAAAATGTATAAAATTTGGCTTGGGATCATTGAATGATGGTGACATATAAAATTCTAAAATAACTTCTGCCATGTTTCATGCATGTTAATGTACTCACACCAACTAGAATAATGATGGGACATAGAGCCAGTAATATGGAGACAATGAATGTAAGGTTTGTAAGCTTTATCTTCAAAATATAAAATATGTATCTCAAGTGAAAAACTAAAATTAAGACTAAAGAACACAATAATAGACAAAACTTTTAACATATGCATCAGACAGTTGGATACTAACAAAGAGACACAGAAAGCAAATAAACATTTTTGAAAGGAAAGTGTATAGAAGAATTTTAGGCCCAGTATATGACAATGAAAAAGAAAACTGGAGAATATTAAGCAATGAAGAAATTTATGTAAACCAACCATAACAGAGACAAAAAGGTTACATAGATTACCTACGATGCTACATTGAGCAAAAGCCTGCGTATACTTACTTCATTTGTGTGAGTATTTTTTATTTTCACTTTACTTGACAAATTTATTGACACTAAGTCTTAACTAAACTCATAGACACCCGACTTATATTTACTTTAATTATCACTCATAACCATTGATATAGCTAGCTGAGATACAACATTAAGACAGAACTTATGTACACTTACTGTATAAGTTTTACCAATCATATTGTCTCCATGGAACAATTGTGTATACTTTTATTTATTTATTTGTTTTTATTCATGTTCGTCTGATCTACAATAGGCACTGTAAAGGGCCATGAGATATGGAACAAGTCAAAGATATATGGATATAAATATAAGGGTAACAAATGGAAATATACAGTTAATATTTACAGACTATATAAGTTTAATATCAGATTGAATGCAAACAGTATATATAGTGCTAGCAGTTGAATACAATATATAATACAGCACAATATAATAGTAGTATGTGAGTTAAGATTCAACGCACTGTTT
>Ga0123352_10007747_pt1 | contig 16618 bp, 12 predicted proteins | sample TergutLab28metaG_FD_89700 | JGI IMG/M metagenome (GOLD analysis project Ga0123352, IMG submission 89700) | Labiotermes labralis P1 segment gut microbial communities from Petit-Saut dam, French Guiana - Lab288 P1 | ecosystem: Host-associated > Arthropoda: Insects > Digestive system > Gut ... | reverse complement strand
TGTGGGTGTGTGTGGGTTGTGGTTGTGTGTGGATGCTGTGTGTGTGTGTGTGTGTGTGGGTTGGTGGTTAGTGTGTGAGAGTGTGTGGTGTGTGGGTGTGTGTGTGTGTGGGTGTGGGTGTGTGTGGGTGTGTGTGTGTGTGTGTGGGGGTGTGTGTGTGTGTGTGTGTGGTTAGAGTTGTGCATCAATTTGACTTCAGGCTTGTTCTAGCAAAACACTTAACAGATCGCGACCAGTAAATAGGAGGTCATGCAGTGGTAAATGCTTAATGTTTTGACAGGATATGTTTATTCTGCCGCGACTTCCGTTACCAACGTTAAGGAACTCGACCCACGCTGTGCATGTCAAATGCATTCTCTTGAATAAGAGACAGTACTTATTGGCTATATTGCTCTGTAGATCAATAGGCAAACAAGTGAGAAGATGACTTGCTAGTTGAATATTGAATTCTTTTTGGGCGTGATGTTTCATCGTTAGGCGAGTACCTTCCAGTGTTTGGAAGGATGGTAGTTCTCCCATCTTCTAGGTCATGCAGGTCAAGACAACGTCACATGCCAGATGAATTGAGCCTTCAGCAACGCCGCTGTGAAAACCTCGCATATCGTACTTGCCAGCTGCGGACGCGCGAGGAAGAAGCTTACCGGTAAGAAGCGAAACACTGCGCACGCACCTACACCTTTTGCCTATCCATTTCAAAAAGGCCACCAGTGACTGGCGGTATGAATACACTTCTAAGATCAAAATGTGCCTGAAAGAAGTATTAAGCTTCCTAGCCCTTCCGATGTCAACCTAGCAGCGACCACCCCATGCTGATTGCAGCTGCATTATTCGGGGAGATCAGCTAGTGTGTAAACAGGCCACTGCTCTACACGCAAATTATAATATGATTGAACATGATTGTAAGGAGGATAGTGACACTGCTGATTTTTATTCATGTGATAAATGTTTCATTTGTCGGTCCGAAGGCGAGCTGCATTTTCAGGTTTTTGCGGCTTTCCTTAGACTCTACAATAGGTTTTGTGTTTCTACCACAAATTACGCCACAATGAACATGTTGTTTCATTCTTAACAACAGAAAATAAAAAAAAAACATTTTCCCCGAAAAGTTAATAAGGTTTTAACAGACCATATGGCTGCACATCCCACAAAATGGTACCCACTCGTTACAAGACAATGAATAGGTTACACGTAAAATTATTTGTAAAGAAATATATCGATTTTTTTAACTCATGGTTCCGTGCATCACAATTCAATGTTAATAAAAGTCCAACCAGTTGCAACAGTATGCAGATATTTATTCACTGCAAAGTCACTCTACATGTTTCGGGTGTCACATCACCCATCATCAGGAGTACTAAAAACAGTAATCGCAAACTCCGGTACAGGTCCGGTACAGCTACTTCCCTCCAACGTGGCCCGGAGGTTGCGGTTACTGTTTTTAGTACTCCTGATGATGGGTGATGTGACACCCGAAACATGTAGAGTGACTTTGCAGTGAATAAATATCTGCATACTGTTGCATCTGGTTGGATTTTTATTAACATTAAATATGTCGATTTATCAGCTGGGAAAAACACAAATTCGGGTTCATTCGCAGTTTTTAGGTTCCTTCTAAAAAAATATGCACAGAATGTTAGGATGCGGCCTACGCAAGAACAACCGTTATTGGGACTAAAGGGAAGAAGAGCCTGACCATTTCAATCAGGAGAATCTGGAGACAGGGTTACAGGAATTTTTTCTGCCAGTTCATCCACACGGGGTGGAGGGAAGGCAAAGAAAAATAAGATAGAATTTTTTTCATTCTTTCCTTTGCAATCACCGCATCTTCTATCCTGTTTTTCTTGTACCACGCTACCCTGTTCCCCTAACGCCTTACACCCTACGCTGTAGTTTAGCTGAAACGTTTGCTAAAACTTTGATGACCTGTCTTTTCTTCCGCACGATTGAATTCTTGGATTTCAAGAGAGGAGGATGAAAAGAATGGACCATTGGACAGGTCGTTACAAGAGAGCGCCAGAGTAAACGTAATACACACTACAGGTCAAAGTGGCCCAGAACTGTAGATACACAATTCCATTCTTTACTTCATTCCTTTTTCATTGTGGAATCTTTTACTGCTTTTATAGTTATGTATTAAGGGCATGAAAAAAGTGAGATTATTTTCACAAAAGGATGCTTCCGGACTCACTGACGTCTGACTTGCAGATTGTATAAGATTCATATAGCTTTTATGCCACGTGACTTTTATACGGCACTAAGATCAACATAATTTTAATATATAAGTTTCAGTTAAAATAGAAAGCTAACAGAACGAATCTGTACTCACGACTATGTACGGGATTTTCAGCTCTATACCTCTTAGTGCTGTCGAATCATTGTTTGTGCTTATACACACATTATCAAGCACAAGGAAGACCCCCCCTAATCTTACTGCCTTCAAGTATACGTGGGAATAAATTTGTGCATTTCTAAATTTACGAATATCGACGATATATGTGCATATATATATATATACTGTATATATATACTGTATGTATATATATATATATATATATACAGTATATATATATATACTGTATATATATATATATACAGTATATATATATACTGTATATGCATTGATATGAGTTTTATATATATATAAAACTCATATCAGTATAAAAGTAAATTTCCTTCCAGTAAAACACAACGCGGGCACGTCCCGCTATATATTGTAATATTGTAATATTGTAAATGAAATGTTTAGTTCTCGATTTATTTAATAACTCAAGCACTAATTTTAACGTAGTATACAATATCTATAAACATTCACATTCACAACAAAGTCACTTGTAAATAGTTTTGTTTTTATGGCAGCTAGTTTCGACTCTAAACTCGAATCATCAGGCCATGACACAAGAACTTGAACCATATACAGAAACTAAGAGCATAGGTTGGAGATTCCCCAACTTATGTCACGTAAACATAAAATATATGTAAAATGTATGCAAAATGTATGGAATAGCGGTGGCGAGCAGCATTTGTTTATTTGTAAGTTAGCACGAAACATCACCATTTACTAAACAATATTTTGCCTTGGTCCCATGAAAATTTTTTAATCAGTTTTTAAATCAGATTCTTAAATAAAATTCAGTTATAAGCTTCTGTAAATATCCTTAGGCTTTTTGAAACTTTTTTGCCTAAACATTTTGCTTACATTTTAACGTGTTTTTTATGTAAAATAGGTAGATCTTCAACTTTTGTTCTTATGCATATGTTATGTCCTGATGATGACCCGACTATAGTTTCGAAATCAATTGCCATATAAATAAAAATATTTACAAGTGAGTTTTTATGTTTATGAATATTTATAGATACTATATTTGCTACACAAATGGGGATGTTCATTACAAAATTTAATATCATGTTATAACATGATTATTCTGTAACGAATAGGAAATAATACAGGAGAAAGTGGTTGCGGCCTGTATGAGACGCTATTTAGGAATCTGGCAGAAAAAACTGAAAAAAATTAGAAAATATCACTTGGGATACCTGGTCTCAGTTTAGAGATTTTAACCCAGTACCTCCCGAATGGGAAGCAATTTTCCTTTCCACGTGGCTGCGACGTACATTTGTGTAGAGTCATACAGAAAAGTCTTTAAAACTGAGGGGCAATAACGGAGAGAAACTTGGTATTCTCTAGTCTTAATGTTCTTTACGGAGAATCAAAATAATTGTCTACTTTATATTCAGACGTGGAAATAAAAAAGGAAGTCAGTAGGGGTAGACGGCATTTATATTTCATGGATAAACGCTTTTACAAATTCTCAGCCTCTTTTCATTTTCATATGTGAATTTGCCTGCTGTCTACTAAAGAAGGAATTATGACCTACTTTGTTCTTATACACTGATGACGTAAAATGTAAAAATAGACACGACAACGAAAGTTTGCTTTCCTAAGTGAGGCAGAAATATTAAATATTTTATGTGACTACAAAGCGTCAACTGCTGAGAAGGACCACGATATATAGCGTGCTATTTCTGATTTACAGACAGCCCTCAAGAGTGAAAACCGTGTTAAGATTCAAATTTTAAAACCATCAGCTAAGAATGTAATAGAACACAAATCACTCACATGAGCAACAAATATTTTACGGAATGACATCAATCTCATATTACAAAGAATACTTGTAGAATTGAAACCCCTTTCGGTAATTATGGAGAAGCAACTGTAATTATGAAAATGACTTTACAATCCGTAACGGAATAGGATGAGACAGTAAATTACATAAATATACGGCAATACAATATGGCTGTCGATATAGGCAAGCTTCCTCCAACAGTCTGAGGTCCTGAAAGAAGTTTTAAAGGAGCATTAAAAAATTCGGACGATTTGCTGTCCAAACTTTTTAAGATTCAAAATCAAAATTTCGAGCAGGTTACGTGTATGACATGTCTAGATCAGAAAGATGTATAAGATAACTACATTAACCTATTGGCGCCGAAATTATTTTTTTAATTTTAGCACACACTGTATATAAAATGTGAATAGTACAGAACCAAATACGTTAGAATTATGAAACAAACTGCATTTTGAAGAGAAAAAACCGGAGACTATATACCATGTTTAAAATATTCGGTACCTATATTTGTTGAATAAATACATAAAATGCAACTTTGGAGGTTAGCGGTGCGGTACGTCAACTATAGTTGACATTAGACGTCTAAAGGTTAAGTAACTCCCCTGCAGTTAAAGCAAGTCACCTACTCGTAAAACCATTTCTAAACAAACTTATGTATAGAACCTGGCTCTAAACCAAATAAGTAGTACGTGATTAAAAATAGACTTTTGCTGCAACAGGAAGGCACTGGCCGACAGACAATTAAAACTGAACGCTAGTCAACAAAGTGCCTTGCGTCATAGGGGTAATATTTTCTGTAACATTAATTATTATGAGAATAATGGGAATGGTATTTTGACGTAGGAGTGACGAAGGGGGGAATGGAGGAGATTGAATAACGAGGAGCTAACTGATTTGTACTCCTCACCCAATATTGTGCGGGTGATAAAATCGAGAAGAATGAGATGGTTTGGGCATGGGCGTGTATGGGTGAGGAGAGGGGTGTGTATAGGGTCTTGGTGGGGAAACCGGAGGGAAGGAGACCACTGGTGAGGCCTAGGCGTAGATGGGTGGATAATATTAGGATGGATCTCCAGGAAGTGGGATGTGGGTATATGGACTGAATTGGCCTGGGCCAGGATAGAAACAAGTGGCGGACGCTTGTGAGTGCGGTAATGAACCTTCGGGTTCCGTGAAATGCGGGGTATTTCTTGCCTAGTTGCAAACCAGTTAGCTTCTCAAGAAGGACTCTGCACCATGGAGTAAGTAATAATGGGAATGGTAAAATATTTTTTTATTTGTGCCTATTTGTGAAATTTACTGAAATATTTAGTGAACATTCCTGAAGCAACTTGCACGTATGGCTTTTTCTGTGTCACGTGTGTACCACAATGTATGTAGTTTTGGTTAAAAGGTTTTTGTAAATCTAACAACTGGAAACCACGCATTAAACCTCTTACTCCTCACTAAAATCTTATTGCTTTCATCACAAAACCTACAATAGAAGAGAATATAAAACGAAATATTAGACGAGTCTTGATGGAAAGAAACAGCATTTCCTTATTCGCCCATGTTTTGGTTCAGTAAACGTCACTGAGATGTCACTTCGGGAATAGATATGACCAACTGCAATAGATATGACCAACTGCAATAGATATGACCAACTGCAATAGATGTGACCAACTGCAATCCACGCTCGTTGAAGGGCACACTCCAAATCTAGCCTAAATATCTAAAAGTGTCGGATTATGAGATGGTGATGATGTGACTGTGTACGTGTGCGTGCGTGTGTGTGTATGTGTTTGTGCGTGTGTTTGTATATTTCTCCTTTACGACTTGAACCGATAAACGGATCTCTACAAAACAATCTGTGATTTAGGACATGGGGGTTTATTGCAACCTCCTAATGGCAAACGTTTTACTTTATATCCCAGAAATTTAGAGAATCGAAAATGTTACTTAAATTCTTCCCAATAGTAACAGTAATAATAATAATAATAATAATAATAATAATAATAATAACTATTTCAATGAGTGAATTTTGTATTTCGATTAGAATTCCATCCTATATACCTCTGCATATAGGGCCTTTATGCTAACCCACATGCTGAACTGAATCCCGTTACTAAACTTCCTACTTACATACCTGCATAAATTATAAGTAAAACAGGAAATCTGTTTAATATGAAAATACAGTTGAATACGTCAGGCGGTAACACATTTCTGAAAACTATTTTTATAGAAAGAGAACTGTTCTAAAAAAATGGAAATGTGCAACGTTACAAGCGTAGAATATACATACATACTTACATAAATACATACATACATAAATAATACATAATACGTACATACATACATAAATAATGCATACATACATACATATACCATTCTTTAACAGAAACAATTTTAAAAGAACATTCTTTCATTCAAATAATCTCTTTTTTTGAAAAATCTGAAAAAATCGGAATAGGTTATTCTTTAAATCTGAATTATAAAATCCCAAATATACGAAGATTATAGACGTAAATTTTCAAAAACTGTAAAATACACTAGACTGGGAAAGGGATTACGGACTGATATATGTACGGGTTTTGCAACCAGTAACATCGGACTCAGAGCAACCGCAACGTTTCTGACGACCAATCCACTAAGACTTTACATCGGATAACCATAGTTTATTGACCTTTCAAAAAACAGCGAGCCAGTCGTTTGTTCCCCACAGCCGACCGCACCACAGGCTTCAGTGGAGGTGGTAAGACGCGGCGCTAATCCTGGGTGGGCTCTCAAGAAAGCCTTGGCAACCATTCCAGACGATTTACCTTCTTTCCCCTAACAACTTCCACAAACAAGACAACGAAGACGCAGAAGCCATCCAATCTAGAGCGAATGGTGAAATGAAATTGCATCTGCAACTATTATTTGTGAGTGCCGGGTTAACAGTTTCGTTTGTGAAGAGTGCTATTGCTGACATTACTTGGCTACTTAACATATTTGTAACCCCCAGCAGCTCCATTTTTGAACACCATATGCTACTAAAATATTGAGTCTACATGCCTTTTCTAAACTCATAAAATTTAGCTCCAAAGAATTTAATTTAACATACATTAGTGTGTTTTCTACCTGAACAATTAAAGTATACAATTTTCTTGACATGTAACAAAACCGTGAAAACTACTATGTGAGATCCGAGGTTTCCGCATTGGTGAAGAGTTACATTCTCTCTTTTTCTAGATTATAACTCCAAGCAGACTTGTAAGATACTTTTGTCTCCACATTCAGTGTAAAAGCATAGGCATCAAGCCCCTCCGAACGGTTGGCATCTAATCACATGGCATGATATATAATAACTCAATAACATTTGACGTTTCTTGTGTTGCATAGCGGCTGCATGTTTTAATACAGCAAAGACAAATGTAAAATCGACCCAACGATTAACTAATAAACCATATTAAAATATACTGGAAATAGGAGGTACAGCTCCGTGAAGTTTCAATGAAGCACTAGATTGCACTAGGTAAGTGATCTGATTGAAGTTTGGTCGCACCACGCTACAGGATATAGCTCTCGGTACTCAGTGAACAGGCGAGTGTCCAAAGGCCTGTCCGAAAGATTTCAAGAAGTGAAGATTCTCTTAACCCTTTCCAGGATTCGAAATCAAATTTCGGGGGTGTCTAGTCCGCAGAATGGTCACTGTACTGTCTGTCAACTGCTTTCATAATGTACTAATTAACGCGTTAATTTGCAGGCACAAAAAGCCTGAAATATCCGCTTAAAAGCATGAAGGTCAATCACTATATCAAAGAATCGTCTCACAGCAATGGTACTGGCAACAGTATGGATGGGGTTTTGATTTAAAGAAGTGAAAATTTTCTCTTTATACCAAATCGCAATTTTTCCTTGGAGAATATCTCCTCTGAACTTAATGGTAAACCTCATGGAACCAACATACACAGTAAGTAAATTAAATCAGAACACAATTTCTTTCGTGATTTTTCAAATATTAATTTCTAATCGTTGAATAGTGTCTGTGAACACTTTTAACATGTGGAAGAAATTGCATTATGTCCATTAATGCTTTCATTTACAGTGGTTATAACATATGACGCCTGCTGTAAACATAAAACTGCACACACTGTGCATTTATTTGGTTCTTATACTTCGCATAAAAATAAGATTTCACTGCACATCATTTGCTCTTTCGTCTTTATAACGATTGTTGTGTGTTACTGTGAGGCAAAAACAAAATTTTTATGAATATCAGGCTTCAAAGAATCAAGAAAGTAGGAATGATGTGTTATAACGGCACAAGGGAGGTTAGATAAAAGTACACATTTGCTTATAATCGGCAGTAGCAACAAATGCAACGATTCATAGTGGATAAAACCGAAAAAAAACTCGCATATTAGGCCGGTCTAGGATCTGTGTTTTGAACACAACCCCATTTTCGAAGTTATTTTGTAATAGTCTCTTGTGTCATCTGCCGAAGATTCCTGAATAAGTCAAATTATTTACACAACTTGAGCCGTGCCCCCAAGGCTCGCCTCAAGGCCGTCGCTTTGCGGGAACATCGCTTCTAGAATGTTCTTTCCCTGTTACTTTTCCTCCCTAGGTTGTCGTCCGACGATTGGCTGCTATGGGGAGTGAAAGGTTAGGGGACGTCGTCTCTACGAGTTTTCTTGTTGGGCTTTCGAGCCAGGGGTTCTCACTCATATTTTGGATTTGTTAGAGACATCGTCTCGCCGGGGTTGTTCAGCCGAAGAGGTCCTGCTTGTCCTGGTTTTTTTGCCATAGCTGAGCGGATGTTCGAGTATGTCAGTAAGTCAAAATTGGTTTTTTTGTTCGTGAACTTTAAATTCTTGTTTCGATCCGTCGTTGAACATACTCGGCGTCTGCTCAGTGGGCGTTTGATCTGCGTCGTAGAGCTGGCGCGGGATGGGGCGAAGTGGAATGTAGGGGTTAGCGGGCTCCTCGAAATTTTGTTAGTATCTTTTTTTTTATCCAATTATTTTAGGAGTCAGACTTGTATTTTGTTAAGGCCTTGTTTCCGTTGTCTGTATAGTGTATGTAAAGTCCAGTTCTAGTCGAAGGATGCGCACATTGAACTGTAAAAGACGATAGTCTGTATAACGTAATATTGTTTGGTTGTACGCTGTAGTTTGGCTTGTTAATGTAGGCGTGAAGCCTGTGTATACACGGAGTTGTGTATTGTAATGTTATGTGAGAGACTATACAGTGCGATATTGATCGACTGTAAATACTTGGAATGCTTGGTTTTGTACATGTTGTTCTGATTCTTTTTTAGTTGAATATTTAATTTCTCAGAATATATATATATATATATGGTACCACTGTATTATATTTGCTGTCTAGTGTGGCACGTTTGTCCGTTTTTACGGTGTCCGGCCGCCCAAACGGCTGAAAGCGATTCTATGGTGCGAGCCCCCTGTTTTCCATCAAGTGCTACTTTTCCTTTATCGGGTTGCGAACCCGAGGGCTCAAACTTTGTCATTCATGTAAACAAAGCTGTCAGTGCAGCTTGTCCTGAGATCATGCATTCCCGATTTGTGTCGCTTTAACAAAGAACAATACCTGATTATGTTAATACAATATATAAAATTATTCAACAACAAAACTTATTGATCGATGAGCAGAAGGTCACTGAACCCAACCCACTATACTACTTGGCCAACACAACGAAACAACACGTCACATAACCCGATACCCACCCTGACTCAGTACACGCCAGACCACCACACGAACAACAGCAACAAGTTGTAAGTCCGTCATTACGTACGTTCAATGTATGTTAACGATTTAACCGTTTGGCGCCGGAATTATTTTTTTAATTTTAGCACACCCTGTATAATAAACATAAAAAATGCAACTTTGAAGTTTAGCGGTGCGGTACATCAACTATAGTTGACGTTAGGCGTCTAAAGGTTAATATCCATATATCCATACATTAACTTCCATATTTATTGCAGATTGTATATGCAGCCACAAAACACACTGCTTGCACAAGATATAATGTCGCATAGAATTTGTTGTATCACTCAGAGACGACCAATTAATACTTTAATGTATTTTAATCTAACAATTTTACGGAATTTTAATTTTAACAGCCTTAATTTGAAGAACATATGAAACTTAGCGAGGCACAATTTTTTTAAACTGCCTGAGGATGACACAGAGATGTCGAATCTGTAGGAGTGAACATTATATAAAGAGATAGTGATGTGAAGTACAATTATGCGTTAGTGAGCTGAAATAAAAACAATAAAAAGAGGCACGGTACGTGCATTGAAACAAAATAAAACATTAAAATAAAGGGTAAAATCCATCCATAACACAGTATGTGTCTTGGCTATCTCCTGGAGGTTTAGCTCCAGTCTTTCTTACCCTTCGGCACTAGATTGACATCACAGGTTAGGGCCACGTACCTGCAACTTCACTGTCTGCAAAATTCTGCAGGTGAACTCAGGAGCGGATGCGGCGTAGGCCCAAAATTCTGGATGGTTGCAGTGGCGAAAAAAAAAATCCAAAATGGCGTAAATTGAACCAGATGCTCCGGTCCATCCTGTGGTCTGTATGCCCCAATAAAAATACATCCACAATGCCGACTGTAAAAGTCGGGTCATCTATGACCATAAGCATTTAAATGTAATGCATTGCACGTTGAGAGTTGTCTTCTAATTACGTTCAAGTAATCTGAGGAGACCAGACAATTGTATATCTCGGGACTGCCTTATACAGAATAGGATCAATTGCGGTATTTCTTAGAACTTCAGGTGGGAAACTGGTTCCACGAAATACCAAGCTGAACTTGTATTCTTTGTCAGCAACTACCCTGTGTGCACGTCATCATACACACCACGGAGGTGTGAGGCTGGGATTTCACCGAAATGCATAATAGAGGGGAAAGTCAGACGTGCGGACGACATATGCCTTCTACAACACTGTCCAGTGGCATCTTCCAAAGGGAATTTTCAATAAGTAATGAGTGGGTCCCAGGTGGTTGTTGCGCACGGATAATCCAACTGTTAGCAGTTATACATTACGTTCGTACATCATTACTACAGGCGAGGACGTGGCAGCGATTCGCTGTAACCCTAATGGGCCGATTACTACATAATGGGTCCATCAACCAGACAACTGCACTTCTCTATCCAACTGCAATATTTACTGCATGAAGCCATTCATATGTGTGCGTGGCAGATAAAAAATTATATCGAAATTGGCAGAGCAGCGCTATATCGATTTCATAATTTAATTGCAAAAGTCGTAATTATTCATTCACGAGCATGCAACAGTGCATGTTGCTGCGACAGCACACGATAGTCGGTCGGGAAATAGAATTTATATAACGTGCAATTTCTTAACTTGGAATCTAAACTCTTTTGTTCTTGTATCAGGAAAATTTGTCGCGAGCGTGTAACATCTGAAACAAAATCTTGGAAGTCACAAATTTAGAGATGTGTGAAACAAAATGGGACGCGATGGCTGATAAAAAAAAGGGCATGGAATTATATCAACAGGGAATAGGAAAGCTTATTCGACTATATGACTAGTGCAGCTCTAGCGGAGACTGTGCGAAAGGTGCGGATAACAGTACCATAAAGTACGAACTAATCTTATTAGAGCTGAAAATAAAAGAAACCCACAATCTGTGCGTCGCAAACTCATTATTCTGACGAATACATACATACATATTCACGGTACGGTTCACTCGCCAACTGACTCTAGCATTGTCCTAAATCCAAATATACATAAAAAAGCGCCTTCATGGTCGGCAACCCCGATACAGTAATACCACTGGGATCGGAGAACACTCTCAACGAAACTATGTTGGCTTGCAATGTTTTGCATATGCAGACGCAACAGCCTATAAGAGATGGTCTTCCAATAGCACGAAGATTGCTGTCTTCAAGTTTGTACCACCGTCTAGTGTTGTAAAGTTTACCAATATTTCGTAGGAAAGAACCGTCCCATTTTTAGTCGAAGAGAGTCTTTCCCTTCCACGTCGAAGGTGGAGCCAAAAATTATTTTTGAAATGTCATTAAATCTAAATTTATACCAGGTGGCATGGCACCACATTCCAGAAGACGATATTAAGAAGAGTCGCTGCTATAACAAAACATGATTTCAGTAAGGTGTTTGGCACGGGGACCCAACAATTAATCACTCCAAGAAAGCCCCATGTTAACGGTCATCATCGTTCACATTTTGAACCGATTGTGACCACTTTCGATGTGGAAGGTGCAACTAGCACGTTTCTGAGAAGCTTTGGTAATCACCAGCATGACCAGCAATGCCTGAACCTGAAGCCAATGATCGAAAACCTATACAGGACTTCACAATTGGCCACATTGTTCAAAGAAAAATGTAGTCATAAAGCAGAAACGGAAGAGAGAAATTATGTTTGATGATATGGACGTTGTCATCTGTGTAATACCATCATACACCGCAAAATTACTTCAGAGCGTCGCAGTCACTTAGATACCCACTAATTCTATCTGTAACTGTAAAATATTCGCATTAGTGCTTTCATGTAGTTGGTGGTCGATGCAAACATTAACGTAAAAGTAACAAACGCCAGAAACGTCTATGATTATACAAATGAGTTTTACCGGTTATTTTCGTTGAGCGCGTTACATGACTGTTTGGAGCACACAGCTTTCACTTCAGCATACATAATTATCGTAGCATAGTTTTCATCACATAACCGGCATTCGCATTGCTACCAAAACTAATTTCCGCCTAACATATCCAATAAATATTCATTCGCGGAAAATGAATAAATTAAAATATTGCTTCTATTGCAGTCCAATCACATAAGCTCGCGAGTATTCAATTAACTATATTATACAGACGACTATTTGTAATTGACAAACAAAAACACAGAATAAAAGTATTAAGAGCTTATGGGAATTAATTGTCATGGATGTTCAGTGGCAATGCACCGATTATTAACAAGTTAATGAATGGAAGGACGGACGAACTGAAGTTGTGTGTAGACAGACAAACATGGCAAAAGAAAGCCAGCTTATATACAGTATATTATTACTGCCCTGTCAATGATGAAGCATGGCTCCTTGGTCTTACAGACCATTATTTTGTGTTATTAACATTACCGAATACTAATTACTTACTCTATGGAGCAGAGTCCTCCTTTAGAAGCCAACCTGTTCTCCACTAGTCAAGAAATTTCACACATTTTCTGGATGTTCCTTAAGGAGAAACCTTGATGGAGTTTTCTCTTGCAAACCACCCCACTTGCAACACATTTACTTAAAACTCCTAGTGAAGTTGATTGTAAATTCCTTAGTGGTAAAAAAAAAGAAATTTTCGAAACCCGAAGATTTACTACGGCGTTCACAGTTGCCCGCTACCTGTCACTTTACTGAGCCAGATCAATCCAATCCATGCCCCCACAACCAACGTCCTGAATATCCATCCTTACATCCTACTATCTATGCCTGGATCTTCCAAGTGGTCTTTTTCTCTCAGGTTTCCCCACTAAAAACCTCTGTGTACCCTTCCTCCACCCATACGTATTACATGTCCCGTCCATCTCATTCTTCTCGATTTTATCATCCGAATAATATTTGGTGAGGAATACAGATCATTAAACTCCTCATCTGCGATTTTCTCCACTGTCCCTGTAACTTATCTCTCTTATGTCAAAATATTCTCCTCAGCACCCTATTCTCAAACAACCTACCTTCCTCCCTCAATGTGAGCGACCAAGTTTCACACTCTTACAAAACACCAGGCACAATTATTGTTCTGTATATCTTAATTTTCAAATATTTGGATAGCAAACTGGAAGATAAAATATTTTCCACAGAATGAAAGCAAGCATTCCCTGAGTTCATTCTGCTCTTGATTTCTTCCTGGATAGAATTTTGATTCGTTAGGGTTTTTCTCGAATATTTGAACTGTTCCACCCTTGCAGAGGAACTATTATCAATCTGGATACTGTGACTTCGTCCTGCATTCTAATCTCGAGACATGACCATGTACTTAGTCCTATCATCATTTACTTCTAGGTCAGTCTCCTAACAAGCAACTACTAAAGCTGCTGTGTTTTTCTTTCTAGTTTATACTCTTTTGCCCAATATATTAATAACATCAGCATAAATAAAATGTTGGTATGTACCATTTAATTTCAAGCCATCCTGTTTTATCTGAAACATCCTAATAGCATAATCTGAAGCAAAGTTGAAAAGCAATGGCGATAAAGCGTCTCTTTGTTTCAAAACATTCTGAATAAGAAACACGTCAGACAAATGTTTGCGTACCTGGACTCTGCTACTGGTTTCATTCAGACACATTTTTATTAGCCTTACTCTTTCTAGAGAATAGCAGATTCAATAAGAATACTACACAAGACCTTCCTTCTAACTAAATCATAGGGTTTTTTTTGAAGTCTACAAATAGGTGATGCACTGCTTTATTGAATTCCCATTTTCTTCACGTATTTGGCGAATGTAGAATATATTATCAGTAGTTGACCTGTTTCGTCGAAATCCACATTGATGATCACCAATGATTTCCTCGGGATATGGAGTTAACCTTGACAGCAGGATGTTGGATAAATTTTGCACGTAGTTGACAAAGTGACATACCTGTACAATTAATAAAGTATGTTTAATCACCCTTCCAAAAACTAGGTACAATGTTCGACTCCTTCCACTCCTCAGGCAATTCTCCCTTATTCCGAATAGAATTAACAAGTTTTTGGATCTCAGAGCGATATATTCTACCTCCTGATTTAATCAATTCTATTGGGATTTGATCAATACCTTGTGATTTGTATTTTTTCGCTTTTTAATTACCACCTCAAACTCAAAGGAACTTGGCTCAGTCAGTGGTGGTTCTGCTGTATGTATTTCTGTCTGTCAAACATCATTAACTCCGTGTACAATGAGACTCGGAGAGAAACTGTTCCTTAACCTAGACAAAATACTGTGGAAGTCTGTAAATAAGTCACCTTTCTCATCCCTTACTATATTAGTTCTAGGCTGGTACGTCTTCTTAAAGTCTCTGATATTCTTGGTCTCACTGTTAGTTTCAAGGTATTCAGTTTTAGCTCTCAGGTATTCCTTCTTTTTCCTGAAATACCTAATAACTTTACGTCTTACATTGCTTAGATTACCTACGTTGCTCCGGTCTGGATCCAGTGTACACTGTATTTAGAGCCTACTTCCTTTGATCTAAAATTTACCAACACCGACTCTAATATTTTGAATCTCATTTCACTTATTTAATCCTACCTACATTTGTGGTAATATTCTTGTGTTCCTAATAGTTAAAATTACGTATGTTTCCATTCATATTTTTACTTTTTACCCATACTATATCCTGAAATTGCGACTCATCCTTTAGACCTCTCATTTACTCACTCAAATTTATTAAATTACAAGTCTAAGACATGATACCTTACGGATGTATGTTATTTCAGTCCCCTTAGTCATTTATCTTGTAGTACAACTGATCTTTCCTAGTTCTTCTTATATTTTCACAACATAGGCAATGTAATCAGTCTGCCGTAGATATGCCTATGTTCCTCCATTCTAATAATCTAACAATAATTTATGGTATGTGTAAGAATAAGGTTCCATCGACGAAAAACAAACATTGACATGCACCGAATGTTCTGGCGCTAATGTACGTCATCTCGAAACAAGGAATTTCACCCCCTTCAGCTAACTGCTGCATAACATCTTTACACAAAAATACACCATATTCAGTAAATATATCTGGTGAAAAATTTCTCAGGTCTGAACTTCCAGTGACGGGTTCAACTGAATTCGACTACTGTTGAATTCTTCTTCATGTACATTGCTTTCTCTGACAGATGGGCATTGAAATTAGCTTGAAACAGTTAAAGGTCTCACATCTTACTTTTGCGAGATCAAGATTTTGATACCCACCAGTCTATATTTAATATCCAGCATAATTCTCACGGGGTTTCTTGGCCAATTATTGTGGATTTCTTATTTCTCCAGCGTTCTACATATCTCCTCAATCTCATCCACCTTGATTTAATCACACGCAACCACAGTAGAATAAAAGTACCAATTACCGACGTTTTATAGTACTACTCTCCCCGTCGCTCTCTTGCTTTGTGTCCCTTTATGCTAAAATTTTGTCATCCGTTCTTTCCTCTCTACCACCTCAAAGACCTCTCACAATGCATCACTGAAGTGACGGTATTTCTGTGCATGCTATAAAGGCATGCGCTGGGAGAAGAGCTGTAGCTTCAATCATACTTAACTTTGGCAGCTTTATGTTTCTGTGACCGTGCATCGTGAGCAAATTGTGAAGTGAGTGAGAAAACCAACAAGATGCAACAGTTATATGTTTATTATCAACACTTTCTCAACATATTTCGGGCATCATTATGCCCATCTTCAGGAGACCAAGACGTGTGTTACTGCACGTGGTGTGCTGCGTTGGTTCTGCTGGATGTGGTTGGTAGCGGTTGTGGGGCGCTGTGTTGTAGGGTGCGA
>Ga0123352_10007746_pt1 | contig 16621 bp, 22 predicted proteins | sample TergutLab28metaG_FD_89700 | JGI IMG/M metagenome (GOLD analysis project Ga0123352, IMG submission 89700) | Labiotermes labralis P1 segment gut microbial communities from Petit-Saut dam, French Guiana - Lab288 P1 | ecosystem: Host-associated > Arthropoda: Insects > Digestive system > Gut ... | reverse complement strand
TGGCCATTATCTCCGTAACCGTTCAACTTTGGACATAGGTGTTTTGGGTTATATCAGTATACTTTAACATAAGGAACACCCTCCCGAAGTCTGGCACATTCCTCCTGGGACACCCTGTATAAACACACACACACACACACACACCATACATACCTGACTATAAGATGCCCCCCCTCCCCCTCATAATGTTCAGCTTTCAGTAAAATACCTGTAGACAACTTGTTTAATTTTTGGCACAGTCATAAGGCAACATCCCATTTCTCATGTGATGAACTGGAAAAACATTCTCACATCTTACGTGTGGGTCGACACAAAAGTTCAGAACAAGAGGGACATAATATAATCAGATGGGACGGGCAGATCCTTTATTACATTATCAGCAGCAGTGATGGACATACACAGGTTCACACTGCACATCCACTTTCATCAGCTGACACTCTTTCTTCCCATAATATATATGGCAGGATAGAAAGTATTTTTTTGTTGCATTGAAAGTGCACTTTAGAGCTCTGGTACTGCAATAGTGGTATTCTATACAGCATACAAATTACAGCAAAAACAGAAGGAAACTGAAAATATTTTCATCCAACTTAACAATCAAAATCAACACAGTACACAAATACATATAGATAGAAGCAATTTATTTTTCTTCTACACATTTTGGCCCTGTACCGACATCTTCATGGTGACCACAGCCCACAGACCAGTACAGGAGGTGATAACAGAATGCAGCTCTTCAGGGATGTGGTTCTGTGTTGCTGGGCAAGTTGTGAATGTCACGACTTCCTATTCATGATTACTCTGTACAAGCCATTCTACATGGGCTAGAGAATGCTTGAATAGGAAGGCACTATGATCCTTCAGAATGTCACGAATCACTGCCACAATTACACAGCGTCACACCCTCAGTAACGCTGCCACGTGAAATTCAAAGACCATATGACATAACTAATATGCACATCTAACTGCACCTCCCTAGAGCATTGACCTGTTACAGACAATTTGGTATGAACATTCAGCAGTCAAGTACTGTAGCATTAGTGTGTATAGATGTGAGTACAGTGGGGTCTCATTTTACGACGGTTCGTTTTATGATGATTCACTCTTACGACCCTTGTCTAGTTGGACCGAGCACTCCCAACTTGTGGTGCATCACTGTCATCACTCAAGTGTCCTTTCTCTATTTACTGCGCTTCTAGCTGTTTTCTGGTGTGCATGTGTTTCTTATTTTTCTATTTTAGTGCAGTTATTTTAAGCTGATTGTGAATTTTCCACCCATGACATCCATCAAAAAGACAGATTTTCCTCTTTTGCAAAAAGGAGTGAAAAGATCAAGGAATACTGTAACTTTAGAGACTGAAATGTCAGTGATCAGAAAAATGGAAGCTGGCAAGAAACATGCTAATTTGGCCTAGCAATGAGAATTATGGTAAAAATTGTGACAATCTGGATATGCTGATCAAAGAGATAAGCAAAATAGCAGAAGAAGTTGGTCTTGACAATGTTGATCCCGTGGGCATCACTGAAGTTTCAGAAAGTCACTCCCAGCCAATGTCCAATGAAGAACTTTATGACTTGGCTCAACAACTGACTGAACAGCAGAAGGAAGATGAAGATGAGGAGGGTCGGGGAACCAAAGCAATGCAGACGAAGGACTTACTGATATTCTTTCTGCTATAGATATGGCAGCTGAAAAGTTACATGATATTAATCCTGAATGGCAATGCAGCTCTACAGTAAAAAGGGACATATGAATCATGCTACACCCTTATTATGCAATCCTGCAAGAAAAGGAGAAGAAATCAAAGCAGCTGACATTACATTCTTTCTTGATGTCTTCTGAACCATGGCCTTGGCCTTCTTCAGCAAAATAAAAAATGATTTGACTGATATTTTTTCAATTTTCTGTATAATTTTCTATATACCAAAATCATTAAATTAAAATTGCTTGTCATAATGCAAAGAAATATTGTAAATTATAAAATTATTTGATTAATTTGTTTGGCCCATGAACCTATCTCAATTTAAACCATTTAAATAGTACTCGTTTTATGACAATTTGATTTACAACCACATATTTGAGAACGTAACCCCAACGTAAAATAGACACTACTGTATATGCAATCTGAATACAGTGTCTAAATTAGTGATCATCATTAATTATTATGATTCTATACAATAAACATGATATTAAAAATGCTATCCAAAAGGAGTTGATATGCAGCATTTGGAATTAACAGACACACATGCCAAATGTCACAGAGGACATCACAAACATATCAGAAGTTATGATGGATACTTGTGGAGAGCTAAGATAAATAAACTGGTTTTTATACATATTTACTTGTGTACTGTGTTCACTTCTGATCGCCACAGTATACGTTAGGTACAAGATAAATGGTGCTACAATCTGACATTTACTCACCTGCTGGCCAATACTGAGTGAGTTGTTACCTGGAACACCCATAACACTAGACAATCCATTCCCTTCTGATTCAGTACCACATGTGGACACTGGGTTAACCCAGCTGGGTGTACTAAACAAGGAGTAGGTACTGGTGCCAAGTCCCAAGGCAGAGAATGAACTGGTGTTTGGAGTAGAGGAAAACATTGTGGAGTTCTCTCCTCCCATCACAGAACCACTTCCTTGCTGATTTTCCTTAATGGTGCAATCTGATGTTACCTGTCAGAACATACAATACAAAATGCTTGTATAAACCTTGTTGAAATGTTGACATTTCATCTCTAACTAGGACTTCCAGAGACAACTGTTCAAATGACATATCTGCACAAATTACAGCCCTAGGGGGATACTATGACATCACAATTTCACTGAAAGTGTACTGCAGACCGGACCACAAGTATCCCAGCTCTGATTGTATCTGGCATGGCATATCAATAACATTACCACCACCATTTCAAGCTTCTGTCTAATCAGAAGGACAGACATGTACAGACTGGGCATCTTCAAACATAGCAACCCTCCTGCAGGTATTGAGGGTCAATGAACAGAAAAGTACAGGGTGGACCATTTCCTGCGTGAAGGAAAAGTGAAAGCGAGACGCTTGAGCAACCTTGCGTTGTTTGCCATGTGCCAGGCACACTAACAGTCGGTGCAGGAAGCTATACAGAGTATTGATGTATTTACTACAGCAATACACACTCAATAAAAAAATACAGTAAAATACAAATAATAAAATATAATTCATGGTAAGTATCAACTGTTACATGTTTCAGATCTAGAATGTCACTTTCATTGGGTCTACTTAAACAAATGAACACAAGTAAAACATACCAATCCAGGTAATGATCGCCCTCACTGTGGCAAAACATGCAGCAGTTGCTACTTACCATAAATTATATTTTATTATTTGTATTTTACTGTATTTTATTGCGTGTGTTTGTTGGTTAACAAACTGGACATATCAAAATGCACAGTATGAGAAACATGAAATTAAAAAAAGTATTGATGTGGCAATAAACTTTAGAAAGTCTAATACCAATTCACCTATTTTGGTGAATTGTTATGAGACTTATAGGTACTTGGAACATTAGGAGCCTTTACAGGGCAGGGTCCCTTAAGGCAGCAGCAAGGGAATTAGCAAGGTATAAATTAGATGTAGTGGGTGTGCAGGAGGTCAGGTGGGACAAAGGTGGTACAGTAAGAGCAGGGGATTATGATTTTTTCTGCGGGAAAGGAAATGAAATTCATCAATTGGGAACAGGTTTTTTTGTACACCGTAGAATAGTATCAGCAGTGAAGAGAGTAGAGTTTGTTGGCGATAGGGTGTCATATACAGTGCTTAGAGGTCGCTGGCATAATATCATTGTTGTAAATGTGCATGCACCAAGTGAGGAAAAAAGTGATCAGTCAAAAGTGGAGAGAGAGAATATTTTCAAGCCAACAATTGGACAGGGCAGTCTCCATCAGGACAGTAATGATAATGGGGTTAGACTAGTTAAATTTGCCACATCAAAAAATCTGGTGGTTAAGAGCACGATGTTCCCTCACCGGAACACTCATAAATACACCTGGACCTCCCATGATGGTAAGACTCACGACCAGGTTGACCACGTATTGATAGATAGGAGATGGCATTCAAGTGTATTGGATGTGCAAAGTTTTAGGGGAGCTGATTGAGATACAGATCGCTATCTGGTGATTGCAAAGGTTAAGGAAATATTAGCAGTGGGTAAACAGGCCGCACAGAGGTTTGATAGGTAAAGATTTAACTTGAGGAAGCTAAATGAGCCAGAGGTTAGGGAACAGTATCAGATTGAGATTACATGCAGGTTGCAGCTTTGGAGAACTTGAACGATGACGAGGACGAAAATAGGACTTGGGAGAACATTAATGAGAATACCCAAACCTCAGCGAGAGAGAGTCTGGGTCTGCACGAATTGAAGCAGAATAAACCCTGGTTTGATGAAGAATGTTTAGGTTTTTTGAATCAAAGGAAGTGGGCTAAAACGCAGTGGATACAGGATCCAAGCCAAAGCAATGTAGATATTCTGAACAATGTAAGAAGTGAAGTTAGCACACATTTCAGGAACAAAAAGAAGGCATATCTGAGAGCTAAAATTGAGGAACTTGAAACTAACAGTAAGATCCAAAACATTAGGGACTTGTATAGGGGCAACAATGACTTTAAGAAGGGGTACCAGCCTAGATGTAATATAGTGAAGGATGAGAAAGATGACTTGGTGGCAGACTCCCACAGTATTGTGGCATGAAGGAAATATTTCTCCCAGCTATTCAACGTGCATGGGGTTAAGGATGATGGGCAGGCAGAAATACACACAGCAGAACCACTAGTACCTGAGCCAAGTGCCTCTGAGGTTGAGCTGGCTATCGACAAGCTAACAAGTCACAAATCCCCTGGTACTGATCAAATACTGGCAGAACTGATTAAAGCAAGGGGTAGAACTATTTGCTTTGAGATTCATAAACTTATTATTTCTATTTGGAAGAAGGAGAAACTGCCTGAAGAGTGGAAGGAGTCGATCATAGTACCTGTTCATAAGAAGGGGGATAAAACAGATTGTAATAACTATAGAACTTTTGCCAATCACTTACAAAATTTTATCCAACATCCTGCTCTCAAGGTTAATTCCATATGTGAAGGAAATTATCACGGATCTTCAAGGTGGCTTTTGATGCAACAGGTCGACTATTGATCATATATTCTGCATTCGCCAAAAACTTGAGAAAAAAATGGGAATACAATGAAGAAGTTCATCAGCTCTTTATACACTTCAAGAAGGCTTATGATTCAGTTAGGAGGGAGGTCTTATATAAGATTCTCATTGAGTTTGACATCCCTAGGAAACTTGAAAGATTAATAAAGATGAGTCTGACTGAAACATATAGCAGAGTCTGGGTAGGCAAGAATGTGTCTGACAAGTTCCCTATTAGGAATGGTTTGAAACAAGGAGACGCTCTATCTCCAATGCTTTTTAACTTTGCGTTAGAGTACGCCATTAGGAGGGTTCAGGTAAACCAGGATGGCATGAAACTAAGTGGTACACATCAGTTTCTGGCTTATGCCGATGATTTTTAAATACTGGGAGGAAGCATACATTCTCTAAAGGAAAATGCAGAATTTTTAGTAGATGCTACTAGGGGGATTGGACTGGAAGTAAGTGTTGATAAAACTAAGTACATGGTCATGTCTCGAGATCAGAATGCAGGACGAATTCACAGTGTGAGGATTGAAAATAATGCATTCGAGAGGGTGGAAGCGTTTAAATATTTGGGAACAACTTTAACACATCAAAATTCTATTGTGGAAGAAATTAAGAGCAGATTGAGGTCAGGAAATGCTTGCTATCATTCGGTGCAGAATCTTTTGTCTTCCAGGTTGCTAACCAAAAATTTAAAGTTCAAGATATATAGAAATATAATTTTGCCTGTTGTTTTGTATGGGTGTGAAACTTGGTCGCTGATATTGCGGGAGGAGTGGAAGCTGAGGGTGTTTGAGAACATGGTATTGAGGAGAATATTTGGACCTAGGAGGGACGAGGTAACGGGGAATGGAGGAGATTGCATAACGAGGAGCTAAATGATTTGTACTGCTCACCCAATATTGTGCGAGTGATAAAATCAAGAAGAATGAGATGGGATGGGCATGTGGTGTGTACGGGTGAGGAGAGGGGGGTGTATAGGGTCTTGGTGGGGAAACCGGAGGAAAAGTGACCACCGGGGAGACCTAGACGTAGATGGGTGGATAATATTCGGATGAATCTTCAGGAGGTGGGATGCGGGTACAAGGACTGGATTGGGCTGGCCCAGGATAGAGACAGGTGGCTTACGCTTGTGAGCGCGGTAATGAACCTTTGGGTTCTGTGAAATGTGGGGTATTTTTTGACTAGCTGCAAACCAGTTAGCTTCTCAAGGACTCTGCACCATGCAGTAAGTAAGTAATAACAATTCAGCAGTCCTACAGCAGATGCTGAGCACACTGTCCTCCTCAAGAAATGCACTCAGTATACTGGCAGAACATGCTGCTGCTAACTCCCTGGAGTTCTTCTCCAGAATTTTTTGTTCCTCACACTTTAGGTTAGCTGTTGGCAATAAGAGGCTTCTGCCATGAATTACCACCTTTGTCTGCTTCTGTATGCATTTCTTAGTAAACTTTCCAGCGCCGTGTGTGTCACGTACACTGTTCAACGGCATGTGTGTGTGTAGTGCAACTCCATTTCAAATGTGAGTCTGCTGGAAAATGTCAAGGAAAGTTCTGGTGCCAGCTTGCAGAAGAACTAGTTCCCTGCAAACAAAGTAAGCTGTGACTTTTGTTTGTGGGAAAGTTAGAAGATCAAGTATGCAAAGCAAATCCTCACACTCTGAACTAAGAAAAAACTTCGGCCGGGAGACCTGAACAATTTGCAGGCAAGAAATCCAAAAGGGACAACAATGATTTCTGCAAATATACCAAGTGCATTCAGTCAGGAGGGCAAAATACTCAGCATATGTTGTGGCATTGTTGAGTTATTAGACTTTCTAAATGTTATCACTGATACCTTTGTCTAGCTCATTTCACCGACTGTTAGTCCGCCCAGCACACAGCAAACAATGCAAGAGCACTTGAGCACACAAGTGCAGCTTTTCCCTCAAGCAGGACCTGGTCCACCCTGTTCTTTCACATTCTGCTGTTCCAGCCTTCACAGCATTACTGATATTTTTTCCACAACAACAATTCAAGGCAGTGTTAGCAGCACAATCAGCAGGACAAACATTGCCAGATAACAGCAATAACAAGCCCTTACCTCAGCATTCAATCCCTGCACCTCCTGATTTCCTGTATTGGCAAACATAGACAGGTGGCCAGCATCAGTTCTGCTCTGTGGTCCTTGAAACCTTGCAGTGTTCTGTAGAAACGACCTTGAAATTGTTGGTTGTGTGGCAGCAGGGGGAGTATAATTGCCCGTAGGTTGGGATGATGTGCCACTCACTAACTGATGCTGAAGATTAAGGTTCAGATTTAGAGGCGGTGGCAGTGCTGAAATCTGATGTAAGTGCCAATTTGTACTACTGTACAAATCGTCTGGAACCAAATCTGTTGCTGACTTCATGGCAACACGCTGATGAGGCTGCTGAACAATATTGCCTTGCATATACTTTAAGGCCGGAAATGGTACGTTTATCTGAGGTCCGGTGGTTTGTGATGGGACCGTTTCATCTTGCTGGTTGCCACTTCCAGAATTCTGTCTGTCACCATACCACCATGAGGGAGGAAGAGGTGGACTCTGCTCCTGCCACGGTGCAACCGGTGGGTGACGTATGTTCAATGCATATGGGTAACCACTTGCCATGTTATCACTGACTGGAAGGTTAGCTCTTGGTGCAGAATGACGAAAGGATATCTGAGCAGGATGAGAAGGGAAAGTTGGAATTTGTGAACTGTATGAGGCAGCAGGTACATTGTTGACATTTGATGTAGTAGTTTTACTGTGATGATGCAGCCCATTCTGGTGAGACATGTCTGCACTATCAAATAGAGCTGGAGACTGCTGCATCACGTTATGCTGTGATGTTTGCCGATTCTGGTACGAACAGGATACAGCTGGGGCTTGAACAGATGGCTGGGGAACCTGCTTATGTTGTTGCCAAGCTGATGTTTTGTTTGGTTTGATGACCTGACCATTTTCAGCACCCTGGGAGCTTGCAGGGGATGCACTTGGTGATGGACTTTTAAATGTTACCTGCAGGAACAAGCAAAACACATGTTACTGAACAATGAATACTGAACACTGGACATCAACCTCTACTGCTTGGATGTAAAGACTAAAAACATTTCACACAATATATCCACAGTAAATGCCAATGAGTAGTTCTGCATACAGCTGGCACAGTTCCTGCCACACAGTTCCATTAGCAATGTCCAAGGGACAGACTTTCTGTCCTGTCTTTGTTCAATTCTACTCAGTACAAAAATTCAGGTGCAACAAAAACATTGACCAATGCTACAATTTTCAGTCTGAACAAATTACCATATAAAATTATGCAAAGTATGAATTGTAAATATATTTTAATATTGCAACTGCAATGGCTAATGACCATAAAGGCACATAAACTACATATGACTCAAACACACACTGTGTCACAACACCATAATATTTTAAGCAGCCCTTAGTAAAGGTAGCAACCAGCACTTTATCCCAGCTGGGGCAGACATTTTTCTCTTGTTCAAAACATACAGACCAGCTGTGACATACAGTGGATAATGGGGGTTCTTTACTGGGGAAGTGAGGCTGACCAATCACACTTAAGAATGAGTGGCACTATTCCTCCACTCCCTCATATACCTTTATGGCATGTACAGGAACAACTTTACCCTACCTACTCACTCCATGAAGCACAGTCTTTCTTGAAAAGCTAACCAGTCCTCAGCTAGTCAAGAAATTCCCCGCATTTTATGGAAACCGAAGGTTCATTACCGCATTCACAAGTGCCTGCCAACCGTCCCAACCCTGAGCCAGCTCGATTCAGTCCATACCACCACATCCCAATTCCTGAAGATCCATCTCAATATTATCCTCCCATCTATGCCCTGGTCTCCCAAGTTTACCATACTTTTGCCTTTTTTTTTAAATAAAGGAACCATGTGACTTGAAATTCAAAATAAACGGCACAATACTTATGTTATCAGCAACCTCTATTCATAAACTCATTACAAAATATTCATGAACAAAGGAACTAACATGCTTTATTCATTTTAACTTACAGTGGTGTCACTTACTAAGTCATCAGTCCTCATGTGGCCACTTTCAGACACTAAATCAATGAGCCTGTCATGAGAACTATGACCACTCTCCTGTCGCACCACACACACCAACATCACTGTCATGAGAACTATGACGACTCTCCTGTTGCACCAGACTCACCAACATCCCTTCCCTCTTCCAAATATTCACATTTCATCATTACTGTTTGCTACAGCTACTTTCCTAGCCAGAAGTTCAGTTTATTTGGTAAATAGCTAAAGGGTATAAAGAAGAACTGCCTACACACTTAAAATTAATAATAAAAATTCCTTATAAATTTTCTTCATGAAGTCCAAACAAAATTCCAACTGAGGTTAAATGTTGTCAGACACAAGCCTATTTGTACTGGCTGAAATTTCTGTTGCCTTTGTTAAGGTAAACATTTTCCATTGGCATGTGCACACTTACATCAGATTCAGTTGGATCCAAGCGACACAACAGCTTCTTCTAACATTCAAACCCAAAGTATGACATACACTTCAATCTGCTGCAGTAGAAAGACTTCACCCAATGCATGCATCTAATAAACCTCAAATTTAATATGAAGCTGATATACCTTGAGGACAGTACAGGCAGTTAGAACGCCAAGCTGATGTACCTTGAGGATGGTACAGGCAGTGAGAACTCCAAGATGATGTACCTTGAGGACAGTACAGGCAGTAAGAACTCCAAGCTGATGTACCTTGAGGACCGTACAGGCAGTCATAACTCCAAGCTGATGTACCTTGAGGATGGTACAGGCAGTGAGAACTCCTAGCTGATGTACCTTGAGGATGGTACAGGCAGTGAGAACACCAAGCTGATATACCTTGAGGACAGTACAGGCAGTGAGAACTCCAAGCTGATGTACCTTGAGGACGGTACAGGCAGTGAGAACACCAAGCTGATATACCTTGAGGACAGTACACGCAGTGAGAACTCCAAGCTGATGCACCTTGAGGATGGAACAGGCAGTAAGAACTCCAAGCTGATATACCTTGAGGAAGGCACAGGCAGTGAGAACTCCAAGCTGATGTACCTTGAGGATGGTATAGGCAGCTGATGTACCTTGAGGACAGTACAGGCAGTGAGAACTCCAAGCTGATATACCTTGAGGATCGTAAGGCAGTGAGAACTCCAAGCTGATGTACCTTGAGGACGGTAAAGGCAGTGAGAACACCAAGCTGATATACCTTGAGGACAGTACAGGCAGTGAGAATTCCAAGCTGATGTACCTTGAGGATGGAACAGGCAGTGAGAACTCCAAGCTGATGTACCTTGAGGACGGCACAGGCAGTGAGATCTCCAAGCTGATGTACCTTGAGGATGGTATAGGCAGCTGATGTACCTTGAGGACGGTACAGGCAGTGAGAACTCCAAGCTGATATACCTTGAGGATCGTAAGGCAGTGAGAACTACAAGCTGATGTGCCTTGAGGACAGTACAGGCAGTGAGAACACCAAGCTGATGTACCTTGAGGATGGTACAGGCAGTGAGAACTCCAAGCTGAGAGATTTCGTTCCACCTAGACAAATTATGACTACAATGATATGGCAATATATTCCAGCAGCAGCCCATGGAACTCTATGTAAATGGAATGCACTGGACACATTGGCCAGGAGACAGATGTCTGCCTCATCACCCATGCAAATTATTTTTAAGAGTCTCTATTCTTCATCCAGAACAATCCTCAAACACCATGGTCTGAGCAATCTTCACACATTATACTAGTATTCACTATGAACAAACATGGTAAGGGCATTTTTTTATCCTTACAAAGGACTTCATTTAAATGTTTAATAATTACTGCCTTCTACTGCCATATAATACAGTTTGGCACAGTTTTTAACTAAACTGTATCACACCCCTTGTGAGAACATCAAATCTCGTATATTTTCTTATTTTTAAGGGCATCTGACAGTCTCTGCAAATGACAGTGACTCTCATTCAAAGGGTTCTGAGTCCAAGCCCTACTCAGACCCATGTAAGGTGTTCTCTTGTCTTAGACCAAAACCTTCAATTCTGCGAAAGGTAAAACTACAGGACTGCAGAGAATACCATGCAGGGCCCATATCAAGCTGCAGGCCCATCTGCCAGTCACCATTCTCAAGAACACCCCACCACTGGGGTTAAAACAATCTGCTCTCTGGATGTCCAAACCTCACAAACATCATTTAACAGTGTCAGTTACTAAGATAATACAGACAGGAAAACTCAGAGAAAAAACTGTCTCATTGCCACTTCGAACACCACAAATCCTGCACAGTCTGGCCTAGGACGAAACCACAGACTCTGTGGTGACAGGCTGGTGACTAACTGCCTGAGCCATGGCACAGGCATCTCACACAGAAATTCCCATGCTTTCGTACACATGGGCCGAGACCAGGTCAGCATATCTGCAGGAACCAGCTACGATGACAATGATAATGACGACAACAACAACAACAACAACACTTTTAACACAAATATCACCAGACTGCAGCAACCAGTCTTCTTCAGCCTGCTACAAGCAACGTTCACTAAGTTTCTCCATGTCATGAGAAGTATGAGATGCCATTACAGTGTTCAATGTGGCTCACCTATTACAATGAAATATCACTTTCCAACATAACCCCAACACACCCCTCACACCCTGGCACAAGCTTAAAAATTCCACTGTCATATAAATGCGGTTCTTGCATTCATAACCATTCATGAATAACAATTTCCACTTCCTCATTATTGTGGAATTTGTGACCTTCTGACCATTACTTCAGCTTCTGATATCAGTTCCTCCACTCATGCCTCATTCAAACCTGCCCTTGATGTGCTGGGCTGGTCGCTGCTGTCATGGCAGATGTCCAATCATTTTCAACCTGCTGCACCATTTTCTGACACACCACATTCTCACTAGGCCATCACCATGCACCTGTATAGACTGATAGTTAATTTTCACAGGAGAAACATGTCTTGTCCAAAACAACCAAACCACACTACAAACATTGCCACTGCACATCAGCTGTCCCCTGAACAGCATGTTCCATGCTGCCCCTACTACACATGGCACATAACTCCACGGAGCACAGTCCTGCCTGAGAAGCCAGCAAGACCTCACCTAATCAATTACCTGCATTAGATGGTATCCGTAGGTTCACTACTGCATTCACAAGTCCTTGCCCTATCCTGAACCAGACCAACCCAGTACATATCTCCCATCCTACTTATTTACAATCTATTTTGACATTATCCTTCAATTTATGCCTGGGTCTTCCAACTGGTCTCTTTCCATCAGGTCTCCCCATCAAAACCCTGTATGCACCTTCCCTGTCCCCCACAGATGCCACATGTCCACCCTATCTCACTTTTCTTGATTTGATCACCCAAATAATATTTGGTGAGGAGTACAGATCATACAGTTCCTTGTTATGTAGTCTTCTCAACTTCCCCCTTACACAGTTACAGGCTATGCAACCTTACTGATTGGACATGGCCCATACAACCAGAAGGTAATACACAGTGCACTGCTGCACCATTAGACAATTACCTGCTTAGCCTCTAGGTTCCTGGAACTCTCTTGTTCCCCAAGAAACACAGACTTTCTCATGATAGCCTGCATCGCGACATTCTGTCGCCCTCGCTTAGTCACTGAAGGGCCTCCATGATTCTGGTTGTGATTCCACACCACTTCAGCTGCTTCTTTCTCTCGGGCCTTCTCCAAAGAGCCCTGTGGCTTAAGAATGCCAGCACGTTTCTCTGCAAAGGCAGAAGTACCAACTGTCAATACACAAGTCAGAATGTACGTATCATATTCACCTGACTGTAAGAACTATAAAACTCAGAACATAAAATTCATGAATAAACAGTTAACACTTTTGTGAGAGCGCAGGTCCTCACAGAGGTGTTCTGAAGATTCAAGTCTTCTGGGATTTGACACCAATGTTTCAAACAATCATAATGAATATCACTGCCACTACCAAAGTTGTGCTGTTCTGCTGTTCACATGTCGCAGTACTCACCATGATCTGCAGGCGGTGGACTGTGGGGCCCAACAATGAGTAATGAATCATCAGGTGTTGAAGTGCCAGTAGCAGCACTGCCCCAGCTGTTGGTATCCGACGGAGCTGGTGACGGCAGCTTGGTCAGACTGAGTTCCTCTAATTCTCTGATCAGGTCACCAGGAGGTACTTGTTGACCGCCCACTGCTTCAAACAACATGGAAGATTCATCTGTACTGGGAGATGACCTGTAAAAGCAATATGAATGGTGTAGTAATGTAGAACATAACATGCTTCTGTTGGACTGGCATGATGTCAATTCTCCACCTGTAGAACACCAACTAATATCAATAAGAAAACTAATAAATAAATAAACAAATACAGAACGCAAATGTGATACTCCATGCATAATTTGACTTCACCAAAATTTTCAAAATCTCACAGAGCTGCAAGATGCATGTGTAAATGTAATGCCATTTATGCCCATAAAAATGTATGGTCTTCCCTGTACCAATTTTCACGAAACTCTCAACTCAACAGCATTATGTAGATACCTACACTGGATGTCTGTGAGCACAGTACAACCGTCACTGAGCCAATTTTCACAAAACTCATGCTTGCTCTCCATCTCAAAACACTCCAATAAATGGTTCAGTCACTGATACGAAGTCACGTATGGGCAGATGCATGCATGTGATCTCCATATAAGGCATACTTTATTTCCTTCATATAGAATACCTGAAAATCCTTAATTTTTATTGTGGCTCTGTGTGTGTGTGTGTGTGTGTGTCCATAAAAGGCAGTTACAGTTAAAATTAAATACATAATTTGTTCCTTCCTCTCTCAGTCAATTATGCATAATTTTCTAATACAAAAACTGGGATAAGATGAAACACAAATCTTTCTGCGAACTTAACCACTTATTGGTAAAGTCTTAAATATAATTCTGTATATTATTTGTTTATTACAAACTTCTGCTACATGTTTCAGTCATGTGACTGCCATCAGGGAGAAACATCACACTGGTTTACTGAAACATGTGGGAGATGTTTATAACAAACAAATTACACACAGAATTGATGAGATTTTGGGGTAAGTCTCTAAGTGCACAGTGACGCAAAACAGCTGTTTAAGTTCCAACATCCATTTTGAGCAGAAACAAACTGTCATTCACTTTAAATTTATGAATGTACTGCAGACACAAAGACTCACACTTTACAAGCGGAACGTAAATTCAGATGGTAAATTGTTCTTTTCAGAAAGTAAACATAAAAAATGTTATTACAAAACATTATGCAATACATAAGAGTTGGGTTTTTCGAAACAGTGTTGCCAAAGATTCAAGTCTTCTGTGATGTTACATTGAGTCATATAGCCAGTGGCTGCTAACATTTCAAAGGATCATAGTGCCTTCATCTTCTGGGTTCAGCAGACCAAGAAGATTTCTTCATGCACTGCTCGACCCTTCCCAATGAAAAGTCAGGAACCACTCATGCCACGATGCAGTGTCACAACCCAGAAGGCTTGCATTCAGTAGACTCCTTGATCTTATGACAGACATCACACAACAGCTGATCCAGCAGTACCTCCTGGTTACAAGATGACTGTTATCCTGCTTTAGCAGCCAAGTCCCGAACTCAAGGATGCGATTTGCTCGTAGTTTACTGAGGGATACTGGGTCCAGCTTCCAGTCATGGCAACTGAATCTGTAAATAACACCATGATGCATAATATAAAATTATACTAGTATGACATGAGCCTTCCAGGGAATGGAAGTGTAATGAGTGCTGCCATAAACAGTTCCTAAAGGTATGTGCAGTGTTCGCTGAATGTGTTTCAACATATCAGTGAAAACAATTTCTTAAAGTGGTGAAGTTCTTAAAAGGGAAATGTAGATAATGCATTCACTTTTGATCTACTTTTGTATTTTAATCCTACACAATTATTTAAGTGTATTTCAATTACAAATATCACAAATGGACATTATCTGGACAACTTGGATTCACTGTTCATTTAGTGCAAAAAAAATCATATGCTGCTGTCACAGGCGCACTTTCAGCACTGCCTCCTTACTGGTGGTCTCATTAAACAGGCCTGCAGTGCTCAGTCACAGGTCCTTATCACATGCCACAATTTTATAACTTGTGCTCCTTACCAACCATTATCAGGGTGATGTGATGGGCAGGGCAAGTTGCACACATGCAGAAGAAGAGAAATTTATACACAGCTTTTACAAGAAAACCTGACGGAAGGAGTCTACTTGGAAAACCTAACTGTAGATTGGTTTCATCTGGCTCAGGATATAGGAAAGTGGTGAGCTCTTATGAACATGGTGATAAAACTCTGGGTTGCTTAAAAATGTGGTGAACTTTGCAGCCAGCTCAACATTTATGAGCTTCTCAAGAACTCTGCTCCATGGAGTTATTGTATAAAAACATGTATACAGACGGGCCAGGAAAATACAGTAACTAACCTTTCAGGATAGGTGCAGGAATGCATTCAGGGATTTGATGGCTGTGGTAAGGAAATGTTAGCCCAGTGCCCAGCAATGTCAGTAACAACACATTTCATATTTTGCATTTATGCTGCATTTTATGCAAATAAACATTATGAAACATTACAAAAGGGAAATCTGAACAAGTGAGGCACTACTGTTTTAAGATATGCAACATCACAAACACAGGTGTGACACCCAGCCTGCATGTTAGAAAATAACAAATACAGATACAGAATTCACAGGTTTATATGCGGGAAAAGTAGTGTACATAATGCGTCAATATGGCATGTATCTGACACGAGTTCATGGTGCGTATCTGACATAAGTTTATGGTATGCACCTGACACAAGTTTATGGTATATATCTGACACAAGTTTATGGTATGCACCTGACATAAGTTTATGGTATATATCTGACACAAGTTTATGGTATATATCTGACACAAGTTTATGGTATGTATCTGACACAAGTTTATGGTATATATCTGACATAAGTTTATGGTATGTATCTGACACAAGTTTATGGTATATATCTGACATAAGTTTATGGTATGCACCCGACACAAGTTTATGGTATGCAACTGACACAAGTTTATGGTATATATCTGACACAAGTTTATGGTATGCACCTGACACAAGTTTATGGTATGTATCTGACACAAGTTTATGGTATATATCTGACACAAGTTTATGGTATGCACCTGACACAAGTTTATGGTATGCAACTGACACAATTTATGGTATATATCTGACACAAGTTTATGGTATGCACCTGACACAAGTTCATGGTACATATCTGACACAAGTTTATGGTATGCACCTGACACAAGTTTATGGTATATATCTGACACAAGTTTATGGTACATATCTGACACAAGTTTATGGTATGTATATGATATAGGTTTATG
>Ga0123352_10007745_pt1 | contig 16623 bp, 10 predicted proteins | sample TergutLab28metaG_FD_89700 | JGI IMG/M metagenome (GOLD analysis project Ga0123352, IMG submission 89700) | Labiotermes labralis P1 segment gut microbial communities from Petit-Saut dam, French Guiana - Lab288 P1 | ecosystem: Host-associated > Arthropoda: Insects > Digestive system > Gut ... | reverse complement strand
TTTTACTTAAATGCTCTAAAATACTAAAACAAACCAAAAAAGGGAAAGTAAAGTATTAAAATTTTCCCTGTTGACCCCATTAAGGCATTTAGGGGGGGGGGGGGGGTGATAGAAATATAACTGCACTATTATTGACCTCAGGACTAGATGGAAATTTACCCTCGGGAAAGAACCCCGATACCCAGTGAACTAGACCAATAACAGTTTAAAATTTGTCAGATATCTCACAAAATACAATCAGACCCTATCCTATAGAATTGGCTTTTAAATCAACAATAAACAGGTTTGAATTAAAAAAAGCAAAAGGCGAATAATGTATTGTGTCTACAGGAATCAATAATTGCAGCTCTCTAATGTTCTTTTGTATCCGGCGAGTTACAAAAAATGGTAGCACTGCAAAACTTTTATTGGTTTCAATTAAATATTCATTTAACCAAAGGAAATAAATGTATTTGGGATAAATTAAATGTATTCTTCGGCCTGAACATTATTGTCAGTGGAATTTGTTCACAAGTATGCACTACTGAAAGTCACCATTTCTTAAATTACTTTTAACGAAACACATTCAATCAAACACACCTGCACCTATGATGCAGAATGAAAGTATGAAGTGTAGACGATTTCGATGCACTGCTGCATACAAACTAAAAAGCAAACGAACGAAAACTAAACGTACTTAATTAACTAATATGATTGAGTTGTGAAGAGGAGACACACGACTTTCCAAGTGTTGCATCCGATGGTGCTAACACCGCTGCTGTAGGAGAAGACATCTCAAAGGGAGGAAGGTATGTGTACACGCTGTCTTGCGAATCGAAATCTGCGGTGAGAGTGCACAGAAGATTTCGTATGCGTGGTAGGGAACTGCGAAAGAAAAGAAATTCCATCCGAAAGTGGTAAAAGTTGTCCATTAAGGCTGGCTGAATTTGTAGAGAAAGAAGTCTCTGTAAACGGCAAGTCACTGAAGTTGAGGCGTATACATTTCAAGCAGCTTTTGTTCGAGATCCAAGGAAATCAAGCAGCCACACAATTGAGCACGTCGCAATCGACAGTGCACAAAATTCTGCGATATTTTTAAGAACTTGGTGTTACTAGTACCCGCTTTTACAATGTGTAACAGCCCAGACAAAGAAGTTCACTATACACTTTGCCGGGAAGTCCTTTCAAAACTTGGAAAACATTTTATTACCAACTGTGTCTACGAAGCCACTTCCATCTATTCGGGAGTATTACGTGACATAACTTTAAAATTTGGTAGGAACAAAAAATTGGCATACAGGGATTGTACCTGTACGGGGCAACCCCAGGTGTAGTACGTTTTGTGTTCTACCTGTGTGTCTCCCCCCCCCCCAAAAAAAAGCACTCGAACTGGTGAAGTGTACTGAGACATTTTGGGAATTCCTCCTGCCGATTTTGACAGAAGAGGGGCCTAATAATACGCTATTCTAGCAGTACGGAGCGCCTCCGCTTTTTCACATTGCACTTCGGGTGGGAATTCTCGCATCGTATATATCCACGAATATGGATTGGTAGGGGACTGTCTATCATGGGGCACCACCTCCTTTCCCTGAACTTACACCACATTATTTCTTCTTATACATATTGTTTACGTTGATATTTTCGTTCCACCGTTGCCCACCAATTTACTGGACTTGCTGTGAGGACATGAGCTGTTCGTCCACAGTTACACCCACCGTGCTTACAAACTCATGGGCTCAATATGAATAAATAACTAATTCATGCCCCAACTAAACATTAGTAAAGAAGTCACAGAAACTCGATCATATAGCCTACCAAAGTACATTTACACTTCCTTTCTGTACTTATCGTTCACTTCCTGATCAATACTACACCAAAACCTTCTACGTTTAATGTGCTCCTCTCTTTTCCTCAACGAAGTGGATTTAATCCAAAGAAACATTCGTTATTCTTTGCCAATCGTTATTACACATCACTCTCATCAAATAAATCGTTTCTGTCCTGAAGAGCGAATGGATTAATATTGCATTGAATATTGCTATTCTCCTTATTCTATTATTATTAGACGCTCGAAATTTCATCAATAAATAAGCGTATGAAATACAGAATTCATTAAGTAGAAAATTTTGAAAAAATTATCGATTACGGTCTTCACAAAACCCCACCATTGGTCCCTTAACCAAAGACAGGTGAATCTAGCGCAAGATCACTCATCCTGTTTCTTTTAGTTCGATTTAATATTATTCTCCCATGTATGGTTAGTATCACAAACGTTTCCTTCAAATTTCCAAACCAAAAATCCTGTACATTTGCTGGCGTCCCAAATATTCAATGATTTCAACAATCATGCTTTGTGTTTGTGATTAGATGGGCACAAGACATCAGGCTTCAAGCAAGGTGCTCACAGCCATCATTCAGCAAAAGCACACGAAGTCAGCAAAGGTTACAAAACAGGAGGGGGTCATAGAGCAGAGGGAGGTCATAATGACGAAAAAGGACACAAGGGTCATGAAGGTCACAAATCGTCCCGCCACCATTACCATGGGCAAAGAGGTGATACAGGAAAAGAGAAACAGGTCAAGGGATCAGAGGAGAGAGGCGGTAATACGAAATCTCACCACGAAGAGCATTCGCACGGGGCCGAGCATGACGAGCATGAAAATGGCGGGCATGGAACCAAGCATAAGGAACGCGATAAGTACAAGAAAACGGGATTCACCAAGGTACGGTATATGCATTCTATACTCTGTCTTACGACCAGTCCATATCCTCTTTCAAAGCTAGTTCTTCTCAGAGTGCGATCTAGTGTTTCCTCTTACAATTTTCATTATCCTCTTGTTTTCTTAAAATCGTCGAGTATGCGCTTATAGTTTCTTCCTCTTCTTACGTCAATTGGATTCTTCTTTCTAGCTCTCCTTCAAAGGCGTGTTACAGAAGGCAGATCCTACGAAAGTTATTATCAATCAAGTTAGCTTTCCTTCTTTTGTTGTATGTCGGCTATTTCTTTCCTCCTTGGCTCTAAGTAATACTTCTTCATTTTTCACACTATATGTCCAACTGATCTTCTCCATCCTTCTATACCATCACATTTCAAAACTTTCCTCTGATCTACTTTCCACAGTGTGCAAGTTTCAGCACCATACAAATATATATGCTCCAAATAGATCATGTTACTTGTTTCTTCGTTAAATTTAAATCAAATTGCTCGTGACAAGTCTTCTTCTTCTTCTTCTCAAATGCTGCTCTTTCCATTAAAATCATGGTTTTACTTTCATACGCATATCTTACATCATTTGTTATCGTCCTGCCCACACAGTTGACGAATTTCACATTCTCCAGTTGCTTATGAACTACCACAATCTGTCCTGGGGATGGTTGCCTTGAGATTCTCATTGCCGTAGTTCTATTCCATAGCAACTTCCAATTTTAATTAGTCTATCAGTCGTGCGCTGGTAGTACCGCTTATTCATTAGACCGTAGCACAAGGTCACCTGCCGATCCCAGTGGCCACGCGGCCCAAGCCGTGGGTCGACGGACTGCTCACTTGCTGGGATTGTAGGTTCGTATCCCGCCGATACGCAGATACCTGTCTCTTGTGATTGTTGTATATCAGGTAAAGGTCTCTTGTTTGGTCTGATCACTCGTCTGTGGCAGTCCTACCGAGTGTGGTGTGTCTGAGTGTGATCGTGAATCCTCGCAAATGAGGAGGCCCTGGCCCGTTAGAGGCTGTTGCACCGTGGGGAGGGGGGAATGTGCGTTCCTTAGTGTTCTGTCATAAATAGTGTTTATGTATTAGCTCTTTATTATACAAATTTACTTACGTAGACTTTCCTAAGGGACGTAGTGAAGAAAAAGTGTGAGAAGCACCGTGAAAATGGTTTTCAATAAAAGGAGAGCTCTTTCAAAGTTTCTGCATTATCGCTAAATAATCGCCACGTAAGAAACCCCAAAACCTCACATAAGCGCCATGTCCCCCATTGTTCATTTTCACCACCATAAAGAAAGGAACAAATGAGTTGCAACTCGTCACTGTTTCCGTTAAAGTTCTTGTTTCACAAAATCACTCGCTCCTCATCTCCTTCAGACCTTGCTATCCTAGGTATATAAGATCAAGTGTTTCAAATCGAGCAGAAACGATGAGTGTTACGAGACAAGTATTTACAGTGAATAATGTAGACACCTGTAGAGTGGTAAAAGTAAGAATCGTACAGTTCATTTCCTGACTTTACTACTACCGTAGTGTACTCTATGGCGTTGTCAGGTAGTTTCACCACATTCGTGTAGATAGCAGTGCATGTCAAAAAGACTTACTATGTGATCTGTGGAGGAGTTTGATAAAATCCATACAGATGGATTTAATTTATATAGGCTAGAATTTCGAATTATACACAGTCAAATGTCGAACACGTGATAACTACTATGGAGTTTACTGTCCAAAATCAATAATGTGCTGTTAAAGAAGTACTGACTTCGTAGAAGTGGCATATAGCTAATACAGAACACAGTATTTTTAGAAGTCAAGAGATGTAACGAATTTTATGGATCCCGAAGATTTGTTCCCGTGGTTGTATATACTACAGATATATATATATATATGTGTGTGTGTGTGTGTGTGTGTGTTAGGCTGTATTAAATCTAATGTGCGTAAAACACACATCCCAATGACATAAATTTTATATTTGAGGGAAAATAATCACAGAAAATTTGTGTCAATATTTTAAGTTGTCAGCACAAACAGCGTGAAAAACTAAGTAATGATTCATTTAATATAAATGAGACGTGTAAAATTTCCTGTACAACAGAATTCGATCTTTCATGCCTCGATCGACAGTCTTTGTGTAAACAGACTAGTTCTGAAGAAATTAAATCCTCATAGCTGCAGGAAATGCTGATATTGTTTGAGGTTGCAACGCTTGACAAGCACTGTAAGTTCTCATACTTTTAGGCTGAAACGTAATTATTAAAATATAGCAAATTTCTAAATAAAAATTCAATATAAAATTAAGTTAATCTTGTCTGGAATTATTCGAGCAGTTCAAATAAAACCACAAAAACAACACATACACAAACATGTATTATTCTCTAAATATTTATAATTAGGCCTGTTTATGTTTTAAAGACATGACTCGGAGTGATTTTTTATATTTTAAAATTATGCAGTGACATATAAGGATCTCCTTTCGTCAAGAACTTATAGTTCCTTTCGTGTGAAAATGTACATACAGGAATTACTCAACAAGTATATAGTTCAAGGTGACTTTCGACACGAAAATATTTGTTTACACATTCATAGTTCAACTATTTATTTCGGCTCCCAATTTACACACATTAAACTTTCCCTAAATACGTTAATTTTAGCTCGATGATCACTCATTAAAAAGCGAAAAACAAGCTTAACTCTCTATAAATATCATCCTTCATAAATATATTTGTGTCGACTGTAATCTCTAAACATTTAATTACTACTAACTATGAGATTTTTACAAGGGAATATGCCAACTAAAAATTACACGGACACTAATGTTCCAACTTTTTCGATATAGGGTTTTCGTGACAAATATCACAAAGATGAGTCCCACAAGCTGAACAAGCACTGGAGTAACCAGCACGAGAGCGGCAAGTACGATAAGTATGGGCGGCAGGGTGAACACTATCACAACAGCGAGGAAAAGAGCGACAAAGGCGGCAGTCATGCGGTGAGTTCGCTTATGTTCATTTCTGCACCAAACACGTGTAAAAAGTAGCCCTTTTTCTTTGAGATTCGTTAAGGCCCTTTGTTCTCGTAATTCGGTTGCATAATGCGCAGGATGATAACTGAGATGAATATTACTCGCTTGCATATACCAAATGCAACAAACCAAACTGGCTATATAGAGAGCAGTATACTCGGGAGCGAAACTGTCTTGAGCCCCTGAAATGTTGGTGTGCGCTGCTATAGAGAGTTTGGCACACCGAGTACTAAAGAACTTCCCTCGTTGCACGTATATTCGAATCAGCGTTGGAGGAATGTTATGGCAAAGCGGAGAAACGTAAAATTTTTGCGATGTATAGCGGTAAGATGGCGGAAAATTTTACTTATCCCCTATCGGTATTGGTACAAATAATGTGTTTGTATAAGTGCCAAATTAACTTTATAAATGTTTATTAACAATTCCTGTTATCTTCAGGGTACAGTAATGGGTTTCGAGAAAAATTGTGTCATAAGCTGTCAGGGTCATAAAAGTTAGCCCTTGTGAGGGAAAGGAAAGCACCTGTTCAGGTATGAGTCTTGGTCACAGAGTATAGGATTTATGATAAACAGATGTTCTTTCACAGCCATATATTCCTGTGACCTGCACATTATTCAGTAATTATCATCACATTGTCACGGTTAAACAAAGTACAAAAAAATAAATTCGGATGGTGTAAATCGATCTTAGGAGACAGAATCTGACAGAGTTGAATGGTCAAGTTTACAGGAAACTACAGCAAAAACAAAGTACTGCCCTCAACATACACTGACCTGTCACTGGAATGTCTGCACGGGTTCCCAACACGCTCTCCCGGAAATTTCTTATTGTGGGTTATAACACATATATTGATCCTCTTTAATATCAGAATCTAATATGACGGCAAATATTAAAATGTATTTCGAATTATAACAGTAAAAAGGCATCAATATACAGAATTTATTATACTCAAATACATATTGAGTTTTGGTCAGTCAGAGAAGTCACGATAAATTATGGAACTACTGCAAGAAAGACTTCCACTGTTTAAGAGTACATGAATATATTGATTGATTCCGTTTTTTGTTTGTGCAGGAAGGATCCAAAGAAGACAAGCACGAGAATAAAGGCAAATATTCCAAGGCACACAATTCCTCAGAACAGAAAGGACATAAGGGACATCACGGGAAAGAGGAAGCTCACAGTCACCACAGCAGTTATGGCAAGAAGACTGGCCACAAGAGTAAACAGTAGAACCACAAACATTAACAATAAATTCATACGTAACAAGCACAATCAAGTTTGCCAATTTACGACACATTCTCAATTCAGAACTAGATACTCTTTATGCAGAACGGGTCTCAAAACTGTGGTACGTTCATTATTTTGTTTGACCTGACATAAGGGGAACCTGTATGCTTTCCCCAGGCTACGTAGTGGAACGAACATAATACATTGGTGGAAATTTTTGCAACATTTGAAATATATGAAATATTTGACAGAAAGCCAGCACAGACTCTTCATAGATATATCGAAACATTCTGAAATATTTCTCACTACTCGCACAGTAGACACCAAAAACCTAGCGAATTTCACAAGAAACAGCCAGATTGAGTGCTTTGTGCCTGAGTACAACTAATATTATAATGAAAATAAGAAAAACATTCAACGACGAAACATATTCTGCTCTCTCGTTAGTATTGGATGAAAAGTATTTCCGTAAAATTGGGCTCTGTCAATCAGACACGACAAGACTCTGTTCAAGTAAACGGTATCGAATGTAGTCTGTAGTCTGGCAAAGTTTGCGAAAGTCTTCGTTGCTATGATAAACTCGTATAGTATTACTTTGCACGTTTCACATTGCGATAGAGTTGTTATACCTGTCCGAACGCCCAGCACTTATTACAACAGAGGTATTTGTTTTTTGGGTGGTCGCAGAACAAAGTTCACATAGGCGTAAAAAAGGGCTGATTCTAATTTAAATAAAGATCCACAGACATGTGGGACATTGAATTCTTATATATTGGCATTTATAATGGAAAAATGGACAATTTTGTGTAACTGATAGTTTCTCAGCCGGTTAAACACTTAAAATGTCACTAATTCATGTAATAACCTTGGTGTGATTGAATGAGACAACCCAGGTTGCCGTGGTTAAGGAACTTACGTATTTAAGATAGAACTTGGTTAACCTTTTGGCGCCGGAATTGTTTTTTTTTAATTTTAGCACACCCTGTATATAAAATGTGAATAATACGGGAACCAAATACGTTAGAATTATGAAACAAACTGCATTTTGAAGAGAAAAAAAAGGAGAGTATATACGATGTTTAAAATATTCAGTACCTTGTTGAATAAATATATAAAATGCAACTTTAGAGGTTAGCGGTGCGGTACGACCACTATAGTTGACAATAGGAGTCAAAAGGTTAATGTGTGACATCACGAACATGCTTTCCGCGATTACGATAAAGCTTGGTAGTAGTGATGGAAAAAAACAAGAATGTCGGTTACTAATCGCCACATTGCATCACTCCATGCTTGCTCTTTTTTCATGTTTACAGTCAGGGTTTCTGAGTTGCGTCACAACCAGGAAACAGGGAGAAAAGAAAAAAAAAATCATGAACATTTTTTTCAGTGTGATAAAAGATGCCGTGGATTAGCGCGTGGATATTTTTATCCCGTCATGATACGGGGCATGTCCAGTTAGCTTATATCTCTCTTCTTTCAAAGCGTTTTATTATATGTTGCTTAAAAGCGCCAGGACAACACAGAATTGATGGGTGATTGTGACAAGTTGCAAATATTCTTTTCGTGTCCATGTAAAGAGAGCAAAGTGATATCGTCTTCACTAGACATGCATTACAAGCCACAGTCTATACAGTAACTACAATATCGTTATGATGAATTATTTGCACAATTTTATGCGTTAAAAAGAAAGCACACGGCGGACATCATATATCTCCCTGTTCGTGCGTTTTAAACTAGGACTATCGGATGGATTCTTATCACATTACAGGTGAACGTTAAGCCAATTGAGACACCATAATATTGTTAAGTTTTACTTTCCTGCAGTCAGCAGTCATATGCTGCATTCACACCGTTTAACAAACATGGCAGCCATAGCTACACCGTAATAAAATGTGTGTTTAACGTAATTAACTGGTTCACGAAGCTATTCGGGACAGCTAGAGGTATTGGGAACGCAAAGAAATTGCTAGGAAATAATCCGTAATCCGGCAACAAATGTATCTTTGTATAAGTGTAACGGAAAATCCCACAATACTGACCACGATAATCGTACTAGAAAAAATGACATCACGGTGTGAGATAGAGCACTCTGTTCCCTGCAAGAAATAGAGAATGGTTTCCTTGTAATATTACAAAACATAACATCAGAGACACTTTCATCTGAACGCGAAAAGGAAAGAGAAAGTATTCTATGAAGCAATTTACATACCATATGCAAAAAAAAAAAAAGCAAATCAATGAGGTGTGTCACGTCTGGCGCAACACTCGGCTGATTTTTCGTATAAGTGACACAGGCACTGTCGGAGAGCTTGGTGCTTTGACACCAAAACCACTTGCATTAAGCATCACTGCGAAACAATTCGGAGAAAAAAATCTATTAGTTTCGTGTTTGTTGACAAGTAACATTGGTAACTAAAGAATCGATTTCTATGAACAACGACATGTTTGTAACGAACGCAATTAAGGTACCTGGTGGCACAAATTGCACTTCAGACCGCCCGAAAGTCTATTGTACATTAAATATTACTACCGGAAATAGATGCGAGAAAACAACTTATTCTGATTTTGATGTTTTGCTGACCGTGCATCTCCGTTTATTTATCTTAGTAATGAACCAACATGATGCACAAAATTTTTGTTTTACGGTAAGTTTATTTCATGCCTGTACATGTTTCGAGCACCATGTGCTCATCACCAGGAGGTCAAAATTGTATTATACAGCCTCTGGTATCATCACACTCTGTAGGTGGTCGTCCCGTGCAGTTGGTTAATTATTAAGATAAATATATTCTGAAGTTTCCTTGCGAAATGGGGGAGGAGATTTAATACATAATGAAATGCTTAACTATTTTTTTTTACTTATTAAGCCTATATTATGGAACATGTTACACAATGTAATCACTCTGCAGCAGACGTACATCACAACAACACATCGAAACAGATGATGTGTACGTAGGGCTGTCATAGAGGAAATAAAAACAAATTCATAACAGTACTTCCAGTGACCAAGAACATATACAATTCCTTTGTAGCAAATTACTAGTCCAAAGGGTCGTACATGTATTTCTCTGAACCGACTATGCATGGAAGGTACAACCAAACAGAAAATCGATTATCTAGTCGATATAATAAACTGACAGTAGAAAAGCTTGTGTTGCACCCTACCTACCATGAATAATGAATAAAGGCCATAAATGTAGGCTGCCATTGCATTCTAATGATAAAGTGGAGACAGACCTCATTTTTATGGGTAACGGCCACGACATTAGAGACGACCTTGTGTCAATGCGAGTGGATGTCATGTACATTAACTGCTCTTAATTTTACAAGGCTTGTGGAACCATACACGAGGCCAATTATTGGGATTGTATTTGTCTAAATTTAAAGTTCAGACAGGAATTGTTTTTGAATCAATTTTAAGTTATATCACGGATTTTCCTTGCGAAATAGCATATAAAAATGTGAAATATGAAGATAGGCCTAAGTTCTCAGCAATACCGATGGGAGAGCCTCAGATCTCTCAAGGTAAAATTTGTTCGTCAGGCAGGCCTGTCACGTATTTTAGAGTACATAACAGTGTATGGCGCTAACAAGTATAATTATTACTGACAAAGAAGCAATGGCTGAAATATCACTGACCCCTGATTAGAAGTGGAGAATTTCCGTATAGATATCTGTGTAGAACAGCCAGTAGTTAAGGATTCTTTCAAATATTACAAATACTACTGCTTAGTAGATGAGAGATTGAAGAAGTATTACAACTTTCACTGTTGTATTAGATTAATAATAAAAGATTTTCTTAAACACCATTGTTTCTCTAGAGGTAATAAATGACTCTCGTAACTATCACCGTTTGGCAGAAAACAGACTTCAGTCAGCAATGATCGCAATGCAGCCGTTTCACAAACATTGTGTCACTTGCCTCAGGTTCTCGCAATTCGTCATCTGCAGTCAACTATCCTAAATGTTTTTTTTTTACTGAAGAAGACGACTGCACCCTCATCAAACACTGTAGACTAATTCCATTGAGCTTGCCTGATATTGAAAAACTAACACTTGTTCAACTAACAAAAAAGTGGCCAACTTTCACAGAACCGGAAAGTTCGCATCGTGTCCACAAGAAACTGTCACTGGTTCCTACAATGAGACACATACAACTTGTTCACACCCTAAAACCTATATATTTTAAATCCCTATTAATATTATCCTTGCACCTACACCTAGGTTTCCCTTTCAGAGAAAAAAATTTGCATGCATTTCCAGTCTCCACCACATGTAGTACATGCCACGCCCATCTTATCCTTCTTGATTTCGTCACCTTAAAAGTACTGAATTATGAGTACGGGGAATAATACTTATAATTATGCCGAATATAATATCTATTTTCCGTTATTTAGCAGGTTCCGAAAAACCCAGCCAAGTCCGAGGCCCTATGTAAGATTTTGCTTCTAATAAATTTTCAGCGTAATTGTGTTTTCGATCCTTCTCTATACCGGAGGACAACCCCTGGTTTGTGTTGACGACTTTTAATTTGTACATTCCCAGGTACTCTGCATTGTATTTGTTACAGTGCTAATTTCTTGCATAAGTAAACTTTCGCTAAGGCAAAGAAAAACTTTTTTTTCTCTACCACTACAATATCGCACCTGAAGGGGAAGTTGTCACAACTTGTGGACAGAAGGGCAATTACATGTAACACTGTATCAAGTTGGTCATATCTTAAAAGATAGAAAACCCTTGGAAATTCTAACAGCAGCAATGAAATAAAATAGAATAAAGGACCCAAGAATACGTCGAAGATTACCTACTAGATAATGCTGGCAACTGACAGTCTTATCGAAGTATCCGTAAGTACTAATTCATATGCGAAACGAACAATGAAACTTGGACTGTATCACTTCATTAGCCCATAGGCACGAAGAAAAATCTATTCTTGCGTGTTGGATGAAAATTCTGACGTAAACACTACGTCATCAACAGTATATATATATATATATATATGTGTGTGTGTGTGTGTGTGTGTGTGTTATGTTGGTGGTTTGCAAACTATGCTCCAGCATAACACCATGAGTTCAGACTTCGTGTTTCGTCAAAGAAATTGAATTTTTCTTAATTCCCACAAAACGTAGAGTTAATAGACAAAAGTTTTATAATGTTTACATTTTATTGCATGCTGTTTCATAAAAACCGTCCATCCGACCGGACCACTATATTAATACTGTCCCAAGTTCGACTAAAGTTCGACTAATGATACAAAAACAAACTTTAAGGTGTTCCGCAGAAAGTACCGTAATGAGAGTGTTGTCCGTGAACTGATAAATTCTGGTAACCACTGCCCAGTGTAAATAGGGGGGGTTTTTTTTTTTGCTCTTTCTATGTCTCCTGTTTCATGAGATCTTAAATACAATATTTTAATTTGTGCACACAGAAATATGTACTGCTCACACAAATGCAATTATTGTTTGCTCACAAGTTAATATCGATACCCGTCCAACGCAGCTTTCACCCAATACATTTTGATTTTTTCTAGAACCGTTGGACGCACATCAATATCAGTTTTGTGATCAGCAACATTTCAAAGAAAACACATTTTAAATTATTCTCTTTTTGTTTTACATGAAGTTACGTAACTTCAGAATGAAAATTTCTTTCTTTCTTTCTTTCATACGCGTGACGTTAACATGCAAGCTTGTTTGAAACATGAAATGGTACAACATAACGATGAAGAATCAATATTTCCACTCAATTATGAAACGCAAAAAATGCAACACAGTAAGAATAATTGTTCTTCACCTGAAAATTTTAGGATTATAAAAGCGTGATGTGTTTGTCACTGTGTTAATTATGCGGTACAGACATACATACAGACACGCATATATTTGTGTCTACGTCATTCAAAATCATGTTGACGGTGCTGGAACCTCTGGCCTGCGCACTTGTCCTGGAGGGCTGCATCACCAGACCGGGTCGTGAGACACGCAAGGTATACTGTGATCTCCAGTCGCTCCAATAGCGATGTAATGAGCAACACTAGAAGGCTTAAAATGTGCATGCGTAATGTCATAAAAAGAAAATACGGTGAATACATCAACGATAGTGTGATTGTCAGAGAAAAATAGTTCAATGTCAAACGGGAGTGAACCTGTGAAACACGGGAAACGAAGTTACCGCCATTTGCGTAAGTGTAATACAAGGACAATCACATATCCACTGCTTTAAATGTTATCAGTGAAAGCATTTCCAGTACCTCTGTAAGGCAGGTGTTTGTAGAAAAGCTGGTTAACATAATTTCAACTTCCACACGAGTGTTTATCAGTTAGTTTCACTACTCTTAATGTGTTTTTAAGGTCTCATAACAGTCCATAAATTCACTAGCTGTTAATGCACGGTGCTTCGCGGCACAGAAACCATAACTGACTGTAGGAAGGCCCTCCGTATAAAATTGAGCACTTCACGAATGTATAGACAAGTGACGGTTCGAACAGGCTGGCGTAAATGTAACGCTTTAATTTGTAATTTAGAGGTATCCAGTTCGAATCTATGCTGGGACACATTTATCATGAAGATCTCGGTGGTCTTCCTTGGCCTTTCCAGGAAAATGTCACGATAGTGCATTAACAGTTACAGCTGCTTTTCCTATTATTTTAAAACTATTTTTTATCAAACATCCTACCATCGAAACTACAGGCCTACATGCAGAGAGTTAAAAGAAGTCACTGAAACAATAGAGTGTCATCTACAATCATATCAATACAAAAGGCGGGATGCATGACGTGAAAACATTTCCAAATTTACTATTAAAACTTGTATTCAGTTAATTCCCTACATTAATAGTAACTGATAATAATTCACCAAAATACGAACAATTTCTTTATTTACGCAGCTACATTACATTAAGAAACTACAAACTCTTACATGTTTCGATTCCTGTGGGATCGTTACCAGGAGTCTGCACATCAAATAATCTTGTATAAATCACAAATAGCTAATTAACAAGTTTTTAGTTCCTGATCTGTACAATTTACTTCTCAATTCTTCTGCGTAACGTACAAGATATGGTGAACTAACAACTCGTAAATTAGTTATTCATGTTTTATACAAGGTCATTTGAAGTACAGACTCCCTGATTATGATCCCACAGAGAGTGCAACATGAAGGAGTTCTTAATGTTTTGATGTAATACAATTGGATAAATATACATATTGTGCTTTTGTTGATGAATTATTATAAATTACTATTCAAATCCTTATATTTACGCTGTGAAGCAAATATTACAGATAATTTCACTTGCATAGTTTCCTGAGGCAGAAGGAAAGGTATTCCTTAATGTGGTTTGCATCTCTGGACAAAGAACAATGACATTGTGGCATTTAATTTTAAATCTGTAAGAACAGAGACCGCACAAAATAACACATCCTTATGTGAAAATTTGCCTAAGCTTACTGTCACGATTACTGTTTAATGATTTCACACTTTCATGTAACCTGTGATAAACTGGCGTACCTTTCCCTTAAGCGTATTGGAAACAATTTCATGCGATACACCTTCATAAATATTATGGAATTTGGTCTCTGGGTTTTGATACCTTATAGTCTGGTAAATGATTAAGGTTTTTCCGGAGGAACCTACTGCTCCAGTCTTTAGCAGCAGCAAGTTCTTTCCAAAGGTCGTGAACCATATGCCAAACTACGCTGTGTACAATCCAGAAGACCTTTTAAAATATCAAATCTCAGCTTATATTATTTTTACCCAATGTTTTGAACAGATGTTTCGATGTTGTGGCTGTTGTTTCGTCGTCGTCGTTGTAGTTGTTTTTGTTGTTGTTCGTGTTTAGTCATAGGATTTTACGTTTATTTTCAATTTTATAACGTAACTACATTCCAAGGACTGAATAAGAGCATTGGTCGCTCTAGGTCTAAAGGCTTACGAAGAACCTTCCTAACGAGCAGTGCTTCGGTCTATATATCTACATTTACTGTGTTTGGTGTTCAGTGAATTGCGGTATATGAAATACAAATACATTGAGTGCGTGCGTTACTGTGAAAAGGGGAAGAAGAAGCGTACATCCCGATCTAAGTAATGTGGGTTACAAAATTTTAAAAAGAATTGTCTAGAGTTTTATCACAAAATTAAGTCTCAAACAGGTACCGTCATAACTATTAGAGCACCAAAACGTGTTTAATAAAGAAAGGGGTCATAGAAACATTTATGAGTGCGGTGCAGGTCAGGTATACTAAAATGATTCGCAAAATTAATAAGCAACTATCTGAAATACGAGAATGTTACAAAAGAATTGAGGCAGCAGAACTAACCCCTCAACCCCTCCAGTTCCGAGTTACAGAAGAGCTCCTCCCCCCTTCCAAATGTTTGAGCTGTGAGCTGCTTAAATAAGAACAGGAAACACTTAAAAGACTACAATGACCAAACATTTTCAATAAATGATAATCCCACATTAAGCGGCAAAAAATGCAGAATTTGGTGACACAATAACTGATCATATAACCATGAACACAAAATTCACTTTAAAATTGGACACGAAAATAACACTTTAACATGTAAAGATGAAATGAACAACACGTAAAAGACTGGGTTGTAAAGCAAAGAAAAAAATATATGTCATAAAGTTAATTCAAGTATGATGGTACGAAATTTATCGTCTCTTCCGAGAAACAACTGCAACTAACAAATATATCGACTCACTCTGGGCGAAATTTCGAATTCTTTAACGTTAATCATGTGGCGCAAATATATGATTAGCACTGCCAAGTGAAGGGACGAAAAGAATTTCTGAAAAAAAAAGGATGACATCTGTTTTCCTGATTATCTTTCTGTCCGTTCGAGACGTTAACTACGCCGTTAATAGTTTTAACATAAAATATGTTTATATACTTTTTCCATCTAAACATTACCATAGTCATACATAAGAGCAAAGATTTGTGATGTGACTGTCTTCAATATGTTAACATAAATACATTTTACACGGGGCTTGTTCTATATAATAATATGTCAAGACATATCTTATAATCCCAGTCATATGATTTGTAAGTTACAGACATCAGACGGAAAACTGTATGGGTTTTACAGGTATTGATATCTCCATTTTTATGCTTACATGGAAATTTCTTTTACAAAAATAAAGTTTTTTTTTGTTTTTCATACATTGAATGACACTAGTGTGTTTCAGCCTAAAACAGTCGCACGGTAAACGTGTTTATTTTCCGAAGAGTAAATGTAGAGTGGCAATCAATGTCATTATATTCACAAACGAATTGCATAAACATCGTGTAATTAGTAGGAGAGTTCTTAGTGAGTGACAGAAATACATTGACAGGGCATAATGACATATACAGTGAACAGCAATGAAACTTCCCTTTTTTTTTCTAAGAGGCGGGTTGTTGACTAGTTTAGTTAATTAGCAGCTTCTCAACAAAGACCTTGCATTATTAGTTAAAAGTCTCAATTACCTGTCTTAAAAATAACTGATTTTTTAAAATAATTATAAGTAATTAGACTTTAGAGCAAACAATTGCCATGAATCTGTATTAAGAAAAACATTGTTAACGATTTTACATTCATTGTTCCGTGCATCATTGTAATTGTTTAAAAAATAACCAACACGATGTCACTTGTGGACTATCCTTTATTTTCATGGGTAGTCGTCATTCATTCTCTACATGTTTCGAGC
>Ga0123352_10007740_pt1 | contig 16627 bp, 6 predicted proteins | sample TergutLab28metaG_FD_89700 | JGI IMG/M metagenome (GOLD analysis project Ga0123352, IMG submission 89700) | Labiotermes labralis P1 segment gut microbial communities from Petit-Saut dam, French Guiana - Lab288 P1 | ecosystem: Host-associated > Arthropoda: Insects > Digestive system > Gut ... | reverse complement strand
TGCTACTACTACTACTGCTGCTACTACTACTACTGCTACTACTACTACTGCTGCTACTACTACTACTGCTGCTGCTACTACTAATGCTACTACTACTACTGCTGCTACTACTACTACTGCTACTACTACTACTGCTGCTACTACTACTACTGCTGCTGCTACTACTAATGCTACTACTACTACTACTGCTACTACTACTACTACTACTGCTGCTGCTACTACTACTGCTAATAGTACTACTACTGCTGCTGCTACTACTACTACTACTACTAATAATAATCATCATAATACTGTAAACTTGTGTTTTAGGGGACTTTCTTAATGCAGTTTCTGAGTACAGGACGTTGCCGTCCGTTCTGCATTATTTCCTGAAGTTGACACTGGCCATTGCGACGTAGAAACACTTCCACCCAGTGGCGGCGAAGGGCCGTTTAAAATAATGAAGTCGGGCTCAGCCGCACGCCCTGCACCGGCTGTATGCTGGTCCTAACTGTTGGACAAAAGAAAACTACTACTACTACTACTACTACCACCATCACTGTTACTGTTATGACTAAAACTCAAATAATTTCTTATTTTACAGTCTCTTACCTGAAGGAAGGAACATTAATTTCAGAACAGTGTGCTGGGGACGTTTTGGGACCTAAGAAAGAAGTAAGATGAAGCTGAAAAGAAATTCATATGAAAAAGTTTCATAATCTGTGCCCGTCACTGAATATCATTACGACGTTCAAATGAAGGCGGTTGTGACGGGTAGGCCTTAGCCCAGGGATGACGAAAGCTAGCAACGGACATTCACTGCTGTACCAGTATTGTTTATTTATTTTATCCGACCAGCGTCTCTATATGGCGCATATGACGAAGAATATGTGTAGATATACACATATCTGGCTGTGTACAGACTATATATGAATTACCGTTGTTACCAAATAATGCTGCCAGTGAAACAATTTTACACAAATCGGGGGTGGTGCGAAGTGTTGACTGGATATTTGTCACTGGGGCCCGGACCTGGCGGTGACTGGGCCAATACCTGACATTGGACAGAACGTTTTACCATCTTCTTTTCAAACAGGAAGTAGTATCAGCCCCAGTTACTGCCACGTTTTCTTCTTTATCCTATTACTCTAGGAGGCCTTTATTAGAAACATAATTTAATAATTGTACTAGGAACTAATTATACAGTTATAAATATTATAAGCATTAATACTAATGCAATAATTAATAATAATTATGGAAAGCTCAAAGATTTTATTTTGCTATTCAAAATTCCAATGGGCACGCGATAGAATTTCTTCGAAATATAAGGACAATTTGGGCACGCGCCCTCAAAATGTTCGCCAGGCCTGATGTAGGCTATAGAGCAGGCATACCACAACGCGGCCTGCGAGCCGCATGTGGCCCACGCAAGTTACCTGTAAACAGACAATATTCAAGTAGCTTAGGCACTCAAGACGCTGACCGTGAACGGCGTTATAAAAGATTCTCTACAGAATGCAGACTCATAACCAACTGAAAGTAACCTCTTGTAAGGGTAGAGAAGAAAACCAACTAGATGCTACTGAATGCTTTATTGCACTTATGATCTGCTCAACATGTTTCGGGCACTTATATGCCCATCATTAGGAGCTCGAGACTGTACCTCTGTTATTGCCGCATATGGTGTGTAATGCATTGGTTGCTGGTGGTCAGCTGTTAGGAGCAGAGCAGCAGGCTATGCGTCCGAGATGACTTGCACAATTTCCCTCATTCCGGACGCATAGCCTGCTGCCCTGCACCTGACCGCCGACCACCAGCAACCAAGGCATTACACACCATAGGCGGCAATAACACAAGTATAGTCTCGCGCTCCTGATAATGAGCATATTAAGTGCCCGAAACATGTTGAGCAGATTATAAGTGCAATAAAGCATTCAGTAGCATCTAGTTGGTTTTCTTCTCTACGCTTATACTACGATGCACGGACAAACATACATCAAATTTACATCAAATTAACATCTTGTCTTCGAATGACCAGTAATAAGGAACCACTAAACAAGGTAAATATATTTTATTGTATTTTATTTTATTTTATCAAAGTGTGGCCCTAGCATAAGATGCGCCCAGAAGTGTGCGGGTTTCGAAGCTGGTCTATCTGACCACCCCTGCTATATAACATTCAATGGGGAGATGAAAATCCATAAGAAAAAATTAGTCGAATTGGCTGAAAAAGGTCGCTACAACGAAGTGCAGATGGGTCGATGGGTAAATGTGGACTGGTCTCGTACACACCTGCAGGTTCCACAAAGTTTTGCACGGTCGACCTTGTTTCATTCAATTAATTATTTGTTCGCACAAACACGTAGGCCTATCTGCTTAATTTGTGTGACTTAAGTTAGCAATATCAAAATAGTGTCTTAAAACACAACAGAGTTTTCAATCTTTAGCTTTAACTGGTCAGCACAAGAGAAGGTCCGTCTTGTACTTAAACACCAGGCCATGAAAACCAATCGGGAAGCGCAAGTAGGTTCAGGTCTGAATGCATTACTAACTTCTGCCCTAAGTTGAGGTGAGAAGTCACCTTCACGAGCCCCTGTTTAACATAATAACTGCCCATTCCAATTGGATATGGGGTTGCTTGCCCCTTGGTCCAGTGGCGGAATGTATTGTTCTTCCATGCCCTGTAACCGAGCTCTGTTCAAACACCATACAGGTCTAACCAGCCACTTTACCAAGTAATGTGTTTTGAGCGACAATATGTGATTAATGAATGAATTTTCAGTATTTTGTCAATGTTGTTTCATCATCATCACCATCAAGTTATATATAAAGCCCTTTCATTAACCCTTTAAAGCAGAACCTTTACGTACCTCAGCACTTGATTTAAAATGCCGATGCTTTAATTTTGTCCCCAGAGTTTACGTACGTGTTGTGTATGGGTCTAACAAACAGCAGCCTTTATTCATGCAAACGCCATTACGGGAATGCTATTTGTAATAGAGGCTGTGTGTTTTCTGTGAAGTACGAACTCGAATTGGTAGGACTATAAATTTAGATCGGTTTATTGTTTAAGGGAGTTGAAGTACTTACTTTAGAAATAATTCGAACAATTGAAATGTGCAGAATTTCTGAGCAGTTTCTTTTAGACACAGACCTAAGTAATGGGAATGGGAGTACACAAAAAGAGAAAAAGGAAAAAAAGTGGAAATGAAGCAGTTTTGGGGGCGGCGGAACTTAGCAGAGTCATCACAATTTGAACACAAAATTCAATTCAGAGAAAAGAATCAAAGCCGTAATATGCTCACGCCTCACAGATTGCATAATCATTTTGCTTTATTAAGCTGCCGCAGATAATGCTGTCTTGAGGTAGAACACGTACCCGACAAACGGGTATCAGGATTTAAGGCTGCATTCCTACATTAGAAGCTGCAGACTGCTACATAGTACTGGCTACCACAGGTAACAAATACTAAAACAGAATGCAAAGAGTCACAAGGATACCATTATAAATGAGACAATTTTGGGCAAAGTACCTGACTCGCTAAAGGCGAGAATTAGAAATATCTATTAGCTGTCAGGAAGGAAGGTTGTGTATGTAGAGCGCTAATGCTCTATTGGACGAACCTCAGTATGGAATGAAGGAACAAAATACTGAATACGGCAGATCTGATTGTATGTTAGCCAAGTGGAGTTGTCTCCAGAAAAAGAATAAACTATGGCTACTTCTTCTATCCAAATTCTGTAACTAACACCGTCGACCATAGGACTTTTTCAAAATGTAATAGTCATTTATCTAACCAAGATATTCCCCGCCTTTTACGGAATCAGGAAGATCGTTACCGTGTTCACAAGGGCTTCCCTTGGACCCTTACAAGGGCCGTATGAATGTAGTCCCATCCCTAACACGGGCCGTATGAATGTAGTCCCATCCCTAACACGGGCCGTATGAATGTAGTCCCATCCCTAACACGGACCGTATGAATGTAGTCCCATCCCTAACACGGACCGTATGAATGTAGTCCCATCCCTAACACGGACCGTATGAATGTAGTCCCATATCATCACCACCTTTTCTTTTAAAGACCCTCTACTAATCACATTATTTTATCGTCTACGGTTAGGTCTTCCAAATTGTTGCTTTATTGAAGATTTTCTGACAAGAATTTGAAGACATTTCTCATTCACGTTTTGCGACGTACCCACCCACTTATTTTTCTTTATTTCATCACCATAATTAAGGCTTACTTGGAGATGAGTTGCACATTAGGTCGTGTGTAGTGCGTTTGAGAGAAGATGGCAACTGTAATATTTGCTGGAGTGTTGGACAATGTTATTTATGAAAGCAGCCTAATCCTGAGAGCCAATTCATGTAATCATACAAATTATGAAGACCCCTAACAATGCAGTGCTGTCTAGGTTACCCTTACCCTCTTGTCCTTGGGAACAAGTGCAATCCTAAATATCCTGCTTTCTGACACAATTTGTATGCTTACCTCAATATCAGAAACCAAATTCTACTCTCTACTGTTTCCTGATTTGAAAATGTAATTTGTGTTACTGACAACACATACACATTTTGTGACGTTTGTACCACGTTTTGCTGGCTTTTGTCTATCGCCAGAATCAAATTTCAGACCAAGATTGAAATTAATTTTTTATGTTCAACTTATTGCTTCCTTTCTCTTGTGGGTACGTAACTCTAATTTTTTGTTTTAAGCTATTCACCACAGAGCCTGGAGATATGTCACTGCTGTACGCACGTCTTCATGGAGTTCACCGAGTTGTACATCGTCACCGAATATAAGAGACTTGATTTCTTTTTTTGCAGTGACTAGATGTTTTCAGGCACGACTTCTGTTCTCCCTGGTGTTCCATTCTTTTCACATTTAAACACGCAACCCGTATAATCACGCCTTCCGTGAAGATCCAGGGTAATCAATCATAATCCATCATTCCCTTGATGTTATTTTTCGAGGGAAAATAAGTACAATTGCAGGAGGGAAGGAAAAACGGATAAGCTGCTTCCATTGCAAGACTCCATACGGCTAACATTTATTCATTGTGCATTGCGTGCCGATCCTATTGAGGCTGTAAGCTGGGGGCATGACCGATGACAAATAGAAACGAGTTCCGAGTGGTTTGGAATGATGATGATCCAAAGATTAATTTACCACGAGAAAAAATTATGAAATTGCTGAAATGGCGATTTCATGCCTATAAATACAAATTACTTTTTCTGCACATAAAGCTAATTCAAAGGGCTGATTGTCAGTAAACGTGATCTTACATAACGCCGAACTTTATAATTGGTACGCTTTATGAGGTACTAGTAAAGGTAAAGGTCACCACATAACATGCATATGCAGGTACAGAGGGAAGGTGAGGTATAGCTCGTATCCATTCGCAACCCGGCACTAGAAGAAGGTGGATGGTCAGCAACAAGTTTCGGGCACTTTACCCCCGGCAAACACTCGGTAACCATTATACAGGAGGCTGGATGGTTATCACCTACCGGGATTCAATTATCAGTTATTAGTGGGGTGGTTGAATTAAGAAGATGGATATTGAGCGGACATACAGGACGCACCGGGGGGGGGAGTGAGAAATTAGTATAACGTTTCTTCAGAAAAGGTAAAAGTTAAAAGGATTTGTAAAGGGATAGGATATGATAGTGCAGATTGGATTTCTGAATTCGAATGACTAAAAGTGCAGTCCAGTAGACAGCTATTGTGAACACGGCAATGAACCGTTGGGTTCCGTAACAGAAGAGGAAATTCTGACGACCTGAACGACCATCAACTACCCGAGAAGAACCCTGCTTCGTGGACTGAGCTACATGTTGCGTACCGAGGGAAATCTTCCTGTTACGGCTTCAGCTTCCCATCTCTTTCTTGGACAAGCAATGTTTCTTCTTTCTCTTAAGTTACGTGAGACGGAGAGCTTGTACTTTATGTTCCAGTACCGCCAGGTGTTTGCATATGTCCCAGGGGCCAACCTACGCATTCCCTTACTTTTTGTTGTGCTGAACCTATTTGAACAGCCCTCTTTTTTATAAATTCATATTCTACTAATTCTTGTACATCCCTCGGCTCTTCTTAAAATTTTAACTTCCGCGCCTCGAATCTCTGTTGAGAAACCGACAGTGCTTGTGTTACGGTGAGTGTAAGTTCTTTTAAATGTGCGCATAGGCCTATGTGATTAATTACGCACATTCACTAATGCAGCCGGAGGAAGTTTACGTACCTGTATGTAACCGAAAGACGAATTATGCGCAATCATCGGTGTAGGTACGGTACACAAGTCATTCATAATGCCGGAGAATGCAAATAAAGCCTTATAGACACACGGGTAGAAGTTATTTCACATGAACGCTGAGGGTTACGTAAGCGGAGATAACCGCGTTATGTAATTTATTGCCACGGAAAATGTTAAGAAGGAAGAGAGAGATCTTGCAGACTCCGTCTCAGGATAGGAAAAAGTAGCGAATTATTGTGAATATGGTAATGGAATTTTTTATTTAATAAAATACTGGAAATTTCTTCATCAGCTGAGAAACACTCAGTTTCCCAATAAGCAATCTGCTCCTTGGAGTTAGTTAGATACAAGCCAAGTAATACAGTTATGGTAGATTGGGGTGTATGTACTAGTGTAACACAACTATATGATGGTAGAGATATGTATAGAATTGATTACATAAAGAACAACTACATGTTTCGGCCCTTTACATTGGCCATCATCAGGTTGAGAAATGAAAAAAATACTTAGTAGGCAGCTATACTCGACTTATGTGGGTTGTATACAGTGGGGAGGTAAGAGGTGAAGTGGATAGGAGATCTCTCATGTGTTATATAGCATGGGTGGTGTGGGTACATGGGTTCTGCTATTGTATGTTGTTCTAGGTTAATATAGTGGATCTACAGTATCATCTTATGTTTGTAGACAATTATATGTACGTGTGCACTTAGCTTATAAATACTGTATACAGTGTGCAACTTTATATAAATGTAGATTCTATAGTTATAGTGGGTTCATTGATCTAAGACTATACAAAATATAGTTCCTATAAATTAAATTAATATTTCCTTAAGTTAATTTAATTTATAGGAACTATATTTTGTATAGTCTTAGATCAATGAACACACTATAACTATAGAAACTACATTTATATAAAGTTGCACACTGTATATTTATAAGCTAAGTGTACATGTACATATAATCTCTACAAACATAAGATGATATTGTAGATCCACTATATTAACCTAGAACAGCATATAATAGCAGAACCCATGTACCCACACCACCCATGCTATATAACACATGCGAGATCTCGCACCCACTTCACCTCTTACCTCCCCACTGTAAACAACCCTTATAATTCAAGTATAACTGCTTACTAAGTTTTTTCATTTCTCAACCTGATGATGGCCAATGTAAAGGGCCGAAACATGTAGTTGTTCTTTATGTAATAAATTCTATACATATCTCTACCATCATATAGTTGTGTTAGACTAGTACATACACCCCAATCTAGCTTAATTATAAACACAACGGGGATGACGAACCTTATGATACAGTTATGGAATAAACCATTCAAGTGGATGGGTCATACCACAAAAGGCAGTGTGCTTAGTGCGTGTGTGTTATAAAAAGTTCGAACACCACGCCACATCCAATAGCAACGAATCTTTAAATTCTTTCGCCGTGTCTCGCAGGTGCAACTCCGGCCACCCAACAGCGACTGAGCTGTGCGGTTCCTCGTATACTGCCAGTCCACGGTGCAATACCACGATCTCTTCACTGTATTTTCTGACCACACTGAAAAATTGGCTGAAAAATGTAGGATGGCGAGATTTTAGATTCTCACAGTGGTGTTCCTCAAGATTAAAGGTCTTCTGGGATGTTACGCCGCAAATGTTGACCACCGGCTTTTTGCAAAGTGTTCCGTCTTTTAGAGAAACTTTCCTTAACCTTTTGGCGCCGGAATTATTTTTTTTAATTTTAGCACATCCTGTATATAAAATGTGAATAATACAGGAACCAAATACGTTAGAATCATGAAAGAAAGTGCATTTTGAAGAGAAAAAATACGGAGAGTATATACCATGTTTAAAATATTCCGTGCCTATATTTGTTGAATAAATATATGAAATGCAACTTTAGAGGTTAGCGGTGCGGTACGACCAATATCGTTGACATTAGGCGTCAAAAGGTTAATAATATCTACAATTGCCACCGTAACCAAGTACTGCCGTGATATAACATTTTCATTCTAACGTGTGTGCGATCAACTATAATATGTATAGGCCTAAACTGTGTTTCTTTTATCGTTCCTTCGAGCATCGCAACTTTATCGTATAGGAAGCCTGCATTCGCCGGTATGTACCTTGACTGCTACCGTGCATAGGAAAACGAGGGAAGAGACACACTTTACTAAATAATAAGGTCATACCACGAAAGTGACGAAGTATTCGATGATGTCAAACGATACGACTTTCGTAAGCATCTTATTAACATTATTCGCGTACCGTTGGGAATGTGCACATGTATCAGTAAGATTTTGTGGAATGAATCCGTAAACTGTGGTGGAATTCACGAAGGCTTCTCTTCTGAAGATAGATGTAGCCGTGTCTTTCTGTCAGGTAACCAGACTATACGGCGGACCTCAGATTTCACATATACAATTAAATGTGTAAAATCAACATTTCCGATTTTAAATGTCCACATTCTTCACGACGCTCGAACAATGCGCGCGCACCCGATGAAAACACACATGCTAACCGCACAGCGGTTATCGGTGATCAAAATATCGCGTCATGTTTTCCTGAATCTATCATCAAAGAATGGGAACCGCGGTGGTACAGTTAAGGTGCTGTGCTACAAATCGAAAGGTCGCTGGTTCGATCCCAGCTGATGTCATTGGAAATTTTCATTGACATAAAATCCTTCCGATGGCACTGTGGCCCTGGGTTTGACTCAGCCCCTAATAGAAATGAGTACAAGGAGCTTTACTTGGGGGTAAAGACGGCCGGTGCGTGAGCCTGACAACCTTAGGACCATCCTGTGCCGTTGCCATGAAATCTAGGAACCTTAACTTCCTGGAACCCTCTGTGCCACTCCAGGCCTGTAACGGGACTGATTTACCTTTATCACCAAAGAAGAACACTTTGGAGATTTTCCTGTCTTACAGAGACAATTAGCAGCACTCAGAGTAGTTAATAATCTACTACCAAACAGTGCGTAGGATAAGAATGAGTGGAGAATTGTCCCTGTCAGGGGATGTAGGGGAGTAAGAGTATAGCTTTACTCATTCTTAATATCGGCATTAGATGGAGGTGAGAAAAGAGAATCAAGTCCCAGCCGCTTTTCCCCTGAGAGAGTACGGCGGTACTTATAGTGCAGCAGGCGGGGTGGGCTCCAGAACCCGTCTGGAAGTTCTGTAGCAGCGAAAAATCTCTTGCCCCTCTAAATGCTTGTTTTCATGCATTTTCATGGGGCGAATCTTACCGGGGTGCTGATAAGTCCTTAGCCCGACCAGGAAGGAAACAAGCTCGGAAGCATGTCAGGGACGGGAGTGATGTCAACAACATCAAGCTTTCTTTTTCCTGCAAGGCAAGGCGCCGAAGGAAATTCACGCCATTCTGACAGAAACATTAGCTTGTTTCCTTCCAGGTCAGGCTAATGAATAAAAGAGCAACTTTATATTTAGCGTAGCTGTTCTAACTACAGCAATCAAATCGTGGAACTTGAATTCAAATCTGTACACGTTATATCCTTCACAGAGCAGCATACTATTCTGCATAATAACGAGACCGTTGAGAATATCCTAAGATACTGCTTTGTTATGCGGCTGCATACGGATGACAACCACAGCCCTAAAAGCAACTCTCCTGCGTTACGACGCACAATACTCACACACGCCCATATTTACACATTTTAAAATCATGCAAAGCACCGCCAAGCATTCCGTTGTTGACCAATGGTTAGGATTCTCTTTAATTCCGTCATAAATATTTCGTCTATTCAGTTTGCTGTGTTACATTACTACGTACTATTGAAAAATATTGTTGGTCGACGGTTAGTTTAAATAATTATAATAGGACATGACTTCTTAAAAGGTTTCACATACTTATTCTAATGGAATTATGTCCCTGGTTTCTTGCTTCACAAAGATGGCTGTGAATATGAATTTAGAATCACCCTTGGAAGGTGTCAGAATCATAATGTCATTAATAGTGAGTGTCTTTCTGAATCGCACATAACCATGTGTTTCACGTCACGGAAAACCGTGAATGAGGAAGCTGAGTTTGTGTTTGTGAGATGTATGTGTCTAGCGGGAATGTTCCGCAAAGAGAAGGTTATAGTTCAAGTAAGTTTTTTTTTAACGTTTCTTCCTCTGATTTCCAGTTGCGAATCTTAATCCGAAGGTCAGGATTCGCCACTGCAGATTTTGAATTTTTTCTTACAAAACGTAGTTTGAGATAACAGCTCAGAAGCTCAGTGATTACGGTGTGTACTGCGCGGTTTATCGTTCGAGAGCTCTGCAGAATGCCGACGGATTGTATGTATGGTTGCAGTATGACTAGTGATATAATCATTTTTGAGTCTGATAAACAGCATTAACTGATTTTGATGTTCAGGTGATCGTGCATCGTGATACATTATTATAATAAAACCAAATAGATGCACTAATTTCTCACATTTATTTTTGGAATAAAACTCTACATGTTTCGGACAGTTCCTCTGTCCATCATCAGGAGTTTTTCGCTGTACACTCAGCAATGGTATATGTCATACAGGTTTGCTGACAGCTTGCGAGCAGCCGACTGTTTCTAACCCATGTGTGCTGGCCAGTACTTGGGAAATTCCTCCGCGTTTCCGGAGAGACGGATAAGTGACTGCATGGTTGCAGCCTGTACCGGGGGAAGGAAGCCAGGAAAATGCTTTCTTAGAAGTAAATTTTGGTCTGATCTCAGTCTGCTATAAATCAGTGACACTAAACGGCCACCGAGGCAGACACGAGTCTAGTTTATGAGAGGAAATTTTCAGCACATCGTCCTGATTTTACTTTAGCTGAGAAGACCAAGAAAATTAAACATTTGATGTAACCGACTTTGATACTGAAAACTTTGAAATGGTATGTAAAATTATAACCCAGAAATGCATCAAAACACCTTATGAAATTCAACAGAAAGAAGCAATCATAGTAGGTAGCAATACATCTGTAAGCAACTGGTGTGGTGCTGGGGAAGTGGACAAGAATATGAAATGACTGAATTTGAAAGAAGCTGTCCCCAACGACAGTGCTTTGAATATGCCACAATCACCCCAGACATTTGTCTTCAACAGTAATTAAGAGAACAGTTTTCGTCCAGTGGTATAACCTGTGACCGTCAAGCAGGTTAGCTTCTGTGTGTGTATACACACAACGTAGCAACATAATTAAAATCCAATGCTAATGCTGCAGCCTAATGATGACGATGTTGATGTTGATAGTGATGACGAAAGGAATAATAATAATAAACAAACATGACAATAAATGAAATCACCGAATACGAAATGAGGTGCTTGTTTTAAAATTTGGCTGGACATTGGCCATCCTATTTAAAAATTGTTTTGGTTTGCGTCAGAATCGCTGGGTAATTGTCGGCATGGCATTTTGAAATATTCCAAAAACCGCCAGTTCCAAAACTCTACACTTGCATCATTCGTGATCCTCGTCCCATTTTGATCGACGCCATGCCTGTGCAAATGACAGCTGAAGTGGCTCAAGTTCCACGCTCTAGTTGATACTGTGCCAATTTCCTGACAGCCTGCTGCCCTTACCTTTGAAATCTGAATTGTTTCACACGTGAAATTTTTTGTTGTGGTGAATTCTGCTTACAAAATAAATCACGAGACATGCACATTAGTTTCCATTTCGAAGAGATTTCCGTGTAACACACTTATACACTTTCCGCATACACGTTTACGTATTAATGATAACAATGTCGAGTCAGATCTTCATTTGTTTATGGACACTGTAATGTTATTAATTACATCAAAATGACATTGTGTACCCTCTCCTTCCTTCCATACTTCATTTCCTCATTTCTTTCATCTTCATCTCTTTCTTCCTTTCCTTCTACTTTATTCTGGCTTATATTCTATTACCCTTTCTTTGATTTTTTGCGCTAGTCCAGCAAAAAGTTGCATGTATTTTTAGAAGTCTCTAACAATAACGCAATCTTCTTTGTTTTGGATTTTGTCCCCCGACTAATTTTTTATGAATCACGAAGTTTCGGAAGCCGGCTCGGCTTCCGTCTTCAGACAATGGAAGCACTCCTATCTAAGGGGCCCACCAGAGTAGGTTCTTTCCTTGTCTGAAGAGGGAAGCAGAGCCGGCTTCCAAAACGTCGGTTTCTTCAATAATTAGACGACAGATAAAGTAAATAAAAGGAAGATTACGTCAGTGAGACATACACAATTTTCAGAGCCCTACAGAGCTGAATACCGCAATATTTCAGACAAATTTCAGGAAGAAAATTTCTAAACAAAAAAAAGTATATATATATATATATAAAGATAAGGTAAAGCCGTTCCTGTGCAGGCCTGTTTCAGGCCCTGAGGATTGCATAAGTTTGAGGTTCCCAGGTTTCGAAACGGTTGTCACATTAGGGTGGTACGTTTGTTAGCCCTAGGACCCGGCCGCCTTTACTCCCCAAGAAATATTCATGGTACTTATTTCTGCTAGAGGATGAGTCGAACTCAGGGTTATAGTGCGGCCGGTTGAATTATTCTAATAAAAAATTCCAATGATACCATCGGAAATCGAACCCGTCACTTTCCGGCTTGTAGCACAGTGCCTCAATCAACTGTGCCACCGCCTGCGCCGAATAAGATATATGAAAGGTAAAGCAGTCCCATTACAGGCCTGGACAGGCCCAGAGGGTTCCAGGAAGTTAAGGTTCCCAGGTTTCGTGACAACGGCACAAGATGGTGGTAAGTTTGTCAGCCTTAAGCAACGGCCGCCTTTACCCCCAGGAAATGCTCCTGGTACTCATTTCTGTTGGAGGCTGGGTGGACCCCAGGGCTATAGTGCGATCGGAAGGATTTTGTGGCAATGAAAACTCCACTGACACCAGCTGGGATCGAACCAGCGACCTTCCGACTTGTAGTACAGCACCTTAACCATATATATATATATAAAGCAGTAAATATGGCTGCTGAAGCCAACTATAATCTGTTTAAAAAATTACGGTTTGTTACTGAAAATTTTATGGTATTGTTCGTTCCATAATCTCTTGAATTAAGAAATCGTGAAGGATGATTTTCCGGATTCCGTTTTGGCACGTGTTGCTTTGTTCGAAGCCTTAGCAATCTCCCGTCCGAATCTTAATGGGCTTAAATTATGTTACTTGCGTGCGCAATGTGCATTGTTAAATCATACTATTTGTTAATGTACGAGTAAGAGTAAGAGACGGAAGGGGGTACGGCGCGAACACAATTTGTCGCCATCCCACTCATATGTAAATGTTTATAAAATCTTGTGAAAGAAGCAAACTATTACGTCTGATATTCTGTAGGGTAATCTGGCCTTAACATTAGGGCTGGTAGCGCCTGTACGTCTGTGACAAATGGTGAGCTCTGGCGGCCATGGTCCATTGCTTAAGATATCTTTGATATACCCGACGTTTCGAGAGTTGTGTCTGTAAGAATGTGACGCAACTAAAAGCTGGAGCAAACTGCACAACAAGCTGTGTAATGCACACACTTCACTAGATATTATTAGGATAATCAGGTCAAGGAGAATGCAATAGAGGGGGCAGATGTGTACCTGTCGTAACAAACAGGAGAAAGAGACGGCATACACACTTTTGTTCGGTAGACTGATGAGAAGAGACAACTGGACACTTCTAAGCGTACACGATACAATTATACTAAAATTAATCTTAGAAAAATTATCCGTGTAATGAAAACCAACTTGATGCACTATTTATCCTCAGTTTATTCTGTCAATCAACCTCTACATGTTTCGGGCATATTTGTAGTCCATCATCAGGAGGAATATTGTATATATATATATATATATATATAACACGTTCCAGTTGTTGTATATAAACAATATTCCTCCTGATGATGGACTACAAATATGCCCGAAACATGTAGAGGTTGATTGACGGAATAAACTGAGGATAAATAGTGCATCAAGTTGGTTTTTATTACACGGATGTATCGAGATGCATGGTCAACAAAACATAAAACTTAGAAAAATTAGTTGTGTCGATGTGGATGGGATCCATCTAGCTCCTGATGAAGAGTAGTGCTGGACTCTCTTGAACAACACGGTCAATTTCGGATTCCGTAAAAGATGCAAATTTCTTACTAAATCTGCAACTGACTTTTCAAGAAAAAATCTGCTTGGTGAAGTTGTTGCGAGAGGTGGCTCCACTCCCCTTTTTGTGCGCCATGTTGTCTTTATAATGACAGGTGTTATTATTTTTTAAAATATTATTCACAATTATTTTGATCGAATGCAGAATAATATTGGCTAGAGTAGTAGTCTATTATTCTAAAGGTCATGAGTTCGATCCTTGTATTTTTAGGATACATCGCAAAATTTTGAAAAGAAACTGTTAACTTTGTTATGTCTGTCCATCCATACGAAACAACTCAGCTCCCACTGGACAGATTTTCGTGAAATTTGATATTTGAGAATTTTAAGAAAATCTGTCGAAAAAAATGAAGTATTGAAGTATGTACATTTATGGAGGGTAGCTACGAATAAATTGAAGTATGTAAATTTATGATAATATCTCGCTGAATTCTTCTTAGAACGAGAAATATTTCAGACAATAGTTGTAGGGAAAATCAAAACACAAATTTTATGTTCAATAAGTTTTCCCGAAAATGTGCGAAAATATTGCACAGCAAGAAAAGCCGCAGATGACAATATAGTAAGGCGCATGCGCTATGCATGCTGTACAAATAAGGCTACAGACACACACTCAGAATACCTAATATTTATTACTTTTCCACGGCAGTAATGGTTAGGAGAAAGCACCTCAATATTACTTACATTGCCTGCTTGTTAGATGCGTATTATTATTTGGTGGAACCTGTCTCCACCACGTACAGGGCAGAAAACTTCTTGCTCAGAAGAATCCGTGATAACCTTGAATTTCGGATGACACTGAGATTAACCTTAAACACGTAGCAGGGCAGGCTTTAATATGAGCTAGGAAGTGTGTCATCCCCGTTGTGTGTGTGAAACTTGGAAAATTGTATGTAGTCAAATACAACTGTGTCACATGAGGTGTATTTAACGACTATATAATGGACAACTACATGTTTCGGCCTGTACTGACCATCTTCAGGTTGTCTTAGCGGAACTTATGATCTTACTATAAGCATGCACGTGCACGTGGTGCGCGTGCATGCTTATAGTAAGGTAGCTGTCCATTATATAGACATTAAATACACCTCATGTGACACAGTTGTGTTTGACTACATACAATTTTCCAAGTTTAATATGAGCAATATTAACTGTTAAATATGAAGTGACTTGCTGAATGACAAATCAATTTTAAAAAACAGCTGATGTATAACATTCCTTGGCGAGTTGGTATTCACATCTCTCTCTCTCTCTCTCTCTCTCTCTCTCTCAGATAACCTGGCTTCTTGCTCCCGGCCTTATAAAAGAAATGGACTCGATGGAAATCTGAAAAAGAATTCCTTTTTCTTGTTACAACCAACAACTTCTAAACTTCTTTATTCTTCCGCCGGGTTTCGTGCTTGACTGAGTCAGTAAGAATCACCGAACCATCAAATCTTTCAACCATTGAAAATGAGGCCAGCTGCCTCAAGGTTATAGACCTATATTGCTCAGGAATGTCCCTAGAGGCAAACTTCACTGCCTTGTGTGAAACCTGAACAATTCGTCGTAGCGGCCGATTGAAAAGAATTAGACAGAAATGGAGAATAGCAAGCAATAAGAATAAGGTTGGTATCTAGTGAAAGGAATGCACAAAAAAAAAACTGACTAGTGTAAACGCATGTGACTAAAGTGTTATTCACACTTAGCTTAACGTAAAATGTCTCACACGGTTCTACGCTTGTCCGTGGAGTGTATCTGACGCAGAATTTGGGAAGAGAAAACCATAGGGCAGGCCGGCTGTTTCCTTCTATGCACACAATACAGAGCAACAAAGATTGTAACGGCAGTCGACTACACCAACAATGCCCATAATGCGGCCCTTCTACCTTTGCATATCGGGCCGCGATCATATTTCAGAAACACGAAACAAAATGATTAAAAAAAAATTCGAAACGTAATTACTTTATTTGCAAACACATAAAATATAATAGAGAAATACATTTTATTACTGAAAATATAACACACTTCCATACGACAATGTAAACAGAAGTTCTATGTCACATAATAATAATTATTGTGCTGCTTGGTAAAGTAAAGTGGTAGATATATATCTTTATCTTTGCACCGTGCCCCCCCCCCCTGTAATTTATGTGATTAACGCACCAACAAATGCACATATAAAACTAAACTCCGTGGCCTTAGTCCGCACGCGAACTATACCGACAGAGCGGCCGCCGCCGGTCGGCGAAGTTAGTGCCAACTTTTGCGGATAGAGGGGTGTCACGTGGTCAGCGC
>Ga0123352_10007739_pt1 | contig 16629 bp, 10 predicted proteins | sample TergutLab28metaG_FD_89700 | JGI IMG/M metagenome (GOLD analysis project Ga0123352, IMG submission 89700) | Labiotermes labralis P1 segment gut microbial communities from Petit-Saut dam, French Guiana - Lab288 P1 | ecosystem: Host-associated > Arthropoda: Insects > Digestive system > Gut ... | reverse complement strand
TTTGTCCTGCTCCTCTTTCTCATTTTTAACTGCTTTTTCTCCCCCCCCTTTCCCCCCCCCCCCCCCCTCCACCTTAATGACAACAGCCATACGTAACAAAATGTGTCACTCACAGTTTTTAACATGTTTGCAGGTGTGACATGTAACCATGTGGCATTGTGTCAGCCATGCCTGTCATGACAATTTCAGAAGCAAACACAAGTAGCCCATGTCACTTTCATGTGCAGCTCTGATAAAATAACAGTAACTTTTGGATGTCACAGCAGAAAAGAATATATGTTATCACTCACTGACAAACCAGGAGGAAATGCTCACAAACATACAGTTGTTTCGGAACAGTTGAGGGAGTTGATTACTGAAGGTATTGAGTATTTGAGAATGAAATGTTCAGAAAGAGAATATTTCAACAGTTCAGCAAAAATAGAGTCCAGACATACAAAGTTACCCATAAAGACAGGAAAGATTTGTGCAAAGAGGGTGTTGGTTACACTGTCAGAGAACTGTCTGGATCATGGTCCTGATCTGTTAATTTTTTAGGATTGCAGGTTCCATGTAGTGCAGGTGTTAAAAACAAATGACAGACCCAACTCATACAAGTTCTGTTCCAAGAAAAATGGTGGGAGGGAGGTGTGGTAGCATGTCTTATTTTCAGTCAATGGCCGCATTGCATGAGTGGTAGTTACCAACCACAACATGTGTGTCTGGAGATCAAAAAAATCCTACCATTTCACATCACAAAATCTATAAATTATTATTTGCTGCAAAAAAATCATATGTGGAAATCTACGTATGGACAGGGAAATTAATTCATTTATGTTTAAACGCCATGCAGATTCCACAGATTTTATCCTCCACCAAGGTGCTTTAATACGTCACTTTCATCTGGAGGTATCATAACGTCTGAATAACACATTACCACCACAGAAGATTGGACATGGTTCTCAATTTGGTGGCACTGACTATCCATGTCATCATACCCAAACCCATGTTACATCTTATACTGAGGCAATAATGTGAAGGAGACCATGTTTGTGCAGACATTGCTATCAATTAGTCCTACAATGAAACACAGGATCACTGAAGCAACGGCATCAATTGCGAGGGTCGTATTACCAAAGGTGTGGGAAGAGAGAATATAATGAATCAATGTTGCTGCTCAACTCACACGAAGTACCTGTATGGCTATTAATAAAGAATGTAAATTATGATTTTTATAAGTTTTTGGAAGTGTTTACTTCTTTCTGAATTCCACTGCATTATTATGATTAATTTCATGTTTCATGTGGTTAATGGATGCCAAAATTGGCATAGGTCAGAACTCTTTATTGTTCTGTTATATCTTTCTGCACGAAGTTTATTTTCAGACCTTCGCATCACTGTGATTAATGTCACTTTGATCACACAAGGGCATTTTGCATTTTTGGTAGTGATCCAGAATGAAATATCATTACATAAAAAAAGATTAAACTTAAGAGACAGGTTCACGTTCAATTGGCAGATGGCGATAATTTTTTAAAGCTTTCACGAAATCATTCATGTAAATTCATGGTTCAAGTTTAATGTAAAGGATATAATGGACTAATGAGGGCTAAATGAAATTTTCCCCGTAACACTGAAACATTCTGATTCTATCATGTATCATGAAAGCATTCAAATACAAATATTATGTACAGAAAAATAAGGCTGTACATTACCTTGCAAGTACATGTAGAATACAGTATACTGATAACAAATTGTGTAAGAATTTGTAAAGTATATTAAACAAAAATTAATGAAAGGTGGAAAAGTAAAGAAATCCCCATTCATATGCAGCATATGGAGGTAACACTTCTTCTATTCCAAGTCTCAGTTGTGTATGGAGGAAAGTGGACAATATTTGCACTCTGTGATAACAGCCTCTAGTATCCATTGGATATGAAACTGATTGGGTTCTAGACAAATTCACAAAGTGATGCTGATAGGAAATTCCCATATATCCAGATGGAAACTGAATCAAAGCTGTCCAGACCATACTGATTGGAGATATCACATGTAAATTATAGAATTAATTACTTTAATTTTATTGTAAAATACATTATGGTTTGTTTGAATAAAACTGGCTAGGAATATAGGAAATGCAGCACAGTCATTTTGATCATTGTTCTCAGAAACAGAAAGAAACATTTGATTAATGTTAGCTTGATAAAATCTATTACATCAGGAATTCATGTTAAGTGTTCTAACTTAAATTCAAATGTAATACTCAGATATATTTTATGTTAATTGTAACTGATATAAGTGCAGTCCAATATGCACACAATCCATTCAGTCTAGTCCCTGGATAGAAATCGTTAATAGTCAATTCACTTGGAGTAAATGCCATAAAAACAAATTGTTACCAAAATTTATCAAATTTACCTGCGTATCAAAAAGGAATTTACTCTTTTAGCATTAAGGTGTTTAGCAATCTCCTACCAAGTATCACAAATTTAACATCTGCAGACGCAATTAAGTGGCATCTGTGGTAACTGAAAACCAGATACCAGTGGACAAATGGAAAACTAATAAATTGAAAAAAGTGTTTACATGCTCATTCTTTGTACTCTGTAGATGAATATTTTAATGTTAATAACAAAAGTCAAAATAAATACTTTAGAATTTTAAGCTAATATTGTATAGTAAAAATCTACTATATGCAATAATTTATTATTGCTTGTTTGGTGTCCGGAGATATTAAACTGTTTTGGATTCATGAAATGTAAATAAATGCAATTCAAACTCTGAATACATTATAGTCTATTAAAAGGGTTTGTTCTTGGCAGAAACAAAAAATATTCTTCTTCTTCTTCTTCCATGTCAGGGTTTTCATCACCTTCCTCACCACATTCCTCTTCATCATCACTCTTGAAATGTCCATACATCTTTCCAAGCTTTTGTATGTCTTTCACACTAAGTCCCTCTCGTTGACCGATCATGGTTCCATTTTGCTAAGCAAAACGAAGTAATAACTGATAACAGTGACACATCTCAAAATTCAATGCTGTCTACAGGTACACTATATTAATGCAAGGAATGTCCACCACAAGAAACTCAAATCCAGTTGTGTAAGTGTGAGAAAGAGAACTTGTGTTCTTTGTTCTGACCTGTAAGTCAGAATGCATAAGGCATGGTTCACACTTGGTATCTATGTTCCCAAGGAAGGCCACACAGTATTCATGGTATCATTTCATTTTGGCATAAATGCTACTTTGCAATGTTGTGAAACCCTGATATGCAGTTCTGAAATCTCTCATTTATGTGGAAAATCATTGCTTATGGCAATGTAGAGAAAAACCTTCAATTCCAAATAGCATAAACTAGTTTGTAATCCATTTTTAAACAGTAATATTCAATTGTAATGTCATTAGCTAACGATCTTAATGTGATATTCCATTATCAGAATCTGTGGATAAATATAATTTCTCCCAGAAGTACATTGATCTGTGTGACGCAATTCTATTACAAATATACAGAAATTAAGGTAGCCTACAATTAATATCATACAATTTACAAATGACCTGACCATGTCATTGCTTCATTTAAGATTGACAGCTGGGCTCTTAGGGTGCATAAAAGATACAGCATTAACACTGACATACTTTATGACACTTACTGAATTTATAAAACAATGAAATGAAATGTGAGGATTACAGTTCAATGGTGGGTTTTGGAAACCAAACCACTTGAACTGGTTTATTTTTTAAAATAAATAGTAGCATTACACGTTCTTCAGTGCTGCAATGATGAATGGTTATGATTTTCATGTATTACAAGGGAGAAAGTATGAAGTCATTCAGGTATCTAGCAATTACGCTGGAGTTGACATTTACAAAATCATAAATTTTGGACTACTTAGCTTCTGCGTTTTGGGCATCATTCAGTGTTCTAGAAATACAAAACTGTAAAAATGTTTCCGTCATTAGATAAAAAGTTTAGGAGGTGTCTGCTCAGCTGGCCTGTTATACTGTGCTGTTCTCAGTCTGGTCCATATGCTATCAACAGTACCTTAGCTCAGATGGCCAAACAGTAACTAGCCCAGTTTAATGGGCCTCACTGTCATCATACCTGATGATGGAAACATTCCATTTCTGATATGCTGTGTTTATGTTATGTACTTTGGAACAATGAAGCATGGATAGTATACAAAACAAATAAAATTCCAGACTAATATATATAAAATATATATTAGAATTTAAACTCAGTAAAGTTTAAATATGTACATTTTATAACATTGACGATCATTGATTTAAACAGCATCACGACACTAATAGTGAAGTATAAAATAGACCTGTATCTTCCAATCATACATACAAGGGGCGTTATTGTAGGTTTTCCATTCTTGGAGAAGGCATGTGCACTGTAATGCATTATGCTTCCATAATCATACTGCACTCCAAAATTTGTAACAGTTGCTTCACTGTATTTTCTGAAGTTATATTCCTTTCCTGTTGAAAAATGAATTGACATTAATGAACTCTTGATGTATGTTTCACAGTTTTTAAGCAGCACTCATTCAATTAAGATTATTTCCACAAAATTTCACTCTTACAAAATAAGAAATACAATTCTGGCATTTGAGTAGTCTAATTTGTAGATTTTCATGCAGAACAGAAGAAAGATTCTGACCTGCACTGTAAGGAAGGTTTCCTGAATTTAATCTAGTTTCACTTTCAACACAATTATTATATTCATTTATTGTTAGTTTCATTAATATAAACTTTTCTGCACTTTAAAATGATTTGTTAACTACAGAATATCTGAAATTACATGTGCATGCTTAAGTCGGTAGATGTTTATGTCATTAATCTTGAACTGATACTATCGTTTTTAGATGAATTATATTTCGATTTATTTTCACCTGTCTCTCAGTATACCACTGTTAATACTTCTGTAACATTCAGGAGGAGCTCAAATTAAGCATTACCATATGGATATCAGTTTGTAACTTTAGCCTCTGCATGTAGAGTTAAACATTTAAAAGTTACAGGTAATCTATCACAATTTTCTTCCAGCATATTCTTATCCCTAAAGTAGTGTATAAGTCCAAGTTCAAACAGTCTTCTCTTCTGTGTATTTGTTACCAAGTGTAATCAGAGCATTCTTAACATTTTTAACTTACTTCATTTCAATAATGTTGATGTCAACCTAATAATTACATTCAGAAACCAATACATTACTGTGTCATTGTTAGTAGAGATAATGCTTTTTCTGCTCAAATTTTGAGTTAAAATTGACTATGAATTCTTTTTCTCATTTTCTTACCCAGCTTTATGTTCTCCCAGTTGATTCTGACAAAGTCATCTCTTTCATACGCACTCTGCTGATGGTAAAATCCTAAAGCATGAAGCAGTTCATGGATAATTATTCCATGGTGCACACAACCAGGATTTTGGAGGTTCACAACTTGGCCGCCACCACGGCGTCCAACAAAAGACCAGCATCCAGACTGCTTTCCTTCTATTTTGATAAAATCTTCATCTTTTTCCTTATATGGACGAAATCTCACACAGGTTTTCTTGTGGTATTCTTCAAAAGCTTTAGTAATAACATCTTGGTCTTCTTGAGCTATAAAATTAACAAAACCCCTCTCCTTTCTAACAGTAATTCCAAATTACTTTAACATTTAAAAAATCATCATTATTATTATTATTATTAACAACAACAACAGTAACAATAACAACTACAACTACTACTACTATGACTATTTAGTTGTCATCATTGTTGTTGTTGTTGTGGTGGTGGTTTTGGTGTGTAAACCCCAAATATGCGTGCATGTAATGAGCTGGAATAGTGTTTGAACTTTTTGTCAACGATCATCACAGCTATTTTTCCCATGTTTTTAAGCTGAGAAAACTTTGTCCTTCCTTTCTGTGGAAAATAAAGAGTGGAGGTGTACTGTCAGTCACTGCAAGACACACCACTTCCCAGTAGCTCTGAAGATGCATCATGCAGTATTAATTTTTCTGTACGCATTTGCTTTCTAAGTGAGCAATGATCAATAGTCATTTTGGGACAAAGTATCATATATTCTCATATCTAATCTGCACCCTTTTTACAGTTGCACGGGGCTAAAAATTCAGATGTGGATTAGATTTGCAGTCATGAGCTGGATTTTGGAAAAATGATAGAGATGCTGTACGTGCCATAAGAACAATACAATACAATAATTTATTATTTTATTTCTTATTTATAATATTATATAATATATTATATAATATTTATAATTTATTATTCATCAGACTTGCCGTCATCACTCATAACTGAACCGTTATCTGTCACCCAGTCACTATCATCTTTATCTTCACCATCGTCCTCCCATAGAATGTCATCTTTGGATGTGTCCAAAGCATTACTTATGCAACAGATAAGGGTTAAAACTTTGGTAACATCCAATATTATTCAATCAGTCTGCCTTGTAGGCAAGGGGCGGTTGAAGGAAAGGTGCAGATTCTAACCATGAAATAACTTTTTTTTTCGTTTGAGAAATTGGCAAAAACTAGTGTGGATTAGATTCGAGAATATATGGTAATACACTGTCAGACCTGAGAAGAATTTACATTGTGAACAAGATCATGAAACAGGAGGCAGAAAGGGAAATATTTTTTCTAAGTGCAAAATAAAGTTTCTGCAACAGGACATTTCTCACAGTAGCATGTAGATGTTGGGAAGTGGGAGTGCAATATTACTTTTACGGGCAACAAACCATTTATAGTCATAAAAGAAAAGCTTCGAAGGAAAATAAACATAGTACGCAAATTTGATAGATAAACAAGTTTTAGGACAGTTATATTAAGGTAGTTCTTGCACTGTTGTTCAGAGTGCAAAACTAAAAGTGTTACTTCCAGTTATGAATAACAAGCTAAGCATCCAGCACAACCAAACCATTCTGTGACAACCATTCTGTGACATATCATTAGAAGAAGGTGGAAGGAATGTAGGGACAGTGTGAAGTTCTAATGAAATGGTCACATATTCTCAGAATGTAGTCATCTTATGTTAAAAGTGTTAGCAATTTCAGGGCTAGGCAGTAATTTGTACTGCCAAGTACATGCATACATGCTTCTTGCACATACCAAATTGCTCTGAAGTATAGCACAGACAGGAGTTCATGCACCTGTTTGAAAGAAACAGCAAGTTAAAATATTGTGCTCTAGCAAAGAAATTGTCTTCATTCCAAATGCAGTACTAATATTTAAATCATGTCATATCTAGTAGTTATCATGGTAACATGAAATTTTGTAATTACAAAAAGTGGCTGAAGTACAAATTAGAGTAAAAACCACAACAAACATCATGGTTAACTGGAAATTTATGAAGAGACCTACTACATTTCATTATTCCACCCACGGGTAGCAGTGTTTCAGTATGTTGATTAAATGAGTGAGTTATTGTTTAATGTTTGTTGAGATGATGTTACATGAATAGTGATGAAAATGGGATAGAAAGTGTAGCAAGGAAAACAGGACAGGATGTTAAATGACAAATTATATGAGTAGGTCTGTCCATTACATTGCCAGGTACATTAACATATGTATAAAGTACATGTTTTAATGTTCATAAAATAAACATTTTCAGCAAACTTTTGGTCGTGGAGGTACCAGATATTTCAACTACTTGTGTATTTCAAAATCTTATTAACCAGTTTCATCTCAACACAGCACCAACAAATTTAAAATTCACTGAATACAACCACATTTTGGGCAAAATAAACACCAAAATGATTGCCGTACAGGCCTACAGTATAGTCTTCTTTCGTGCTTGAGATATGAGAATCTGAGCTTGACTTTTTTTTTTTTTACTCACAAAAATCCACCTTTTCTATGAAATATGGTACAACAGCCTTTGGCCAACGTGCATTATCATCTTGCAGTACATTTTTAAGGTCTGCATTTTTGTAAAGCATGATGTCTCCTTCAAACTGTCCACTGAGCTCCCAAGCATTGTTTTTATCTCCTGGAGACCATGATGCCACGCTTTTAGCTGAAATAAATCGACATTAAAATAAAAAATCTGATTGACATTAAAATAATCGATGTCTAGAGTTAACTGGAAGGAGGCTGGTAGTTGCTAAAATACCACAAATAGGGTCATATAAGGGTCTGCTGCCAAAACTGTCCAATGGGTTGAATGCTAACTGCCTTACAATTTCTCCACTGCATGTGTTCTTGGTGATATTTGACCTTATCATGCTTTGGCAAATTTTCGCTTGCTGAGAATGTTCATGTATCATTTTGACCAGACTGGTGTGAACCAGCTCATTCACAATCCTGAGGGCTTTATGTAATTCATTTTAGTGTCTGATGGTTACTACATTGCAACAACTTGCAATGCAGACTTTTTTTTTAATGTATTCATTTTCTACATAATAATAAAACAATAATGTATTGACATTTCCACATAAAGTGGCAGTCCATGTCACTAAATTTTTATCAAAATTTAAATTTTGTTGATAAATCTTAGTAATGACTAAATATGAAATGTAATCATGATTTGGTATCCATACGCATAGATATGTACATGAAGAAGAGCACGTGGCATGCAAAAACAAATGAGGAAATGCATGTACAGCATAACTCTTATGGCACATTTGGTGATATACAAATCTGGTGCTCATGACAGCTTTATTCTACAGACTACTGAGACTACACATATTAGTAGGACAGACAGCAAAGGCCAGATGAAATATCGGCTCAAGAGAATGACTTCATTAATACGTACCAACTTCTGCTTGCATGGATGATGATTCAATTTTTCCCTCAAAATGGGGTTTTGGTGGCACACTGTGTTTGAGCACAACAACACTAATCAGCATAAACAATTCAAAAACAATAATTAAATTCATGCTGTATGTCAAATTTATTATTTGTAATGAAATTTCAAAAAAAAATTGAAGACAGTTGGTACAAAAACAAAACAGTTATGTTCTGTAACTCTGAAAACTGACACTTTTATACAGGTAATATACATACACATTTTAATTGGGCTGAATTCTGTGACCTGATTACAAAACACTGCATTATAAAGTACATATTGGTAAAACATATAGCTCAGTTTTAGGGTGCCAATTGTCTAAGAATGATTTGCATGTATATTTCTGCATTACGTTTATCAGTATGTCTGATAACATTGTGTGTATGAAAGTAGGTTGCTAAAGGTACATTCACAAAAGTCACCTTTCACTTTGCCACCACCAAGTAAGCAACTTTCAAGGAAAGCAAATGATATGAACTTTATCAGACTATTATGTAAATCTGGAAAAAAAAATGAGTAGCGTGAAAGTGGACTGCTTGGAAACATGCTTATGTGATGATAAAATAAACAAGAGCATATGTAAACAACATGCATGCATTTGCATTCTACGATTCTTTGCTTAACAGAACAGTTTATGTTTTCCAAACACACACTGTAATGGTAAAATCTTATTAACCAAAGAGTAACAATTTTATCAGCTGGCCGTGAATATACCTTACCAGTCTAACACTGTTTATTCAGAATTTCAGACTGTATATATTTGAGATTGTATGTTCTGAACACATAATTTTAGGCTTCTGTGACGTTTACAGCACCCCATTTACATAGACTTCACCTTTACCCTTCAAACCTGAACCTGGCACATTGTAAAATGTCACATGCTGTTGGCCTTGGTGCACTACACAATTTTAAATGCATTCTAAGGCGATGGCAAATCCTGATACAGAATCAGATCTAGCAGAATGGTAATTGGATGGTATTGTGTACCCTTCTGCTAGACCTGACCTCCAGATTAGGATTCACCACTGATCTAAGGATGCTATAAATTAAAAATCCCTCTGTCCTGTCCTGTAGTTGGAATTTGAACCCCAGTGTCATTGAACGGTTACCGGGCAAGACAGTAAAGATGTCGAAATTATCATCATTGTAGACCATATCTATACACCATGCACCAAGATACAAAAAAAATAATAATAAACGTCAAGCAATGTAAGCATAGGGTTACGTTTGTTTGACTGTTTCTAAAATGGCAAGATTTATGAAAAAATTGTGTAGAACACAAAGTGCAATTTTCATTCTTCCTACAACTCTCTGTTTGAAACTTGCTTCTCTTGGATAAACACTTAGCAAAGTCCGCTCGATACACGCGTGGGAACACATTTAGGTCTACATGTAAAGTGTCAATTATTGTTGTTACAACCCACAAAATCACATGTTGTGAAACCCCTTTTATCGGTTGTCCAGTTTTGTTACGATTACAGACAGACAGACAGGCGGAAGGAGCTAACTCAATTGGCATTCTGCAAGAGTGAAGAAGAGCCTAGAGATGAGGTCGCTGTCGAAGAGTTGGAGAATTTCTGTATCGTCCGTAAGGCACAATAAATGTTTTTAAGCTGACACTGCGGACGTTGTTCCAACGATGACTTCCCGGGTTGTTACACCGTGCAGTATAAAAACTTTATCTCGCCAAAATTCCTTTAAACTTCAGCGAACGAATGAAAACAGACGCCATACAGCAATGGCCGTACCATCACGGTACAAAATCAGGGTGCGTAAAAATACTGTAACAGTCCCGTTCGTCTGAGATTGTAAACGTAAGGTAAAGTTAACCCTTTAATAGACCATGTAGGCCCTGAAGGGGAGTAAATTTTTAGTTCTACTCCTTCTTTTACCTCGACGCTAGATAGGGGTTGGTGATCAACGACACACCCCGATCAATTTACCCTCGGGAAAGAGACCCGTTACCCCTTGTACAAGAGGCTGGAGGGGCCCCAGGGCCGGTCTCGACATGTGCGTCAAAACTCGCCTCCGCCAGGATTCGATCCTCGGACCGTTCAGCCCGTAGCAAGTCGCTATACCGACTACGCTATTCCGGCCCACTCCCCCGATGTGACAAACGGTTATATAGGAGACACCACTATGAGGAATTGGTGTCAAAAATTGTGCCTGTGTGCACCGCCATTTCCATAAGGAAGTTTCGAAGAACCTCAAAAACTACGTAGTATTGGACAGTTTTGTAAAGAATTTTCAGAAACATTGTTAAGCTGCCCATTAAAAGAACTGTTGAAGCATAAAAATGAACATCCTTCCTCCAAATTTCGCCACCTTGGGTAACACACAAATGTTTTAACAATATCTCCGCCTAGTGGGTTCAGTCGGTGCTGTAGGCTAGTCTCCCTTATTGCCAAAAGCTATATTCCCCACACTAGCCACATTTATCAACCACGAAGTCGCTTCAGACGCCCACTAGGTAGGAGACAATTTGCCCTTAGCCGTTCCCTCCTGGTCAGTCTGTTTTGCGCAGCCATCTTCAACTGCATAGAAAACCTTCAGTCGCTATACAACACTCATGATTTGCGACCTCTGATTCAGCAGGTGCTGAAGCGCTTGTAACCCCATTTCTTCAAAGGTATGACTCTAATTATTTTAATATTCTACGTGCCGAGAATGGTCCTGCTGAAGAATTTGTAACCCTATGAACCACCTCCTAAATATCAACAACCCCTGCATTATCCTGCAAAATGTTAGGGCTTTGCGTGATTAAACTACGATTATTTTCCCCAGCAGCAAGACTTCCTCAGTGATGACTCAGGGTATTTGCAAAGAGGTATAAACTCAAGTTTTCAATGATTACTAAATAAAATTTGTGCTTCAAAATGTTAATACACTTGAATAATATTCACGCGGTACTCTTGTTCAACTGACCACAGACTTCGCGACGATGATCCCAAAATGTTTCAAAGACAATCACCATGATTTTGCAGTAGACTTTTAACTGAATTTCTTTGGTGTCTTCCGTTCTTAGCACTTCCATTGTCATGACGTTTTGCTGTCTGGCTTCTGTGGCGTGTCCAGACCCCGCCACAAGTTCCTGTAATAAACTGAATTTCGTGCAGCACTTCCAGTTTTGGAAAACAACAATGTCGTGCATTTTTAGTCCAAACTTCTGATTGTTTTGGCAGATTAATTAGATTTTCCAACATTAACATCACACGTTGTCACTCGGCTTCTCGTCACTAATTCTAAATCTGTGTCAGTAGCATCTTTCATGGGTTTAATTTTATAATGTTGTTAAATTATTTTACGATCGGTTAAGGGTTTCCGTGTCACATGCCAGCAGTGCGTTTCTTGAGCAAGAATAGCTGAATTACCCAAGTGACGTCGACATGCAGATGCGCAAGTCGACGTCACTTGATTAGCTTTTTGGTTTACCGGTCGGTCGGTTGGTTGGTTGTTTGATTGGTTGGTTGGTTAGTTGGTTTGTTGGTTGATTGGTTGGTTGGTTGGTTGGTCGGTCGGTCGGTCGGTCGGTCGGCTGATTGGTTGGTCGGTTGGTTGATTGGTTTTTTGGTTTATCGGTTGGCTGATTGGCTGGTTGATTGGTTGGTTGATCGGTTGGTTGTTTGGTTGGTTGGTTGGTTGGTTAGTTGGTTGGTTGGTTATTTGGTTGGTTGGTCGGTTGGTTAGTTGGTAGTTTTGTTTTCTGGTTGGCTGACTGGCTGATTGGTTTTTTTTACTTTTTTCTGTCTTTCTTTCCTTCTTTCTTTCTCTCTTTCTTTCTGTCTTTCTAGCTCGCTCGCTTGCTTATTACCTAGCTGGAGAGAGATAGCCAAATCCACGCTAGCTCCCTAGCCTGCCCGTACATTTAGCCTTCAGACTCTCAATCGACAGATGCCAATTGCTGTGTAGCCTAACTAGCTGCGCAGTATCAAAACATCCGGGCTGTATTTCGTCGTACTGTTGTTCTGTATAGAATGCTTAAGAATGGCCAGTATGACGTGCGCTAATGAGCCTCAATATGGCCAATTGTTGCATGCAGTGGTTACCGAGGACTCTCTCCCAGGGACTACAGACGACGGAGCGTGAAGCTGAGATGCAATTCCATATAGTTCCCACCTTCGGAATGCGAGGAACTGCAACTCCACAACCCTATACTTCTTCGTTGACTTGAGTCTAATTAATTAAAATTATTATGGTAATTAATTCGTATGTAGGGTAACAAAAATTACGTTTATACAATAAAACACTTAGGATTTTAAAACTATTTTGCTTGCAAGATGAATTCTTAAGAAGGGGAAAAAATAAACATTTCTTTCAATTGTTGAAATAAAGTTACTCATATTCGACGTAGCAATACATATCATTTAAAGTGATACAATAAACAACAAATAAGTAATTAAATCCAATATCCCATTCTTCAAGTATCGTAGTTACATTCTTCGGAAATTATCTCAAGGTACAGCGACAGTTGAATTGTCGGTGCTGGAAGGCTGAACTGCAATTACAAAACAATTTCGACAATTAGTCATTGGAATACCTGGAATTTCATTTAAAATACAGAGCAGAAGAAGCAGGCACTTGAATATTTCCATATCTCCTGCGTGACGTCGTGTATTCTGGTAAAAATAAAACGACCTTCCTTCAAAACGTCATTAAATTTCTACAAGACTGCACGGTGTCATATCCCAAACGACGGTAATCGTCTAAGTCCCAGCTGTGAGGGCCTCAGATCTAAAAAAAAATAAGCACTGGCGACAAAATCAATACCTTTAAGGTTCAGTAGCTCCTACATCAACTGCATTATGCTAACACCGTGTAAATGTGTGTTATGTATCATTCTTGGGACAGCAGTTATTTTCCTGCACATAGTTAGCCAACTTCTCCTTCTAGTGAAAGCAGTTAGGTGATTTAGAAAATAGATCTTCATGTGGCCGATTCCGGTGGCCGCGCGTTCTAAGGCGTAGGTGTGTGGCCACTCGCTAGCTGGCATTACGGGTTCGAATGCCACCATTGGCATGAAACGTCTTGATTCTTGTGATTATTGTGTGTTGCCAGGTATAAGTCTCTGCAACCGGCCGATCCCTCGTCCAGAGGAGTCCTACCAAGAGTGTGGGTGTGTTATTAAGTGTGATCATGTGAAAGAGTAACTCTCTACACTTTAAACGAACAGGTACAAGAGATCGGCCTAAGAAAGAGAGAGAGAAAGAAAAAAAGACCTTCTTATGCTGTAAAATGTAGATTAATGTCAATCTTCAACTAGTTAATTTCTTTCTGAAAGCATGAAAGTGACATCTGTCAGTATAAAATTCCTCTCGCTTTCGGTCACATTATTGGGCATATACCATGTTTTCACATGTTCGTGTAACCACCCCGAACCTCATAGACCACCGAGATAAATCGCTGCCAAAATGGTCTGTTCCATGAGGCCGACATCGAACTGGTAACCTACGGAACACAATCAGAAGGTCTGTTCAGTTAACATGCATGCAGCGTCTTCTGTAAACAGACTGACCCGTTCCAGGAAGTGGGTTGTGTTTTAGGGTTTCAGATTACGTCCCCAACTTCCTTTGTGATTTGAGTTCTCCATTTTTCTTTAGACAAACCGGAATGTAAAATGAGCAGATTTCCTTTAATCATTGTACAGAACCGGGTCGAACTTCTCCCTACGGTCTTCAACAACATTTTCTAAAACGCCAGTCGTAAGTAGTTGTTAACTACGTACGAAAGTACACGACGTCATAACCCAGAAAAGTCACGCTAACCGAAACCTTCATAGGCGTATGTTATTTCTTGTACTTTTGAAGCGAGTACCACATCGTGTATAATCAAATGCCGTCAGACAACTCAACAAATAGATTATTTTAAGTTGTATCATTCATGTTGTTTTGGTTAACAAGAGCATTACACTATTCGCACTGATTTTTTTTTGCGCCAGTGTGTATAAGTCCCGTAATTCTGGTAAATATTCTTTCCAAAAGAAAAATCTTAAAAGCTGTGTATGAAATAGAATACTGCAGCCTATTATAAAACATAAAGGTATTTAATTTCCCTCCTCCCCACCCCACCCCACCTGCTGAACCTAACTAGGATATTTTCTCTTTGTCACTCTTACACCTACATTTGTACTACGTAGTAAGAATGGCCGAGTTAACTTTGTACCAGCTGTGAACTGTGTATAGCTATTCACTACAAGTTACAATTATACTGACCAGGATGTGGGATACAGTTTTGATATAGCAAGAAGTGAATTTTTTCTCCCCTTAGGTTCCTCAAGAAAAATGCTGAAATAGCACTACAAAATTGGTCACAATCGCCGTTGTCCACATGCGTCCCAATTGATAATTCACTAACCCTAGCAATCAACACCAAACAACCTGAGCCAAATACGGTGTCGTGAAACAATCCATAACAATCCGGAAGCATAAAGAGTCACTTCACGGAACAAACCATAAGCAATATTTCCCATTGCTTTTCATCGAAATCCACAGATGCAAAATAAAATTACACACTATGCTAAAAATATTTGAAAAACTGAATACCAATCTCCAATTTCGATTGAAACTTAAGAACATCGCTCAAAGCAAGCAGTATGTCTTCAATAAATCGTGCAGGTGTGACATTAAGCAGATCTACTGTGAAATTTCTTTGTATTACTGTCATATATTTGAAGGTGGCAGCGTGTGTTACCTGTTATCAACTTGCACTTGTGGGTACATCCCTTGTCTGTGTACCTGTAAAAGAAAGGAAAGACGTCCATTACCATAAATTAACACGTAGTTTACACAACGAGTACTGAATTCGTGCAATTAATATAGTCAGCAAAACGATCGGTTGGTTAAAGTAACCAGTAAGGTGATTAAGGCGACGGATCAAATACTGCAAGTTCCGAAGGAGAGGACAGCCGCCTAAACGAGGGATGGCGGGCGTTCGCAAAATGGCGAAAAGCGTCTATCAGCTTTGTCACGTCTGTTCGTCTTTCTTTCTGTCCGTCTGTCCACATGGCACAACTCAGCTCCCACTTGACGGGCTTTTAGTAAATTTGATATTTTATTATTTTTCGAAAATCTGTCGAGAAAATTGAAGCCTCATTAAAATCTGACAACAATAACGGGTAGTTTGCGTGTAGAAGAGTAAACATTTTTGATCATACCTCACCCAGTTCTTCTTAGAATGAGAAATGTTTCAGACAAAATTTGTAGAGAAAATCAAAACACGCATTTTATATTCGGTAACTTTTTTTTTTCGAAAGTTGTACCTTTATGAGATAATGTGCAAAAATATTCTAGAGCCGTGCAGGCTACAAATAACAATGTGGCGCATGCGCATTGCATGCTGGATACCTAAAGCTACAGAGACACACACTCGAAATATGTAATACTGTTTTTTCCACGGCAACAATGGTTGCACGAAAGCACCTCACTGCTTACCTTGCCTGTGTTGTCTGAGGTAACATACGGATCTACCTGTCAATTCAGTTATTCTTTAAGCCAGAATTTATTTTCGTCAGATAGGTTTTTACTTGAAATGATTTGTGCGACCAACTTGATGCAACAATTGTGATTTATTAATTAACCACTAGCTCAACATGTTTCGGGCACCATTATGCCCATCTTCAGGAGCGCAAGGCCGTATATAATTGCATATGGTTTTCAGCACTTAATGTGCTGGTTGGAGTCTTGGGATGCCGGGAAGCAGGTCGTGTGCACAGTGTAGAGACTGTTATTCTACTGAATAACAGTCTCTACACTGGCACACTGTTATTCTACTGAATAACAGTCTCTACACTGTGCACACTGTTATTCTACTGAATAAAAGTCTCTAAACTGGCACACTGTTATTCTACTGAAAAACAATCTCTAA
>Ga0123352_10007735_pt1 | contig 16632 bp, 10 predicted proteins | sample TergutLab28metaG_FD_89700 | JGI IMG/M metagenome (GOLD analysis project Ga0123352, IMG submission 89700) | Labiotermes labralis P1 segment gut microbial communities from Petit-Saut dam, French Guiana - Lab288 P1 | ecosystem: Host-associated > Arthropoda: Insects > Digestive system > Gut ... | reverse complement strand
TCGAGAAGAATGAGATGGGCTGGGCATGTGGCGCGTATGGGTGAGGAGAGAGGGGTGTATAGGGTCTTGGTGGGGAAACCGGAGGGAAAGAGACCACTGGGGATACCTAGGCGTAGATGGGTGGATAATATAAGGACGGATCTGCAGGAAGTGGGATGTGGGTGTATGGACTGGATTGGGCTGGCCCAGGATAGGGACGGGTGGCGGACGCTTGTGAGTGCGGTAATGAACCTTCGGGTTCCGTGAAATGCGGGTAATTTCTTGACTAGCTGCAAACAAATTAGCTTCTCCAGCTGCACCATGAAGTAAGTAAGTAAGCTCTATCAGAAGAATATATATTTTATTAACTTCGGTAAACATCTTTTTACTCAGGACATAACGTTTAACAAAAGGAAGTTTTGATTAATACAACAACCAACAAATTCACTTAATAAAGAATAATTCAAAACAAGTTTCCAACTTCTACGTCTTCGGCACGGGGATCATATTTGGGGAGTTTAGCACAAAGGAACATATAAGCACACAATATTAAAGTAGGTATTACAGCTGCTAGTATTGGCACGCGTAATAATTTAAAATTCTAAAGTATATAAAACTCATATTATAACAATGCTATTGGGCTGCACCAAATATAAGTCCATAATTGCTTATATTCGGTCAGGAGTATACACAAAAACGTGTCTCGCTCTTACGTCGTCCGAAGTGTTCTCGGCCATCTGTAAGCGTGTGATGCGTGTCGTGCCCAGCTCAATTGTAAGAACAAGCACCGTAAGATTAATAGAAAAAAGGAAGTTGTGTATAGGCTTTCTTTTATTCAGAAACAGACTTCAGATAAGGAAAGAATTATTGTAAAGAAGGAACAAAGTTTATTTGAAGAACCAAGTTTTAAATATTTGTAGGAGTATTTAGTTTTTCTCGAACGGAGAACACCTGGCACTACAGTGATGTGATAAATATATAAGATAAATTGAAGTGTTTAAAAGACATAATTCATTTTAACATAAAGCAACAAGTACGGACATTAATATAAAATGTATTTTTATTTAGGGTTGATAATGTAAAGGGCAGGATAATGGTTGGACAAATAACACTGAGTATATACAAGAGAAAGACGAGGAGATATAGTGTAGAAGATTCAATTCATTTTTAGATTTGCTTCTACCAAGATGTTAAATATTGACGTAATTTTTTTTTCACGTTCGTACCGTGCATCTTTATATTATTAAAATTTTATTCATTCATCAACTGATGCACTAGTGAGTTGTCTTAAAAACAATATTAAAAGTTACATTAAAATATACAATGAAACTGCTCCGACATTTTTCGGTGTTACAGTTACACCTTCATTAGGGAGCGCATTAATCCGTGCTTACTAAGTTACTGTTATTAAAATAGTCCGTTAAAATACTTTGGTGTGTGTTTTATATTGTGGTAGTGTGGCTGCGTATATTAGGTCCTTATTGGTGTCTATATGTTGCACTGTTTGGCAGTAGAATAGTCAACTGCCAAATAGTGCAACATATAGACCGAATATACGCAGCCACGCCATCACCTACTCAAACAAACACCGATGTATTTTAAAGGACTAGTTCAATAACTGTAAATTTAGTAAGCATGAATAAACACGCTCCCTGATGTTGGTGTAACTGTAACACCGGAACATGTCGGAGCTGTTTTAATGTAAATTTTGATATTTATTTTAAGACAACTCACTAGTGCATCAGTTGGTGAATAAATACAATTTTAATACTTGACGAAACTATCCAATTTGAATTAAAGTTTTAAAAGCGGTTTCCCAAATCTAGGGATAAAAAATAAAAAAAAAAATAATGAATATGTCTGCATGTGATGCAATACGCAATGTTATATTCAGCTGGTGTACTGGGGACGAAAATTATAGACTACTTGTAAAATTAATGTGAGATTTGCATCCTAGAGAAGGCGGCGGGAAGTTCACATCCGAAACGCCAGCAGATATCTGCCAGACTACGTGGCGTTAAAACCAAGAATACAGTAAGCTCCGATGTTACGGCCGTGATAACCTAAAGTACGCACCGAATATAATAAGAGGATAAAATTTTTTTACAAGAAATTTTACGCGACTTATTCTGAACACGCCAACTTGATGAAAGAAGGTAATTTTATTGATGTATACTTAGCTCGACATGTTTCGGGCGCATAAGCCCATCATCAGAAGCATTAGATGTTGAGTTGCAGCATATGGCTTTCTGCACCGAGTTTTTGGATGGGTGGTGGTCTTGAGAGCCGCTGTGTAGGTCGTGTGTGCGGTGCGGATGGCGCCGTACGCAGCATCATCCGCACCGTACACACGACCTACGCAGAGGCTCTCAAGACCCCCACCCATCCAAAAACTCGGTGCAGAAAACCCATGGCACCATCCGCACCGCACACACGACCCACGCAGCGGCTCTCAAGACCACCACCCATCCAAAAATTCGGTGCAGAAAACCATATGCTGCAACTCAACATCTAATGCTCCTGATGATGGGCGTATGCGCCCGAAACATGTAGGGCTAAGAACACATCAATAAAATTACCTTGTTGCATCAAGTTGGCATTTCACTTTATTTCATGAGGAAGATGCACGGTCAAACAAACCTCACGATTTATGTATGTTCTTTGCATTAGGGTTAAAAGACATGACGGATATGGTTTTTCTGCATTTAGTTTTCTATGTTCTGGATGTAGAATACTCTGAATTTATACAAATTGAAGGGTAAATTTAATTAAACCGTTTTTATTGTTGTTTGCATTATTCTATAAAAATACCTTAATTCTGTTATAATAATTTCAGCAATCGTACGATACGTAATTTTGTATTAATGATTAAGAATGAATGAATGTTGCAATACAGCAATTACTGCTGCAAAATATATAAAAGTATAATCCGTTTCGTATGGTAATATGTTGCAATTTTCTTGTTCGATAACCTGAGGACTGTACATTCTCTCAGAGAGAAAGAGCCTTACTCCTCTACGAAACACTTTTATTCCTTTTTCCTTCCCTATCTACTACTTCTTGTTTCTGACAAAATTCTCCGCCCTCTCCATTCCTTACACAATACCATTATGAAGTCACTGGTTTCTTATAAGAAACCAGTGCGCCCGCACGCAGGATTACTGCTTCCCATTGTTTCAAGTTACAAACATCTTGAAAATAATGTGACGCCACAGCACATAATAATATATGGTTGTTGGAAAACCAAAGATGCCGATATAACATGCATTTAATTAAAAGTACTGCATTGTCCGAGGATTAGTTAGAACGAAGGCATGTAATGTGGGATACAGCAAGTCCAGAGGGCCCATGTACAGAAACTGTATTATATTTCAACAGAATTACAGAACTCAGTGACATATTTCTCTTCAATTTATAATTGAAAGCGTTGAAAGAAATATAATTTCAAAGAAATCAATCAATGTATGCAGATAATATAGATTACGCTGTACGGAGACGGAATTTCTGTACGAGTGTTCACGCTTTCACGATGGGTATTGTCCATATGATAGCCTTCTGTCTTATTGGAGCATATAGGATAAAAATTTTTTTCCAGCGTTTCTCAGAAAGGTTCTGCCTCAAACTTCAGGATATCTCTAGTAGCTTAGTTGCTGCTGGTTAATTAAATCATCCTGAAGAAGGAAGCAGCAAGCCCCCCGAAACGCTAGAACACACTCTTTGTCTTTCATATTGTCATAACACAGAAGAATATGATTCTAAAATTTTGTGCTTCTTAATACTCTGCAAAAGATGAAGGAAATGAAACGCAACGGGAAAATGTCAAATTACGCCACGAAACTGTGCAATGGGCGAGTCAAATTTCCAAGCTTTCATATTAGGTGTAGGTAAATGGTTAGCTTTAGGCTCCGGTAACTTTACTCCCAGTGAAGACTTCATGAAGGGATCTGAGTCTAGCAATAGAGCAAGAAACCGTGTTACTACCAGGTATCAAACTGCAGCTCTCTAGCCTGTGACAACTGTCTCTCGGTTCATAAATTCAATGATTCAGGAAAGATAAGAGCGCAGAGAATTTTATTGTTCAGCGTTTACAAGGGAACGGAGAAAGCATGAAACTCTTCAGGACAATTTCTTCCTGTATCGTCTGTTTCTCACCCTCTGCTCTGGCTTGTCAACGAGCATAATAAGTTTTACGTTAGGAGTAGAAATTAACCGACATCCACAGATCTTTTGCTCATTCGCAAACGTTTATTGGAAAGGGCGATAGTTATGGCTACCACTGCGCTAGATAACTGAATACTGACAAAATGGAAACATGTGCTCCCACACTGACATAATAAGTCAGTAAATTAAATATTTCAATAAAGTGATTTACTTGAAATTCGGATTAAGAATGTATATTACTGTAAGTTTTACTATCTGTATAAAAGCGATACTGGGCTATAAGGCAGTCGTAATAAATAAGCGCTTCAAGAAGGGCCTACAATTTGTTTTAGAAAATCCGCAAAATTTTCTTCAAAGTTCGATTTATTATTGGTTATTGTATTTTATGTTCATGGGACCGTGCATCCCAATTCGATATCAATAAATATCCAACAAGATGCAACTATACACAGTTTATTTTATTTGTAAACTGCTCTACATGTTTCGGGTGGTTTCTCAACCCGTCATCAGGAGCACATGTGACTGTATCTACAACATGTGTTACTAGTCAACTGTCGTTATTGTGGAGCAGTTGAGACTCAGTCTCAACTGCTCCACAATAACGACAGTTAGCAACAACGGTTGACTAGTGCCAGATGCTATCAATACAGTTATTTGTGCTCCTGGTGACGGGTGGAGAAACCACCCGAAACATGTAGAGCAGTTTACAGATAAAATAAACTTTGTATAGTTGCATCTTGTTGGATATTTATTGACACACCGAATTAACGAAATAACTAGCATCTTTATGTGCAACATCCCCGGTTGTGTTATAAGCAATTAGAGAGGGGGTGTGGTACGTCAAAACACAACTGTCTTGTATCCTACTTTATTATGCTGACGACGACATGTTTCGGGCAATGTGGGCCATCTTCAAATCACAAAAATGTATATAGATGAAAACTATACAGAGTTTGATCATACTATAGGTGCATATTCCAAACTTTCAACGAGATATCGTTGTCGGTTGGATTACACATACTGAGCTAAAAGTACCTCTTCTAGGTAGAGTATAAGAATTTGATGGATATATATATATATATGTGTGTGTGTGTGTGTAATTAAGTAATAACTAGTCTTACAAATGGTGCATGAAGCTGGGCTATAATTTTTGTGACCTGAAGATGGCCCACAGTGGCCGAAACATGTCGTCATCATTATAAAGTAGGATACAAGACAGTTGTGTTTCGACCTACCCCACCCCCTCTCTAAATAACTAGCAGCTCAGGTTACGTGTTTAGTGTGTAATGGTAGTACGATGAATCGTTGATGAGATCTTCGTTCATCTGAAATGTTAGGAAGCGTAGATTGAGAGGTAGTTATCGACGTTTCGGAACAATCTATCGGTCCCATCTTCAAATGCCAAGAATTTCGAGCGGCCAAAGACTCAAGTCACGGAAGGGACTTATGAAATGGAACGGGAATGACAGGAAGAGGTCGTAATGCCATTCGTTGTCCAAATCTAGGAGTGGCTTGGAAGAAACGAGAGGAATTACGAAAATTCTCAGCCACGACAGCTCGTATTGGGGTCGATATTCAAACCTAATATCTCCCGAATAAAAGTCCAAAAAGTCTCTGCCCGATCAAATTTGGCCGGTCAGAAGTTCGGTGAGGCAAAATACATTAGGGCAAGAAATCATGTCTTCCCTGACACAGATACAAGTAAGCCGTTTCGCAAGAAAATTGGGAAATGCATACCACATTGCCCCTTTGCTTTTAATCCCTAACTGTACATCTGTCATACCAGGTGTGTTCAATATTTTTATTCCGTAACTGTACGGCTGTCAGAGTATTTGTGTTTACTGCCTGCCACAGTATGCGCAATGGAGCGGTACTCCTGTGGCTAGGCTACCATTCGAAATACAGAACACGCGTTGTTATGTAGGTACGTATGGTAATTTCCCACGCTGCTTGTGTGGTTGCTTGTTTGGTAGATTCCTCTTTTGCCTGTTGGCCTTTTCTCGCACGTCATAGCCGCGGGGTCAGAGCCAACATTGACCTCGAGTTACACAAACTCCGCCACCTGCAGCAGCTGTACCTCTACACCATAAGTTTCCATCATGGGCCACAACACCCCTAGTACAACTCATCATCCGACCAACGCCCCAGTTAACACGCAATGTAATATGCACGCCTGTGAGGTTATGATCGTATTGCTACTACTATACAGATATCTACCGATCCCGGTGGCCGCGCGGTCTAAGGCGTGGAACTTCTGTGGCTGCTCGCTTGGTGGGTTTGCTTGTTCGAATCTCTCCGGGGACACGGACGTCTGTCTCTTATAATTGTGTGTTGTCAGGTAGAGGTCTCTGCTTCGGGCTGATCGCTCGTCCAGAGGAGTCTTACAAACTGTGGTGTGTTTAACCATGTGAACGTGAAGCGTCGATAATGAGGAGGTCCTGGCCCAATACGGGCTGTCGCGCAATGGTGTGTGTGTGTGTGTGTGTGTATATATATATATATCCTAAGATTATAACCGTTATTAACCCTTTAAATACCGAGTTAAATCCCATATGCCAACTCCTGGCATTATTAGAAACTCACCATATTCTCCACGTTAGCAGTTTAAGGGTTAAATCCACCGACTTAACCACAGATTTACAGATATCTTCTCATAATACAATATTTTATGCACTACATACACACGAGAATGGATTAAAAAATAAATTTACACGTCGTATAAAATCGACAAAAAGAAGCCTCCACTGATTGTGATTAAATCAAGAAACGTTGTTATTCACTGATATGTCTTTGTGTTGTCGAATGAGTATCATTTGCACCGTCTAACAAACCACTGTACTGATTGTACTTTGTTGTACTCTGCCCCACGTTTCAGAACGTTTTGTTGATTAGCACAGGCTTCCTTACTTTCCTGTACCTGTTTCTTATATCGTTTATTACGGCATGCAATAACTGAACTTTATGTAGTATTGTTTTTGATATATTTCTGAAATAACGCATATTTCCATGAACCCCCCCCCCTGTATGTATCAGTATAACGTTTTGCCTGTAATAATTACATTTGTGGTGCCCATTTACATCTGGGCAATTTTTCAAGCTCTTCTCATCTGCTCCCACCGCTGAAGCAAAGTGTTAGCGAGCTGGAAACAGCTGCGACACGACGGCTGACGGCAAACACAAGGACTTCTATCAACAGGGATAGAGATTCTTGTCGAGGGAAGAACGCAATGCCTCAGTTTTAGAGGGGGCTTTATGGACAAGCAGAGGAATGGCAGGGTAGGTGACGAATTAGAAACCAACTAGACGCCACTTATTACTCTTATTTTATTTCTTAGAGCCACAATATGCTTCGGGCATTAATATGCCCATCTTCAGGAGTTTACGACTATGTTGTTGAACTACCACATTGGTCGTTTCGTTCTTGATTTGATGTGTGTTGGAGTTAGGGTGCGGTTCGAGGCTGCCGGCAGCCTGGATACCACACTAGCCGAACCGCACCCTAACCCCAACACACACCAAATCAAGAATGAAACGGCCAATGTGTTAGTTCAATTACATAGTCGCAAACTCCTGAAGATGGGCATATTAATGCTCGAAACATGTTGAGACTCTAAGAAGTAAAATAGAAGTAACGAGTGACATCTAGTTGGTTTCTTATTCGTCAGCTATCACAATGATGCACGGTCCACTAAATACCAGAATGGCAGGATACTTATGCATGATTTGTTGTTATTCGTGTTGAAAACGAAGACCCAAAAATATAGCCTTGGTAAAGTTATTTCCATGGAAATAAACACAGGACGAAGTGTCAGGTATAGGCAACCTGTATGCTTACTCAATCGACACATCCAAATTTTTATTATTTGATTAAGGAAACTTCACTTTTGAAATTAATAAAAAATTAATATTAATGTTTTTATACAGGGGTGCTGATAAGTCCTTAGCCCGACCATTAAGGAAACAAGCTCGGAAGCATGTCAGGGACGCGCGCGATTCCAACAACTTCGAGATGCGAGTTGTCATCAAGTTTTTTTTCCTACAAGGCAAGGCGCCGAAGGAAATTCACGCCGTTCTGACAGAAACATTAGTTTGTTTCCTTCCTGGTCGGGCTAAGGACTTATCAGCATCCCGGTAACAGTTTAAATTTAGGGGCATAGTTATTAGCCTTCTGTAATTCGCCCTGCATTAATTCTATTAGCACTCCAGATGAAGTATAGCAAATGGGTGGTTCTGAATTTCTGAAGAAAAGGGACCACTTGGAAAGGCTAGGCATAGATGGGAGCAGAATAATGAGATGAAACTTAAAATAAATTAAGTGTAAATTTAAAAATTGGATGCACCGGACCATGAATATGAACTAGCGGCAAGTCATTTTAAAAACTACAATAAACTGTCGGGTTGTATAAACATCCGAAAATTTCTTAAGCAGTTGAGTGGAAAACTTGCCTAGAAGGATTTTCCTCATTATTCGAGTGGCCATTTAGCAACTGGCCCTATGATACTAAGTCAGAATGTCATTAAAGTGAACTGAATTGAACTGTACTATCAATATATTCAGGAACAAATTATGTCCCTCGACAACTTGCACTTTAAGAAATGTAGTATTAGTGATGCAGTTTTTAGATGTGATTAATTGTTAACCCTTTTCTATATCTTTTAGTTTGTTCTTGTTATTTGTGTACTGTTTTATATTTCTGTGCTGTCTCTGTAATTGGTCCTCTGACCGTTGTTCCAGCACATTAATAAAGAATTAAATAATAATAATTATTATATTTTTATTTTTATTACTGCTGTTTCCTAACCTGTGTAATTTGTTCGTTTTGTCTCTTTTCTCTGTGAATGAAGTATTTCCTCTTTTGGTCCCCTGCTGTCTCTGCAATGGGTCTTTTGTTCGTTGTGCCAGCCAGCATATTAATAATAGAGAACACTCTGAATTATTATTATTATTATTGTTTACCTCATTTTCGCTCAGACTGTCAAGAAATGTTCTACTTTTTAAAATTAGAAACCAATTCTTATACTTCTTATATTATTGCATACCAACATAAGCCATATTTTACTCTCAGAGAACAACAATATAAATCTTCCAAGATTTGACTAAAGCATTCCCAACGTGTCCCGACCTTTACAGTGTCGTCCTCACAGGTTTGTGCCACTGCAACTGACCGGACGCTCACAGCAACATCTACGGATGCTACACAAATTATTACCAACTCCGGTTAATCTCATATAACGACTAAGATAACTGTTCAACTGAAACACACAAATCACATTTACTTCGTGGTGCTTCGTAATTTACAGAATTAAAGCAAGAAGACAGTAAGTCTACTGATGTTGGCAAGAATTTCTAGCGCTGTGTTTAGGTCTAATGTATAAACTTGTATTAATAAATACCAATATTGTTTTATTAACACAATATTAAATAAGTTTATTAAATATAATTTACACCATTAATTACTTATCTATTACGAAACGTTTACACTCACGGTTTATTCAACAGATTATTCTCGGTCTGGCAGCCGCGTCTTGTAGCTGAATGGCGAGTAAGCAAAGTTTCGAGGACCGTTTCTTTCCTCGTCGTCAAGTAAATCAGTCAGTTCCCCGATGATGTGTATAGAGATGGTCTTCACAAAGTTGGTCATTCACCAGTATTCAACCACCTGACGCGGCTGTGAGCCGGAAAACATTATATTGAATTTAGTCGCCGTGAAAGGTTCATGTTATATGTCAGGTTTATGTTGTATGTCACGGTTTATGTTATATGTCACGGTTCATGTTATATGTCAGGTTTATGTTATATGTCACGGTTTATGTTATATGTCACGGTTTATGTTATATGTCGCGGTTTATGTTATATGTCACGGTTTATGTTATATGTCAGGTTTATGTTATATGTCAGGTTTATGTTATATGTCACGGTTTATGTTATATGTCGCGGTTTATGTTATATGTCACGGTTTATGTTATATGTCGCGGTTTATGTTATATGTCACGGTTTATGTTATATGTCGCGGTTTATGTTATATGTCACGGTTTATATTATATGTCACGGTTTATGCTATATGTCACGGTTTATTATGATGTTAAGGACAGCCTAATCTGAGCAGGTACACAGTGTCACATACTATTTTCTCAAGAAAAATTTAAATATTTTCAGCTAATTTATTCCTTGTTTTTCAAAGTAACCGCTTCTATTCAGGTTTTCCAATCAATATTGTGTATGAATTTCCCTCCCCCTCCACGCCTGCTACATGTTCCATCCATCCTATCTTCCGTGCCAAATCCAAGACTCGGTTATTCATTAATGTTTTGTAAAAACGTTTCTTGCGGCGAGATGTGTCACCCCTAAACTCACAACCAGCAGAACACGATATCCGGTCGGCTGCACGCAAATCTTCATGCTACATTTGCGCATTCGCAGGCCCACGACACATCTCCGAATCATCTTCTTTCACAATCTAAAATCGCGTCGAATTGTGCAGAAAAGGACCCACGTAAAACGAAATCAACGTGTCTGGTTTCAAATACATTCACCGCTTCAGGGTTCAATACTTGTTTAATGTAACACTAATTTAACGTAGGTAAATATTTTTCTTACTTACACTTGCACAGAATGCAGATAACACGACAGAAGGAGGTCACACAACTTACCTGAAAAAATAAGAAACATAATACTGATTCAGACTATAAAGATAATAATAATAATAATAATAATAATAACAACATTAAAATACATTTGTCCATGTGCAAACCATGTATATGGGGAATGAAAGCAGCCGCAACCACTCTCAACCGTGACATCATACAGAGGTTAGAGGTCAAATTCGAGTGGCGGCTGCTTTAAAGCAGTGTCAACTGAATGGAAGGCTAGTTGGGTTGCAGACACGGACCGGATGCTTTGTAGAAGAAATCAGTCCTTTGCCCTTCACTGGAATCGCCCCACTGATCCTCGAAGGGCCAGAACATAACGCAGTGTCTCTACGTAACACAATAATTACAACGTGTTCAGAATGGCGTCATATTGTGACGTCGTAATAGACGAAGTTTCCAAAACATCAGTCAATAAACGAAACATTAACATGTAATCCTTTGATAATTACAAAATTGCCAACAAGGAAATATGCAAGGAGGAACTGAAGAAAACATTTGCACACAAATGGTACAATGCCGATAAGATTCAAAGCAAAAAAAAAAACATCACTACATGAGAGAAAGCATGTCTTAAAACACCAAAATGATTTTCCAAATCATTTAAAAAGTACCATCGATCATAAACAGAAACTTATGGCACGATATTTTTAAGAAACCGAGAGAAAATGTGGAATTTACAGCAGAGATTCGACAGCTTTCAACTAAGCAGTGCTGCTTGTGAAGTTGCCACACTTGGTCGTATTCCTGACCTGTCGTCACTCTGAGTTCTACTGCGATACGCGGCCGGTTATGACTTCTGAGGTAGAACAGCAGCCATGGTAATTCATCCACACCGCATGTGTGTAAGACTTGCAAGGAACACATTTTAAAATACTAGTTCATCTTTTATTGGTATTTTTCACGAAATCAAACTATGGACATTTACAGAACCGTCTGCGAGAGAAACACGCAGATGTTCTATTATTTTGTGGGTAAGAATCGGATAACAATTGCAATTATTGTTCATTTTATCCGTAGCCTTTAATTTAGCAAGTATTGATTTCATAATTATATCCAATATTGTTTTAAAATTAGAGAAGGACAACATTCATTCTAAATTTGTTATATCTAATGTGTTTAAAGTAAGAGAAAAATGAGGTTAATATTATTTCTGGTAGTTAATCCACAGCTTCCCACCTCGAAATTCAGGTTTAGCCACACTCTTAGGGTAGTTCTTGCGAAATTCGTGCTGGAAAATATGTCACTTGCACAAAGGCTTTTTTTTCAGAGGGCTCTGTGTTCATCGCTCTTAATGTAACTTTACCAACACTCCGCATGATCCACTAACCGAGCGGTATAAATGAATCGTTTACAGTCCCCAGTACAAAAAGTCATAGGTACGCGATACCGTAAGAATAAAACCACGACAAAAATGGGGAAATTGTGAGCGTAAGTTAGAAATGGGTCTAATAATAAACAGTAACTTAGACCTGTAGAGAACGAAAAATTTTGGAAATTTTCTGCAATAATGTGTAAAAGGCATGTTCTGGCTTACGTGTTTCCAGTTCAGACAATTTTATCCCAGAAATTGTCTGCAGAGAATGTCCTCGGGATTTCAAACATACTGACCAGTTGGTACATGAAACTATAATATAAAGAAAGGAAAAAAGCTAGGGTATCCGAAGGGAAGGCGACATCCCACAGGAGCGATCAACCCTAACCTGGATCCAATCGCCATTTGGTAAATATTTTATCTTACGGTGTCCAATGTCCACAAATATCTCCCTTCCTACTCACTACGATTCAGCATAACGTGTCACTGCAGTGGAGCCAAATATTGAAACTGCGTTGGGAAAAACTGAACATCGTTTATTTATATGATATTTTACTTCCCGAGAGACGCTCAAATTCTCTACGGTCCAATGATTTTTTGAGCAAGTTCAGACAACTTGGCTACACACATTTTTTCTTTAGTTTAGTTTCTAATTAAAGTGTGCAGATCACATGAGAGCATGGTGTTATTTCAATTTATGTGCAAGAACATTAAAAAATTTACCTAAAACAAGTGAAACCATGACTTTTTTTGAGGACGGGCGACTGTAGCAACTTTGACGTCTGAGCAAAGTAATTGGAGGCGGGTTGAAATACCGAATTTTTGAAGAGATGCCAGCCAGTTCGATTATGTTGAATTTCCTTCACTGTGAAGATCTCAAGAGATGTTTTTTTATTTCAGCTATTTGATAACACTTGTCCAAAATAATATTAAAAAATGAATTAAATTAACCTATATTTACTATTATGAAATCACACAGGCTTAGCACAGTTGGTATAACCATTTTTAAATTTCAAAGGATTGGACACATATTTTGAGAAAACAACAGAAAGGGTTGATTAAGGATTTGATACAGTAGTCACAATGACCTCAATATCTGTTTTTCATACACGTGAGTTCCAGAAGCTCTTTATAAGTTTCATCTTACGACATTTAATCACGCCTTCTCAACTGCAGAAGCTATATATTTTCCAGGGAAAGGACACTTGTAAAACATAAACTGAGGTAGATGCAAAAGGAATGTTCGGCTTTTAATCAGATGCTTTCAATTCAGCTGAAAGGAAAATGAAGAAACAAATATTATGGATTTTCGTACCAGCTATCTCATGGCTAAATCTTCAGAACACACAATATGAGAAACTGATATGTAATGAGGCCAACGGGATCATAAAAACTCAACAGACACAAGGCAGATCCTACTGAGGTTCAGAGAAAACACAACTGATAATCGCCGTAGTTGCTATTGTGAATAGTTCAGTGGCCTTGTTCATTTACAGCAGACACAAACATAAACTTAGTCACCTTTCAGACGCCATACAGCTCAAGATTTGAAAGAATTTCCTTTCACGTTTTTTAAATATACGCCATGTAGAATAGCATTATGTTAAGAATTGTAAACTTCGAGGAGATGTTTTATTTTAATCGCCATTCTTCAATAAAACGTACCAAATATAAAATAATTATAAAATTCTGAGTGTCTTATAGAATTTGCAGGATGGATAAAATTGATTAAATGGAACAGGGTCCTTCTCGAGATACCGGCAGCTCTTCCGCCAGTTAAGCAGTTCCCCGCATTTTATGGAACAGCAATGTTCATTCCCTTGTCAAGAGCAGACCATCACTTGTCACTATCGTCAGCCACATAAATCCAATCTATGCCATCCAATACAAATTCTTCAAGTTCAATTTTTAACATTATCCCCCAATCTACGCCTGGATTTTTCATGTTGGTCTATTCTTCAGGTATCCACATCAAAACCCTTCGGGCATTTATTTTCTGTCCCACTCAAAATTACATTAACCGACAAATTTGGATGTAAATGCCTCATACCAAATGCACAGCAAATTAGTTCGAGGTTCTCGTGATGAAACAAGTGAATGGAAAAGGAAGCCATCTCTCTACTATGCGCTCTTTAACATCAAGATGAAGAAGAGCGAGATGAAAGAAACGAATATCTGGGTTTAGGTAGATTACGTGGTATATGAAAACGTGTAGTTTGGTGGAATTGTATCGGTAGTTTCGAGGATACTGTTAACTTAGCGTCAGAGTATGTGAGTTATGCCTATACAAAATGAAAATTAGGGCCAGAGGAAAGAAGAAATTCTTGGATTAATATTTCCAATCCTATTTCCATTGTATTATAATTTAAAAACTTTAGACAACTTTGAAAGTTAAAGTGAGATTTTATGTTCTTATAGCAGTGTTGATAAACATTCAAGTCTTCTGGATTATAAAGGGACTTGTCGATTGGTAGATAGTTGTCTATATTTAGGAAGAGATTGATGCTGCATCGTCAGAGCCTATACAATCCGAGAAGAGACTTTTATTCACTTCTTAAAATAATAAGTTTTATTTCACAGGGAATATATCAGTCGCATTAGCAGCCTGCTTCTTCTGAAGTGTTAAAACATTCCCAAAGAGATACCGGACAAGACTCTGTATTGATTCCCAGAAGTCTAAAATGTTTAATATTTAACCCGGCTTGCCGCGTTTTTAGAGACATTAGTTGTAACACTATAGAAGTGGTCAGCTGATAATGCGATAGATATATTTTATGTTAGATCAAAATTAAGATTAGTTTAATGGGTAGGGAAATAAGATTTATTCCGACAGCCACACAGAAAGAAATCGCCCGATGCTTTGAAGAAAGGGCCTGAAAGTGTAAGGCTGAAGTGGGGAGAACGCAGACTTGGTTATATTGCATTTCCATGTTTTTCTCAACCGCTTACGTGTTTTACGGCTCTTTTATGTCATCTCCCAGGTTATTTTATTCCTTGTGGAATGAAAAGCGAGAGAGGGTGGACATGCAGTACTTGCGACATTTAAAAAAATAACGCATCACACGACTGTAAAAACGTTACATGAACAGTATGGCGATCGGCTCGAGGATTACTTTTATGAACTGCGCTGGAATTAAAACGAATGAGGACTTCGAACGTTCTTATAATAAAACCAACTAGATGCACTAATTTCTCAAATTTATTTTTGGAATAAAACTCTACATGTTTGGGTCAGTTCCTCTGTCCATCATCAGGAGTTTTAGCAATGTACACACAGCAATGGTATATGTCATACAGGTTATGCTTATGACATATAACATTGCTGTGTGTACAGTGCTAAAATCCAAATGATGACGGACAGAGGAACTGTCCGAAACATGTAGAGTTTTATTCCAAAAATAAATTTGAGAAATTAGTGCATCTAGTTGGTTTTATTATAAGAACGTTCGAAGTCCTCATTCGTTTTAATTCCAGCGCAGTTCATAAAAGTATTTGAGTAATTAGTGCATCTCTTTGGTTTCATTATAAGAATATATCACGATGCATGGTCCTCTGAATGTCGATTTCCAACTATTTTGAAATAATTAGAACTTATTTTATACATTCTCAGGGTCTTGATAGTCTTCAATGCAAGTAGAGTCACCAAAAACATCACGGTATGTAGTTTTATTAGAAATTACCACATCTTTGAGATAGTGGGAATTGCATATTCTCTGGCACATGTTTGAGAGTACTGCACAAGCAGTTTGGAAGTTGGCTCTACTGACATCTGTAAATTATCTGTCGTTATACCGTAACATTTTCTAAAACATTAGTGGCTACTACCTGAACCAAGTCGAAAGTCCTTGATAATACGTCGGTAGACTAACCTAGGCATTTGATACATATTATGTAAAATAACTTGTTTCCTTGAAACATGAAGAGGTATTATTGTGTTTACAAAACTCCGCCATTGGAAACTTCCTGGTTGCTCCGCCTAGCCGAAAATAACTGAGACTCTTATTAAGCATATCTCACGCCAAGGATTCGACTTCTCTTCCAAAGTGGTATAGGTGAAATCTGTGGCGGACAAATGAGTGTTGCAATTTTTTGGGCAATTTCACTTTTGTCCCATCACTTATCATCTCAGCCACCTCGATTTCAAAAGACTCGCCCCATTTAGTATAAGAAGTATAACAAAAACTTCTGCAAATCCAACAAGTCAGCCTTTGTAACAATATCGTAAAAAACAAATTTTGCTAAACCGAAATCGATTGATTTATTATTACTGCAGCATTGTATTTCCTTCCACTTATATCTTACGCTAGTGGGTGTCTCTCGGCAGAATTCTTTTTTAAATTTCAAGTATTTTACCGATTTTCGTTGTTACACCGTGCATGTTTTCGAGTTACTTAATTATTACACCAACCTAAAACTAAACTCCGTGGCCTTAGTCCGCACGCGAACTATACCGACAGAGCGGCCGCCGCCGGTCGGCGAAGTTAGTGCCAACTTTTGCGGATAGAGGGGTGTCACGTGGTCAGCGCAAC
>Ga0123352_10007734_pt1 | contig 16632 bp, 9 predicted proteins | sample TergutLab28metaG_FD_89700 | JGI IMG/M metagenome (GOLD analysis project Ga0123352, IMG submission 89700) | Labiotermes labralis P1 segment gut microbial communities from Petit-Saut dam, French Guiana - Lab288 P1 | ecosystem: Host-associated > Arthropoda: Insects > Digestive system > Gut ... | reverse complement strand
ACTCTGTAGTTATAACTTTTCTAAAAGCTTTAGCAAATAAGTAATCCACATGTAAACACTATGGGATCCCAAAGTGGACAAAGCATCTGGTAACTAAATTGTAGGGGCCTGAAGATGACTAACGTCTAGTCAAAACATGTAGCCTTACTCTAGAATAAATAGATTGTGCTGACGTACTTTTGTGTAATACTTATTGATTTTCAAGCACATTGTGATGCCTTCATTCAGAATAAGCTAATTAAGTTTTAAGCTAATTGTATTGTACCAACAACTACTGTATGTGTGTAATATATTTTTTATTTGTGCTGTACACAAGATATTAATCCTTTTTGGATTCATAGATTGTAAATAAGTTCAAATTCAAATTCTACAATTAGTAATTGATACCAACCAATAATAATCAATTACTATCAATTGTAATCGATATATGCAGCACATGATCTGTTCAATGACACTGGAGTTTACATTCCACTTACTGCCTTGTACAGAGGGGTTTTAAATTTGCTACCTCTAAATGCATTTGTAACTGTATGGTGCACCGAGACAGGCACAGAAAGGTTGTGATGAGGTGGATGGACACCACTGCCCAACTTGACTAGCCCTCTACAGACGAAGCACAGACCGCTTTATTTAAAGACCCAGTGTGTACCGCGCTGTAAACACTTTTCATCTCGGTTATAAAAACCAATCAGTTTATGCTGTAAGTGGCACAAGTCGCTGTTTGTTCTCAGATAAACACAAAACACATAAATACTCGTACAGTGTGGGCAGAAGGTACAGTTGTTGAATGTTAAACTGGTGGTGCATCACTTAACCAGTAGGCTTTAAAAGGATATACAATGCATTAACCCTTTACAGACGAAGCTCAGACCGCTGTATTTAAAGACCCAGTCCATACCACGCTGTAAACACTTTTCATCTTGGTTATAAAAACCAATCAGTTTATGCTGTAAGTGGCACAAGTCACTGTTCTCAGATGAATACAAAACACATAAATATAGTGCGGGCAGAGCGTACAGTAGTTGAATGTTAATCCTGTTGGTGCATCACCTAACCAGTAGGCTTTAGAAGGTTAATTACGAGTCGCAAATGCTACTGCTGTTGTGTTTACCTTACAATTCAAATAACGTTTACATTCCATTCCCTCATTATGTCTTCAGCTGGGAAATAATTATGTCTTAATGTGGAGTTATGTAAGTGTAAATCAAACAGCAGTAAAATACTTGGTCAGTTGTAGTGGTGGAGGTGCATACTACATTAGAGAACAGTGTTTCTTGAGAAGATTGCTGTTTTCTGTGATGCGATGCCCCACAGTCTGGTAGGTATATCCTAACCTGCTGTCTCTATCATGCACACTGCTCATGGAAGCAGCAGGAACCCCTGAAATGTTGATGCATTTCCACCAGACAACACAGCATCACATCCTACATGTGTACGTGTATATTCTTTGCAACAAACTATATTTACTCAAAAGGGACTACGGAACATTTATAGGGCCATGCATTGTAGTATTATTCCTATAGTAAAACCAACCAGATGCACCATTGTATCAAATTTATTTATTTTAGAAAGACACTGTATGTGTTTCGGACGGTCTTTCCATCCATCATCAGGAGTTCAGGACTGTACATACAGCAACAGGCATTTGTCAAACAGATACTGCTGTCTGCTTGCTAACGGGTACCTGCTAGCAAACAGATACCTGCTAACAAGCAGACAGCAGCATATATTTGACAGCTGTATACACAATCTTCAACTCTTGATGATGGATGGAAAGACCATCCGAAACATGTAGTGCGTCTTTCTAAAATAAATAAATTTGATACATTGGTGCGTCTGGTTGGTTTTACTATAGGAAGGGACTATGAGGTTAAAACTCTTGTGGAAAAAAAGATTTAAACCAATTGTCACTGAAAGTATTTCACTTAATAACTAAGTGAACAGGGAAGCTCATTAATTTTACTGCAAACCTTAATATATCTTATGTTTGGTTGAAAAATATTTCAAATTTGAACAGACTGATATGTCTGCAAAGTTTATCTCCAAAAACTATCATTATCACCTTTGTTGTGGCACTGACTGAAAACTTAATTATGTTAAAATGAATCATCAGCTAGGTAGCTGGTTTTGTCACAGCTTTTTGCTGTATTAAAATGAGCAAAATTTTAATGTTCATTTCACAGGTTTATTTTATGAAGTTAGCAACGGCGTATGTTTATCATTGACAATACTTGTGTTTGAGAAAGTAGATGGAAACTCCAGGATCTTAATTTTATCTGGTAACTACTGTATTGGTATGTCACCTCCCACCATGCATGTGGGAGGTTGGCAGTTGGCTGTGTTGGTATTACAGATAAGCTGACAGGAACTGGTGGTATATATTTGTCGGATAAAATAATGACTGTATATAAATATCAGTATTAAATTTTCTTCTGCCAGATTTCAACGAAACAGAGTATCATCAACCTCGACCTCTTAGTCAAACCTACCAAATTCCTCCGGCTGCACGCGGCCTAATGGATAACTACCAAGTACCGCCCACGGCACGACCCTACTTTCCTCCTAAAAACGAAACTGGATACATGGAAATGCATCCTCCAGGCAAGTAACCAGATTAGGCTAGCGTTCTTTGTGTTGTATATCATCACAACTTTGACACTGGATACAGCACCATTCAACATATGAAGAATGCATGCTATTTTATTATGTGCTGCCATGTGACTTACACAGCATGATGAACACAGTTATGCCTGTCATGTTGTCTTTCAGAATAAACTTTTTAGACAATTTAGTCTAATTTGTGTATACAGTTTCAAAGACAAAGTTACAAGTGCTCGATTCAAGTATGGTGCTTGTACTCTTAGATGTATAATTGGCAGAGAGATAGAGAGAGAGGAAAGAACTCAGAGTTTATACCTTCTCTCATGCTCTGATATTCTGTTTAAGGCACTAGGAGATGGTACTGGTTGAAACATTATGAACGCATGATCCCAAAATTAATGCCTGCTTCACAGGCTGCTTTGTAGTTTTGTGTGTACAGAAAATATTTCCAAACTTATCACACTTCTGTTAAACTACGTGAAACATGAAATTTATTACAACTCTCCTTTGTATACCACATTGTATATACATACTGTGCATAACTGGGCTTCTGGCTGACAGACTGAGAAACTGTGATTTGATTTCTGACAGGGGCATTTGATCTTTTCTCCTCTTTGCGATGTCCAGAATGGCTCTTAGGCCCTTTAGCTTCCTATCCAGTGAGTATTAAGATCTCTTGGAACTCTTTCCCTTGGGTAGAATGCCCAGGACATGAAGCTAACCATTCCCCTCCATTGCTGAGGTTAATAATTCATAGAACTACACCTCTACTCGTGGGCCTGGTAGCTCAGTTGGTATAGTGACTGGCTACGGGCTGGACGGTCCGGGGATCGAATCCCGGTGGGGGCGAGATTTTCCGCACCTGTCCAGACTGGCCCTGGGGCCCACCCAGCCTTTGGTTCAATGGGTACCGGGTCTTTCCCGGGGGTAAAGAGCGGCCAGGTCGTGACACTGACCCCTCACCCTCTTCTAGTGCCATATTCAAGAAAGAGTAGCGCTATACGTCTACTCTCCCTATGGGCCATACAGCCTGTACAGAGCCTCAGTGCCTGTACAAGGGTGCACTGTACCTTTACTTTCTACACCTCTCCTCTCCCATGTGCTCACTTGACATGGTACTTAATTAAACACAGAGTCAAGTTTACCTGTATACACATACGAAGAAGTACATATTATCGATTTTTGTATCACTGGATAGGATTGTGACAAGAATTTGATGTCATTTTGCAGCTCCGCTTCACAAGCCTGTTGCTTCATCCTTCAGTCATAGCCTAGAATATTTGGATACGGTAGCAGGAAATTCAGAAATGCCTTCCACGCTTTTAAGATCTCCATCTCCTGTGTCTGTGTCACCAAGGTCAGACACTCTGGATCAGCTTAGTTTGGAAGAAGAAAAGCCTTCAGCTGCAGGCAAGTCCTGATGCAGCAAAACTGTGTTTATGTGTGTAGTTATCTGAGGTGGAGTTATGTAGCAGGGAGTTTGAATGTGGTGTGTTGAGGAGGATATTTGGGACTAAGCAGGAGGCTGTAACAGGAGACTGGAAGAATTTTATATTGAAGAGCTGCATGCTTTGTGCTCCTCACCACATATTATTCAGGTCATCAAATCCAAAAGGATGATGTGCACTGGGCATGTGGCACATACAGGGCATAGGAGAGATGCATATAGGGTTTTGATGGGGAAATCAAAGGAGACAATTTGGAGGACCTAGAAGTAGATGGGAGGATGATATTCATAGGGATCTTCAAGCAGTATGATGGGACGGTATGGAGTGGATTAATCGGGCTCAGTAAGGAGACAAATGGTGGGCTGTTGTGAACATGGTAATGAACCTTCATGTTTCATAAAGTGTGAGGAATTTGACTAGATGAGAAACTGTTAACTTCTTAAGCAGGAATGTGTCCCATGGATTTGGTTGGTTGGTTCCTTATTTACTTACTTACTTCTTGCTTAATTACTTAGAAAGTACGTTATTTACTTGTTTACTTAGAAGTTATGTAGTGTGTATTACATAACACAGCAAGAATAAAAGAATTACACACATGTATGGAGGATGTGCAATAAGGAAGACCCTCCTTGTACAAAAGTAGTGAGGAATGGTGTTTGGTACCTATAATGGTGTTTGGTACCTATAATCTAAACTGCTAACTATCACTATATTACCACAAGAAATAAGAACCACAATGTAATGTGTGACTATTGTAGTGACCTGTAAGGTTTGAGATTGTCACAGTGGAAATGATGATACAGTTACTATAATTTAAGCCAACAAATGCATACAGTTGTTTTAGAGTTTAAATAATGTAATAAAACCAGTAACTCCTACATGCCTTGGACCTTAGTTAATGGTTTTTATTATATTTTGTAACCCTAATACAACTGTGTGCATTTGTTGGCTTCAGTGACACTAATGGAATTATAATACTAGGAATTGAAAATGTGAAATTGATGATAAAAGTTACATGTAAGGTTAATTCCATATACAGATTACTACATGTTTCAGCTAAAATATGTAGCCATCTTCAGGGAGTACACACAAAGGTTATGTTACTTAGAGTGTGCAATAAATTGGAATAAATCTTATCTCTATATCACTGATCACATGGAAGATGTTAAATATTAAGGTGATACAAATGTTTCATCTTGTTATGCCCTGTCAACTGACATTTTAGAAGAGCATAATGCCAAAATTTTCATATTTGACATTCAGGTGACCATGCATCATGATAAATTCTTATAATAAAACCAACTAGATGCACTAATTTCTCAAATTTATTTTTGGAATAAAATTGTACATGTTTCGGATAGTTCCTCTGTCCATCATCAGCAATTTTTCCTGTACACATAACAGTGGTATATGTCACACAGGTTTGCTGACAGCTTGCGAGCAAGGTCCATCATCACGAGTCTAGTACTGTATACACAGCAATACATACAGGCTATCCTGACTGCTTGTTAGCAAGCTGTCAGCAAACCTGTATGACATATACCGTTGCTGTGTGTATAGTGAAAAGCTGCTGATGATGGACAGAAGGGCTGTCTGAAATATGTAGAGTTTTATTCCAAAAATAAATTTGAGAAATTAGTGCATATCGTTGATATTATCATAAGAATCAATTTTCATGGTCAAGCAGCATAAGATGGAGTAACATCCCAGAAGATGTGAATCTCCACATGGCATGACCTATTGCCTTAGTTTCACTGAGCAAAGGTGATATGTGTGTACATGTACATATGTTATGTTGTTGAATTGATGCTGCTCATAGTTATATTCCATAATATCCACATCAAAAGCACATCTTGACAAATTCTGTTTTGCACTTATTTTAATGTGGGTATTCTGTATTTTAGCAGGCAGTGCCAAGAAAGTACCTGAACACTTCAGTGCACAAGATGAGCTTGTGGAGATTTTGAATGACTTTAAGAACAATGTATTCAGCATTGCTGAAATTGAGATGTTAGTGCAGAACTGGCAGAAGAGAAATGACGTGCAGCAGTCTTTCAAGGACAAACAGGTGATGACCCAGACATATGAACAGTCTATCGTACTTCAAGAGCCCTTCGAGTTCCCACATTGTCTCATTGGTACAGGATGCCTTTGTATAATGGGGGTGTTACCTTCCTGAAAATAGAGCAAAATAATGTAGAACAGGGCACTATTTCCTGTCAGAATTAATCAAAATATCTGAGGTGTATTTCCCAGTGTTCCTAGTCCTTCCCTTATATACTTTTATGTGGGTATATACGACTATTTCGGTATTGCGATTGGGTATGGGCTGGATGGTCCAGGGATTGAATCCCGGTGGGGGGCAAGATTTTCCAGACCGTCCCTGGGGCCCACCCAGCCTCCTGTACAATGGGTACCGGGTCTTATCCAGGGTTAAAGAGCGGCCGGGGCATGACACTGACCCCTCACCCCCTTCTAGTGCCGTGGTCAAGAAACAGTAGAGCTAAATCTCTCCTCCTTCTATGGGCCGTACTCCCTGTACAGAGCCTCAGTGCCTGTACAAGTGCACACTTTAATTCATATACGGGTATTTATTATGCATATCACATTTTCTGATCAATATATGCAATAGTATGAATGAAAATAGTATAAATAAACAAGAAACCTGTATCCTGTTGTGCTGCAATTCACTGAACCTTTGTGCCTGTATTCAACATTTTACTGTAACAGTAGGAGCAACACTTTTTTAATCTGTTGAAATTTTGTACACACATTGGGTACAACTTAATGTGAAAACTCTTCATAAACTAGTTGAAGAATAAAAGACCAACTTGATGTCACTTTTTATTTTATTTCACTTCTCATGTGCTCAACATGTTTCGGACATTAATATATCCATCATCAGGAGCTTGCGACTTTTTCTGTTGAATTACCACATTGGTCTTATTGTGAAGCCTGCAACATGGATACAACTTCAACCTGATCACACTAAAACTCCAGCACACATCGAACCAAGAACAATAAGACCAATGTGGTAATTCAACAGAAAAAGTCGCAAGCTCCTGATGATGGATATATTAATGTCTGAAACGTGTTGAGGACATGAGTAGTGAAATAAAATAACAAGTGACATCAAGTTGGTCTTTTATTCTTCAACTATCACAATGATGCACGGTCCAATAAACATAATGTTCATAAACTACTTGGGAACACTGACCCGTCGCTTGAAAAGGTTACTGATGGGGACAGTGTTTTCAGAAGTCATGATCCCAAGGTAGAGCAAGTCAGTCTTGTCCATGTGAACACTAAAATATGCAGCTTGCGGTGAGAGACAATAACTTAGCCACTGAGTCTGGCTGCTGAAAACCCCGCCACATGCCAGTTGCAACAGTGGTTATCTGAGGCTAGGCAAAATTGTTCGGGTCTTTGGTCATCCAAATTTGTCAACACTGAATTGAAATGATGACGATGATGTGTGTGTGTGTGTGGAAACATTAATGTTAGTTAAATGGGGACTGGCATATGTATATATAAAGGTAAATTTCAACCTACAACAGACCATGAGGCTCAGAGGGGGATTGGCCATGTAGCCCTACTGTTTCTTTAAACTGGGTGCTAGATGGGGGGGGGTGTAGGGTGGTCAGTGCCACACCACAGCCGCTTTACCACTGGAGAAGAGACCCAGTACCCATTTTATAGGAGGTTGGATGGGCCCCAGGGCCAGTCTGGATGTTTGCATAAAACTTCGCTTCCACTAGGATTTGATCAGAGGGCTTTCAGCCCGTAGCAAGCCGCTGTACTGACAAAGTTATCGCAGCCCTTATATATACATGTATAATTCATGTGACTTCTTTAAGCTTAATAAGTGCACCCACTAGAAGATATCACTTGTTTATCACCAGGTTTGCCAACCATGTACAAACATACACAAAATCTCAATGTGTTGCAACAAAATTCCAAGGTACACTAATTCAATCAACAGCTGCGTTATGAACTTAGATTATGTGGTGTCTGTTCTTTTGTTGAGTGCAGTATGAAGTCTGAGATACTACAGACACTTCCAGACTTGGTGGAAAGTTTGTAATAGTTATCTACTGTATACATACACACATCTAGTCATGAAGACATTTAAGATCATTAGTAAATGATAATGTTCACAGGAACAACTGAATCAGATGCGTGAGGAATACGAGCGTCTTCAACAGAGGATGAAGGAAAGTATGAAACGCCCCACACCTTTCGAGCGAATTCGCAACTTATTCAGGGGAAAGTCAAGAGGTTAGAATTATATCATAAATCATAAGATCAGGATTGCTGGTATAATAAAAAAGAACTCAGTCAGAGCACCTTAGCTTCTTTATCCTTGTTCCTGAATACTCTACATGATCACTGTTTGTAACTTTGTTGTCCTGACGCACTCAGTCTGGTAGGTGATTCTCTTTCGGGAAATGGGTGTGGTCACCAAATTACATATAGTTTTAATTATTTTTTTTACTTGTTTTATTTACTCAGTTTATTCTCGATATAAAATAATGGAGCGATATATCCAGTAAAACAACTAGATCATTTCTAGGAAACTGACACAGTCACTTCTCTGTACTCCCACTTTCACCAAACTCGTACGCGACTGATTTCCTTACTGGGCTGCTAGTGTCCGTTGACAACTCCTAACATTTTCTCATTTAAATCCCTCCCCTCCTACCTATCACCTATGGTCCTGAATACACATTGACAGATTAACTTACAACACATGGCCATGAACCGTCCGTAACTGATGCCAGCAATCCTAAGAAACAACTATACTAAAAATGATCAGCTACAGTACTCTTATCAGTTTACTAAAACATATTTATCTTTTATCAGTAGTCCGTCATAATAATAACAATATATTTATTTACTGCAATTGGGCTGTCACCCGGTGGCAGTGGTTATTTTACATGTAAACAAAACATTAAATTGGTTACTACTAGTTTTAAGTCAGGAGGGCTACATGAGAAGCATGTAGTGGCAACTTGGAATCTTGGGAACCATATATATATATACACATATATATCTGTGATCATATCTCGCTCGAGTCTTCTTAGAACGAGAAATGTTTCATACAAAGCTGGTAAAGAAAGTACAACACATATTTCATGTTCAGTAACTTTTTTCGACAAAAAAATTTATTGATCATAAAATATGTTTTGATTTTCCCTACAACTCTGTCCGTAACTTTTGTCCTAAGAATAATTCATAGAGATACCATAAATGTGCATAGGCATTCTCTAAGGTATCCGTTATTCTTCTATGATTTTAATCAAATTTTAATGTTCTCACTAGATTTTCGATAAATCATCCAATACCCAATTTTATGACAACCAGTCTAGTGGGAGCCGAGCTGTTCCATGCAGACAAATGGACAGATGAGCAGACGGAGACATATGATGAAACTAACAGTCACTTTTCGCAATTTTCCGAACGGGCCTACATCTTGCACATATATGAAGTTCATATGGATATTTCGGGTTACATAAACAAAGCGTACGGTAGTTACAATCCTGATTACTATAAAAAACGCACCGACATGAACAACTAATCTGAATGCACCTTTTCGGAATCAAAGCTCCTCAAAACAAGAAAAAACTATCCTGGAATTTTCCCTGACGTAATTACGTAAGACAACCATAGTAGTTTAAAAGTTGGCCAACACTGCAGGTTACCTCGATTGCATCGCAGCTGTCATAATAGGCATGATGTATTTAAAAACAAGACAGGAAATGAATGTGTAACATAACAATGTGCGGCGTTTGCATAATATTTCTACCTCCTCGGCATTCCTAATAGTCTGATACCATTTTGCTCGAAGAAAGCACCTTTATGGCGATTTTATACCGTCGGCAAAGATTAACCGTCCTAAGGCGTTCACGCAGTGCCTGATATTTTGTCCGATCGTAACAAACTTTCGAGTGTTTTGGCAGAATGTAATACACGTATCCAATACCGAATTTCACGAAAATTCCTCCAGCGAGAGCCGAGCTGACACATACGGAATACGGACGGCCAGAGACGGCGAAGGTAACACGTTTTTCGCGAATATGCGAACGTGCCTAAAAGAGCCGTACTAAGTATCTTGCTTGCAGTCGCGATAAAGCAGTCTACATATTTTAAAAAATCGCTTTTGTTACAGCAACATCTTTTCAGTACCACTGAGCCCATAAATACTGTGAAAGTGATGTATATGAACAGTAGTTCATTTATTCCGTAGTCTGTCTTGAGACAGATCCTTAGCGAGGTCTCCGCGGCGTGCGATCTAGTGCTTCCTCTTGCAAGTTCCAGTATTTTCTCTTTTCCTTAACGTCATCCAGTAGCTGCTTACGTCTTCTCGTCGTGTTACCGTCCCTTCTATCTTTCCTTCAATAACGTGTTTTAAAAGGAAGCTCCTACAGAATGTGACCGATCCACTTCGCCTCCTTTCGTTTTACTGCATGTGGGAAGTTCCCTTGCTCCTGGACTCCAAGCAATATTCCACATTTCTTACACGATCCGTCCAACTGATCTTCTCCATCCTTCTCCAGCACCAAATTTCAGAATTTTCACGGTATTTCTGATCTGTTTTCCGAAAAGTCTAAGTTTCAGCACCATACAAAACTATTAACCAAATGTAGCATTTCACTAATTTTATATCCAGTCTGCTGGCCAAAGGTCTTCTGGTTGAATGCTACTTTTTAACAGTAATTCATGATTTAATTTCATGCGTACATCTTGCATCATATGTTATAAGGCTACCAAGACAGCTGAAACATTCCACATTCCGCAGTTCTTTTGATCTATCATAATCTGAACCGAGGATGGCAGTCTTGAAATAACATTAGTCACAGACTGAAAATGTTACCGTTAGTGCGGGGTTAGATATATCTACATTACTGCATGATTGATTAGTGTTAATCCGCATCCAGTGGATAAGGATGCGAAGTGATAGGTAGTTGCTGCCGCTTTTATGACGGTGCCCACACAGTCCAAGATGGTGGTCTTTGCCGCCTGTACACTAAAAGTGTGGGTTCGAGGACCTTCCATCCTGAGAAAACAGCAAAAATTGTAGTCGAAACCTAAACGGGTTTAATACCGATATATTACGCTCAGGATTACCCTGTCTCCGAACTCTATCGCCTAATATTAAAAAAAAATGAATAAATAATTTCGGAAAGTGTAAATGTTCCAATTGTGAGGTAGAAGCGTGGGTGGCAATTAGCTACATTCGACAGACACAGATATTGCCAACACACAGGCCTAAAAATATAAAAAAAATACTGTTGAGAAACCAGCGACGACCTAAACCCACGACATGAAACCGTTCTAATTAATGCCACACATTAACCCGACGCACAATCGCTGTTCATAATGAAAACCCAAATTAACAAAAGAAGAACATACTCGAGTGATACTGGCTTATTGCATTGGCTACAACTACCAAAGAGGAGCTGTCAGAAAATAAAAGTTCACGTGAGATACAATTCTGAAATTCAAGAACCATATAACATACTGCTTACAACCCTGAACTGGCGTCGAGCAATCATCAATTTCAACGGCTGAAGCAGATGTTTGGCGGCCATAAATTTTAAATACAATCGTACGGTGAAAGGCGATGTGACATGATCACCGATAACACAGCAAACAGACTTCCATCAACTTGGAACATAAGAACTCGTCCCACATCATTCTAAGTGCCTCGTACTTCGACTGGAAAAGCCGTTGAACAGCAACACAATTAAACGTAAACTATTCTTATTACACTTAAAAAAAACGTAAGCAATGTAAACGTATTTTTAACCGACCTTCATATATTATGCTCCACGTATCGTGCCCTGGCAACGTTACGTGGTTTAATTTATACGGCGAAGTGTTTGGTATTGACATGCCTTATTCATCAAGCAGTTTCACCGAGGCAACTAACAGAAAAGGTGGGTGATATCACACTGTTTCGCTTTTACAATTTAGTCCTAAAATAAATAGTCTCCGGTGGTTCAGAAAGCAGCCAGTCCCGCAGACAAGGGGGTGCAAGTGGATGCAATGTATCCACAACAAATCTGGACGCACCTACCAGGAATTTAAAAAAATATCACAGACAAACATGTTGATCAGCCCGCTAAAAAAAAAATCCCGACATCGTACCGCATCTATGTGTTGCCTCTGTTGAACCGCCGTGGTTGGAAACAACTCACTCTCTTAAATGTACGTATATGCAAGATGTTTTGTGCAGTGTTATAAAGCGCATCATGCAATTAAAGTGTAGATTTTGTGGACCAGATAAACATGCTTTTACGCTTTTGTATACATAATATATACAGAAAATATGTGTAACAGAGCATTATATACGTATATCAACGTATGTACGTACATGCACCCGCAGCGGAAGCTGTGCACCCACTGTGTTCATGGTCTGGCTACGGTCCTGCAGTAGCGAAGCTACTAGTCTGGGTTATCCCGGCTCCAATAGGAAGCATACACAGACTATTCACAAAGTCAGGCTCCTATTTTAATAATTTTTCGCACGATAAAAAAAAAACAGATATGCTGCCTTTGTAAGTTGTTCCATAACTCAGAAAAGTTTACGTGTGCTTTAGTCTACCTCAAAATGGGAACTCCTAGTGGCCCTGATCACATAAAATAGACGGTCCAATTCCACCCACGTACGGGTCGGCATACCTTTCGCCACATCTGCAGATTTATTCTTCAAGAAGGGTTGCATTGACATCCATAGATGTTCTGTGAACATAATTCTTCACATACCACCACAGGAAGAAATCCGAGGACGTGATATCAAAGGAGCAGTGGGATTCAGGACATTGGTCCATCACCTGACATCACGCCCTTCGATTTCTTCCCGTGGGGGTAAGTTAAGTGCTATATGCACAACCGGTATATTATAGTACTTACAGACTACACAAGAAACTTCACTAGGTTCTGTTAAGTTCTAACGGCGCCTGCGTTCCCTTAACGTTCAATCTTCCACCCGCGGTGTGTTTCAAGGAACATATCCAATAGTATTGGTGATATCCAATTGTATTGGTGACGGATGGCCGTATTTACTTCTAGACGAGCTCTTTGGTAACCTATGAAACAATGCACGTAAGAGTCCACATACAGACATCTGTATTCTCCACAAGCTACTTCATCAGAATACACAAACGTTTGATTTAATTAACTACAGCCCTTAGCGGTTTGTGATTTCCGAGCTTAGCCGAAAATATCCGTACTTTCTGTATATCGCTTAGCACCCCTGTTACCATATGCAATCAAAGAGTCCGGGGTTTTAGGTTTCTAGAAATGAACTTAGCAACGATAAAACTAAGAACACAGTAACTCTGAACTTACACAATCGGCTATTTCAAGATACGCACGAGGCAATCACTAAGCCGTTGAGATGATATGGGTGTTCAAACAAAGGCCAAGCACCAAACAAGTTATCTGGTTGAACTATGCCGTTCAGATGGTTTACGGCAATTTTATGGCCATAAATATCAGGTCTAAAGACGTAAATTAGCCTGTCCCAGTTGGCCGCGCGGTCTTGGGCGTAGGCCTGCGGCCAATCGCCTGCTGAGATTGTTGGTTCGAATCTCACCGGGGGCATGGATGTCTGTCTGCTGTGAGTGTTGTGTTGTCAGGTAGAGGTCTCTGCGACGAGCTAATTAATCGTCCAGAGAAGTCCTACCGAATGTCGTGTGTCGTTGTTGTATGATCTAGAAACCTCGTGAATGAGGAAGCCCTGGTCCACTGGGGGCTGTTACGTCAAAAGAAATAAGTTGTATTTTGCTCACAGACTACTTATCGAAGATGTTAAAATGGTCACTTAGGACGGAATCGAATAGTGGTACTAATTACATGGAATTGGATACTTTTGCGCCATGCAGTATGAGTATTTTACAAACCAATGTCAGGTATGCACCCTCCTAATACAACTGTGCTTACGAGGTATTCACATTATAATATGCGCTAATTTCGCTAAACGTGTCGGCAATTACTGGCAACTTTGGGTGTAGCAGCATTTGTGCAAACTTGATTATATCTTTTAAATACACAGTGGAAAGCCCAGTTAAACACTTTTTTTACGTAACAGCCAGTCCATACCAGTGAATGCACAGTCAGTCATAAATGCAAACCGAGAGCTAGTATAGGTAAGGTGGTAAAACTACGTGTGACACCTGGCAAACGAACGCGATGTTTTGCACTGTCTTCTGCCAAGATTCAGGAAAACAAACATAACTTGCACTGGTTTATCTTATTCGAGCAGACCCGTACTGCTATAAATATAGGCAGACATCACCAAATTACGTTTGTAGTTGTTTGTCAAGAAGTTTACAGCACTACAAGCCTTTCACTAGATAGTATCTAGACCTACACGAATCCAATCCATACCCTCACACATTACGACTTACAAAATCCATCTTAATATTTTCTTTCCATTCAATGTGTTGTCTGCCTTGTGACAGATCCATAGCCTCGTCCAAAGCGAGTTTTCCACAGAGTACGATCTAATGCTTCGTCTTTCAAATCCCGTAGCTTCTCTTCTCCTTAAAGTCATCCAGTAGCTGCTTACATCTTCCCTTCCCATTTCTGCCTATTATTTCTCAAACGGCCTCGAACTTCAGGATTTGTCATCCGAAGGTTACGTACGCATTTCTCATCTTACCAGGCTTGAATTAATCAGCCTCATAAAATTTGAAGACTAGGTCTACAGTAACACCTGGGGTAGCTCTGTCGGTATAATGACCACGCTACATACCGAACGACCGGCGGAATAGAGGTTCGATCCAATGCGGGCACAAGACAGTTCTTTTCAGTGTGTCCAAGCCCCGACCTGAGAGTCGTCAAGCCTCCCTTTCAATGCGCAGAGGGGACTGTTTTCTCCGGAGGTAAAGTCGAAGCGTGAACTCAACTCCATCTAGCGCCGATAAGAATGGATGAAATTATACCTCCACTCCCCCATATGCCTTCAAGACGTTCAACTAATCAAGTATTTTTTCCTTTCGATTCGCTTTTTTAATCATCCTAATATTCTTCTCGTCACCGTATTGTCCAACACCAATACAGATCTCGTTCCTACAGAATTTAACATTCAAAATTTAAGGGACTGGAAGGTAAGTTCTAAATCGAAATGTACGAAGCGCTCCATTAATATAATATACTCGTAACTGCTTAATGAATTTCAATCTGACTTCTTACTGTCGTTTCAAAAACGCCACTTCCCACCTGTTCAATGATATATTATTATTCAGGAAGTAAGTACCGTTTCGATGTTAAAAAATCGAGCCAGGTTTCGTACAAATTTTTATTGTTATCAGATTCTACATTCTTCAAAATATTTTTCCACATATTCGCCGCCATTCTTGAGGCACGTATCGTATCGGGGCACAAGTTGTTGTATACCCTCCTCATAGAATGCGACCGTCTACGATGTTAGCCACTTCTGCACTGCATCTTTCAGGTCATCGTCGTCGCCAAATCGCTTGCCGCCCAGGAACTTCTTTAGGTGTAGAAAGAGGTGATAATCACTTGGCGCCAAATCAGGGCTGTACGGGGGTTGGTCCATTTGTTCCCACAGAAATGAGGTGATGAGGTCTTGAGTCTGAGCAGCACAGTACGGCCGAGCGTTATCGTGAAACAAAAGAATGGTGGCACTCAGCATTCCGCGCCTTTTGTTTTGAATTACACGCCTCAGCTTGTTCAGCGTTTCACAATAAACAGCAGAGTTTATTGTTGTGCCTTGGGGCAAAAATTCTAACAAGAGAACACCTTGTCTGTCCCAGAATACGTTACACATGATCTTCCTTGTTGAAAACGTCTGCTTGAAATTTTTCCTTTTCGGCGAGCCAGTATGCTTCCAGTGCAAGGACTGCTGTTTGGATTCAGGTGTGATATGGGACGCCCATGTCTCGTCTCCTGTCACAATATGGCTCAATATGCCGTCTCGTTCCTTGTGATAGCGCATTAGAAATGTCAAAGCACATGCAACACGATGTTTTTTTGTGCTCCTCTGTGAGCATCTTGGGCACCCATCGTGCACACACTTTCCGATAACCCAAATGACTACTGACAATGTCGTAGAGTACAGTCTTGAAATCTGAGGAAAGTGCAGGGACAGATCAGAAACTGTGAAACGTCTTTCGTTGACCTTACGCACCAAATTATCATTCACCAAAGATGGACGCCCACTTCGCGCCTCATCTTGCACGTTCTCTCGTCCTTCATTGAACATCTGAACCCATTTCCTAATCATGCCATCACTCATCGCATTGTCACCATACACTTGACAGATCTGGTGATAAATCTCACTTGGTAGCATATTCCTAGCTTTCAAAAAACGAATTACAGATCATATTTCACAGTCGTCGGCACCTTCAATTGTCTTAAACATATTTAACGCACAAGAACAAATATAAACATAACACGAATTTCACGAAATGGCGTCTGTGGCTTCTCAAATGATAGAGGAAGTGACTGCACATGCGCAAAGTGACAGTCTCGAGGATGCGCGAGAGATATGCGCAGACGGTAGTTACTTTACGAATAACCTACGTATTTCGCACAGATAACCTACAAATTT
>Ga0123352_10007733_pt1 | contig 16632 bp, 5 predicted proteins | sample TergutLab28metaG_FD_89700 | JGI IMG/M metagenome (GOLD analysis project Ga0123352, IMG submission 89700) | Labiotermes labralis P1 segment gut microbial communities from Petit-Saut dam, French Guiana - Lab288 P1 | ecosystem: Host-associated > Arthropoda: Insects > Digestive system > Gut ... | reverse complement strand
ATGTGAAAAATAACTGGTAAGATTTTCTACTATATTGTGCAGTTTGAAAACACATAAAAAGCAGCAGGAAATGTCTTTGATCTAACCGTCTAAGGACTCAATTCGAAACAAAAAAATCTTTCTTGTTTTTTTTACTGAAATAGGAAGGAATCTTCAATTAACTACAGATATGAATTCAGATTCCAGAAAGAAAACAACTTAGGAAATGCCAAGTTATTTCTTCCTGAAATCTAAGTTAAAATATCCAGGTAAAAGACAATTCAATTTAGTTTCCACAACAATAAAACGTAAAAGGGGCAGGGAAAGAAGAATAATCCTCACTTACATTAATATTTGTGAAAACAGTATCTCATTCTACTTCACCAAATGTGCTCAATGAATAACAAGTTAAAGAACTGTATTAAGCAACTGAAAATATGTTCTGTTTTTCCAGAATTCAAAATTTGACGTCATCCTGTTGGTGATAATGCTCTTAAGCGCTGTTATGAATGGATCACTGCTTCCATCTGCATCACTTACATTACAGGAAGTCCACTTGGTGCGCTGTCTGACACACATCAGCCACAGATATTTCTCATCTGGACGATATCTGGTGATATCATCGCCAGCCATCTATCGAGATGTGCAACAGGAACTGATTGCAGAGATTCACAGAACTGCCATCTGGCCTGTCGTTGTTACTGTTGATGGTAATATTAGCAAACCCGAAAAGACGGACTTCATTGATGGAGATGGCAGTTACATTATATTAACACCAGACGGGAATTTCAAGAGTTTTGAAGCTGAGGTTTACGGGCTTGTTTTTGGACAACGCAAATTCACAAGGATCTGGAATTCTGAGACACGATTTGTTGTGGCTGGAGCAAATGAATACACAAAGTCGCAACAAACGGACATATTTGAATATTTATCAATATATAGAATATATAACTGCATTATCGTAAGCCAAGAGCGTTATGTAATTGACAAAGAATACAGCAGACCGATAAACGGTAATGATATAGACACAAGCATGAAGTTGGTGGTGTACACTTGGTTTCCATATCAGAGTTCAGACCGTTGTACTGAGGTGAATGATATCACCCTACTGGACAGTTGGGTTATTTCTGCACAAGGGCACTTCACCAAGAACACTGACTTGTTTCCACGAAAGATTAAGAAGAGTCTCAACGGGTGTCCTATGAAAGCTGTTGTAAGAAATTGTCGTTCGTATTTTACTACGCTATATATTAACCACACTTATCCAAATGGGAGTGTTGTGAGATATATAAAAGGTTTGGAAGTGAATTTATTAAGGGTCGTTTTGCAACAGATGAACATGACTTTTTTTCATGTCCCTACACCAGAAGGCTCTGAAATCGAACATGCATCCTTCAATAATTTACTTAGGCCTATGGTGGAAAAGAAAGTTTATATAGCTTTAGGAGACGTGGGAACCCGTTTGTTCTCGATTATCGAATCCACTAATAGCTACTACTTCAACAGCATCCGTTGGTATTTTCCGTGTTCTGTGAAATATCCAAGATGGAGCAGCATCTTTAGAATACTGTCTGTGGAACTGTGGATAGTTCTGATCATATCGATTGTGATTGCGGCCATTTCGACTACACTTGTTGGTCGATACAGCTGCACGTCGGAGTTGCAAAGGTACAAGTCACTGTCAAGTTCCCTGACCAAAGTCTGGGCTGTCATTCTAGGGGTGTCAGTGTCAACGATGCCACGCACACCTTCCCTTCGTTCGCTGTTCCTCTCCTGGGTGTGTTTCTCTGTGGCTTTCACCACAGTGTTTCAGGCATTTCTCACAACGTTTCTTATTGACTCCGGCTACAAAATACCAATTCAAAACATGGATGAGCTGTTCACCTCAGGTATTAGGCTTGCCTACCCACAAGATTTTAATTACGTTTTCAAAATTGGTGACGAAACGGAAGCATTGAAAGTACATAGTAATCGCGTGAATTGTTCATTTACAGATATTTGTTTGCCCTGGGCAAAACACGAGAAGAATGTTTCAGTTTTGATGCCTGATGTTATGGCTGAAATTAGCTACGCTACTGGAGATATTATTGGCGAAAACTCTGAACCGTTATTGTGCGGGTTAGAAGATGGCGCAGTTATTATCACTGGGCAATCAATGGTAATGTTTCATGGAGACCCACTGTTGAGGCGAGTTACTGAAATTATTGATCAAGTAGTTGAGGCAGGTTTATACAACTACTGGAAGTCCCTGCGATTGAACTGGCTTAAAATATATTCCCGGAAAATAGCTATCGTTCACCCGCTTGATGGATATCACAGCTTCAACCTCTATCACATGCAACCTGCCTTCTATCTCCTTTTGATGGGATCTTGCCTAAGTGCGTTCTGCTTTATGATGGAGTTGTTGTTCAATGGCTTATTAACCAAAATAACGTGACGTTTATCGTGGGTGTGACTCTACATAATTGTTTTGTTTCTGACGTTGGTTACACAGAACTATTTCACCTACTACTCCCCTTTAATTCACTTCACAGCTCACAGCCAGTGAATTAGCCGTGCATATAAAGCGTAGAAATGAAAACTTTTTCAACTGTTTCTAGCTCATTTGACATATAAGAGATAATCTGAAGAAATTTAGGTCCTTATCATCAAGTAATTTTCTGTCTGTATTATTTATACTTTTCGAGTTTAGTCTTACATTTTGAATAGAAAATTAACAAGGGAATAACTATTAAATTGAATTGATTTCAATTTCCTCATTTCGGCGAATTTATTAGCTTGTTTATTTAGACAAGACGAGTTAGAAATGAGTATGAAGTCCCTTGCAAATAGCGTGTGATACATTTCCTTGTAGTCCATGCCTGTATCGTTTGCAAGCTTTTCCTAATTGAATTATCACTTCATTAATCCTGTTTTTTTCGCAAGTTTCTTCTCCGGAAATTTCCAAATTTATTATCTTATACTTAATTTATAATTGTAGCAGGAATGCTCTTCAGGTTGCTGATTGTTGTTTTCTTTGTGTTACTGAAGAACTCACCGACATCACATAGATTTGTCTACTCAATGAACACCCTGTACTTGAATTTTAGTTGAAGGCACTGTTAGGTTGAGATTTAGGCAGCAACATATTTTCCCACATATGGGTATTCGTGAGGATTGAGTTAATATGTGATTTTATTTCTCTTAATTGTTTTAAAGTCGATATTAATGGCAAACATAACAGTATGTCAAATAATATTATATTTCATAGATAATAATTTAAAATAATCTGTAAAAATGTCTTTTTTTATTTCAGGTATAATTCTTAGAGGATCTGAGAAAAGTTGTGTAAAATTGTTATCACATTAGCTATTGTGCACATCGTAATTACAATATTTCCACTGCACCGGTGAACTGTTTATTTCTTGTAAAATTTTCCCGACTTTTTCTTTGTTATTCCGTCTTGTGTCAGTGATATGAATGATCGAAATTAATGTATTTCTGAACACAATTTAATTTTCGTGAGATGATAGGCAATCTCTCTGATTGCGCAATATGTTTCGACCTAAATTATGAATTCTTCATCCACATAACAACTTTAAAACAACGTTAGAGATTACATTTATTTAAGAACGCTTTCTCAACAGTACTTTAGGTTAATTATTTTATATTATTTTAATTATGAAATAAAATATTATATAAATCTTTAATATAGAATTACTTAGGTTATGTCTTCTTCTTCATATTATTGAGATAAATAATTCACTTAACAGAAAAGTACACTTGTGGTAAAACTTATATTCAATGCATTTACATACAGAATGTTTAAATTCTTTTTCACGACATGTACCACACATACAAAAATTATGTAATTTTCCTCATATATTTAAATTTTTGCGCTAAATTAAACATTCACAACAGAACATAACGATAGTGGCTTTGTGATTTATTACCGATGTCCTGTGTTCGAAATTAAAAACAATGAATTACTTGTAACTTGGAAATTAAATGCAGCATTATCATCCCGAATGATTGTCTGCACTACCAACTAAGTGAACTACGTCAAATCTGGCAGGACTGTAATTACACAACATTTTCCAAAGTGAGCACCTGAAACTCCAGGACCTAATAGGTCTGATCGTCCCAATTCACTAGCACACACAATACCGCAACACCAGGTTCTGAACAGAAAGGAGCGGACGAGTACTAGCTCAAAGAGCAAGCCAATGCATATAGTGAAAATTCCAATTAATTAAACAGCAATTAAATTATGTAAAACTTCATTCCGGGAGTGTGAGTATCTAGCACACAGAGAAAAATGTGCACGCATCAAATGATAACGCTTTCTCTTAGCTTTTCTAAATATTCTAACACCCAGAAATGATAGTTTTTATGTACAAACACAATTAGACACGCACAATTAATCACACTCTATTAGACACATACAATTATTAACACACAATTGCACACACACACACACACTAACAGTAAGACGCTGACAACTAGACAATATACAATTCGAAATACGCAATTAGACACACACAAATAAAAACTATATTTAGAAACACAAAATTACGTAATTACACACCCATATTTAACACATAAATTAGACACACTTTTAAACACACACACAATTGGACACATAAATTAGATACACAAAATTTGAGACACATACTCGTAATTTCATGTACAATTAGACACACACAACTGGTAGGACTCCTATGAAATTTCATTGGGCCTTTTGTAGGGTTTACTACCTCCGAATCACATAATATCACAAAATACAGAAAATCTACGCATAACGTAATTATGAGGCACTAACCAGCATCCATTATTTCAGTGGAAAAAAGTAAATAATTTTAACATGTTTTGAAAGTGTGATTATATTCGGAGAAAAACTCTCAGATATACGATGAGAAATGTGTATCGGTCTTCAAATAAAGTAACTGTTATTGGTGTCATATATTAATGAAACTTCAAGTTTCTTAGTGGTTTTAAAAAATACTGCAAAATAAATTTCATGAATATCATTTCGATGGGTGAGGATTTTTTGCGAAGAACAGACGGAAAGACAGACGGACGAACAGGGAGACATTGTGGATTTAAAAGTCACTTTTCTTAGTTTTGCTAACGAGCAAGCAATAGAAGAGTACTCATACTCTCAGCGATTAGAAATTGTGTACAATGAATTTGTAGCTTAACCTTCAGAGTCAAACAACGAATAAGAAGGCAGTAGGTTAAGCCGAAAGGTACCTACCTATCTATCGTATCTACCTAACTATCCAGCTGATTTATACTTGTAATATCGATGCAAATTTCTTAAGTTTAAACCTTCAATGTGTGCAAAACATGTAATCGAAAAAATTTAAAAATTAATGTCATCAAATGGTGAAAGCGAATTCTTTGCGCTCTGGATCGGTAAGTCAGAAGTTTAATTGCGGACGCGGCTGGTGTGGGAGTCGATCAGCTCAAGATTGACGTTACAACCTTTGTTACTGTAGGAAGAGGGTAAACATTTGCTTCCACCTACGCTTCACTACGTCCTAACGATCTGTCTTTTAAAACTTAATTCTGATACTTCAATATTGCCGGTCGATAGTAAAATATCAACAAATCTCATGTACCGATCTTAGAGTTTTAGAGCAGAGTCATGTGTTTTGCTTTGGCGATTTTTTATAAAACTGTTTTTATTCCTTGTTTCTGGCAACACAGTGAATGACATTTAACCTTTTGACGCCTAATGTCAACTATAGTGGTCGTACCGCACCGCTAACCTCTAAAGTTGCATTTTATATGTTTATTCAATAAATATACGTAATGAATATTTTAACATGTTATATATTCTCCTTTTTTCTATTCAAAATGCTGTTTGTTTCATAATTTTAACGTATTTGGTTCCCGTATTATTCACATTTTGCATACAGGATGACCTAAAATTAAAAAAAATAATTCCGGCGCCAAATGGTTAATCATTTCTCTATTTTACACAACACTCTGGGATGGGAGTGTTCTTTAGAACATTGTGAAGGAAGAAATAATGGCACGATTTAAATATTATTGTAATTTGTTGTACAGTCTGGGAAAAAAAGGCATATGTGAACACGAAATTCTATAACTACAAATTTCTATAAATACGGAACAGGGGTGACAATGATCAGTGCTGTACTACCTTTTCGGCAATCCTTTTCCTTTCAGTTTACACCGAGGTATCGACACAAAATATGGAAAAACTTTAAATTCAAATAGAATAATAAAAGGAAATATCACATATATTAAAATACCTTTTATTTACTGTGTAAGTTTGTGTAAGTTGCGGCATATTATAAGAAACGGGACAAAATATGGAGTTTAAATTTCTTCTCAAAATTATATGGTAAAATATTCTTTGGCTCTTACTGTATGATTACATGCTTATTTCATTTGTCCTTTATACATAACAGCGAAATTCCTAATACACAAAACAAACTGCTTTCTGAGAAACAAAGTTCATAATATTTTTTTAATTCCCAAAACAACAGTCAAAAATGAACCTAACGGCCTAACAAATACGTGTATCAGTTTATGCGATATTAAACACGCTGGCGAGTAGTATGTAAAACAGTCCCGTAGATCCACTTTTATATGAATTGATGTTTTCTCCTTATTTAATTATTACTTCTTTAAGACAGATATTTTTTCGCACATTCCTCTTCCCAAATTTTCCACAGAATTCCCTTTCACGTAACTGACAATTGGTTGAGTACTGATGTTCAGGTAGCAGAGTAATTTTTGGCTTCTTTGATTTATTGAAATTCTCAACAACATCACACAAAATTATGCACTCAGCGAACACCCTGTACCTGAATTTGAGTTACGCTCACTTATAGGTTTAAACGTAAAGTTTTATCGTTAGCTTTTGTGTGATACTTGAATTTATTTCGCTTTATTATAATTAAAGACGCACTTAGTGGCTGATAAAATGGTTTGTAAAAGTTATGAAGTTTCATAAAAAAAATACTGGGTAATATATAGAAAAAAATTGTTTTCAATTTCAGGTAAATTTCTTAGACTGCGTGAGAAATGCCTTTTAAAATTGTTGTCACTGTAGTTGTGGTGCAGATTTTAATGTCAATGTTACAACTGATATTCAGGTAACAGATTGATTGTTGGTTTCTTTGTGTTACTTAAGATTTCACCAACATCACACAAATTTATGCACTCAGTGAACACCCTGTAACTGTAATTTATAACGCGTTATTGTATGTTGGGTAATGGATAGCACAGTTCTCTCCAACATAACTGTGCATGGTTGTAATTTTTCTCACATAAGATTCTTTACTGTTTTGAAATTAACTACGCTTTTGTGGTATTTATCATATTTTAACAAAAACTATGTTGGTTCAGAAAAAATAATTTGATGTTATCTATAAAAACAATTTTTTTTCCATTTCATGTATAATTCTTAACAGCATGAATAAGTCATGTGCAGTTGTTGTCACTGTAACTGTTGTGCAGGTCGTAATTCCAGTGTTACAACTACGTCGGTGAACTGTGTATTATTTGTAACAAATTTCCCGATTTTTTGTGTGACACTCCGTTCCTTTTCAGTGATATAAATGATTGAAATTAATATCATTCACAACACAATTACGATTTTATTGGATGTTAAATTTAATGTCTTAATTAGAAATATTTTCGACCTAAATTGTGACTTCTACCACCTCTCAAAGATTTTATAATACAAGAGACAATTTATGTGTAATTAAGAACGTCCTTCCAATTATATTTCAAAATAATTTTAAAAGAAAATATTTCTTTTAAAACTTATAATATTTAATGCATAAATATAAATTGACTTACATTATATCTTCCTTTTGCTACTAGAAATAAAAATACACTTTCTAAAAATACACATTTGTTGAGAATGATATATTTTCATTAATATAAATTTTGTTTGATTTTTTGTTAATGACATGTACATCACAGGTGAAATGTATTTTTCCTTACACTTTTCAATTTTTCACACGAAATAAAACTTTATTTCACAACTGAACTTGGAATTTAGTGGCTTTCTGATTCAGTTCCTCTGTTTGGTTTTCGATATTAAAAACCAAGAACATCCTGCTGCCCCCCCCCCTGGAACTTAATTACAACGTTTGGTCCAATAACAGTACTTAAGCCTTATTTTATAGAGTGAGTTACGTCTTATTGTGAGACGAATATTCAAACGAAGTTGTTGTTTGTTTGTTACGGAGGGGAAACAGCCACAATTCGTTTGGTATATTGCGTCTTTCAAGCTGGAATAAATAAACAAAATTCTAAATAATCAAAAAGGTAATAAACTTCAGTCAAAACAACTCATATACTCGATCAAATCTATCTGTTTGAGAATGTATGTCGTGTCCTGTGAAAATTATTTTTAACTATTGTGTCATAACGCAGCGTTGGATTTATAAATCAGTTTCCATAGGCCATTCATTTTTTTATTCTTAAAGAGTAAATATATAAGCAGAATCATCTTACGAAACGTAATATTTGAATTTCTCGAGTTGATTTGAGAAATTTTAAATTTAATTCTATGCTAAAAATTGTACGTAATTAAGTTGCTAATACTGAGATCAGTAGTGTTTTCCTTCAGTTATCTGTATCTGAGGTTCCGATATAATGACTAATGCTGTCAAAATTCTACAAACTATTAAAATATTGTGCAGAAGCCATTAAGGTTTAATATAAGAAACTTATAAGATTTAAAATCAAATTTATTTTCATATATTTACCACAATATTTATTGCGTTTTTATCATCAAGTTATTTTAAATATTATCTGTTTTCGAACAAAAACACAACAAATCCAAAGATATTACTGAGTACGTTATGATTAAATAAATTAAGCTTACACTTTTGCCGAGTATTTGGAAAGGAAGTCTCAGTATTAAATAAATTAAAATAAACTCTGCCATTCTTTTTACCCTAAAAACAACAAACTTTGCTTGTGAAATTACACTAATCATGCTCGATATGTCACACGGGCTACTCCTTCAATTTAGACAGTCAGTTGCCTAAGGTTTCAGAGGCTTACATAACTTAGACAATCGTTAGAGTTTGCATTGTACAATGTACTCTTGCTATCTCTAGGTATTTTAGATTGTAAAATATTCTTTGTCTGAGGGTGGTTTGTACTGCAGGGAATAGTGAAGTGATTGCTGACGGGAAGTCAGAAAAAAGGGAGCCTGTACTACATTATTCACCAGCCTGTCAGACAGTTTTTTGATAAAATTTCTTTTGTTCAAAGTCTTGCAGCAGAAGACCCGCAAGTCGATTTCACTCTAAAATTTTATGTACAAGTAACAACTTATCTGCTTTTTATTATGCATTCGACACTCCGTAAATTAAGATCGTTCGTCATTCCATAGCAACAGATTAACAAACTGGTGTAGCCTGTAGTAAAACTGAAATTTACACACAGTAGGTAATAAACAATCTGCATATATCCGGTTTCTCTATTAATTGTTAATTTTTAGGTCACGAGTTTGGAACAGTGAAAATTAAATTTTAATTCGTCGAAGTTACTTGGCAACAGGCTTCTAAACATATTAAAAAAGTCAATAATTAGTACAACAGTTAGTATGTTTCTGTCGCAGTGCTTAGTTGCAAGCGGTGAGAAAGAAGCGGAAGGCAATTTTTTAAGTTCCTGATTCAAGCCGTGTGGGATGTGACATTCTTTCAAATTGTAAAGGTGACTTTTCGCAGGAGAATATTAGTCACATCTTCAGAAAAAGGGCAGTGGAAGAATAATGGAATTTTATTTTAAATAATTGGTAAACTTTGCTTGATTATAAAAGAAAAACTACTCCTTTTCAAATTTCATAAGGATTTTCCAAGTCCATCATTCTAATACGTACATAAGAAGTTTTAAATGCTGAAACGAATATTATTTTCCGGATTTTCATGCACTATTTTTGTTAGATATGTTAATATTTAATTCCATTTCCTATTTCGAGCCGTGTGCTTCTTCGTTCTTTGTGCTGTATACACCACCTTCCTCTGGTCGTTCTGAAGGTATTAGACATTAATATCATATGTTACTACTAGATGTCACGAAAGTGTAGGGCTAGCTAAATGGTACAATTGGGCACCTAAATCTGAATTATGCATTGCGCCCTAAGCAAATGGATGTGGGAAATGAAAGGAGGGTAGCAATGCTCTGGTCGAAAGGCACATATATACAGGTGGTTGTCTGCTTTCATCAAATTCTAAAACCTTTTTTTTAAAATAAATTCACAAGATATCCGCTCATTTCTACACCACAGAGTGGTCGGTATGATAATTTGAAAGTCTGGGTTACAAACTAGGATTTCGGAGTGTTGGTAGGCCGAAAAGATATTAATTATACTATTTTCAACTTATTAATTTTATGTGAATAACAAATATAATGCAGATAATTATTTATGAAAATCGTCACAAATTTCTTCACTCTAACCTAAGTGGGTCTGATAAAATTTGGAAGAAAAATGTGGAAGAATGACAGAATAAATTGCTACGAAACTTTTCAAATATTTTCTCTTGAAATATCATTAAGGAAATGAATTAACTGAACAGGGAGGACGGCCATTTTAAGGGATAATATAAATTATGATGTTTCAGAAATGATATATTTTGACTCAATGGGCCTGCGTATGATTTCAGTCATGTAAAAACGGCAATAAATATTAGTAGTCTTTGAAGTTTGGGAGATAGTTGGGGAACTGAGAGTTTTAGGACACAAATTGTTGTGAGAAAGACTAAATTGTCGGATTCAGTACATTAATCTATTTGTACCTGTGACTTTCAATATATTGCTGCTTTTCATCAACAAAATCTAATTTCCGTGAGGAATATAAACTAGGAGATAACGCCAATCATAGGAAGAAATTTGAGGCTCCCTGATGATGGTTGAAAATAGCAACCGAAACATGTTGGAGACCTATGAATGTTTTTAAAGTGTTTTACCCAAATAAGGTTTTACAATATTTTAAAGACAAGGTGCATTTATTGGTATTTTAAATGAATGTATATTGATTCAACATGCACGGTGAAAAATTAAAAAAAAAACAAGTGGTATATTGAGTAAAGTACAATAAAATAATTCACAAAAAAATACCGTTGGGGACGAGATTTGGCTTTCAGAATTTAGAAAAAACACCATGTTTGCGTAGTAAAACATATTCTTGCAATACTATTTGGAATTTGACATTGTAAAATATATTTTGTATTCAGGTGGTTTTCAAGGCAGAAAACAGAAAAAAGATGGCTAGCGCAAAATCAGAGAAAGAAACGAGGCTGAAGTACAATATTCAGCCATTTGCCAGACAGTCCTCTGGTTACATTTCATCCGTACAACTGCTTGCAGCAATCAACTGGCACGCCTTTTTCCTTCTAGAACCTTTATGAAGATCTGGTAACTTATTTGCCATTTAGTATTCATTCGAAACTACACAAATTTAGATCAGTGGAATTTTCCTGGCAAACATTTTATAAACTTTTGCAGTCTGTAGGAAAACTTTTACACACAAAAGGTACTAAAAAATCAGTATTTATCCGGTTTCTCTATTAATTGTTGATTTGGAGGTCACGAATGTTGAGCAGTAACATTTAAATTTCCATTCTTCGAAGTTACGTGGCTACAGGCTTCCTTACATATAAATAAATCAATAATTGTTGCTACTGTGACGAACTGTCGGTGGCAGTGTTTAGTTGTAGGCGGTGAGAAAGAAGCGAAAGACAAGTTCTGAAGATTCTAATTCAAGCCTTGTGGGATGTGGCACTCTTTAAATTGGTAAAAGGCGACTTCAGACGGTAGAATATTGCATACAGCTGCAGGATCCAGCAGTGGAAGAATAATGACATTTTATTTGAAAACCTTGGTTAACTTTGCTTGCTTTATCAAAACCTGCCTACTTATTTCAAATCCCATAAAGATTTTAAAAGTCCTTTCAAGTGAGAAAACGTTTTTCTTATTTTCTGGTACTACTGTTTTTCAGTTGTTTCAATTGTGAATTTCATTTTTTATTTCTTGAGTATTTTTTATTTGTGTTGGAAAACCCCTTCCTTTGTGTAGTTCTGCAGGTGTTTTTTTTTTAAACATTGGCCCAATCCGAAAGCCCATCTTTCAATAATGCAGTAAGATAGGTGAAGATGCTTGTCTTTCACATATATAAAGAATTATTTTTATCAACTTCTTATATATAACCATTATATCTAACAATATCCTCTTGTACATTTAACTGAAGAGATCTTAGAATTTATAAGGTATTTTGTACATTTAAAACTCTCCATCGAAAAATTTCGATATTATCAATAGACGGAAGCGTTGTATAGTAAATTCAGATGTTTCTATAAGTGTCACCAGAGTGCCGTGCCATCTGAATGAGACACTTGCGAAACTAAATCGGAATTATTTCAGGAAACCTATATCAACGGATTGATGGAATTTGTAGGTGTTTTTCTGGTTAAGATCGAAGTCTAAGTACCTGGTTTTATTTAAAAAATTTGAAAGTTTTACGGTAAACATCCATACTGTAATATGTTATGGTTGATATTATGCTGGACTGCGTTACAGCCTGGGTTGTAAGAATGTTCATTGTTTCTAAACAAATGTGAGACACGTTACATCTTCATTTTATTATTTTATGTGAATAAAGATAAATATCATTTTGATAATTAATTGTGAATCTCGTCAAAATTTTTTTCCTCATAACAGAATTATATTGATAAAATATTGAAGCCGAATGTGGAAAAAGAACAATAAAAAAGATATTTTCGAGTTCATAGATTTTCTCTTTGAAAGAGCATAAGAACATAAAGTAATTACAACACACATATACATACAAACCATACACAGAACAACAAAGTGAAACAGACATAATACACAGAAAAAAACATAAAATATATAGGAATAGGTGATCATTACAATAAGAATACATAATTTACAATATTAAACAGAAGCGTACCAATCATACAACCGTATATACAATTATAAAAATTTGAAACAAAAGAGTATGAAAGAATGCGATAAAGGAAAAAGGCACAGAGGCTGAAAACTTAATAAAATCTCTGTATCTTCAATCAGACTGTAGTGTGGGACAAGTTCATTGTTTTCTCTTCGGATTTATGCAGAACATCTTTCGGAAATGTGAAAAAAATCGTATAATATATATACACAATTTAATATATAAACCTACAAATACACTGAATAAAATACAACAAAATACCGAATATAACATATAATTCTAGACTTGTATGATCTACTAAATCGGATTTCCATCCTCAGGAAGCCAACTAAAACTTCAAAGAGCCACTCCAATACGCAAATTCAGCTACTTATCTCCCTCACTTTCATCATCAACATACTAAAATTATGGAATAAACCAGGTTGACAATATAAAAACCAAAATTATGAGACATTGAGCCGCTTCTGATACAATGTCGCTGGTGTTTATTTTTTGTCTGGAATGTATATATGAAAGTCTGATCGATATGTATGATCCACAGGGTTCCCGTCCAGACAGATCTTGTACAGTGTACTTGGTCGTGTGGCGTATTGTAGTGCAGTGTAGTATAGTGTAGTTTAGTGTAACGTAGCGCAGTATAGTGTAGTATAGTGTAATTTAGTATAGTGTAGTGTAGCGTCATTTCGTTGTGGATCTAAAAATATTCATTTAAAAATTTATTGAAATTGTGAATATTTGACAGTACAAAGGAAATAAAATTGAATGTCCGATATTAATATGTTGGTAATACAAGGCCAGCTGGTTTTATTTTCTCTTCTTCGAAATATATTCTCCTTTTATTTTAGTTTGAAGTGCCTTTAAAGACTGGCCGTGGAAAAGCTGCACTTTACCTGTCGTAATTTAGTTACTTCTAAAGTAGTTGAGCAGTAAGCAAGAAGTGTATTTAACACTTAAAGAAGGTAGGCTTATTCGGACTCCAATTTAGAAGACAAATTAGGTCTCTTGTCATTCTTGTAAGGTAATCACACTGCGTGGTAAATTTGCCAACCTCTTGATAATGTTGTCGCGCAGCTCTGCATTGTGCTGCCATCTGTTGTGATGATTCCTCACTCTTACGGAGACAGCAAAGACGTGATACGAATCACAGCGCAATATTTAGTAGAGTTGTATAACCACAGGCAGTCGTGACTTCTTTTGGAAATGTGTGAAGAGATAGGCTTCAGTCAGTGCACAATTTTACCGAAGAAGTTCCACAGAGATACCAGCATTTCTAACACATATTTTCATTCTATCAATTTTTAAATTTCCTTGTAGCCCTAAATATATTTCGATTTGCAGAAATCCTGAAGTATATTAGTTTAGAAAATTTTGTTGAAATTCATTTTCAAAGATTTCCTGTGCAAACTACAAAGCGTTTTGTATTTGATAGAGAAAACACGTTTGTCAATAAATTGATCAGAGAATTGCTTTGTTATTTGGTCCTTGGATTATACAACGACGCTTTTAATCTTCTTGAACTATACAGCTATTCTCCGTATTTACACCGTTCATATTGATAAAAGTAGTTCTTTATTGTCCAACTAATGCACACAAATTATTATAAAATTTTAATCTGTTAAAATATTTTAAAACTGTAATAGTTTCTCCAATATGTTTCTGTTTACATAAACCTTCATCAGGGAGCTCTCAGCCTGTGCTTCGCTAAAGATACAACGTTGAATTCAAGTTACATATATCATTATTTGAACTTATCGGTATTGTAGCTGCATATTTCTTCCGACTGCAGTGAAGGGACCGTCGTTAATATTAAGAGTAAACTAATGTTAAAAGATCAACACATAGAAAAAATGTAAACAGTAAGTTTCACTTGCCCTCTTATGCTTGTGGATCGTGCACTGTGCAATGTTTCACTTTGCACAGTGCCCTCACCTTTCACGTCAAATTCACAGTTGACGTGAAGAATGAATAACGGAATTATCGTGGCCATTTTAAATCACCGCGCCTGGAAATTGGGGGAGACGACAAAGATTTCTACCAAGTCGTGAAGTGAGAGAGAAAACCAACAAGATTCAACAGTTAGATGTTTATTATCAACACTTTGTCAACATGTTTGTAGTCTCCAGTCGAACAGTAACCTTCACAGTGCTCGCACCCTACAACGCAGCGCCCCACAACCTCTACCAACCACATCCAGCAGAACTAACGCAGCTCACCACGTGCAGTAACACACGTCTTGGTAGCCTGAAGATGGGCATAATGATGCCCGAAACATGTTGAGAAAATGTTGATAATAAACATCAAACTGTTGCATCTAGTTGGTTTTCTCTCTCATTTCGCGATTTGCTCACGATGCACGGTCACAGAAACCTAATGATTTCTACCAAGATACCAGAGGCACTGGAATTCCTCATTAGAAATATGGAATGTAAAATTCGTTTTACTCTACTCTAGGTATTTCAGGATTACATGCTTCTCAAAATAATATATTCTCGTACAACGTTCCCATAAGCTACTGAATTACATGGTGCACGCCCATGAATGCTGTAAAGTTGATAGCGAAAGGAGGAAGTATATTTCTCTTGTTACCGCGATCGAAGAATTACGAAGAGCGACTATTAACTTGCTCATTTCTCGGTGTCCGTCTGTCAGTATGTCCGTCTGCTCCACGGAACAAATCTGTTCCTACCGGAAGAATCTCAACAAAATTGATATATGAGTATTCTTAGGAAATCCGTTGGGAAAATTAAAATGTCATTAAAATATGACAAGTATAACTGATACATCAGGTGAAGACAAATACACGCACTTCATCATATATTTATCTGTTCTGCTTAGAAAAAAGTTTTCAGATAAATTTATAGGGAAATCCAAAATACGTACATTCAGTTCAATAACTCTTGCACTGTTTATGAAATAATATATAATAATATTGAAAATCCAGACAGACCACAGATGATATTATGGTGCAAAATCATTTAAGTCAGGGAAAAACACAGCAACAGAAGTGAAATATAACAATTTTCGCAAGAAAATTTACATTTTACGACATAGCTGTTTCAAAAATAACTTTTAATCCATAAATTAATTAACTAAAGTTCTTTTCTTTAACTCTTTAATTATATGGTTCTTGGTACAAGTCATAATGTTATTTTCCATGAAATTCTCAATTTGTTTCTATCGGGGAAATACACATAAATACTATAATCTTTGTGTATTAGAAAATCTACAAAACTGAAAGCGAGTTTTAACATGTGACGCATGCTTACACATATATGTGTGCTAGACCCTCGTACTATTGAATTTAAGTATTACATAATATAAATTTTTGTGTATAAATCAGAAATGTCACTATATGCAGTGTCTTGCACTATATACTGCTACTTGTCCATTCCTTTCTATCAGGTCCTTGTGTAGCGGCACATTTGGCACTGGTGAAGTGCGGCAGTCAGACATGTTAGTTTGTGAGGTTTCAGGTACTCACTTTGGAGAGTGACTTGGACAACACGGGACTGTTTTACACTCTATTCGCCAAGTGTTTATTATTTGCTTGTGCACGCACATAATCTAATAATAAAAACGAATTCATTCTTTTGCGACTAAATACGAGCGAGTGAATTTAAAATCAGTCTAATTTTACTCATCAATTCAAGTTTATTTTACTACCTCACATTTAAACTTGCACAATGTAAATAATGCCGCGAATATAT
>Ga0123352_10007731_pt1 | contig 16632 bp, 10 predicted proteins | sample TergutLab28metaG_FD_89700 | JGI IMG/M metagenome (GOLD analysis project Ga0123352, IMG submission 89700) | Labiotermes labralis P1 segment gut microbial communities from Petit-Saut dam, French Guiana - Lab288 P1 | ecosystem: Host-associated > Arthropoda: Insects > Digestive system > Gut ... | reverse complement strand
CGTTAACAAAAAAAAAAACACAACAATGAAATAAAAAAAAAAATAGAACATCTGGGGCTCGCAGGTGGGGGGGGGGGGGGGGGGGTTATGTTTAGGAAACTTTTTCTACTAAATTATTAAACACTCTGTTTATGCTCCTAAGCTTAATATAAATGGTGGGCAGAAAGGAATACAAGTTGTAAAACTGGGACAGGACATTCCTAATACCCATCACTTAATCAGGTACAATTAGGACATAGTTACATAAGTGCACAGTATACCACCCACACAAACTATACCGATCACATCAGTTGAGAGCTGCAATTTTACGCATGGTGAGGAGGTCACGGAGCAGCATCTGAATTGCCTGTTTTGTTTGTGGATAGAAGTCAGGTGCTTCATCTTTTGCAGCATCTGGGTCCTGAGATTCAAGAGCTGTAAATCACAACAAACACATTTTGTCTCCTCTTTACCATCACACATAACTTTCAGTGGTTCATATACAGAGCAGCTTCAATCAGTTTCACAATTAACACTCCAATACTATCAATTTATAATAACTTTTATGAAAGGCACTGTAATGTTTTACTTGTGGTTTATTTACACTGTACAAATCCTACTAACCATCATTACACACAGCAAATGTGACAAAATATTACTTTAAAGAAGAATGCTGCTCTGCACCTTGTCAAGCAATGTTTCAACATAACATAATAAAACAGAGACCTTATTTTTACATTCAAGTTTTTATTACAAATTACATTCCTATATATGTAGTTCAATTTACAGCCAAAACACACTGTCATCTATTCTGAGGCTCCCAAGTTCTTGCACAAGTACACAGACGTACAAAAGGATGGGCACAGCGATCATGAGCAGCTGCTCCAAAGATATGTGAACATGCCTAAAAATGATCCATTCCCCACTTACTGCACATATCAGATTACAGATTATAGTCACAGATCCCATGACCTTTTGATTATTACCATTCACGTTATCAATTTAAAGAAAATGCAAGTCTTATGTGAGGCATTACTGTGTCACTGAACATGTGGTTCCTGATGTTTGAAGGAAAAGTCAAAACGATTCTCTGAAGCCTCTGCAACCACTCATCCAATGACACAGCCTGATGATACGAGTCCTCAGCAACACCAATGTGAACACCTCAAATCTTGCATAACATTTTAAAAAGTATTCGTCAACACAGAATGCCAAATGCCTCTCAAAACATCAATATCCAGCAACAATTGTTGTGTTTTCTAGCCATCTAACTGTACAGTTGCGAAACACAGGCAATCTGATTTTCAAAAAATACATTTTGTTACTGTAACCTATCAGAAACAACAAAGAACAAAATAGTCATGACATAAACAAGGGAAGGTAAGACAATTATTTTTATGGCATAAGTTACAAAAACCCAATTTAGTTCAAGAAAATATTGTCCAAATAAGTGTAAATATGACAATCTGTACAACAGTTTTCAAACTACAAGATTCCAATACCAACCTGCCACCTGCTCCTCAAGCATTGTAAGCCTTGTGTCAATTTGTGTTTGGAAGTGGTCAATGTGATCAAGAAGACGTAACCGACACTCAACAGGGTCAATGGGTGCCTCAGGCTGAGGTGCCTTTGGTGGTTCAGATACAGGAACAGATGCTGCTACAGTGGGACGAGCTGAATCTACGATACAAAGCACCACAGTTGTCACATGAACTCACGATGGATGCAAACTCTCTACAGTTTGAGACTCAGCTCTGCATCTCCAGGTGTTACAAAACAAGTCTTCTCTTCAAACATCTACAGTCCATGCTAGCTACAGAAGAGACAAACACACTCCTCAGTTAACAGTCTCAGGTGCCAAGTGTGTACTCACAGTGGCTCTCACAAAACGTTTTTTAAACATGTACCTCATCATGTCAACTAATTCTTGCAAAAGTGATAACACATAATTTCTCCTGCATAACCTCCCACAGTCCCCCATGGGTTATGAATGTGAGTCCCGAACTGTATTTGATAAGTTGCCGTGCACTTGTCAGCAACAAAACAGATACTCTGTGCAAGGTTAACTGCTTTCCATGGTTTATTTTAGGGTTCTGTCAGCATATGAGACTACACAGTGTTGAATGGTAGGATAACTGCTAAACAGTAGGCTAGAAAGCACATTTGACAAGGTCATGGCCTATATGAGGTTCTAACCTGACAACTGGTAGGAATGTCTGAACAAAACTGCAAAAAACCTCAACCAGGACAGCTGATGTCCAGGTTGGGATTCAAACAGGGCACTTCCAAAATACAAATCTAGAGCAGGGGTGCTTAAATTCCAGGTGACAGGTCACTCAGATGACCAAAGCTGGCATAATGGCATCTAATATTTGTGGGTCCTCAGTATATTGCTTCCTCATGTCACCCTTGTAGTTCAAGGAACCACTGCTGCCATGGAAAAGCAACAGGCATTAAATATTATGAGCAAGTGTCAGTATTCTTCATTTAGTTACCCAGTGTGCAAAGTGCACATTTTCTGTGTCATATTATATTACCAACTGTAGCCTGTCTGCCTCTACCATATTTTTCCACATTTCTTCATAAAAGGTACAATTTTTGGGAAAAAAATTTTAACATAAATATGTTTTGATATTCTCTACAATGTTTGCCTGAAGCATTTTTCATTCTAAGAAGAATTCACTGAGACACTATCATAAATGTATATAAGCCTTCATGTAATGTACCTGTTATTCCTGTTATATTTTAATTAAACATGAATGTTTTCAACAGACATTCAAAAAAGTCCTCAATTATCAAATTCCATGAAAATCCATCCAGTGGCAGCTGAGATGTTCCATGTAGACAGATGGAGAGAAAGACATAGCAAAGCTAATAGTTGCCTTTCACAATTTTGCAAACATGCCTCAAAATACTAAAAGAACATTTTGGAACAGATGGGTAGAAACCACCCATGCATAGTGACAATACAGTCAAATGATAAGATACATAAATTGTTTTACATTAATTAAAATGTTTCATAAACAATGATTCAGTTTTGTCTCTTAGAATGTAATGAACTTACCTGTTACTGTCAGATTATCAGCCATAGTGCTGGCAAACTGCATGAGCTCTGACTGACAGATTGGTAACTGCAGCATGGGATGACCAGACGTATCCAACTGACTTCCTATACCACCATTTAGCGGATTTGCCACTTGACTTCCATTTGTTAAGGCCTGATGCAACAGACCCTGACCCTCTAGCTGTGATGCAGTCTCATCAGGTTTCTCTTCACAACTAGATTTCAGAGTGTCTTCAACTGAACTTGGATCATGCTGCTTCCTAATATCTTCTGAAGGATCACACATGTTAGTTATGCCTGGCTTCTTCTGTGGACAAATGTCACTGTCTTGCTTTTCAGACTGTATTACCTGATTATCAGCTACTGTACCACAACTTTCTTCCTGGTCTATACCAAGACATGCCTCTTGGTTACATTCACGTATGCTTCCAGGTGACAGTGTTGAATCTGTTGTATGTTCTACACTGTCACGTTCTGTATTTTCATTTGGTGCTAAAGTAGTAGTATCAGAAATACTCTGATCATTGGGGGATGAGACATGCTGACCAGAAGAAAGTAAAATGCCATTACCACCAATATTCTCTGAGGTAATTACTTCAATCTCTGCCTCACTATTTTTTCCTGAGGTTTTACTCTCCGCTACATTCTCATATTTTACTGCATTATCTGATGCAACTACTTCTGAAGTTTCTACTTCAACTACTACAGTTTCTTCTGGAACTTGCAGTTCCAAATTCACCTCCTTCTCTTCCATTTTTAAATCTGGTTTCACCACATACATATTTGCCACTCCTCCATTCTCAGAGTGACCAGTGAGAGGCACAACATCTTTCTGCATGGTCACCTCTGGTTTAACTTCCATGCTGGTGTCTGATGCTGGCTTACTCTCACTGTGGCTGCAAGACGCAACATTTTCAAGTTGTGGCTTTAATTCATTTTCAGTAACTGCGTGAGTCTGGGATGCAGAATTCTGTGGAACCGAAGAACCTTCTCCTTCTTTTTCCCAGTTTTTGGCCCACAGATACAATTTTGGGTGATCAGATTTCCTAGAAACCATACATTTTACAATCAGACTTGCTTTGCACAATGAATGGGGAATAGTACACCTGAAACTTTTAATGTGATACAGAAAAATCAGGGAAAAACATACTTTCTTACATGTTTATATTTTATGTTTAAAAAACTGTGAGAAACTGCTGAGAAAACAGTACAATTAGGAAGCAGAGATTTAACCACACATTATAGCCATGATGGTATCACCCTGACTTCATTTCAGAGATCCTTCGTCCAATTTCTGGTCTGGAGCCAGAGCAACCTGAGGTACTTTCACAGTTCCCTGCCATTCCCTAAAGGAAAATGCTACAGAAGCATACAACAGGCCATGGCCTTTCCACACTGCCATTCAGTATCATATAACCCATGCAGCTGAGGAAGTGCCCTATCATACGCTAAGAACAATACATCAAAGTTTTAGTCTTTGTAATATTCATGACAAATTACATTACAAATAACTTAAATCTTGGAAATTAAATCTCTACAACAAAATATTAATACACTACAATAGATTAAATATGAAGACAAAAGCTGGCATGCATGCATGCATCACCCCGCCCTCCCCTCCACCACCAAAGTAACCAGTGACTCACCCTGCAATATTGACTTTCACCCTGAGACTATGAAGGACCTGCTGAATCTGCAGTAAGGACCCTGTCAGTTCATGAGATCTCTTTAATATAGCTTCCCTTTCATGCATATTAGATTCATTCTTTGAACGGAAGGACAAACTAGAAAGAAAAAAACATATTATTATTATTAGGTTTCCATAGGCCGCTCACACTGAATCTTACGCTACTCACAATTCACACATAACTTCAAGTACACCATCAGGATTACTTGGCTTCAGGACTCGTCCTGTTGTCTAGCACTCCAAACATAAGACAACATTTCAGAAATGAATCCAGTTTTATTATCAGTGTTATGTTCAATTTGGAATGCTGGACTAAGGACTGCAGACAAAGTCCAGGAACCAAGCCATCCAAAATGTAATAAATGATCAAAAAATTCTTTATAGTTGTGTAGTACATCTTTCCTTACAGATGTATGAAAAACTGAGATAAAAACACATTTCCTAATTATACATCTCATCCACTAACTGAACACAAACCTTGGAAGTTTCCCTTCTTTCAGCCAATCCTGATCATGTAAAAATTTCTTTGATTTGCGCTGGCGTATTGGATTTAAGCAGAAAGAACAAACATACTTCTCTGGCACTTCTGTTTCCTTTTTAATGTTATTACACAGTCCATGTTGCCAGCACAAACAGATGTCACACTGTGAACAAAGTATAAAGAGAGTGACAGCCCTAGAAAAATTTTGCCACATTTCTGTAAAAAAGTTTTTTAAGTCATAAAAAAATAATTTTGAGAAAGAACACCTAGCAGTAGAGTAAAATTACCAAAGACAAGAGAAACACAAACCATGAACAGCATAATTCATACCCTTTTAATGTTATACTGCAAATTATTATCATTAAATTCACATGGTTGTGAACCAAGTAAGATTGCACTCAAATTCACAGAATTAAGAGCAGTTTGTATTACAAGCAAGAACCATTTGTGAAATTAAATCCAAGGAGAAAAAAATTTGTTCCTTAGATCCTTTATCAGATCATATTTCCAAGACACGGCAGTACCCCCAGTAAGAAATCTGAAATATAAAGAACTGAATTATAATGACACACATGAACTCTAATTACATTCCACTCGATGTCACTACTGAACATGGGGCACACAGCAATATGTCTCCTTTTCCAAAGATGGTGATAAAATACCAAGTTGCTGAATTTTTTAACATTTTATACATTGTTGTTAGTGGGAACAATGCTGAGATGTACAAATTTACAATTAAAACAATATATACAGTCCAATCCCTGATAGAGCATTGGCTGCTCACAGCAATTTGCAGCAGTATATCAAAGGTGGCAGTAAACATAAATAACATATAATGGGGATTTCTGTGCACAAACCTTCATGGTCACTATCTCAAGGTGTGCTACATCTTGGGAGGGAGTATCAGTATTAGACTTCATGTGTGTGTGCACGTGTGCGCACATTTTCATTAGCCTACACTCAAACACAGTAGTGAAGGGAGTGCTACCAATACCAATGTATTTATTTATTTATTCATTCATGGTTTATTCAATGATGCTCTGAATAGCTCAGGTTACAATGTCAAACACAGGAAAATTAGCAAATAATCAAACATACAGAGTGTGGACAGACTCAAGCATTACCTAATTTTGAAGTATCACCACAGTAACTGTATGGTGGGATTGAGAAATACCAACAAAACCTCGGTCATAACAGACATTCAGAAGGTTCGAATGGGAACCTGGTATGTCCCTAACAAGAATCAGGAATGTTGACCATTCAATTACAATGCTAATATAAATGCAAAAAATTTCAGTCCCATACAAATAAAAAAATTGTGATTACTAATGTAACAACACCAGATCAAAATTTTTCACAGCTGTTGGAATTATCTACTTGAGTAACAAAATGAATTTTCTGGAATACTATCAATTCACAATGACGATCAAGTTTTCCAAGTTCTTATGATTCTGCAGTTTTATTTTCACTTAAGTACGAAAATACTGTTTCTTACCTAACCAAAACATAGCTCAAATCCATGATTAAGTACATACAGACAACAAAGTTTCCAAAAAGACAATGATACACTACCTGAATCATAAGACCATCCTCCTCCATGTAACCACATTTGCAGTTAATCAGTTCCTCCTTCCGCAAATGTTCCACTGGCGATCGTTCTGCTTTAAAAAAAAATGATTTTGAGTCTTACAATCCTGCCTTCAGACAACAGTCTGAAGTTCTCTGGGGTCAACAGGTTAAAACTGAACTCAAACTTCATCTGTAGCATTTAACAGTAACAATTTATGTATTATACTCATAATTCAAACAAAATGCACACATAGTGTATAACTATACAGCTGCAATGTCACATATACTCTCCTACAAGTTGTAGTTTGGGTTTGCCATGTTCAGCAAGTTTCAAACACAAAGGAGTGTGCATAGACAAAAAAGGACAGTAAACCAGGGAAGAATGAAACTGAATGGAAGACACTGCTTTGGGTCTTTCCACAGGACAGTTTGCTGGGTAAAAATGTAACCACATTAGAAAACATGGACACTAAAAAACAACTAAAAATAAGCATGGTTAATATCTGACTGCAATAGGAAACATAATAAACAGTGAGCAAATCCTTGGAAAAAGGGGCAAACATAAAATATTGGAAATGAGAGTAACAAATTGAAATTACAATCATTACAAAATTATGAGCTAAAGAAATCTTAAAAATACTTCGCACCATTCAGTCTGCAACATTTAATTTTCCAAACTCCCATGTAAAAATGTAAGGACTAGAACACACAAAATTACAATTTTTATCTTTTATTTATTTGTTTATTTTTTCTCTCTCTCTCTCTATGTTACAAAACACTATAGTAGTGGAGAAGCTCTGTATAAAGATCCTTCTTCATGTTAGAAATCAAGAGAATTAATGGTGCCTTATACACAGAAGGCTGGCCAGGGATTGGACTATAGGGAGAACAGAAATGACCAAAAGGATGAGAAACAAGGAATGAAATGCAAAGTGCATGGAGATAACTTGTTCCTCTTGAACACCTGAAAATTTCTCCATCTTTCCACAGTGCTAAAACCCATTACACAACTAAGTACTTAACGAAATGCAGGGCTGGAGTCAGTCTTGCTCACTATTCCTTTGTCCAACCACTTTAGTTTTTGACATTAGCACAGTCATTCTAGACAATTGCTTAAATTAACTGTAGTTCTACCCAGTACTCTGACTTTTCAGTGTGTTTAGTACTCAGAGAATTCTGACAAGTAAAATGTCATTCATATTTCCAATCAGTGGAACAGAATGAGGTACACAAAAGGAACACAAAAAATATGATTTGGAAATGGTAAATTAAAAAAATAAGGCAATGTGATACCTGGAGTTTCAAGCAACTTGCGTTCTGGTTGGTCCTGGACGGAGGGAGACAAAATGATGCGACCTACACCCATTGGGGTGAACGAGACAAAGAAAGACACATGGCCATGTTTCAAAACCAAACACATGCAGCAGAGTTTCTTTGCACTGGTATCCACCTGGCAATGCTTTGTATTTTCACAACCAATCACAATTAAACTTATAATTAATCTTTAAACCACCAGGTTGGTATTCAAACTTTAGCGCATGGTTTGCGAAAAACATGAGTATTATCTGAATATAAAAAGATAAAATTATTATATTAATAGCATTTTATGGAAAAGAAAACAGAGAATATGCAGCAGGTCTTAAATTTCCTTGTTGCCTAAATATATAAAACAAATTTCTAGGGGTGTTTTTTACATGTCTTGGCATATGCACACATAGGTCATTTAAAATTTCAATATACTTAAAATACGAACCAAATTCTCATGAAAAGAAATGGATTATTTCCAGATGTTTTACATTTCTGTACAATAAGTTTCCTCTACAGTTCAATACCAAAACCCAAAATCCCCTGTCCTACAAGAAACATCATCCAAAATATGTGTGTCATTTAAGATATTCTACACAATCTAATTCATCAATTAATGCACTCACAAACATGGCATTCTAAATTTGTTCTCCAGTTTCCACTTACATAAAACAGTTCTAGAACAAGACTGTTTAATAATCACTCAAAAAAAAAACCATGTGTTACTTGTACATTAGTGTTTCATAAATTTACACAAAAGTCTCTCCATTCAGTTAAGTTACATTAAATGCATGGCTGCTAATACATCATACACACCTGGGACAAAATAAAAGTAAAAAAATTGACAACAACAAAATAAGTTTTTAAAAATTACTGTATACATTTACTACACTTCCAAGTACCCTCCTTGCTCTCTCAATTTCTAATTATCATAGACAATTTATAAATTACTGATAGTCTACAGTGTAGACCCATTAAAACGGCATTAAGAACAGATTCAAAATGACACACTTTTCAATTCTTTTTACACTTCTGAGTACTGGAAAACTGGTCTCAACAGCCCGTTTCTGAGCACTTTTTACCACACTTGTCATATGCCTGGTAGTGTGGTATAATACACTCTAATGTTATTAACTTAATCACTCCACAATCAATACCTACTGCAAGAAGCACACCCCCTCAGTTGATTTCATGTTACCTGTTACTAATTCATCAATTTTGTTGATCTGTTATATTCAGAGGATAATTTGAACACTCTACCCTTTCTTCTTCATCAGTAGGGCCCATAGCTAATGCCACGGATGTACTGCAGCCTAGTAGACTTATTGTACTCACCCTATCCCCCCCGCCTGTTTGGACGTTCCCACATTCGCCGCCAGGTACCTCCACGTCCACAACAACGCAAGAGATCCTAGCAGTGAAAGGTGGAACTGTGTGGGCAAGAATTGGCCGGTAATTTTGCCTGAAACTGCGACCTCCACGTCAATTCAGGGATCTCTTACATGCCACAAATCTACGATATGGGACCCACAGCTTTACTTCCCTACCAAAGGAAGGTGTGCTGAGGATTTTTTTGCCCTGAAAAATCCTGACGGCTTCGGCCGGGTTTGAACCCGTGAACTTGGGTACTTAAAGGCAGCACGCTACCCCTAGACCACCGAAGCTGCTAACACGCTACCCTTTGGTCCAACTTAAATTTATTCTTATCCTTCATAAACTTCTATACACCATTTAAAACACCTTAATTTAAAAAGTAAATGTTTTAAAACACTTTTTGCTATTTAAAATATTTCTACATTTAATGTAACTTAATCTATACAAAATCTGATCATATATCTCGGCTAGACTGGTAAAACCCATGGCAGGGGTGGCAAACCCCTGTTCAGTTGTGGGGAAAAATGAAGCATACATGACTGATGCCTCTCACATGGAAGCCCAAGAGATGTGCAGTGAAAACCTGCACCTTACAAAAAGCCAATACCTGGCGTGTATCTGAAATCACTTCAGTCACTTTGTACCCTACCTTGTCAAGAGTTCCAACAGTGTTTTAAGACGAAGCCGAAAATTGTAATTTTTACTAGATTTGTATTAAAATACAATTGTGCGGCAACTACTTACAGTGTTGCAGTATTTCAGAAATGAGAATTATTGAAGGAATTTGGTTATCAATTTTTAATCCTTTAATTTCTCAAAATGAAAAAGCACAGTAAACACAGGAAATACAGGCAGTCAAAATGCAATATTACTCATGGAACAATAAGCACAGCAAGAAAAGGTAAACACAGTCAGGTCAGAAATATGATCAAGTTTTGAATTGCTCTACTTGAGGTTCCAAATTGTGCCACATGCACAAACATTCCAGTTGTGGAAAAGAGCACCTCACGTGCAAAAAGTTGTGAGCTCTACTGTCATGAAATTAAATTTGTGGTAACAGTGCTAAGAAGATTTTGTATGGAGTTTGTTGGGAACCATCAACAAGAATGTTCTTCTACTAAGTGATGTAGTTGTTCCATAATGCTGGTTGTATTTGTAAATGGAAAAACCTTGATAAACAACCAGTCACTGGAACTTAGGTGAATACAATTAAGTGGCTTTTGTGTGTAGTTTAAGAAAATCAGTCAGACAAGCTGTCCACCAATTAAGCATATGTGAATCACCAATGCACAAAATTATGCAATCTTGTTTGCAAATTAAAAGTTGTAAATACCAACTGTTTCGACATGTCACAGCCCAAGGTGAAGATGTTCACTGTAAATTTTGCTGTGACCTATAATGAATCAGTTCTCTGCAATGGAAGATTATTTATGTGAAAGTAAAAGCATTGCCAGTGTTAGGAAGACCAAATCTAAATAAGAGAACTGAGGATTGCATATTGGTGAAGATTTCAGCTGTAGTCTTCTGAAGTGGTTACCAGCATTTTGGTGAAACTCACTGCCTGCAATGTGTAGCAAAGAAATGAAGTTGGAGGCAGCATGCATCTCCATCTGTTGGTAACCACCTACCAGACAGAGCATCATCACCCATAAGATGAATATCAAAGTGCAACTAATCACAATGCTATGTTAAAAGCCAATGGCACACCGAACAAAAGCAGAAAGCCTTATTAAAAAATTTCTACATCAAGAAAATGAACAAAAAAAATACTTCAAATTAAACTAATCTTAGAACAACATGCAGTGTAATTGGTGAATATCATTATGCAGCACCACACCAATTTAAAGTTTCTCTGTAGAGGTAAAAAATTTAAGCAACAATCTGCAAAGTCATGAATGGAATAAACGTAAAACTGACTTACTTATCAGGAGTATAAAAACTGTACACTCAATGAAGACAAAACCTTAAATCAGGAATATATGTTACCAGAAGTCAGGTTATGGCTTAGTCATCATACAGTATATTAAAAAAAACACTGGGGTTATTGCATAACATTAACAGAAACGTGATCACAACAGCAAACTTTCAAACTCAAATCTAGTTAAAATGCAAGTGAAAAATGATTATCTCCAAGAACCATGTCACAGAATGCTAAAACAGTTTTACCTTGAAAACTTTGCAACATATTTTCAAATAAATACAACTACATTTGCTCAAATACTGGACATTCTTCTTCTAGAAAATCCAAAATGTCACAAGCAATACATAATTATGTTTAAAATTGTTCCAAAATTTAGTGACAATGGTTTTTATGATGATGATGATGCTGAAGAAGAAGAAGAAGACGAAGACAACGATGATGAAGAAGCTAATCTAAAAGGGCAAAAATATATGACACAAGAAACTACTGCCCAAAACATCAAGAATCAACATCAGACCAGCATTGAAAACAAGACAGAAGAACTCGAGAGGAAACCAATGCATGGACAATTCTACTAGGACCTTTAAATATCATCAGTAGATGAACAAAAATCCCTAGTGTGGTTATTTAGCTCAGGCCTAAAGGAAGAAACAAAGTTTACTAATAGCAGCCCAAGATCAAGCATTCAATATGCATCATCATCATCATCACAGGAAGAACAAAGCAACCAACTGATAGTAAATGCAGGATGTGCCACAAGGCAGAACACAAATAATGTATTGTTGCAGTACACATAACATTTGTGCTATCTGAATACACTAACAGAAACAATAAGGTAGCTGGTTATAACCACTGGACAATATGTCAACATGTGGGGTTACAGGTTACTGTGGAGTACCTGAAAGGGTCATAACTGTCAATGGTAATACTATTATGTGGGATGTGCTGGTTATCACGGATGGAACAATACTAGCATTCCGACCTGATATAGTACAGCACAATAAAAGCAAGAAGACTTGCCTACTGATCGATACAGCCATACCAGATGATTCAAACGTTCAAACATAAGAAACTGAAAAACTAAGCAAGTACAAAGACCTGGAGATCAAGGTGAGCAGGTCGCAGAAAGTTAGGGCCAAAACTTTGCCAGTTATAATTGCAGCATTAGCAACAATTAAGGAGGGATTAGATCAGAACCTTTAGTTGCTCCAAGGTAACCCGTTGGCCATAGAGCTACAGAAGAATAATCTAATGAGCACTGCACACATCATTTGTGAAATGCTGAGGTAATTCGATTTGATCTCTTGTTAAGATTTGGACTTAGCAGAAGACAGCCACCTAATAAATAATAGGTGACATAAAATGTACAATAATAATAATAATAATAATAATAAAGTTACGCTAATTGGACTGAGTCACTGTTGATTACAATGTATTTACAGAACACTACATTTTGGAGAATGCCTCTCTGTCTTCAGATACAAAAGGGGGTAAAATCAACTCTGTCAGGCCCATTAGACAAAACCAGTTTTCATCAGCAGGTATAGTAGCAGTTCACATGGATAAAGAAACATATGAAATGCTAATAGTACTTGACCTAGAGTTAAATATTCATTCTTCCACAATATTCAGTAACAAATTCTGTTGTATTCCATTTGACCTGGCACAACACTCTCACAGAATGCTTGAATACCTCCCACCAGTACTAGTGACAGTACTTACATATTTTCATCCCTGTCAATTGCTTTTGTGCCTAATAATGCTTAGCTTTCGCTAATGAACCCAACAGTACATGCATCTCCCACAGTTTTTACCTGACAATGGAAATGCAGTATCTCTCTGTAACATACTGCTTTTGTATGTTGTATTTGAATCAAACAATTCAAAAGTCCAATGGAAGTGACACCGTAATAGTAAAATACATATACAGGGTTATTCATAAGTCCCTCCGAGATTTCCGAACTCGACTGCGCAACAACCAAGACAGACACGGCAGAAAGGAGCATATCAAGAGAGAGAGAGACACTCCAAGTTTCTGTCCTACCTTACAGGTACTCAATATGTGCACCCTTGGTGACATGGCAGATGTCAATCCTGTAATCAAGTTCCTGCGACACGCATTGCAACATTTGGCGGTCGATAGCAGCGACTGCCTCCACGATCCCTTGTCGCAGCTGTGGTAAATCACGTGGCATAGGAGGCACGTACACACGATCCTTGATGTAACCCCATAAGAAAAAATCGCAGGGGGTTAGGTCAGGTGACCGAGAAGGCCAGGTAAGAAGAGGAGAGTCACTGTGAGAAGCGCGCCCAATCCAGCGACCAGGAAGATTAGCATTGAGGTGGGCACAGACGTCCAAATGGTAGTGTGGCGGGACTCCGTCTTGTTGAAAAATGAAGTCCACGATATCTTCCTGTAATTGTGGCATTAGCCACAGCTGCAGCATGTCCAGGTAGTTAATACTGGTAACAGTTGGCTCCGCAAAACAAAAATGGTCCGTAGACTTTGCAAGAGGAAACGGCACAAAACACTTTAGGCGAATCGCGGACGTATTCAATCGTTGCATGAGGATTTTCTGTGCCCCAAATGCATACGTTGTGACGATTTACCTTATTACACACATGACACGTTGCCTCATCACTGAAAACCAGCTTCTCAGCAAACCCGTCTTCCTGTAGCCGCTGTTGGAAATCCAAGCAGAAGTTTAAACGAAGACTGTAATCCTGGGGATTCAGTGCCTGCAAAAGCTGCACCCGATATCCTTTTACGCGAAGACGTTTGCGCAGAATGCGCCAAACACTTGACTGAGACATCTGCAATTCCTGGCTCGCACGAGTTGTTGACTTCTGAGGGCTCCTGACAAACGTTTCTCGCACACGCTCGACAGTCTCAGCCGATGGACCTGGACGGCCTGTTCGTTTCGCAGTGCACAGGCAGCCACTCTGCTGGAATTTCATGTACCATTCACGAATGTTTTGTCTGTAGGTGGTTCTGTGTGGTACATGATCCGAAACCTCTGTTGCACCGTCACAACTGACTCAGTTTTGGCAAATTCCAAGACACAGAACGCTTTCTTATTTACTATGAACGCCATTTTTCGTCATGATTACCCCCTAGTGGTGGAACCTGCAAGTATGCCAAGGCCCCTAGTACAAAAAAAACTTGGAGAGATTCTCTACCTATTGATATGCTCCTTTCTGCCATGTCTGTCTTGGTTGTTGCGCAGTCGAGTTCAGAAATCCCGGAGGGACTTATGAATAACCCTGTATTTAGTTACAAATATTGTGAACTATGCAGCACCAAAACCCATCACCCTATAAAACAAGAACATATTAACATACTCAGTGCTAAGTATTTAAGTTCCACAGTTCAAGAGACTAACAAAACACCTCCTGAATAAAAAACTTCTGTAACCACAGAATATTAAAAAAAAAAAAAATCTTACCTTCTGCTTCTTATTACTCAGCATATAGTCTAATAGTCTACATGCATCCTGTGACAATCTGATTTCACATGATGGAGAAAACATGAAATATTGGTATGATTAATTTTGACACCACAAATTGTCACTGGCGGTTGAAGCATCAAATACAGATCTCAATGGAATAGGTATTTGAGCAAATACGGAACTCACCATGTAACACTTGACTCATTTGTATAGGTGCACAGAATCATTCTCAACACATAATGGCATTGAGATATAAATTCTTTTGAGATAGGACACATCACTGGATAGTTCATTTGTCTTCGACATTTTGAGCCTTGAAAGTGCGACTATTACACTGTCTCAAAATGTCAGCAACCAATTATCCTGTGACATGACACTACATTCCAGAGGAACACAATGCGAAAACCTACAAACTCACACATCAGACTGTAATCAGGAACTATTACAATTAACATGTACAGTATATATTAAGGACTTTGTGTAAGTCTGAATTTTACCAGGCTAGATTTGCGTTTGAAAGGTGATCATACAATTAAAGTGGTGTACAAATAAAAATTCAGAAAATGGTTAATTCTTGTTTTTGTGAATAAATAATATTGAAATGCTCACATACCATTACTGTCTGGGATAACATTTAACTTCTCCAAATGAACAACAGGTGTTTTCTTCTTGCTGTAGCGATATGTTGTAGTACTGCTTCGCCCAATGCCAACTGTTCCAGGTGTTGCACCTGCAGCTGTCGGAGTCATCACATCTACAGAAGATCCACCATCATCCACTACATCCACATCTTCTGACATATCTAATTTTGATGCAGATGCTGACAACATAAGGTAAAATAAAAGTAAAATCAGTGTCAACTCTCTGGTAACATTACAGGCATAGCTGATCCATATGGCATGCACAGATATAGTAAGTAACACCCATTTTTTTTAAAGTGTGTTGTTTAACACCATCCATTGCTACGATTATATAGAATCAGTGATAGATTAATTAACGAGTATGGAACACTGGTGAAATGATCTGACAGGGCAAAACCAAAGAACACTAAGAAACACCTGTCCCAGTGCCAACAGCCACTTTGTTCACCACAAATCCTACATGAATCGCTCTGGGAATGAGCCTAGGCATCGACGGTCAATGGGTGACAACTAACTGCCTAAGCATATCAATTCACACTCTATTCCAAAACTTCAAATTAAAAATGCAGCCTACATGCAGGCCAGATTGCTGTCAACCATCGAAATAACGAACAAAATACACAGCTAATCTGGCCACTTGATTTTGCTATGGTCATAAACAAACCTCAAAAAACTGAGATTCAGAATATGACTACAAACTCTGAGGTATTAAATATCTGTTCTTGCAGAATTCTACAAAGAACAGAACAGAACAAGATACAGCACTCATGAAACGACATTTTGTCATAACCCACACAGGTCAAACTGAGACTCCCGGGGTTACTAGAGAATTAGGTTATCAACAAACCTATCAAAATGCTGCATCCACAAAAATATTACTTGTCCTTATATTTTCAAAAAAAACATAACAAGTTTATGTGTTGATCTACCGAAGATCGGTCAAGCTTTTACTGTCTCCCATAAGACTGAGGATCGGTGGATTACAAAATACTGATGTTTATTGAGCGATATAATTAGTTTAAAGGGCTTCTTTTTTTAAATTCATGCCTCCTCATATGTTTCATGGTCTTTCTTTTTCTTTACTATAAGAGCTTTCCAAAAGCTTAACATTTATTGTGGTGGTACTGGTGGTGGTAATAATAATAATAATAATAATAATAAT
>Ga0123352_10007725_pt1 | contig 16636 bp, 12 predicted proteins | sample TergutLab28metaG_FD_89700 | JGI IMG/M metagenome (GOLD analysis project Ga0123352, IMG submission 89700) | Labiotermes labralis P1 segment gut microbial communities from Petit-Saut dam, French Guiana - Lab288 P1 | ecosystem: Host-associated > Arthropoda: Insects > Digestive system > Gut ... | reverse complement strand
GCCTGGGCGTCATTGGGAGGATAACATTAAGACAGGTCTTCAAGAAGTGAGAGGGGACTATGGACTTACTGACCTTGCTCAGGATAGGGACAGTTGGCGGGTTCTCGTGAATGCGGTTATGAATCATTGACTTACATACGTGTATATTGTTTGTTAACGAAAAACATCATGTCTTAATGAGTCTGTTCTTTTGTAAATATATTTATTGCTCTGCTGTTTGCTGTATCCTACAAAGCAAGAAAGGGTTGTAATATTCAGACACATTAGCAAATTTCTTAAAGGGGAAATTAAGAGCTGTGAAAAGTGGTTAGAGGAGTGTTGCAAGTTACATTATACAGGGTATACAGCACATGACTACATGGCTCAGGGACGAAGCAAATACTTGTACTAGCAATTTCCAATGTTATCCACACACGGAAATGCGCATTTTTTATTGCAGAAATAACCAATCGGACATATTTGATTTTTTGCAACCGCTATTCCAGGGGCAGCGCATAATGTAAACGATGTGCTGGTAGGGCAGATAAATCCTGGTGCAGTGCAAGATGGTGGGCAGAGGTAATAAGATGAACATTGCTTCGTACAAGGATCGAAGTTCTGCTGCGACGGGCAGGTACCTTCGGCTCCCAGAAAGCCTCCATTAACAGCTACGCACACCAGGTAGCTTGTGCAGTTTATCGCAAATACTCCTGCAGACATGCATCTGCTATTTGCTATTAGAGGTACCAGTCCGCTTTTCAACAGCTCAGCATATTCAGTTCTGACATCAGTTACATTCTCACCGCTTATTTCCAAAGTAGCGGCCATTAACAGAACACATGTTGAAAAAATCATCTGTAAAAAATAATATGTAATTATCTCACAATAAGTAATTGTACAATATCATTATATTTATTCTTACATCATGGAATCCAGCTGTGTATTGAACAGCAAGAAGACATTGGTTTCAAAATGCTATTAATTAAACTTTAATATATTGTATTCCTCACCCAATATTGTGCGGGTGATAAAATCGAGAAGAATGAGATGGGCTGGGCATGTGGCGCGTATGGGTGAGGAGATGGGGGTGTATAGGGTCTTGCTGGGGAAACCGGAAGGAAAGAGACCACTGGGGAGACCTGGGCATAGATGGGTGGATAATATTAGGACGGATCTCCAGGAGGTGGGATGTGGGTATATGGACTGGATTGGGCTGGCCCAGGATAGAGACAAGTGGCGGGCGCTTGTGAGTGCGGTAATGAACCTTCGGGTTCCGTGAAATGCGGGGTATTTCTTGACTAGCTGCAAATCAGTTAGCTTCTCAAGACGGACTTTGCACCATGGAGTAAGTAAGTATAACATGTTGTATTACATCATATTGTACAATTTGAGATAACTTTTTCAGATCTTTTAATCACCACATTCAGGCTCACGTATCAAGTATGTTAAGCTCGACAGCATGGGACCAAGCAACTAGTGGACTGTTTGAAAGAAAATCTCCTGATAGCCTGATAGTGTTAATAGTGGTTAAGTATACAGCGTTACCATTTGCAGTGTGTTGAAGGGAAAAATGTGTGGGCAGAATTGGGTGTGTGTAATTTTTTAATTTTTTTTTTAAATATGGTGTTTTTACTTACGCAAAACACAGTGAATTTGACAGTTTTATGTGTTGGTACTAGAATTCCGGCAGATATGTCGTGTACGTAATTGCAGACTTGAAATTGTTAGTTGTATTAAAGATTATTCATGTATTCTGAATGCTAATTATTTTATTACCAGTGGAATTCAGGGATACCAAAGTTGCTATATATCAGCATACCAATTGTGATGCATATAGGCCTTTCAATTTCCTTGTCAAATCGAGTGTAATGTCCTTAACAGATAGCAGAGCACCTTGTTCAACTCACTTAACCCTCGGTATGATACAGAATGCAGTACATTCGCAACATCGTTTCTTGGTGACAGAAAGACCATCAGATTCTTCTTTTGTTGATGTTTACAAAAGTATGCTCGAATGCGGCAAAAATGGATGAAGAAGAAAGTAAATTTAGATCAACCGGAATAACAACCCTAGAACTCGAATATTCTGTCTTCTCCTCAATGTTCATCTAACCGAAATTATTATGTTCTATCCACTGTAATTCGTAAGTCTGTTATCTCTATATTGTAGTACCTATAATAATATTAATAATAATCACAACAAAATTAAACACACTAAATTTATCTTTGTAACAAAGTGGGAGATGGAAACCAGATTTTTTGACCACACACCATGATTTTACGTTAGAAACAAGAACCCTTATGTCTTTGAAGTACCCTCTTGTGTCTCAGGATGTAAAGTTTATTACAGTTAAATTTTGAAGGCTGTTAATTTTTGTCTTGTGGTCTTGTGTTTGGTGACTCAGTGAGCTCTAACGTGTGATCACCAAAATCTTGGAAGATTGTTTCGGTTCTGTCATTCCTGCCAATGCAGGCGGTATTACAGTCCGAAACATTCTTGAAAATCTACCAGACTACACGATGTCACAGCACACAACACCACAACTGCTGTCAGCATTTTCAGTAAAGTTGTTCTTTATTTTTTGTCAATTTTAATCCTATTGAAATAGGAGAATAACGTTAGTTTTTGTAATGTAATTAACGTGCCAACATCAAATGTGTTAGTAATTTCATGATTAAATAAGACTGTCTTCATAACACGATGTGCGTTCCTCATAGTGTAAATTAGGTACATTCCTGGAGGGCGTAATAATTTTTCTTAACAAAACAAAACTCAAAGAATATTAGACTAAGATAAAATAATTTTTTCAAATATAGGCCCTACGCTTTTCATATATTAGCTTAACTTAATATCATTTAATTACCTCCAAGGGAGTATAGTTGTAATAAAAAAAGAATTGTAGGACTAAACAAAAGACAGACATAGGATTATGTATAGATTTGGAGATTGGGATTTACGTATGACCTCTATTCTCGATATACTTTTAAAACATGGTGTTTGAGGACATTAATATATGGCAAAGATCCTTCTGCTTGTGTTCCTGTTATTTGTCGTAACATTTCCTGAGAAGTTTTGAAAATTACAGAGCGAAACATATTATATTGAATGTAATAGAATTAACAAGCATAGAAAAATTATAGACTATAATACTCACCAACAATATCATCTGCATTCCGTGTCCCATTTTAGGAATTCCTTCGTTAAAGGAAAGTGTTTAGAGTGCTGTTTATTATTCGCCTGTGAAATGCTCCTCTGCAGCCGAAAACCGTGCATATATAGTCCTCGCAGAAACACGTGCAGCAGGGGCTGAGATTACCAATGCCGTAAACATCGTGACATGAATTTAAGATTATTTTGTGGTCTCAGAGCTTTAAAATGATACATTATAATCGCTCGCGATAATAGCAAGTGTTTTCCATAGCCAAGCTAATATGCACATTCTTTATTGTATTTATGGTTGCTGGCGAAATAATTCTGAATTTAGCCAATAAGTGCAGTAAATAACAAATACGTATATTGCATTGCATTGCATGTACTTCACGATTGTGGTTGCGCTATTCTCTTCTCGCAATTGCACTTAAAAATATATTTGTTTGCTGCATGTTCATTCTAATTGTTATACATCTTGCCACGTTTTGATCATGAATCATTGTTGCTCGTGATTCTCATTTGTTATGTAGTAAGTGGAAAGTTATGGTTGGAATCTCAAAGAGATTTAGATTCTAATCAGGACATTTTTTGACAAGTGCCTTTCAGAGAGAGTGTAGTTGATCTGTTTGAGGTTAGCAGTGTAATATACAGGTAAAACAGAATATTAAATTCTCCTAACAAATTTTCGTAGTTCCTTGAAATGTGATGTTTGACATGCGCTGAAACATATGTTTATAAAACTGCTTTCTTAAATTCGAGTTTACATTTCGTTACACTAATCTGCAAATATCTAACAGCCGAAAAAAATTAGTTCATTCATGTTCCAACCTATTCATTTACTTCAGAATAAATTTTCTTCTGATCTATCAGACATACAATAGGTTATTTTAAAAACCTTCTCATTTTAGTGGATCCTATTAATATCCTTGCTTCAGTCTCTACAAAAGTAAAAATTAGAAAAAAAGCACAATAAAATATCATGAAATTTAAGAATGGAGATTTATCAGAAATATTGTCAAGGTACTTCAGTTTTTGTTTCAATCGGATAGAAATGGACGCTTTACACGAAAACCGTTACACATTTCTGCGCACAGAGTAACTTGCTAATATTTAATGCGGAAATGATTTTTGAACAGAAATTAATAGGGAAGAATGACATAGAGTTTATGCCAGATATTTTCCGCAATTCTTTATATTGCTCGAGATAATTGAACAGACGTAAATAAGAGGATATAAAGTAACAACAGTTCTTCAGACATGCACCTAACCCGTATATCCACACAAAAATAAGGACATATCATATTAGAATTAACTTTGAAGAAGATGAGCCTGTTATATGTGGTGTATATATACATGTGTAGTTTTCTTCTTCTTCTTCTTTCCTTTTTCTTTCATCTTCCTTCGGTGTAGGAATAATTTCAAAATGAACACTTTTAATAACTTTTTGTTAGATTTGTAGAAAGAGGGCAACATAGTTTATTTTTGTGTGGTAAAAATGACAGTTACCAAGAAGGTAAATTTTTTTTATCTCCACAGTATTGTCCGTAACTTATTAGGCAGTTGGGCGCCAAGCGTGAATGTATTCTACAGGTTTATCTCTGCTTATAAATACTCTGAAGAACGATAAGTTATAACTTTCATAATTACTCATCTGCCGAATAAAGCGTCCGTCTTTATGGGTACCGAGTGTTCATTACTGTTGCTACAGAAGTCAGAATAATTTCTATCACTAGCCAGTTTGATTAAATTTGTACCCTCGGGAATTATTCATCTAAGATCCATTTTAATACTATTTGTACCTTTCCTGTTGCAACTTCATCACGAGGAGGACATATGTTAGGCTAGTATCTCTCTCTGTTACAACATGCCCCTTTCCGTAGGTTTGCGGCGGCTCTTCACGGCGAGAGCCTTAACAAAAATGGTGGTTTTGTAACAGGAAAGCTCCTGTTTTTCCTATTATGTGCGCCTATATGTTACAAATTCTTTCTCCCTTAAGGTTCTGCTAGTAATATATTTATTATCGCGTCTCCCATTCTTAACTCTTTTTTTAAGTTAAACGTCCCAGCAATATTCTGTGAAGAACACAGTTGATGAAGTTCCTCACTGTACGACTTTCTCCAGTGTATTACACAATCCGTACTTCGCCTTCCAACTGCTAATGCGTTAAAATGGACACACCTTTATTATCTGTGCGCACTGAATGATAGCCTACCAATTAGCAATGTTATCAGCAAATCAAGAAAGAGCGATAATATACAGTTACATGTAGTTTGTCAGCACGTCGAAACAATGCTGAAATATACAAATCGCATTCAGAATTAAGCCCTAAATTGAGGCCTTGTTTTGTGTGATAAGAGATGCGAATATGTAGATGGGTCAGTAGCTTGTCCATAACGGCTGTAGGGCTGCAGCCCTCCCAAAATTTTGATAAAAATTAAACTAACACATCAATAACGGTGTTCGTTAGGAGATATGTACATTATTTAAAATAAAATGAATAAAATCATTTTAAATTCAATTACTCGGACAAACCATAAAAGCTGTGGAAAGGGAGTTGACTGTGTCCTGCCCAGACGTTGCGCTTTGGGTCAGCACTTCTAAGCCGAGTGATGGTAAGGAAATGACAGCTATGTCACAGGGCCGGCTGCAGGAACTGAAACCCAGACCTCGTGTTACCTGTTTATGTATTCTAATGTTTCAAAACCTGAAAGTTTCGCAAGCATTTGATGTTTGTTGGACCGTGCATCATTGTGATAACTGAAGAATAAAAACCAACCAGATACCACTTATTATTTTATTGTACTTCTTATAGGCTCAACATGTTTCAGGCACTACTATGCCCATCATCAGGAGCTCACCACTATAATGTTGATTACCACATTGGTCGTTTCGTTCTTGGGTTGCTGTAGGTTGGAGGTTAGGTGAGATTAGGCTGGAGTAGTGTCCGGGCTGCAGTCCGGACACTACTCTAGCCTAACCGCAACTAACCTCCAACATACAGCAACCCAAGAACGAAACGACCAATGTGATAATCAACATTATAGTGGTGAGCTCCTGATGATGGGCATAGTAGTGTCCGAAACATGTTGAGCCTATAAGAAGTACAATAAAATAATAAGTGGCATCTGGTTGGTTTTTATTCTTCAGTTTGGTACGCATGTTTACTCAGCTGTTTCAAACCATGGTTGTGACTGTTGTAATTTAGATGTTGCAATTTTGAGATAAAAATAAAAACGAACATCTTTAATTATTGACAGAGCATCGACGTTTTGCAATTAACTATCGTCGAGGAGGCTCAGATGAAAAATGTATTCCGTGCAAGAACTGACTTAATTATGTCTCAGTCGTCATCCAGCATAATACAAACGTAAGGAGAGAAAATTTAACCCTTCTGTGTAGGCTAACTTAAGTTTTTGAGTGGCTGTGCTAAAAGAACACACTATTAGGCCTTCACACTTATCATATAATAGCCCTAGCCCCATTCCTGGCAGGGGATCGAATCAAGGTGGAGAAATATTTTCCGCAATCACCCAGACTGACAATGTTGCCCAATCAGACTCTTATACCGGGTCATGTCCGGGGGCACATGAGATGAAGTGTGGCCTTAACCACCCACCCATTCTACCGCAAAGGTTAAAGAAAGAGTAGACGCTTATCCCTAGGCCCTACTCCGCCTCTCTGCCTTCACGGTATGCTACAGGTTGAACTTTCCTCTTACTTTTACTCAGCCCCACCATTAGGAAGCCCCACGAACCACCGACGGTTGATAGCAAGACACAGAAGGGACCCGCATTGAATCCAAGAAAAGCCGAAATCCACTACACTTCCCTCGAACTGTTCCGCTAGCCCCCAGCATTCTTCAATATGGTCTCCTACTCCTCAAAACGTTCTATTCACAACAATGTTAGCAGCGAGGGCCACGTGATAACCCTCGATAGCTTCAAACGCTTTGGTCTGGTTGAAGTTTGCCACAGGAGAATACATCAGTAGGCAGAGGAAAGCCGTCAGTACCCCACCCATAATATCCATGCGCTTTCTTTCCTTAGCCTAATACGTGTTGTCGTGTATAATTTCGTCACGCTTACAATAAACTAATTTTTTTGTGTTGCAAAATAAATTATTTATTGAGATTGTGTTGCACTCAGTTTCATGGTTGAATGCAGTAATTTATTCTTAAAGTTTAATGTTTATTACATATTTATTCTGGCCTGTGTTCTCATCTCCATTTCAGCGTCACATTTAACGTTTATGACCAATATGATTTTATCCTTACTTTCTATAATTCAGTCCTGTTTGCAAGATATATGCGGTTTTTTTCTGGCAATTTAATATTACTGGGGGAGAGCAGGCGTGATGGCTGCAGAGCGACTGGTATGCCAGATATGCGTAGTTCTCTAAAAGAAGATTATCAAAATTTGATTCCAAAATGTCTGTTTATTTAGCCGTTCGAAGAAGGGAATTACTCCGAATTATATTTAAAGATTGATATGGTACTGCTCAATAAACACGATCCGTCTGTTTTATAAAAACCAACCAATTAATGATATATAGGGAAGTAATTTTTGTTTGTTCTGAGATTCACAGGAATCACAGAAATATACTTTGTGGGCAAAATGTGGAGTTTTTCAATGGTAAAGTTTATGGTACATAAATGAAACACTAGGCTTTAAATCGGAGGTTCTTAGTCGGTTGTCCACTGACGTTCTAAATTTCCTTGCATGAGCTTTTGGTGTGGGGGCGTGCAAGAGAAAGATAAGATTGGGTTTTACCAAATAGGAGAACTGTTACAGAGTTTCACAATGCACAGCTTTTGAGCACAAATTTAGAATAATATTAATAAGTCATGGAGATGTCGCATACTCTATTTCTTATGTTATTCTGAATTGTATTCGTCAATACAGCTGCATTCGAATCTCTGCTCCGTTGAGTACTAACACGACTCTAGTCAGTTAAAGTAATTTAAGAAAGGTCGTTATTAAGATGGGGTGCTGATAAGTCCTTAGCCCAACCGACTTCCCGATGTCGTAGGACGGAATCGATAGTGTCGTTGGAAAGAGGGGTCTGTTCATGTGCCTAATTGCAAGTCTTTTCTTGTTACAGAGACTGGAAGGAAGCATGTTAGGTGACGCGCGCGATTTCAATAACATCGACACGCGAACTGTCATCAAGTTTTTCTTTTCCTGCAAGGCAAGGCGCCAAAGGAAAATCACGCCATTCTGATAGAAACATTAGGGGAACACGCATCATTGTATGCCACCGTAAAAAACTGGAAGGCCCAGTTTAAACGTGGCGATTTTTTAACCTATGATGTGCCTCGTCCTGGACGACCCAAAACAGTGACCACACCGGAGATTACTGATCAAATTCACAAGCTAATTTTGGAAGACAGACGGATTTCGGTAAATCAATAGCTGAGCAACTGGGTATCTCACGTGAGCGGGTTGGGTCCATCATTCATGAAGATTTGGACATGCGGAAGCTCTCCGCGAAGTGGGTCCCGCAATGCCTGAACGCGGATCAAAGACGTCAACGGTGACAGTCGTATGAGCAATTTTTGGAATTTTTTCGGCGCGATCCAAATGATTTCCTGTTGCGATTGGTGACCACGAACGAAACTTGGTTATATCACTATGACCCGGAGACGAAAAAACAATGAATGGAGTGGCGGCATAGCGGCTCACCCCGCCCCAAAAAATTCCGAGTGCAAAAATCCGCTCGAAAATTTCTCGCCTCGATTTTTTGGGATCAAGACAGCATCCTCCTCATTGATTATCTTCCAAAGGGCCAAACCATCAACGTGGAGTATTACTTTTCTCTGCTGGTGCAATTGAAGGACATTTTGAAAGAAAACCGCCGTGCGAATTTCACCAAGGGGGTCTTGTTCTTGCACGACAATGCCCTGGCTCACCGGTTACTTGCAACCCAGAATAAATTGGCCTACCTTAACTTCCAATGGCTTGATCACCCACCCTATTCTCCGGATCTTGCCCCATCTGAATACCACCTGTTCCCTGGACTGAAAAAACAATTTTAAGATCGTCATTTTTCGTCCGACGCGGAGGTCATTGCTGCTGCGGAGACCTGGTTGGACGGACAAAGTTATGAATTTTTTGAGTGGTTTGAAAAAATTATAGCAACGGGCTAAGAAGTGTATTGAGCTTCGTGGGGAGTTTGTTGAATAAATCCCGAGTTTGGTTGCTGTAGATTGTTTCCTTCCTGGTCGGGGTAAGGACTTATCAGTACCACCTCGTAATGAAAAATTACTGTGTCAAACCACACCTTCATGAAAATGGCAGCTTCACTAAAATAAATACAGAAGGTTTCAGGGCTCGGTTTTAGATAAGATAATATACATGACACAGAACTTGAGAGGCGCTGAGAGATACAGGACAGCGAAAAGATTAGTGTTCCGTTACGTGTGTACGTTTTCGGATTTGTCTGCATGTTTGAATCACTATATGATGTGTTTTTTCTTCCAAGAAAAACAGTTTGATATTATGTTTAACTACAAGTACCTCCTTATTCATTAAATAAAATTCGGAAAAGAAGTGATTGAAGAAATTTATAAGAAAATAGTGCAGATCGCTAAAAGAAAGGATCATGTCTCTACTCCAAGACTTGCTACATAAATCTACGTTGATATTTTGTGAAAGCGATTTGGAACGTTTGTTCCTTTTCTACTTAAGGGTTTGTAGATTCTTCCTTTAGTGAAAGTTTGACACATTTTATTCGCAAATTGAAGATTGAAACTATTGTACTAAGGAGAAGACTTGCATACATTTTACTGATGTTTCAAGGTTATATTATGCTACTTTCAGTGGTCTACGTGTGGTTAGAGTGAAGTGATATTTTGTGAAGTTATTTGTTTTACATAATACTGTGGATGAAAAAATAGGTTGTGGTTGTACATACAGTTTTTTTTAGTTGCGAGAAATTTAAAAATTTGACACATTATTTGCATATTCAATACTCTCGATAAAAAGAAGAGAAACTATTCTAGCAACAATACTAAACGAGTGGAATGTGGACAGATGAATGTAGGTTGAATTTGAAATCAAGAATTCAGTGTGTTGCTTGTCGCTTGGACGTGCACTAACGTCCCTGTACGCAAACTTTCCGCAATGAGACAGCAAAGGACTCACGAGACAGACCCATACTTGCTGGAAAAGGTAGACGATAATGACGACGACGAAGACAAGAGTAGCTCAAGTTCTGAATACGGGAAATGGAACTGGAAAGTTCTGACTGGAATTTTTATCATCCAGGTATGTTCCTGCACCAGTGAATATCAAAATGTTACTAGTTATATACCTAGAAGGAATATACAGGCTATCGACTTTGCGTTTCGCGTTTTTTCGTGTAGTCAGTAGATTTGTAAAACGTTGTATAGACGGTTTAAATGCGTTAGTTGTGTTAGAACAATATTAAATATTATGTCTTTTATATGCACATATAACACGATGGAAATCAACAAATTAAAGTTTACACTACAATATTTAAGTTCTGAAAGTGTTTACTGGAAGGAAACATTACCCGGCGTCCATCGGATAGAAGATTTCACCCAAGACTGATTCTAATTATAATGGTCAATAAGAACTCTCTTACGTGTTCCCGCTGGAATGTTAACATTTTTCATTCTCTTTGTAGTCAGATAAGCATATTTCAGTGTTTGCACCATGTTTAAGTCAACATGATGCAAACATAACAATTGAGGCATTGTACGTATAACGTAACATTGAGGGGCGTTCGCATAACATTTGTTGCCGTGGAAAAGCAATGAGTATTACATATTCTGAGTGCGTATCTATAGCCTTATTTATCCAGTATACAACGCGCATGCGTCTTATTTTTATCGGTGACTTGTACGGCTAGACAATATATTTCCACTTTATCTTATAAACAGCGCGATTTTCAGAAGAAAAAGAACATAAAATGTGTGTTTAATTTCCCCTTAATAATTTGTCTGCAACATTTCTCATTCTAAGAAGAATTCAGCTAGATACTCTCATAAATGTACACAGACCTTCGTGCACAGTATCCCCTTATTCTTGTCAGATTTTAATGAAACATGATCCCTAAAGGCAGATTTTTTTTTAAATACTCAAATATCAAATTTCGTGAAAATCCATCCAGTGGGAGCCGAGTTGTTCAACGCGGAATGATGGACAGGCTGACAAAATATGACAAAGTTAGTACTCCGTTTTCACAGTGTTCCAAAAGAGCATAAGATGACACAATTTGGTATGGATGTTTAATTACTCTGTTGCAACTGACGTGATTGTATAGCGTCCAGCTGAATGCAGAAATATTCATTAATACGGAGTACATAAGGATTTGGAGAGAAATTGTAATGACAACTTCCGAACTACCTTCATGTCTTAACAGTAGCCAAAGGGCCCGCCACTAGCCTCTGTTTCATCAGAGCTAATAAAGACGACATTATCACATGTACCTCTCTTATTTCAACTTTAATCGTATCTTCCCACATACGTCTAGGCTTATCAACTCAATCTTTTGTTCGGATTCGTAGATTATAATTTTGCATGCTTTTCTCATCTCTCTCATACGTGCCACATAGTCCCTCCTTGTAACCCCTCTTCGTTTGATGCCCCCATTAATGTATCGTTAAGGGAACACAATATTACTCTCAAGAAAGTTCACAATCCACTTACCTTCTTCTCTTAGGTCGAGATGATACATTTTGCATCCATACAAAGCAGCCAATTGAATAAGAAGTTTGAGGTTCTGACGACCCCGAATCTGGTTATTACTTGTCCTGAAATGTGACGTGCCTGATGTCAGTTCGTGCAGCATACGGCTTTACCAGAATAAACGGCATCACAACCCAAAGGACTGTAATCGCAACGTAAAATCAGAGTCGTTATTATTTTGATCATGAAGTTTAAGAACATGAGCCGGGACTAGAAGGCTCGTAGTCGTACCTTCTGCCAAACGTCTGTATATTTCTACCAGACTGCAAGGTGTCACTTCCAAGCAGACAATAATCTCCTTAGACGCCGCCGCGAGAACAGCAAAATTCACACGGAGAGAAGAACGTTGTAAATTTGGTCGTATTTCGCATTCTACAAAATTATTCTGCTCATATTGTCTCCGTAAATGAGTCTTTCGTTTGTTTCATTTCACATATATTTGCAATTTGCCGCAGTTTTGAAGATTTCTACAGCTCTTTTACTTTTTTAAGGCTTTGCCCTGTGTTTTTTGAGGAACAGATGTGAACATGTGCACTTCATCGTTTATAAAATCAACACCAACTGTATTAACTTAATAAGTGTACGTAGGCACTTTTAAATTTAAAAAACAGAATACGGTGGAAGTAGAACAATATAAAACATACATTTAACTTCGCTACGTTTTATCCTAAGCCAGCATTTCTACCAGCATCCAATAGCCCAGCACGGTGGGACCTATTAGAAAAGTTGTTGCTTCATTTTTAAAATTTTCAACAGTTTCGTTTATTTACATATTGGACTCCTCAAACTTAAAACTTTACCTTTCACATATCTCTGTCTCAAGGTAATTGAACTCAATCTTGAATATATGAAAGCCGAAGAACTTAATATCTACCTCAAATATTATTTTCTCTTTCCAGTAAACAGACCGATTGACTAAGTCTGTTCAGAAACTTGTTCTTGCGCGATTTGGGGTTATTAGAGTGGTGGTGTTGAAGTGCTCAGCTTTAAGGCATGCAAAATAATATCGTTAGGTCAGTAGTTTCCAATTTCAAAAAGAACGTAGCTTCTTTATCTTCAGGGTCCAAACAGTCCAACAACCCTGCTTAAACATAAATGTGAAAATCATGGGTTGCTTGCCCAGGGACAAAGCTTAACATCATAGAAATTTTATTCTTCAGAAATTTGGCGTTTTCCTCCGTAAATGCAATCACAATTTTTTGAGAAAATAACAGCACTTATTAATAGTAATGCAGGTTGTATACGTAGCTAAATATTTATGCTAAAACGTCAAATTCTTTTTCCTCTTAGTTCGTGGTCACTGGTGTGCTGGCTTCGTACGGCGTGTTGGTGTTGACACTGATCGAAGCAAGGGTAGTGTCACTCAGAGTTGCCCTGTGGACACCCGTAACTTACGTAATGTCCTGCTGCTTCACAGGTAATGTAAACTCCCACAAGAATGAGGTAGGATTTCAGACATGATTTGAAATAAATTTCTTTTAATTAACACATCATGATTAAAGACATTTAACACTCTGTCTTTTTCAGTTTCTTTCCAGCGATTTTCAGCTTTTCTCGTGCTGTCAAACGTAGTATATATTTTGATCTGAAATAAAACACTAAGTTACCTGAAATTCCGTTTTCGTGTGACATTGTGGTCGAACGATTCCGTGTCCGTTATTCTTATTTTGATGTAAAAATTTTAAAATTTTAATTATTTGACTTTGCATGTAACAATGTCAATCACGGATCTCGTAACGTTTTATGGCAAGGGGCCACACCGGCTATTGCAGGCTGGTTCGTGGATCAAAATGGACAAATTGCAGTAAGCGGTATACCTAACCGCCTAAATTATTGTGTAATTTTTATAGTACATACGTATTTCACAGATGTGGCTGCGGGTTGAATAATATAAGCTGGCGAGTCGCGGGTTGGAGAGCCATGGTAGAAATATAAATTACCTGCGCTTTTATGAAGAAACGTTTAATGTGGAACGGAAAAAATAAGTCCAGAGTTTACATCTAAACATACTAGAAGAAAGAAAGAGAGACAGAGAGAGAGAGAGAGAATATGAGGTTTTATAAAATTAACTATATGATGTTTCGAATTATTGTACATGTTACTTGAGCGTTTATGCCTGCTTTTTCGAGAAGGCTGTCTCTTAGATAACATAAGACTCATTCCATTAAGTCACTGCATTCATGCGCTACTTAAGCACCCTCTACCTGCTCTATCAGGCATTTAGCTTTGAAATATGTGACAATATTACACATCTCTAAATGTATATAATGTGGATACAACAGCCATGCCTATTTCAGTGCTTCTGGGGTGATTGTCTGAAATACTGAGCAGAATCATTAAAAATTACATCCAACTGGTACTCCGTTTAAAAGCAGAAACATATAATTCGCAGATAGAGATTGACATGTTAGTTTAACTTTTTTAAAAGACTACAGAACTTGAAACTTGATAAGACTGAAATTACCCAAATAATGTATTTTCGTTCGTTTCATGCTCGATATCACTAAGCAGATTTCTACGAAACTTGGTACTAGAGGATAATTTAAACCCCGTCAAAAGAGAGTCTTTTTTTGCATTCCATTAATTACAGAAGTCGAATATTCATGAACCTGATCAAAAACATTAATATGAACAGGAAGAAAATATATGTGCTTTCAACTTCTATATTTGAAACACCCTAATTTTTAGAGCTGACACAATAAAATTAAAATAAACCTCATTACAAATTTTAAGACAGTACAGTGTAGTTAGGTTAGGTTAGGTTAGGTTAGGATCTGCACTACTTCTCAGCTCTCCTCACGTTCGATCTGTCTGCTTGAAATGAATGTAACCGAACAAGCTGGCTCAAGCTCCAATGTTGTGACTTGTATTTGCGGGGTGCCTGATTCGATTCTCAGCCTGACAACCGGTTATTTTCGCAGAAGGATTTCGCATTCTTCCTCTATAACTCCAAGCAAGTGTCGGAATAGTATGTTCATTTAGGCAACGACCATCTCGTTCCACGTTGTTAAATCAACATGACACATCCATTTGATGCCACGTATCAATTACCGAAAAATCTTTACATAAATACGAAAAAAAACGTGTAGATATAGATATATAAATATATATAAAGCATAAAGGTAATTATGTTAGGAAATGAAACATATTTCTGATAGGCCAGTGGTTTTCAAACGGATGCCAAGTGGTCCTGGTAGGATTTTCAAATGATCTGCAAAAATTTTCTGTAACTATGAATGTAATATTACAGAATTTTGGAATAAATAATAAGTCTACTAGAATAGTAATTAATTTTAAATATTGTTTCTTCGCCAGCAAACTGTTCACAGAAACGGTTCGGAAAGGGGAAATGCAAGTCGAATATGGTAATTATTGTTCGCAAAACAAAAAATCAAAATTTAACTTCACTTCAAACCAAATTGCCCAGTTCCATTAAAATGTGTTCAATTCCCCCACACCTTGCATTTTAGACCAATTTAACTGGCAACATTTCTATCTTATGAGATGTGAGGCTGTATAGCCTGTACGAGTTTGCCGACATTTCAGAGAGATCTCTGCATTTATCACTAACATAAATAAATTCGCATATACCCTAAAGTGGATATATCAGAAAGTTAAAAGTCGGTACACTTCTACCTGAACCCCACTGCATCACAACCCAGACACAGCCATTTTATTCTCACCCGTATATGAACCTCAAATATAACTTAGACCTATTCAAGAACATTTAAACTTTAAAGGATACAGTAGAATTTCACTTACCGGACGCTGGTTATACGGATTGCCAATTGTCCGTATCGGCTTAGCCCTTCGGATAATTTTGTTGAGAATTCTATCGATCAGAGGATCAAGTACAGTACAGTGTTATGGCTTCTAGAACTTAAAATCAGACGTGATCGAAGGGTTCATACGCAGGTACGTACTGTAAATAGTAACAGCCGAATTTCAAACAGCCAATGCAGCCTATTTAAAAAAAATCGAATTATCTGGATTTTCTGCATTTCCGGATGGCTCTCCTTCCAAAATAAGAGCACTTCACGGCAAAAAGAAAAGCCTGGGAAACATTCGTGCAAAGGTTTGTTTTCAACAACACACAAGCTTTTTAATTCCTCGTATGTACACCGATCTCTCAGACATTGGCATATGTTCACAGACGCGTTGTTAAAGAAAGTATCAAACGGATTAGAGAGGCAAGCCTCCCGACCGCTTGCCTGCTGTGGTATCTTGATGGTAGCTGGAGGAGTTATTGTCAGCAGCTTTTCTCATGGGTCACATCTACAATTCCTAAGCTCTGGTGTACTTGGAGGTAAGTGCATAATATTCAGACAGTGAAGCATGCTAAAATACTGCGATATTAATAAATCACAACGTTCTTGTTTTGTCACGAACAGTACCAAGGGTTTACTCCAGGGAGGGCGGGGGCTACAGGATTGCAGAACCCCCCCCCCCCACAAACCCACAGAAGTCGAAATATAAGAAACACAGATTTTATATTCACAATGGTATCAAACGTTTTACATGATTTACTCTTCAGACGAAATCAGCCACCGAAATCGGATGATGAGTAGTTCATTAGCATTTAAAAAAATGATTAATACAATTAAAAAAAAACCAAGAAATATGGACAATGTCATTGAGTTGTGTAACATGTAGGTATAAATTTTGACTTTTGTTGACCGTGCATTTCAGTATATTTATCTCAGTATTTAACCAACTTGATGCACAAAATTTTTTTCACAATGAGTTTTATTTCATGCTTCTACAGGTTTCGAGCACATGTGCTCGAAACCTGTAG
>Ga0123352_10007724_pt1 | contig 16636 bp, 9 predicted proteins | sample TergutLab28metaG_FD_89700 | JGI IMG/M metagenome (GOLD analysis project Ga0123352, IMG submission 89700) | Labiotermes labralis P1 segment gut microbial communities from Petit-Saut dam, French Guiana - Lab288 P1 | ecosystem: Host-associated > Arthropoda: Insects > Digestive system > Gut ... | reverse complement strand
ATTTTTCCGGGGCGAGGGTGCTGGCCTTGCGCCCAACCCCCAACCTGGAGGGCCAGGGTGTCTCTCTTCGTCTGGCTTCTACCCTTTGATCTGTCGGGCTTGGGTGTCCCTGCCGGTAGCTACGCTACCGCCTGCATAGCTCTCGGGGTCACGGAAGCTCTCAAACTCCCCCACCACGTTAAGGTGGAGACACCATCGGGGGAGAGTCTTCTTGTTAAGGAACTTAATTTAAAGTCTTGGAATGAAAGCAATTTTAAATTTACTCGTATATTATTAACAAACTGAGGAAGAATAAATTCCAATGAACCCACGTTTTGAGGACACACCTGCAGGGATCCTCAGATATTTCGGTTACGGAATTACGCAGTCGGAATTGATCCATCCTATTTCCCTGAAATGTTACTAATTATCCCACTGTTGTTTCACAGTTGCCTTTATGCAATAATATTGCACAATATTACTAATAATCTCGTTGTATTAACTGTAGCAGCTAGTACTACTACTATTACTACCACTACGACTACTACTACCGCCGCCGCCACAGCCACCAAGTCTCATTAGCAAGTGATTCATATTCATGAATTGGAATTCATACAGCATACAATATTTCAAGCAAGAATCGATTTAAGACTAACGAAACAGTGAGACCAAAACATAAGTTTTTACAGGTTGCACAACTAATGTGGTGAACAGTACTTTCCACAACCCTGTGGTAAAATATTACGCTTTGCTACGTAATATAAACCATACCGGTTTGTAATCATGTAGGCGAGTTTTGTGGGCATCAGATAAAACATAAAACACACACACACATATCGATAAAATAACGGGATTGATGCCTATCCATGACAGCTGAAGTGATGAAGTTGCTAATCGATGTTTCGGTGTTCATGAATTGTGCAGCACAAATATTTTGAAACATAAAGTACACTTTGTAGGTCAGGTTAAGTACTCAAGCATTGTATCACTTGCCACTTGCACCCCAGCACAGAGACGTTGAAATGAACGTTGTGAAGTAATATAATACAAAATGGAAAAAGAAAGCACATGCACAAGAAAGCAGAATACTGAACTAGGCGAATATGGATCCGATTTAGTGAAATAAAATCAATTTCTGGAGAAACTGACGACTGATCGAACTAGTTCATTTAGTTCAGTAATGAACCATGTAACATGCTGCAAATAACGAAGGATAGTGGGCTTAGGAAATAAAATAACATGTTTAGGCGATAACAAAATACAGTTATACAGAAATAAATGGGGAAGGTCGGTGTGTATAACGTCTAAACCATCGCCAGGACACAAACTGTAACATGTAAAAGGAAATCGCTAACACAGAAATAACAAGGAATGTGCAAAGGTATGAAAGAAGAAAAGGTAATGACTCAAAATATACACTTTCATAGCCTAAAATTATATAGTCAAAGATAAAGTTCGCCCTAGAACATGCCATGCAGGCCCAGAGGGGCGAGCAAAGGTATAACTCTACTCTTTCTTTAACCTCGGCCCTAGATGGGGTAAGTGGTCAGCACCACGACCCGACCGCTTTACCCCCAGAAAAGAGACCATGTATTCATTGTACAGGAGGCTGAGTGTGCCCCAAAGACGGTCTGGACGGGTGCGGTCAATTTTGCCCCCCCCACTGGGATTCGATACCCGACTTTCCAGCCCGTAGCGGGTCGCTATACCGACTACGTTATCCCAGCCCACGAAAATGCAGAGTACCATAAGACAATAAAACATAAATTGTCCCTTGGGTAATTTCTGGAGATCAAATTTCGGTAAACCCATCGGAGCAAATAAGCATCGTGAGAGATACTGCCTTGGATAAAATATATGTACTTAAAGGAAAAAGCTAAATATCAGAATTAATCGTCGAAACCTACTTTAAAACGGGAATCTTACACTTTACTGCTAAATTTGAAGCGCCAGTGGGGCAAATACTTTGTATATAACAAAGTTAGACCTAGATGTTGCACATAATAAAGTCCAGACCACTTCTGGCGCCACCCAGTCTTTTAATCGATGCGTACCCGGGATAAGACGGCCACGCCGTACGCTGACTATTCACATCTAGCTAACACCGAGGTTTAGAACGAATGGAGCTACACCTCTAACCACCCCTCCTCCACAGGCGCGCAAAGGGACAAAGTTAATTGTAGCACAGTTCGTAATGAAATTTAGAAACTAACGATCACGAATATCACTACTAATTTGTTGCAGACGGACGAAGAAACACCCAAACATACAGAAAATATATCCGAGTCAGACGTTTCGGATTATGCTACTCGTAACACCTGTTTTTTCCGTTCATTTCGTTAATCTGAATTCAAACAAGAAATTCTAACTTTTTGGATTTACGTCTCATTCGCCCTCTTGTATCAGACATGAGAAATTATTTTAACTTCACGTTACGAAGGGACTAATCCGAGGTCTTCGCTCTTACGGAATGTTGCGCAGGTCTCACTGGTAATTATTTACCGACGTTTCACGACAGCCCATCGTTCCCATCTTCGAAAGTCAAGCTTGATCCTTCAAAATGAAACCGATAGGCTGTCCCGAAACTTCGGTAACCAAATACCAATCACAGCTGGGTAACATCCCAGAAGAGCGAAGAACCTCATTTACACCACGGCGGAAACCTGAAATCAGGCAGGTACATTTCAAGTTGGTCAAGGTCTGAAGACCATTGCGAATAAGATTACGAAGTTAAAATTTTGTTAAATAACAGTCAGTTCTAACTACTGGAATGGTCTTGAGTACATTTCACAGCTACAGGCCTACCAAAAGGCATAAGACATAATATTATTTATAATTGGCTAGCTCACGATTTTGTAAAATCTAATTAATGCTCTCAGGAAGTCCAGAAAAGCGTTGAACAGAATATGAAGTAGAGTAGACTCCGCTCTACTCTGACACACCTGCTACTGCTTATGGAAATGCAAATAGCAAGTACGTGTACTGTGCTGTGCTACAAATCGGAAGGTTGATGGTTCGATCCCGGCTGGTGTCACTGGAATTTTTCATTGACATAAAATCATTCCGACCGCACTATGGCCCTGGGGTCGACTCAGCCTCTAACAGAAATGAGTACCAGGAGCATTTCCTGGGGGTAAAGGCGGCCGGTGCGTAAGTCTGACAACTTTACCACCACCCTGTGCCGTTGTCATGAAATCTGGGAAACTTAACTTCCTGGAACCCTGTGGGCCACTCCAGGTTTGTAACGGAACTGCTTTACCTTTGCCTTTAAGTACGTGTACTAAAGATAAAGGTCACTCCATGGCATGACAGCAGCAGCACAGACGGGGAAGTATAGCCGTAGTTTTACTCGTTCTTAACGGGGTGGTCAATGCCAGGCTCCGGCCGCTTTACGCCTGGGAAAGAGTCTCGGTGCCCATTGTAAAGGAGGCTTGGTCGGCCCCAGAACGGGTCTGGACGGGTGTGAAAAATCGAAGCAAGCCTACGCGCACTACGACAACCGTAACTTTAATTTAATACCCATAAGTATACAGAAATTAATTTTCCTTTCTTTGTTTTCAATTAATATATTCTACACGATCACCCTTCGTAACTTTTTTGTCCCGACGCGCTCAGTCTGGTAGGTGACCTTTCGGGAAAATTGTGTGATTCACCTAATCGCATACAGTTTCAATTATTTCTTTTTTACTTGTTTTATTTACTCAATTTAATCTATGATATAAAATAATGGAGCGGTATATCTAGTAAAACAACTAGATCATTTCTAGGAAACTAACACAGTCACTTCACTGTATTCCCACCTACACCACACTCGTGCACGATTGAATTCGCACTGGACTGCTAGCGTCCGTTGTCCGCTGCTAACGTTTTCTCATTTAAATCTCTCCCTTCCTGCCTATCACCAACGGTCCTGAATATACATTGACAGATTTACTTCATGCCATGAACCGTCCGTAACTGACGCCAGCAGTCCTCAGAAACAACTATACTAAAAACGATCGGCTACAATATTTCGTGTTATACGAATTGTGACCAATTGATGTAGGGCAGTGTCCCTCTTCTCCATAAACATTGTCGCTCTGTTTGCCAATAATTGTTTTCTCCTTTATGGAATCAGAGTGTTCATTACCGTGGTCAGCGGAGCCTAAACATGATCAGTACATGACCTACATCCTGAGTTACAAGACGCAACAGATACGTGGTGAATAGTCCGATAACCCTAGAACACAGACGACGCGACTGCAGCTTTAGTTTATTGTTGACATGCCTGTACCATATCGAGCGATCGAGCAGGTCAGAGTGTTTGCTTTCAAAATTATTAAATTGGCGGTCCCTCTCCGGAAAAATAAACTAATTTACTCAAAATATAGTGAGTGAGCGCGTTATGGCTCTAAATGGGAGAGGGGTATTCTTATTTTTTTGTCTGCATGTTTCTCGATGTAATAAAGTTATTATCGGCGATCGAAAAACGATCATTGAGGCGCCTGTGTGGTGCGGATTCCACCACTTTCAGTTGTTTACCTGTCCTAATTTATGACGTACACTCATGTTAAAGTTTCGAGGCCGCGGCTAAGTTGGGAGGTGAACGAGAAGTGAGTGGCTGCAATAGGAACAACTGCAACGTCTAAAAGCGACTGGAAGTTATTTCAACTAGTGTCTACGTTGAACCACTCTTTTCACTGATTATACACTGTCTCTCTTGCTAGAGATAAATTGTGATATAGTAAATCTTTCCTACAAGCGGTATGACATCTCTGACAGGAAAACACAGCATCACGAAGTTTCTTCTCATTACCAGACGTCACAAGGCAATGTCAGGAGAACGTCAGGATATCGGTTTCCGTGCCGAAGAAAAGAAAGGACCTTTCAAATAAGAAACAACAGTGCTCTCAAAGTTCTGGCAGATATATCAGTACAGTTCCGGGGTGCTGATAAGTCCTTAGACCGACCAGGAAGGAAACAAGCTCGGAAGCATATTAGGGACGCGCGCGATCTCAACAACATTGAGACGCGAGCTGTCATCAAGTTTTTTCCCCCTGCAAAGCAAGGGGCCGAAGGAAATTCACGCCATTCCGACAGAAACATCAGCTTGTTTCCTTCCCAGTCGGACTAAGGACTTATCAGCACCCCTGTAGATATCCACCTATCCGGACTCTGGTTATCCATATCGCCAATTATCTGGGTCGGCTTGGCCCTTCGGGTAAATTTGTCGAGAATTCTACAAAACAAACTTGCCTTTAAATTACCGGTTATCGGATCAAGTACAGTACAGCGTTATGGCTTCTAGAACTTCAAATCAGGCGTGGTCGAAAGGTTTAGACTCAGGTACTTACTGTGAATAGTAACAGCCGAAATTCAAACTGTCATTGTAGCCGATTTTAAAAGAAAAATACAATTATCCGGATTTTCTGTATAACCGGATAGCTGACCGTCCCAATTAATCTGGATAAGTGGAGTTCTACTGTACTTTGTTTAGGCAAACCATAGCAGGAATAAAATGTTGGACAGATTAAGAACTCCGGAATGAAGTAACAACAAATGCAAGGCTCATTCACATTATTTATAATACATCAGAAAACAACAAATTATAAACGGCAGCTGGCTGAATATGTAGAAAGAAATTATAGCAGAAGTAATAAAGGTTGTACTGAAAATTTCAGAAGGCCAAGAGTGAGGTGTCCTGAAATCAGTAACATCTTCTGGAACGAATGAACCTATTGATGAACATGGCAGTAATGAATGGTTCCTTGGATTCCATATTCCAGAATACAGATATGTGGCTAACTAATGAGGCTTGGACATTCAGATAAAGTTGGGTGTCTGTTAGGAAGTGGTATCAGCACTTACACAGAAGAACGGTTGAATTTTAATAAAGTGTAGATATTCAAGCACACAGCCTCCAGGATAAACAGCAGAGGTCATGTAAGTCTGACTCTCTAGACCAGGAAACGCAATCCCCAAGCCCATTACCACTTTGCAGATTTTTATTTTGGTTGAGAGAATGTTTAAAATATTCTTCAATATTTCGCAAATGTTCGCGGATAGTCGCAAACCATGTATAGATTTCCCCTTTTTGTATCTAATCGAAAAGAATCTCTGTCTAGTGTCAAGAATGTGTGAATGCTTAGAGGTGTCGCACTAATGTTATATTTTTTGTAAAAAAAAATTATTATTAATTGGACATATTTTTGAGACAAGGTGCCGAAGAAGACTTTGTGGACAGCGTATTGACGTAATAATTTAGGGAGCAAAGCATTCATAGACCAATTATTCCTTGTTGGGTGTCCTTGCGAAGAGTCACACTGTGCGCGCTAATTGAAGTCAGCCAAAATTGTTTGAGGCCCTTTTCTCACGCCATAAGGGTCCGTGAGTGACAATGAACTTTATGGACATCTATAAGTTATTCGCTTACCGCATAGGCAATAACAAAAATATCTTCGCCCAAGAACTGGAAGGGACGAGAAGGGGAAGACCCAGGAAAAGATGGAAAAAGGAAGTAGAAAGAGATCTTCAATTGCTGGGAGTGAGAAGATGGAGAGAGTTGGTGGCATATAGGAAAAAGTGGAAGGACATTGTTCGACAGGCCAAAGCCCACAGTGGGCTGTAGTGCCAATGGATGAAGAAGAAGAAGAAGAAGAAGAAGAAGAAGAAGAAGAAGCATAGGCAATAACGTTTAGGCCTCAACTTCACAGTACTGCAACGTGTAAGAACTATAGTTCTAAGTTCTAATTACATCACTTTTTTTAGTAGAAGTTGCTGTATTTGTGAGCACTGAATACGCCACCGCCTATGATGGATCATGGCTTCCGTAAAATCCGTGTGTGTATAGAGCAAGTTGTTTGCCCTAACGATTACCGTGCATGTGTGGGGACTTTTCAAACAATAAGCCCCCCAATTCTATTATGCATAATGGTAAACATACCCCGTCATCACTCGGGAGCAACTGTGCGCACACCCTCTGGAGACCTGCCATTGATATCCAGACCGGTCCATTGTGTTCTACTGAATCCTATCCAATTAACCCATTGTCTGTCACGCGATCACAACTAGTTTTCAATTATTCTGCAAACGATCATCCATCCGCGGCTTTATAAATAATTCAATGAATGATCAAGTGTAAACACGACTCCTCTCGAACTTGCATCCGGCAGCTCATAATATACCCAATTCATTAGCGGGATAAAAGATGTGAGTGAATGGTTGAAATGTGAAGCGAATGTACGTGCTTTCTACTTTTATTCCCTTCGAATTATGCTTCTCATTTTTAGTTTGGACCATGGTAACATCGTAGTACGATTTAGGAATACTCAGCAAATTGAGGCAGTTCTTAGGGTACATACGGATTTTAAAAGCCTATCCCATCTTATTTCCTCAATCAACAAGTTTCTCAGGCAGTATCATACGCCCGACGATTAGTTACCAAGCTCTAACCACAATGGAAAGAGTTCGATCTGAAACCGGTCCGTGTGGGTTATGCGGCTGTAAAATGGTACTGGGACAGGTTTATCTCCAAGTGCCTAGGTTTTCTCCTATCAGTATCACTCCACAGAGCTACACTTACATTCATTTATCTACTGCTATCACCGACGCTACACAATCTCGGTTATTGACAGCGTCGTTATATAACAAAACTGAAAGAATCTAATTCTTTTTTTATGTTTGTGTGACCGTGTATCATTGATACAATGATATAAATAGCCAAATAGATGCAACAATAATAATTTTATTCATAATTTCAATCAGCTCAACATGTTTTGGGGTGATAATTTCGCCCATCCTCAGGAGCACTAGACTGTGTTTACAGTTTGTGGTATAATGCACCGACGATGCTCTCTGCTGGTGACCAACATGCGGTGGAACTGAGTTCCACCGCATGTTGGTCACCAGCAGGCAGCATCGTCGGTGCTTTGTACCACAAGCTGTAAACACAGTCTAGTGCTCCTGAGGATGGGCGAAATTATCGCCCGAAACATGTTAAACTGATTGAAATTATTAATAAAATCATTATCGCTGCATCTATTGGGCTATTTATATTATTGAATCGAATTATTATTTGTTAATAAAACCAAGTTTATTAACTGGACTTAAATACCTCTGTACTTTAAACCTAGCATGACACTCCAAAAGAAATTCAAAATTCAGTATCTATACGGAAACACAACCTACTATAGCACAAAGCAAAATAAGTTACATGACAACTATTTTATATTGTAGTAAGTAAATTCAAGGAAATCAAGAGAGAACATACATTTCAATTCTACAGTCCTACGGTCACACAAAATTTCCTAAACACCTTCATATGCTAATTATGTCGTTAAAGGAAAAACACTAATAACAACAAGTGTTCTTCCAGTGAAAGGTTTTTTAACTATAGGGGTATCAAAAATTTCATGTCGAAACTCCATTATACATAGTTACGCAACTTCGACATAGACGGATACACAACTAAAGAGCAAAAAGATTGTCTTAGTGAATAAAATTTTAACTTGAGCATGGAAATAACAATAATACTTAGTATTAATATTAAACGAATGTAACTTATTTCATAATTACTGCGCCGACCATACTGTCAGTGAAGATTTCGAATCAGTAACCCTATAGTGTCTTACACACGACTGCACGTGTAACTTCTACTAAACCTCTGGCAGCAAAATCCGAAAACCTAACACCATTAATAACAAGGTCCGCCACCGAACATGATCCTGAGCTGGATCCACCCAACATCCACCCTACTTAAGTCCTGGATATTTTTCATTCCACCTTCTCCTTGATCTTCCCAGTGAACTTTCCTTGAGATGTTACACCAACAAAATCATGCATACAGTCCTTGTCTGCTCCCTCCCTGCCAAATTGTTCCTCCATCGTAACTTTCTAGATTTAGAAAAACTAATACTTCTAGGTGACCTGTAAAGACAAAATTTCCTCGCTTGCACTAAACTCAGCGGTACATGTAATTTATTTCAAGGCTAGTATAGCTCTCGGGGTACGCGGTGACGCAGTTGTTTGAGGTCGCGGGTTCGATTCCCGATGATCTCATTGGAATTTTTCATTGACACATGACATTATGGCCCTGAGGTTGACTCAGCTTCTAACACAAATGAGTATCAGTAATATTTCCTGGGTTGTAAAGGCGACCCGTGCGAAGGGCTGACAACCTTACCTCCTTCATACGTCGACTGTCTTGAAATCTGGGAGCCTCAGCATCCTGGAAGCCTCTGGGCCTTCCCAGGCCTGTAATGGGATTGCTTTGCCTGTACCTAGTACAGCGCTTGATACTTCTACTCATATTTCCTCTGCTTGAATTTCACTAACATATATATTTTCCAACCGAAATTAAATTCATTACAGCAAACTGTGTCCCAGAATGGGCTAGGGAATTTTGTAAGACGAAGAGTCTTCCATCAAGGAATACGGGATATGGTTCTGCAGACAGATGAGTCAAGTAACTCAACAACTTTAAACTATAAGCTGTCGGCTGTAACTTTGGTGATAGTTTTGTTATAGGTTCCCAGAGGCAACTATCCGACCAATTTTCTTCATCGAGGAAGAGATCGATGACATCGTTTACCTGGACATCTCCAGCAATACGCAAACCCCACGAGTGGATCTTTCTCCAAAAGAAAGTCGCTCCATCTCATTTTAATCACCACGCTGAACACTTTTTGAGTGAAACATTTTCTGATAGCTGGTTCGGCAAACATGGTCAAATTCCGTGGCCCCCTAGATCACCTGACTTTCCCTCCCCAGACATCTTTGCGTGGGAGTTCGTCAATTCTTGAGTATAAAGTGAGATAAGGCAAATTTGCCGCGAAGACATAAGTGGTATTGAAGAAATACTCCACTGCTTCTTTACTTCAGTATTAAATGGTAATCAGTGGTCAGCATCACGCTCCGACCGCTTTATCATTGGAAAATAACATCCGGTTGCCATTTAGTACGGCGCTAGGGGAGTCCCACAGCCGCTCTCGACACTCTGAAAGGAGAAAAACTTTTGTTCCTGCTGGGAATCGAACCACGATTCCTTAGACGTAAAGCCCATGGGTTTGTCACTGTATAGACAACGTTATACATGCTCATATTACCACATGTAAAAAGGTAAAATTTTCCCGTTACAGGCTCGGTGTGGGCCAGAGGGTGGGTAGAGTTATAGCTGTATTCTTCCATGAAAGCGGCACTAGAAGGGGGTGAGTGGTCAACAGCACGCCCCGGCCGCACTTTACTCCCGGGAAAGACCCAGTACCCATTTTACAGGAGGCTAGGTGGTCCCCAGGGCCGGTCTGGACGGGCGGAAAATCTCGTCCCCAATGGGATTCGATCCCGGATCGTCCAGCCCGTAGTCAGTCGCTATACCGATTGAGCTACCCGGTCCACATATTACCACGTGTACACATCTGAAATCATAAGAGTCTCAGGATTTAAAACACGTCAGAACCTTCAGAACATTACTCCAGAAACGCTACACAACAAGTGGATAGGATCTGAATACTGTCTGGACGTGTTCAAGAACGCGCGTATCTTAAAACATGTTGGGTTACTGAACACTGTTATATGCAGAATTTGGCAACTCGCTGCAACAGTGCTTACTAAATGAACTCGTAGCCCATTATCACACACTAACGTCACTTCATCAAATCTCACCTCTATGTCTTTTCTTAAGTTCCTTGTTGTGTACAAACACTTCTTTCATAGAGTATTTTCTCCTTATGCTGATATTGTAGCCTGTATTGTGAGGCTGGTGGTTGGTTGTATTCCTTACACTGACGGATCGTAACAGTTTATGTGAAACAAAATTACGCCACTTAAATATTCCGTTAACAGTTGACCTATATACAGAAGCAATGACAAGATTAAGAATGACGAGGTGGCTGTATTGTGTTCCCTGCTGATCACAATAGAAGTCTGAGTCAGCGAGACGTCCTCCAGGGATGGCTGTTTGTTCTGTCTGGTAATACCGGGAGGAAACAAAGGTGCACTGCTACCAGTGAAGGTTGGTTCACACCACTTCACAGCATCTGCTTGCATTCTTATTGTAGCTCCCTGGTACTTGCCGTGTGCTTATGAAGATTCCAGTTCTTGGACGACTACTTAGATAAAGAAGTATCATTCGCGCTTAAATTACTGAGTGTGCGTAAATCATTATTACTTTAAATTCTTCAGTGGCGCTTTATGAACTGCATACAACATTTTCGTCGAAGTTAGGAACATTAGGAATTGTGAGGGACGGAATTGTTACGACAGCCGGTATTCGTGTCGAGATTCGAAAACGTAACTTTCAAAATCCTAACCAATGACAATCACTTTATTAGCGCAAAAACGACGAACATAGAGAGGAGAGTGCGAACAATTGACAGAATTATTCCTGGGATAAACTGACTGGTAACTTCATCGTCCTATCCCACAGCCAACTTCAGTTCCCTTCATTAAACACGACTCTAAGCCAGTTCTAACCAAATCCCGTCCTAGGATCTACAATCTTAAACTTCAGTCTTGGTATTTAACTTACCACGGCCTTGTTTGGCTCCCAAGCGGATGTTTTCCATAAGGTTTTTCCCACCAAAACTGCATAAATATTCCTTCATTGCCTCTGCATTCTGGCCACACACACAGCCCAAAATGATCTCCTTCATTTCATAATCCAAACAATCCTCTATGATCTACTAAGTGCAAACGATCTCGGCCCAAGTCTCAGCTAATAGAGATTAAGATTCATAAAGCATGCTTTTGGGATATGACGCCTCTTGTCTTTCAGTAGACAGTTACCCAGTGATTTATAAGAATTTGCTACCTCCACATTCTGCCTTGCAACGCTGGTGTCTGCCAAGCTACAGATTCTCACAACCAAAACACAGTGAATTTAATATTCGCAGCAATGACGCCTTAACGTATCACACAAATTTTCCGTGTAAAAGACTTATCTTTTACCAATTGACAGCCAGGGTTTAGTGGCAGGAGTTTATCGTTACGTAACGATTGGAGATAAGCTAATGGGTCTCATATTAGAAATAAATGTTGAATGGTCATCAAAAACACCAAGTGTTATAACAGTACCATGAAAACAATGCAAATCCAGTTCGAAAGCTCAACACCACGGTCCATAGAATACAAACAAGCGAAAGATAAAAAATTATTAACATTAATAAGTTTTAATCGTTTTATTAAGACCGGCCCTGCGGCCTGCCAAGCCTCCTCTATAGTTGGTGTCGGGTCATTCCCGGGGGTAGAGTGGCCGGATTATGGCATTAACCAACCACCCCCATCTAGCGTCGAGGTTCAAGAATGAGCAGAGCTATACCTCTACTCTCCCTCAGTACCTTCTGGCAGGTTATACGAAGAACATAGTAATTTGACAAAAATGTGGAAAAAGATACACAGTCACATGTCGCTGCCAGAGAAAACCCTCTTACTCCGGCCTTTCAAGAGAAGAGCAGTTAACGAACCACGATGCTCTAGCAAGGTCTAATTATTAAGTAACTGATGCCGTGGTCCTGGAGTCCATTTTATTTTCCAAAATGGCAAGCATGAAAATGATGTGTTGAAGTGTCACTTTGTAATACGTATGGTTTGCAAGGACCTCGTTTTTGTAATTTGCAGTCATTGCGCTTAACTGGCAAACAGCTATTATAAATGCGAGACACTACGAAAGAGTGGAAGACAAATACTACTTTTCACACCTACTACAAATATAATGGAAAAAATGATTGAAGTAGACCGAAGAAACAAATATCACAGCGAAGACGTGAAAGTACTTACGTGTTAGAGCTCGTTACTGTTGTTTCTCATCGGTTAAAAGTAATGTAAATTTGTCCCTGTGCATACCATAAAGGCGTATGGAGGATTGGGAGTATGGCTCCTCTTATTCTTCACCTCGGCTTTGTGTGGGATAAGCCGTCAGTTTCACGTCCAATCGCTGTGGACGTTTCTGAGAAGAGAAAATATCTCCTACTTCTGCAAAGAATCTGAACACAATGCCTCAGTCGCCCACACGAACTCCAGTTACTATACTGACTGCAGTATTCTTCTTCATATAGTCCTACGAAGTCAGTTTATGCTACTGAGATCCTAAATGTCATCGCGTGCCCTTCGTCGCAGTGTGATGACTCATGGAGACAAATCGAGTTAGCGGCTTCTAAAGAGACTTGTAATTACGTCTTCATTTATCAGCAGATTTTGTGTTACGAGAAAATTAACTTCCACGAATAAAGCTAATAACACGTGAACACAGCACGTGACCAGCAACAATCTAAATATTGTGGTGCTTATAAAGCTTAAGACATGAGTACTGGTGGTCATGTGGCACATTGTACTTTAAAATTTTGATATATTTTGTTAAGTTGGTCTCGTAGTTCATACTCTAAGCAATACTTCACATTTGCATATTGACCTTTCGAAGGATTTCGAAAGACGAATTTCCTCCTTGAAACAATATCAATTATCAGATTTACTGTACCTGCGTCCAAAGATGCAACAATCTGAGCAAGGCTTATAGAAATCATGAAGCTAAGAATAACTGGAGCTATACCTCCACTCTCCCATACGCCTTCATAGCGAACCAGAAATAACTTTCCTTTATGTTTTATATAGAATATATATATATATATACACGTGTACGCACACTTACGTCTGAACATAAGCATTCACAGAAAGTTACGTAGTTATATACTGAACCAGCGACCGTTACAATACGCCGCCCAATGTGTGGGGCTGTGAACCAACCTCTCTCGTCCGAGCAGCAAGACAGTTGTACTGAATAGCGAAAGGTGCTGAGGATAGGGTGGTGCGACCTGTCTGGTCCCCATATGTCGCTCGATCTGACGCCGTCCTAAAATAACCTGCACTCGATTCACCTGATAAATTACGACTTTCCCTTTTTGTTATTATTATTATTATCATCATCATCATCATCATTAGCATCATATATCTATTTATTTATTAATATGCTCCTTCGTCATTATCGCTGGCCTCATTTATTTTTACTGTATCATATATAAAATGTCTTTGTCTCCAAGACTTCCTGCTTTGTGTCCAACGATTACGGGGAACAGAGTGGAAAGCCGTAAGTGGTCAGCTTCACACTCCGGCCGCCTCAACCCGGGATAAGAGCGACCGGTACCAATTTACCAGAAGGCTTTTCTGGGCACCAAAATCGAATCTGGACGCTTAAAAAAAAGTAGAGAGAAAACCTTATAATATACCAATAACCAACACAATGCACGTCAATGTTTATGATATTCACAATTTTTTCACCAACATGTTTCGGCCACTGTTGCAGTCATCTTCAGGGCGATATTCTTGTAATAATAACATCATCCTGAAGACAGCCGCAATAGCGGCCGAAACATGTTGGTGAGAAAATTGTAAATAAAATACATCATAAATACTGCAGTGCATTTTGTAGGTCTTTTATACATTATGGACCTGATTAATGCACGGAAGGTGGAAAATATTAAAATAAGAGAAAACTCTCTCGTCCCCACCGGAAATCGACCCGTGATTCGTCGGTTGTATAGCCGGTAGATTAGTCACTACACCGAATGGACTGTCACGGCCCAGTAAGTTAGCCTACTGGCCTATTTGTTACAAAATTTATATAGCTTAAATTACTTCCTCTTATCATGGACGCTCTGTGAACTTTCTCACCTATTATACAAAATTATGCATTGATTCGACGTAATCGACAGCATAACAAACCGCAAGATAGCAGGTCTCTGGACCTACATTCAATCCAGGACATCACGGAATAAAGTCAGAATGCCAATTACCGCACGATCCTTATTTAACCTGACAAATACTGCTTATAATTTCTGTTGCTATTCCAGCTGGGCATGTGGGTTTTCGGCTCAGTAGGCTAGGTTAATAAGATAAGCGAGCCGACAGGAAACGACAAATGGGGTTCAGCACATAAAACAAGGGCCTCACTTACTGTGGTACTTGCCCCGACTAAAGACCTAATATTGATAGAAGTTCAAAGCCCAGAAGTAACTACACGCACCACTTCTGTAGCATTTAAAGTCTCTACATTCTGCTCGCGGTGGCACAGTGGTTAAGGTGCTGTGCTACAAATCGGAAGGTCGCTGGTTCGATCCCAGCTGGTGTCATTCCTTCCGATCGCACTATGACCCTGGGGTCGACTCAGCCTCTAACAGAAATGAGTACCAGGAGCATTTCCTGAGGGTAAAGGTGGCAGGTGCGTAAGGCTGAATCCTACCACCATCCCGTGCCGTTGTCACGAAATCTAGGAACCTTAACTTCCTGGAAACCTCTGGGCCACTCCGGGCCTGTAACGGGACTGCTTTACCTTTACCTTTACACTCCGCTCACACATTGTACAAAATTTGTTTTGTATGATTCTCAGAAAAAACAACATTAATTGATTGGCCTTTATAATGAACAAGGACTGTGTTCTCTGTGAGGTAGGAGCCGAAATTTTATATACAATTTAGATGAATTTGCGTTTCTAAAGATTTTAAATGCTGTTATATTTTTATACAAGATATTATGATTGTGTGTTATCAGGCTTCCGCCGTGCAGTAAAAAAGAAATGCGATCTTCTGGGCAATTACGCAGTGTGTAGTGGCAATTCCTTACCGCCGTTCCGGAACAAACTTATCGGTCCCATATTCAAGGATCAAGAATCCAAGAACATTCTTGGCCCTTGAAGATGGTACCGATAATTTGTCCCGAAACGTCGGTAAGGAATTGCCATTACACGCTGCGTAATAGGCCAGAAGAGTGCAGTTCTCCAATTCTAAGGGGCCAATTCTGAAATAAAATTGCCTGCCAGATTTTCTGGCTTTGTATTTTACTGACAAACTGACAGCATGAAAAGCCAAGTTGTCTGTCAGTGGCGTAAGTTGAAGTGCCATGTAGCCTACCAGTGTCATTAAAGTGCACCACCATTCGGTAAAATTGTAGACTTGCTTCACAGTTATTCACGTAACCCCTTACTTGCATAAACGATTTAAAGATGTTGACAGGAAAATATTTGTGAAAGCACTTTTAAGACTAGCAGCTGAAAAGCCTGGAAGAAAAAAGGAAAAAATCTGAGTGTTGGAGGCACTTTGTGTGCATTCGGTTCAATACAATTATTCTGAATTCGTACAAAGCCAGCTGAAATTTTAAAGGGAAATTTAGAATAACGTCTACTGAGAAAACAACTTCTAGGCAAGCAGACAACTTTGCCTGTAAAAAGAGCTCATTCAAAAACGTCCGGCCTCAAAAAAGCAGGCTTAATACGATACTAAAAACACTTCGACGATGATAACACAAGCCACTGTACAGTACATAATTTCAACAGTGTTTTGTGAAACCCTGAATTTCGATGCAATTCAAAACATAATTACTTGTAGACAACGTACGGTATTTTCACTGAATGTAAATGCACGGATTAATAATTACTACTTTTTGCGATCGGGGACCGCGGTAGCACAGTGGTTAAGGTGCTGTGCTACAAATCGGAAGGTCGCTGGCTCGATCCCAGCTAGTGTCAGTGGATTTTTGATTGACATAAAATCCTTCCGATCGCTTTGTGACCCTCGGGTCGACTCAGCCTCTAACAGAAATGAGTACCAGGAGTATTTCCTGGGGGTAAAGGCGGCCGGTGCGTAAGGCTGACAACCTACCACCATCCTGTGCCGTTGTCACGAAATCTGGGAGCCTT
>Ga0123352_10007723_pt1 | contig 16637 bp, 9 predicted proteins | sample TergutLab28metaG_FD_89700 | JGI IMG/M metagenome (GOLD analysis project Ga0123352, IMG submission 89700) | Labiotermes labralis P1 segment gut microbial communities from Petit-Saut dam, French Guiana - Lab288 P1 | ecosystem: Host-associated > Arthropoda: Insects > Digestive system > Gut ... | reverse complement strand
TCGCGCCTCATCGTGCACGTTCTCTCATCCTTCATTGAACATCCGAACCCATTTCCTAACCATGCCATCACTCATCGCATTGTCACCATACACTTCACAGATCTGGTGATGAATCTCACTTGGTAGCACATTCCTAGTGTTCAAAAAATGAATTACAGACAGTATTTCACAGTCGGCGGCCCCTTCAATTTTCTTAAACATGTTTAACGCACAGGAACAAAAATACGCATAACACGAATTTCACGAAATGGCATCTGTGGCTTCTCAATTGATAGAGGAAGTCACTGCACATGCGCAAAGATATGCGCAGACGGTACTTCCTTTCCGAATAACCTATGTAATCAGCTTCTTAATTTAAACTTGAAAGCTACTAGCAAGATTGTTTAGCACCTACACCATTTAAAATTTAACTATGAACTGTATCTCATAACTCGAAAACAAGCCCACTGGGAAAAGAAGAATATATTTTCTCCATTTTGCAGGTGACCAACTTATGACAGCCCAAGATTATTATGATTATGTAGAATACATAACAAGCACAGAACCGGTCATTAAATTAATGCACAGCAAAATTTAGTTAATCCTACTTACACAGAACCAGACATTTGTCATGTTAATGCATATTCTGGTTTATCAGACAGTATCTATTCTGACCAAAGTTATTACAGCTAATTGTGCTACTGCTCCTATACTTGGGCTACAGAACTAATCAGAGAAGTATTCTATTTGGACATCTCCTGCATCTGCTGGTTCAGGGTTTTCTGGTGTGTTATTTGGAATCTTAATAGCTGCTTAAGTTGATGGAGTAGGAGACAATGGGCCAGGAGATGCCACAACGGTTCATGTACAGACACTGTTGGATGTCCTTTTGAACATATCACTGAGATCTGCTGACTGTCTCATTGATGAAGCTTGTTTATGGTAAAAAGCAAAACTTGTCTTGGGAATACTCTATTCAAGTGTTGGATTATGAGGGTTTATTACAGGAATTTTGCTGTGTGTGTGTGTGTGTGTCTTTTCCTCAAGCAAAATGATACTATAAAACAGTGTGATAATTACAAATATGATATCTGTGCTCTTCTGGGATTTTATTCAGTGTTGATTGGTAATTTCTTAGGGATGTTTTGGGACAACCAATTGGTTCCATCTCCTAGGGTCAAGCAGTTGACCCTCAATGTTGGGACTGGAAGAAGAACGGTAGTCACTGTAGGTGACATGACACAAGTTCCATACTGAGGATGTACAGTTGTCCAGTGGCCTGTGAGAACTACTTATCCGGCACTTCCTGCTGGGCACACCTGAACTAATACACGTTTTTACATGTGAGGGGAAAAAGGCTGCAGTAATTATGCTGAAAATATTAGGTGCCACCATATGAAATTTAGTCACACAAGCTTTATGCACCCTTGTGTGTGTGTGTGTTAAAAAGAGGCTGGTGTATTTCTGCTGGGTGATTTTTCTAAACAAACTGATGTTAAAAAGAACTTTATGCCTTTGATAGATATTAGTGAAGTGATACTGTTTAGGCTGGTTGATATTAAGTTCCTCTACAATGGCAGGTTTACAAAATTATTCCTGTGTACATATTTAGTGGGGCTGTTAGGGAGGTTGGTGTAAAATTGAATATTGATATATGTGATTTTGAGGTGGAGGTGCGTCATCCCCGTTTTATTGGTTCAATAACAAAGAACACAATATTTCACCTAGTAGTACTACTAAGTGAAATATAGTTGTGTTTGACTGTATGTGTAATACACAAAAATTCTTTGTTATTGACATGTATTGCCGTCAACCATAACAAATTTTATTGGTGTCAGTAAAATAAAATTTGTTGTGGTTGCTGGTAGTACATATGTCAGCACTGGTATGATATATTGCAGCAGGATGAACTAAAAAACAATTTATAGCTAGTCAAGCTTGCGTCATTAATAAATACAAGAATATAAAACATAGGCATCTATTGACGAAAGTAATGACATTTGTTTTGGCTGACGGTAATACGTACGCCTGTATTGATATGACGTCCCGTAATGGGATGAATTAAAACGGGGGTTGGGGTTGTTGGTTCTATGCTGGTGGTATAGTAGTTAATCTGTTTACCAACAGAGTACCACAGGTTTTGCAACTTGTGGGATAGATGGCAGAAGAATAGGTCTGACGTTACGTTGCCGATCAGAAGCATTGAAATACGCTAGATCACAGCGTTAGATGGTCTGTGGAAATACGTATCCGTTGGTTGGTGAACAGTGATTGGTGTTAAACGCCATTTTCTTAGTAGAAGAAAGTAATTGTGGAAATTAATTTCGCCTTACGAAGGTAATGTCAATGGTGATTATATTTGTTGCTCTATCTGAAGTAAGTATCAAATATCTTGTGCGGCTTTACGTATAAAATGTCTCCGTTCATTTCTTATGAGTGGAAAATGCGTGGGGTTCAGTGTGCATGATAATCAAGAACGGAGCGTAATGCACTTTTTATGTCCGAATTACTGAAAGTGCACTTCGTTAAGGTTGGTAGGTAGGTGGGTAACATGCATGTATAAAAACTTTTTCATGCTGGTAGGAAACCTGTGAAGGCACTGTGTTTTTGTGTTTTGGAGCTGTCTTTGTTTTGTTATAATGTCATATGATGTGATAAGGATGACTAATTTTGGACGGAGACGTCATCTGAAGGTTTTATTGTGCATTAAGTATATATTCATCCTCGCCCCAAGCATGCAGTAAAATTCACAACGTTTTTTTTTTTGGTGCATTGTGAGACGTTATCTAGCCTGTGATACATGAATTCAGCATTCGTTGTAACAGTGTACAATTTTAGCGTTCAAATTTCCTTGTAGTAAGAGGAGGTCTGTTACCGTTTTTGTGATCCCGTATTGTTTGGGTCATTCTGTTTGAAATCAAACAGCAGGAGACACGAACACGTTTAATTTCAGTGACATTTTGTAAGCCTACATTATCTGATGTGTAAGCGATAAGCATGAAGTTTCCTTTCTATGTCAGATAACTTTGACGTTTTTGCATGCTGAAGTTTCAAAGGTCGGGTCATGAAAATGCGTGTAACTGTAGCCCTAATGAAGATATTTCATTCGTGTTCTAATTGAACGTTATTAAGAGGCATTTTTCTTTGGTGTGCTCATAATATATTAGGGCCTGTGAACTTAATTTACTTTAAACCATATAAACAAACGTAATTTTATCCCAAATATTTTGTGATCCTATAAAAGTACAGTTTTGGAAAGTTTTTTACTAAGATGTGAGTGGGTTGGTGTTAGACTTTTTTTTATAATTGCAGGTTACATGATACTGGCCACTTGGTTTAGAGGTTACATGAAACTACACAGGTAATATAACGTTAATAAATGCAAAATCAAACCTTGTGTGTTTAGTTATACATGTATTAAAATGGAGTTCAAATGTTGATATTGGTTTGCTTTGCCATTCAGTGCTGCAATACTAAAAGGTGACAGAATGTTTATGGTGGAACACTTGTAAAGTTGTCAATCCTGCACCTCACAAGCCAGTTTCTGGCTTGCCTTCATAGTAGTCTTTAACTATTCCTCTAGTCACATCACATGCAGTTTTGCCATGTTGTGTTACAAAGAAATTCTACTCTTCATTGTTATCATACTGATCTTTGTGATGGCTTAAGTTGAAAATTTTCATGTCTTTGTACTGTAAGCCGAAACTGCTAGTATAATAGTAAATTTTTGGGATGTACCAGTAAGAAAACGGAATAGTTTGCCTTGTACATATGTTTAGCTACAATATCACATTTGTAACAGTCTGATATGACTGCAGAACTGACATGCCTAGTTATTTAATTTTGTGCATAATCTTCCTGTAGATGAAGATTGAGGAATGTTACTCCAGTGAAAGCCTCCTTTACTGAATCTTGTACAAGGGAGGAATACTTTTCTTCAGATGATCCACAAAATGAAGCTCTCTCTCTAATGCTGTTGGCTGGTGCAGTAGCAGCACAAGGCTGGAGACAGTTGCCACAACACTGTGCAGTTGTTTGCAGTATTGATCTGTTGGCAGTCATCCACTCTCTGTAGGATGTACTCTCTTTGGTTGTTTTCCAAAGTCCAATATTTTTTATATGTGAGCTTGTTGGTCGCACTTCACAATCTCCATGGTAGCATCTTACGTGTGGTACATCATGTACAGTTTTGAGTGAAAGTCATTATAAGCTGTCATTTCATTGTCATGTCTTACAGTTTCCCAAGTACAGTCAGTCTCACACATACAGTTTGCATGCTTTCCACTCACTCCAGCCAGCACATTGCTTTTCAGCCATAACTATGCAAACTTTGAGAAACAAAGCTGCTTCTGGGGATTCTATTCCTTCAATCTTAGGGAGGCATATTCTAGGCTACACAGTATCAGTTGCTTCTGAAGATTAATCTGTGTGCCTTGTGAGTTAGCAGCTGTTTTATTTGTTTTAACCTGGAATGGCCCTCCTGATTTAATGAGACACAAAATTCTTTCATTATTTTGTCTGTTAAGGTATGAAATGAGATTTTACATTTAGGCATGACAGAATTCATTTCTGAGGCACTAATTTCTTAACAGTGTATATTGATTTTGTCATTTGTCACTTTGGACTCTGTTGGCCAGCTTCCAGATGAATCATCAAACTATGGACCATTGGCCAGCTTCCAGATGAATCATCAAACTATGGATCATTGCAATCTTTTTCTTTCTGTTGTGTGAAATTTTACCTCTCATTGTGCTATCATTTTACCTTCACTTGGACTGTTGCTATCACTGGAGTGTATCAAATTGAGTATTTTTCTTTATACAGCTGTCTTCTATTGGCTTTCTGAATTTATGTTCCTCTTCTTCTTGTGTGAGAACTTGTAGAAGACAGTGGAGACTTACGTCAGCCCCAGAATCTCACTTATGAAGAAACATGTGGGTCACTCAATTTTAAGACAGTTGCACATCTTAATTATTCCTTATATTTTATTCAGAACTTGACAGGAGCTTCATTTCCAAAACTTTACTTAAATTTGCAATATCTTTCCAACAGAGCTTTCACATTCTTCTTGTTACTTGCAGTGTGACTGTTGTGTGAGGGGTTGCAACACTTTTGAGAATGCATTGTTGTGTTGCTTGTGGCACTTTCAGCAGTTTTAACTGTGGTAAAAATATATATTATTATTGCAATTAGTGTTACAATTCATTACAGGAACTGTGATTGTTACAGCAATAAAGACAAACTAATACTGTCGGGTGCACCGGCCGATCAAACACAGAAACAGAATCACATCTTCGCATTACTTTTATTCCCCAATATTACATGGTGCAATGAATTACTGTGGGAAAAACTGATGATAAAATTTTTCCTAACTGTCTAGGTCAATATGCTAATGTGCCCTAATATATTGTGACATGCGTAATGCAAACCCTACTGACAAGCTTGTGACCTGTAAGAATGAACACAGCATTCTCATTAGGACCACAGTATAATAGGCACTTTGTGGGTCAGAATTGGGGAAATTGAATGGAACGCTTGAATTTCAAAGTGCTCTGTCTCTGTAGCTAATGGACACTGGGAGGTGAAATTACAAATATTACTTGTTAGCAGGATTTTATTGTAACTAGTGATGGCCACAGAAATGTTGACGTAAAATGTATAATTTTGCATGTTGGTTAATAAGAGCTATTTTTCTAATACATTTTTATACACTTCTCCTATTTCGTTTTTAAAAAGAGGTTCATTAAAAAAAAAACCATCAGCATGTGCAAGTGCAAATGTAGTGGATGTCTTTCTAACCTGTGGTCATGCTGCTTGCTATATAGTCATCCAGCATACTTTGTGACTGTACCTGTGAAGTTCAGACAGCTGTTTGGAGCACAAGATGGTCCATAGCTTTTCAAGCAGAGCAGTTTTGATGAACTGAATGTGCTGTGTAAAAAGGGCCACCAAATGAATGTCTACTGTGGAGCAGAAGGTGCTATTATTTTTGTTTGCTGTAAGGCAGTGTTTGAAGATGTCAGTAATTCCGAATGTGTGATGCACTCAGGTAGTTTCTGGAATTTATTTGTTTATCCACCCTCGAAAAAAATGTTGTTCCCTTTAAAGTAGTCTCTGAGCTGGATGATGGCGCCACCATTTGGAGCATTTTGTGAAGTGTGTTATTTGAATATCAGCAAGTTTGTCCTTCATTGTTGCTCTGCTGATGGTGATATTACGTCTCTCTTACTGTTTAATACTGTGTTGAGTTTTGGGAAAGCAAGAAGTCATGCAGCTGAAGTCAGGTGAGCAGGGAGGGTGTGGAATGACAGTCATTTTGTGTTTAGCCAGACAAAAAAACAGAGTGAGCAGTTGCGTTTCCCAGAGTTCTGCTTGTCAGGTCTTTTTTGTTACACATTTTCCTGCAGGTACGGAAATGTGTCTTTGCAGTAACGTTGGTTTACAGTTTGTCTTCTTAGAACAAATTTATAATATATGGCTGTGTGAATGTTAGTAAGCATGCTGTTTATATTTGGGTGGACGTGTGTTGTGTTGTTTTAAAGCATGCAGTTATGGGAGCAGAGGAGAGCAAAATTTACTCTTTAAGAGAGCCTTCCTGCATTGCTTCTGGGCTTGAGTAAGACTTCTGTGCTTTCACAGGAACAAGCATTCTTCTTGGAGTGCTTGCCGTGAAAGTGAAGGCAGTATGAACTTTGAAACACCAGTAACTGTTCTCCAGTGACAGAAGACTTTGATCTTAAGCAGTAATGCTGTGAAAACCTCAAATCTTGCATAAGCCAAATGTACAAACAGGTTTCCAAATATTTCATTTTTACTGTAACTTTGGCCTGGGTGACCACAGAGGAGTTGTGTTATTTGTGAATTTTGCTCTGAGCAGCTTATTTCAGCAATTTTTGTTTACTGTTTCAAATAACCTGTAAAAAGTGACATGAACTTTAAGACATTTAATCTTAATTAAACCATTTGAACAACTTACAGAAGGCTGCACCCAGCCTTGCATAGAATGATATGACAAACAGACTGACTGTGGGTGGTATTTTGAGAATGTACTCTGTTGTATCTCCACACTTCATGTGCATTTATTGTTACAGTGGGTAAGAGAAGTATGTTACTGTTGTCAGCAGAAATGACTGGTATTTTATTTGAAACGCACTCTGTTCTATATTGTCAGTTTGTTAATAGTATGCCTTTACTTCATTGCAACTAACACAGGAACTCCCTTCACTCCTCCACTGTGGCTCTTACCTGTGCCTATATTATTTATCTAACCAAATGGTCTGATTAGAATATTTTTATTGTTTCATTTTCAGAATGGTCTGAAACGGAGATATTTTATCACAAAGACAGCAGAAAATCTTGGATCAGGTTGGTGTATAAATGAATACATACAGATAAATTTAAGTGATATCTTATCACAAAATGCAGCATGCTGTCATGCCACAGCAGTAGCCGGTATGTCCAGTCATATAGCAAAGTGCTTGGCAATGACATTGACACCCCGACATTATAAATTTTTTAATAAACAATTAGTTTGCAATATTTGAGGTTGTTTTGGTGGCGATCAGTGGTTACTGTGTGGGTTGTTATGTGTGTAGCTTTGGAGTCGTACTACTCACGAAATGTTATTGTTGGGTTGACAGGGCATGTGGCATGCATGGGGCTTAAGAGAAAGTTGGGTAAATCTGAAGGAAAGAGCTCTTGGATGACATATATGAGAGGATATATACAGTGGCTGTAAAGGAAATGTGATGGTGCAAAACAGGGACAAGTGGCAGGCTGTCTTGAACACAGTGCTGAACCTTTCAATTTCATGAACTGTAGGCACTGATTGACTAGATGGAGAACTGTAGGCTTCTCAAGATGGACTGCTGCATACATTTGGTTGGTTGTGATGTGTAGTTTGTAGATATGTACTGCTGCTGCTATTATGAAGTGCCAGTTTGCTTCATGCAGTCTTTCTTTATCACTGCACTGAGCACGGCATCTTAATGACATTGGAATCGACATCTGCGAAAACAACCATTACAGCTGCTGTGCTGCAGAGAAACACACGTGTGAAGTGTGCACAGAAAATGACACAAGAAATCATTTCACCCTGTAATGGTACAGGGACCCACCTGCTGGCCAGTGTGCCTTCATGTATGCTTGGCCTGTCACACACAGGCAGGTCTGAAGATTTATACTTCACCTTGCGCAAATATTGTTCATGTTTGCACAACATCCTCCGGATAGGAAGGAGGTTCTGTTGAGTAGTTGAGGTACTTTAACCTATTCCCCCCCCCCATCTGAAGCACAGCAACCGAACCTTTTAATTTGCCTTGATTCTTAAATTTTAAATTTCATAAACCAAATGAGGACATTCTTCTCATCATGTCAGCTCAGCACTGCAGACACAGTACTGATTCACGTAGGCTGTTTAGTGTGACAGCAGGCAGTGCAGTGCTCACTTCTACTCCAATTTGTTGTGCATTAGGGTCCACACTGTTTGTTTTAGTTGAATGTATTGCAGCTAATATCAAGTTTGTACTCACCGCATTACAGAAAGTTGTTGGAGATGATTGCCTCTGGCTGACATGTGTGACATGTGTAACAGGCATGTTCATTGTAAGTTAAGTGAGTTGACAGGAAGGGACAAGCAACAGTTGTCAAATAAAATAATATCCTTAAATAAAGGTACTAATTTCTTTTCTTATCTTGGCTGTGAAATGTTTTGAGAGCAGTGGCAATTTTTTTATGTTCTTTTACAGATCAATCTCCCGTTTTTTTTGCCCGACGTTGAGACATAACAGAAGATGACATCTCGTAAGAAGGTACTTTTGAAAGTAATTATCCTGGGTGATTCTGGAGTCGGTAAAACATCACTAATGAACCAGTATGTCAACAAGAAGTTTTCGAATCAGTACAAAGCGACAATTGGAGCTGACTTCCTTACGAAAGAGGTTATGGTAGACGACCGAATAGTTACGATGCAGGTCAGTGGTGAAAGTCAGGAAGAATTGTTAAGCCTGCTATTTAATGATGCTCTCAGATTCTGAGATTGGAAGAATTGTTAAGCCTGCTATTTAATGATGCTGTCAGATTCTGAGATTGCATAGTATCAGTTGTAGATGTATAAATGAGTATAGAGCAGTGGTGGAATGACACAGACAGGCAAAACCAAAGTACTTAGAGAAAAAACCTGTGTTGATGCCATTGCTTGTTTCTGTTGTGTTGTAGATATGGGACACTGCAGGACAGGAACGATTTCAGTCTCTGGGGGTGGCATTTTACCGAGGTGCGGACTGCTGCGTACTGGTCTTTGATGTATCTGCTCCCAACACATTCAAATCTCTAGACAGTTGGCGAGACGAGTTCCTAATACAGGCATCACCTAGGGATCCAGAAAATTTTCCATTTGTTGTTCTTGGAAATAAAGTGGATCTTGAGAACAGAGCAGTAAGTATGTGGCCTGTTGTTGCATGGCTAAACTTTTTGTGGCCCTCGCCATTGTAATGTGCTGCAGGTGCACATTTGGTTACACCAGCAGTTGCTGAATTGTAAAGAAGAATGTGACGGCATTGTCAATATGCAGTGCCTCTGGGACCACCTGTACAGTGCTGATTGTGTTCTGTCAGTCCACTGTTTATGATGTGGTTGTGCTATAACCAGTTCTTATCTTATGCCCAGTTGAAAGTTGTTGTATTTGTCTTGCATGCAGGAGGAACAAGATTACGAATGGTGTATCATCTGACACAGTACACACACTTCAGCAAGACATTATTTGCTATGAATGTGGTGTATGGCCTCGCAGTACATGCATCACATCTCAGAATACTCTAACCTTTATCAACACTGGTCTGAGAACTGCAGACAGGGGGTTGTGAATGCACTTGTTGCAAACGGTACAGTTTACAGAAAGCCGTGAATACTGCCTTCTCCTGTAACTTATATTAGTTTTTCCTAATTCATTGTTGTGATAGTTTTTCTGGCTTTCACAAATGGGATTTTTTTAACAGGTGTCGTCCAAACGTGCGCAGCAATGGTGTCAGAGTAAGAATAACATCCCATACTTTGAGACCTCAGCCAAGGAAGCCATTAATGTAGAGCAGGCATTCCAGACAATTGCTAAGAACGCTCTTGCTCAGGAGAGTGAAGTTGAGCTATACAATGAATTTCCAGATCAGATCAAGTTGACTGGTGAGCAAAGAGGCAATCGACAAGATGCGTGCTCCTGCTAATCTGGTGAGTGTTGCCTCTGTTTATAGTCATTTCTTTGAAGAGTTGGGATCCAGCACGTCGTGTCACATCAAAGCATTCAGATGAATTATGATTTGTGCTGGTGGGAAGACAGTCCCTCAACAACAGCCCCAACCATGCGCAGGTCATGCACATCACATTTCAGTACATCTTTATGTATATAAAAGTGTTGTTGGTTTGTTCTTTCATTCTTTGTTTAGTAGGTTGCCATGACAACCATTGTTGCTGTGTTCTGTGTGCAGCACAGTTGCTGTCATTGTTGGGTGTGTTTTGTCTGAGGTAGATTATAAAAGTAGGGAGCATTATGAAAACTTCTGGTATAAGTAATAATAAACAGTAGTTGAATATCAAGTTTATGTTGCTGGTTTGAAATAGCTGTATATGTGTTTGATGTTGTCTTCATGCACACACATAATGTGACTTGATGTCATTTTGGGCAGAGGCTGGGCACATGGGTAGTGTGAAAAGTAACTGTGAGATGACAGCTGACTTGTAGGGAATCATATAATGGTTATGTCTTCAACGGAATAAGGTAGGTTATGAAAACACCAGAGATGGGTCGTGAGACATAAACTGTTTGTGGCTGTAATACAAGTGCAATGTGCGTTCTTGATGTGCACATACATATTGCTGTCAGTTAAAATAATTGCAAAGTTATGTCTCTGCGTGCCATGAAGGTGTATATGGGGAGTAGAGGTACAGGTCCATTCATTCTGAACCTCGGCTTTAGTGGAGGGTGAGCAGTCGTCATGGCCCTGCTGCCTTATCCTGGGAATAGATTCACAGTACCCATTGCATATGATGAGACTTGGTGGGTCCTAAACTTGGTCTGGGTGTTATGGATAAGAAAAATTCCTTTTACCTGTCAGGAATAAAACCCCAGATCATCCAACCCACAGCCTGGTCACTGAACTGTGTGCTGTCCTGGTTCCCTTTATGATCAGCCAGTGTCGCAGGTAACGGCAGCAACTGATTGGGCAAGGTAAATGCACCCACTGTTACCTGGTGGTGGTTGTGACTTGATATGACAAGAAATTTAGAGTACACTGGTTGAACACAATTCCCCTGCGCTTGACTGCTCACCTCTAGTGCATTGTACCTCTGGCTGCTGGTGTGTGCTGGGAAAACTGTACTGTGTTATTGGGGCAACAGTCGGGGTGTCGGCACGTATCGTGTATCGCGTCTGTGCTTCCACTGTACTAATGTGTTCTGTGTACATTTTATTTTAGATGATGGCTTCGGAGGAGCAGAGAAGTGTGTGGGAGGTTTAAGGATGTGATATCTCATAGGCTGTAGACAGCCTTGTGTACAGCAGTAACACAATAAACGGACTGAGAGAGAGAGATAAAATACTATCAAAATTTAAAACAAGTTTTTGCAGAGAAGATTGTCATTAGTGTTATTATTGATGGAAATTGTTGAGCGAGAATGTTATGACAGATAATTCATGAAGTAGTTTCCTGGTACATACATGTGTTTGTTATGTTATTTTGTTTCTTTTTTTATAATGTGTAATAGAATCAATTTTGTAATTGTTAAGTGAAAGAGAATGTTTTATTAACATGGATAAATCCTATACTAAAATCAGCAGTTGAACACATTGAATTTTCGTGAGGTCTCTTTGTCAGCAGTAACAATAAATATCTATGAAAGTAGATTTGTGTATGTGTTCAAGTCTTTTGTAACACAGAACTAAATGACATTGATCACTACATGCATGCATGATGGAGATACAGCTTATTGCCGCCTACTATTATTATTATTTTTATATTATCATTATTATTTTATTATTAAATTAGGTGGAAACTTTATTTCTGTGTCTACAGTTCATTTATAATTTGTGTGTTGAACTGAAAGATAAATACCTATCAGCATTTTATATTAAGAAAACAGAATACTTTCAGTAATGTTATTTTTGTTGGCTAAGGTCATTTTATATTTAAACTTATGTAATCTGCCACCACAGCTGCTGCTACTGTTGCCGCTGTATCATCCAATAACATAATAATAAAAATCTCTTATGTATATTGGGCCATGCATCATTGTGATAGTTGAAGAATAAGAGACCAACTTGATGTCACCAGTTATTAAGTTTTATTTCACTTCTTCTATGCTCAACATGTTTCGGACATTATTACATCCATCATCAGGAGCTTGCGACCTTTCTATTATATCACCACATCGAAACAAGAACACACGACCAATGTGGTGATAAAATAGAAAGATCGCAAGCTCCTGACGATGGATGTATTCATGTCCGAAACATGTTGAGCATAGAAGTGAAATAAAACTTAATAACTGGTGACATCAAGTTGTTCTCTTATTCTTCAACAAAAAAAAAATCTCATTTTAATGGGAATTTGTCCGTACCTTGCAGTATTTGCTGAAGATAAATATAAATTGTGATACAGCAGTGTCTGTGTGCATGTTGCACTGCTTGTGTGCAGGTGAGATGATGCAGGGTGTAAATTGCTACTTGGTTCGCACAGAATAGTAGTTACGAGTTGCAGAACCAGAAACCAGACCATTTGATGATATAATATGAAGTTGTGTGTATACAGTAACTTAGGTTGCTGGTCCAACAGCTTTCTTTATTGTTGTCTTTGGCTTTGTATGCAGCCACCTCCATGCTGTTACATAAATTGCAGAGGATACAAGCGTACAATGCCACGTACTTTAAATAAAATTAACATTTTAAAAGTGGACATTGAAGTTGTCTTGTTGATGATATGCATCTCTGTGTTGCAGTAATGTATCTTTTATTAACAGTAACACAACCATAATGAATAACTCTTCTTTCCCATCCCTTGTCATCTTAATGGTGCTATTGGAGCCCTAAAGCTGTGTGTTTACAACATTGTTTCTCAAAATTTCTTTCACCCTGGAGCCATTACAAAAGTCACATTCTGGAAGGCCTCTCAACAGAAATTGTCTCACTTTTTCTACTCGTAAAGTACAATTGGTGGTATCATTTACAGTTGGAGTAATTGTGTATGTGCCCATCACTAGTGGAAAAAAGAAACCAAGATTTGGAAACACCTGAAGGGAGCAACTCTATGCTCTACTGAGCAGAACTGCACCGTGTTGTTATTCCAGAGAAACAGATTGTTTCAAATATTGAACATGTTCATTACAGTGTATTTTCCTTCTAAAATAGGAAGGCAGGAACAATGTTGTGGACCCCTTAGGGTCCACAGATCACGCTTCAAAACCTCCAGATTAGTATCAAGTGCTGTTTATAGAAACTGCAGTGACCAAAATAGTAACATCCTGTTGCACCACTAGATGTCAGCAGTCAGTCTGTCACAAAACCGGTATAAGATACACGACGATGATGAAACAAAATGTTGTTTGTTCCCCAGTTCGAGAAGGCAAGGCTGAGGGTAAAATATATGGACCTTAGTTCTTTCTTTCTGTCGTTACAATATTGTACAGTACAAGTATACAGAATTGTCCTTCAGTAAAAACCCCCAACACATTGCAAACACACTTGCTCTACAGTGAATTTGTTGTTTTGGCTGTGCGGTGACCATTGGGGAGAACAAACAATTTGAAGTGTACATTACTGACCTTCCATGGTGAACGTTGTATGAAGTCAGCTGAGCTATTGCTGGACATAACTAAACACTGCTGTGTAGTCACATTCTATTTTGTAACATGTTTGTCCCAAACACTGTAGAAGGTAAACAGTTTTATGATTTAGACAGTATATTGTTGATTTAATGGACTGCCATTTAGCAGATTTCAGATTGAACAGACCAAATTTTGGTGCTGGACTTTTTCACAAGTATGGAGCCAGGCCATTAGACAATGAAAAGTCTGGTAAATTCTCACAAATTGTGAGAGAAATTTGAACTGTTTTCATACATTTTGATAAAATTTGCTGAGAACATTGTTAAAATTAAGATTTTGTTAGATGCCAAAGAATCATATCTACTGCCTGGGAGGAGAGATGGTGCCGCACCTCGCAGTGCCATATTAGTCTGTTGGCATCGCAGTGACCAGATTCAGCTGCAGAATATTTTCAGTAAACTCAGTTTGTGTGGGAACTTTTTTCTTCTGCTAAAGTTGATAAGTATGGGGCTTGAGAAAGGCAAGCATAAATGTTGACTGTATGTATATATACATCAGATGTTTGAGTTACCTGACAAGCTGCAGTGTAGTTTAGTTCAAGCAACCACATATACAGGATATGGTGTGAACAAACAAACACTGATATTAGGAACGGGGGGGCTGAAGATACAACATATGCAGCAAAGTTCTTTCATTCTGTTACTACAACATTGTTGAAGTACTCATCATTTGATATAGAAGACATTTTCCATAATGCTAAAGGTGGCCCAAGCAAACGAGAAGCCAGCAAAACAAGTAGATTTAAATGAAGCTGTGATGAAATAGTATTTACCGCAAAGTTCCTGTGGTAGGAATATGATGTGTTTTGGTCTGCTGCTAGCACAGTAGCAGATAATATGAAAATTCAGCTTACAGCACATCATGGTTGGCTGTCACAATGTCAGAAATTTGCCAGATTATAATATAGCATTATCTCAGTTTGTGAAGCTGGCTGTGTGCTTGCCAGAGATGGTACCCTTTAGTGAAACAAGTTGCCTAGTGTGGGGTTAGTGGACATCACCCCTATGGGGCTTTGCAGAAAGTACTGTACATTGTTATGCACATTGCATCACATTTCTTGTGCATATTATGTTTTTAATATCTAGAAAACCCTCTTCTCACATGGTGGACATTCAGGTTTAAGAGATGGCCTGTTCCATTGTTTGTTAAAGAGAGGGACTACTGCATTCTGTAGGAGCACATAATATTGATGTATGTTTGTTATAGTTCATGTACATTGTGAAGTGTGTGCAATATTAAACATGTGGCAGTATATTTAGTACAGCTTTGTGTTACATGCTGTAGTCATTCTGAGACATTGTCTTCTGAGTTTTACTTGACTGATGATTGTGCATCCATTCATCACCAACCACCGGTGTAGAAAGGGTGTTCTTTCAAATGTAGTATGTTGTGCTGTGCCTTTATGTAATGCATCTGGGGGTTATTGAGTTCAGTGGTTACAGATATCTTACGCGGGCAAAGAAGACAAGATGTGGTCTTGTAAAAGTTGGTAGCAGCTGTTACATATGAGGAGCAGGAGATTTGTTGTGGACCAGAATTTGTGTTTGCTGTGGTGGTTTTTTTTTTTTTTTTCAGGATTCAAGTTTACTGTGTGTGTGTCTGGCATGTGTTGAATGTTGTGTCTGTTTGGGATCATACTGAACTATAGGCACTTGATAGCCAGCATAGTTACCTACTGATATTTCGCGCGCGTGTATGTGTGTGTGTGTGAGAGAGAGAGAGAGAGAGAGAGAGAGATACTTGTTTAATTATGTTGACAGTAGTGCATGTTGTGTTTCCAGTTGGTCATCTTCAGTTCTGCATGTACTCATGCCTGTGCATGTGTTGCATATGTTACCAGTGTGTGACTTACGAAGTTGAGCAGTGTGAGTAGCATTTCTGTTTATTGCAGCAGCTCTTTGCTGATAAAATTACCGTCAATTTCAGTTTTAATTTTATGCGCATGTTTTTGAGAAACAAAGTATTTTATCGTACATAAATGTGATGAAGTAAAAAAATATATGCTTTCTTAAGCATGTTTATGACTTTGTATAAAGAAACTTGCATGATGTTGCTGTTTCTAATTGCATATGTTTAAGGTGGCTGACAAGGAACACACGTGGCTGGTATTGGAAGTTTCCTGTAGTGTTACAGCGTTAATTATATTCTGCAGAAGCTTATGTGCTGCAGAATGTTGAACTTTCTATTAATCTGGATGGCTGGCCATAAAAGTGGGTCCTGGAAATTTTATGTTTTTTGCACCATGCACTGTACATTGTAATATAATTATACAATATAAACCAACAAAATGCACATTTTCTAAATTAATATTTAAATTTTTTAGTTTTGATGTCTTCTTGTTTCGAACCAAAGGGTTTATCTTCAGGAAGATGGTTATATATACAGTTATGGTACAGTATGTATTACATGCATTGGTATAAGCAATCTTAGTATGTAGAATAGTGTATTCTTGTCTGAAATGCTGAGAACCACCCAGCCACCCAACAACATAGTGGCACATATCAGGCAGTGTGCATCCTCAGTAACATTACTGCGAGAATCTCAAATCTGCTGAGTGTATCTTGTGTTGTGATTTTGAGTAGTCTCAGAAATATCAAATTTCATTACATTCTGAGAACTTTTTCCCCCTTTTCTTTTTTTCCTTCTCCCCCCCCCCCCCCCCCCCCAAACCAAAACTTTAGAGAAGGAGGCGCCAGGTGGGGGTTTTTTTTTTTATAAACAATCCTCCAAAATTGTTTAAAATTAGTGTGTTGTTCTTTATTTTTTTTTTTTGTATACAACCGGCCACT